>Ga0183098_10412_pt1 | contig 90599 bp, 81 predicted proteins | sample BioMet9_FD_128884 | JGI IMG/M metagenome (GOLD analysis project Ga0183098, IMG submission 128884) | Microbial communities from bioreactor (seeded with sewage sludge) at Lawrence Berkeley National Lab, California, USA - Biofuel... | ecosystem: Engineered > Bioreactor > Anaerobic > Unclassified ...
TCTGCAAAGCATCAAATGGCTGGTCCGAACACGACTAGCCAAAGCTTTGCAACTTTGTCCAATTTGGACATGCAACAATGTCCAAAAATGTTTTGCAACTTTGTCCAAAAAGTACTTGCAAAAAACATCGCAGCATTCGGCTTAAGATAAACTCTTCTGAGGTAGAGGTGTATTTTGGTGACATCTTTGAGGATGCTGCAGAGCTCAAGGCAATCTCTTTTAACGAATATTTTGATACACAGGTAGATAATAAAATAATTTCGAAGCAATCTCTGCACGGACAGTTCATCGAGAAGTATTACGCCGGACAGGTGGATGTCCTTGACGACATCATTGCTGCCGACGAGCATTTAAAGGAGATGATCGCAGGAGAAAACACCACTCGGCCGGCGGGTAAGAAAACCAAATACAAGCTTGGAACCGTCTGCATGGCAAAAGAATATCTATTGATTGCGCTATCACGCTTTGATGCGAACAACAAGGCTTTTCTCGAAATATCCGACTATGTTAGCTGCCTGCTTACATTTTGGAACGAGGTAGACAGAGTCTATGCTGGAAGGACTCTATCATTGCCGGTATTGGGCTCTGGTATCACCAGATTCAAGAATTATGAAAACATATCTGACCAAGAGCTACTGGAGCTTATAATCTGGACATTCAAATTAAGCAGAATCAAATTTACATATCCATCTAAGGTTAAGATTGTTGTCTGGGAGAAAAAGAGCGAAAAGATAAACCTGCAAAAATTGAAGGATCTTGAAACATGAGGCACCTCTCATGACCCGACGTGGCTTTAAACGTTATAATAAAAATCTTTATGAATTGAGGGAGAATTATTATGGCTTACAGAACTAAAACGTACATCGCAGCAGACTGGGACGGCGATAAAAACGCTATCGACCAATTGCACACATGGAATGACGGCAAGAAATGGAGCCTGTCTTTTACAGACGCACACGACCTAACTCAAGCACAAGACAATAGTCTCAATTGCAGCATCAAAGCATCTCTTGCAACGAGGATGGATGCTTCAAAGACATTCGTTCTAATCGTTGGTAGCGGCACAAAAAGCCGGAGAGCCGGCGAGTGTACATATTGTTCGAACTACGATAACGGCAAGTGCAAAACGGGCCATACCGTCAGTAATGACAGCTTTATCGAATATGAATGCAAAAAGGCTATCCGGGATAGCGAAAACATCAAACTCGTTGTCTTGTATAACGCAGCAACTGTCGACAAAAGCAAATGCCCTGACGCCATTAAAGCATATGGTACGCACGCTGCAATGCAGAAGATGGTAGACGGCAAGCATTATTGGGATTATGAGTCTGTCAAGACTGCTATGGATCAATAACGACTATGGCATAAACCATATATCGACTTGTTTCCACGAACGCACGATACTTATAATTCGCTGTTGACCTGTTCCCTCGCACGGAAATGACCCATAAAAACCATTATTGACCTATTCCCAAGAACGAGAAAATAGCAAAACACATACCCGACATCAATCTGATGCTATCGTGCCAACCAGTGAGTGGAAACATATCAGTGTGCACATTTTAATTATTCCACGGTACCATGTGCATTTGGTATCAAAATTGGTCTCTACTTTCACTCCGAATGACAGGATACGAACCTGCTGTCCTTGTTTATGGGTTTCTGAACCCTTTGGATGTCTATTTTTATGGGTACATTTTAAATTAAGCTGATAGTACCTTTTAATTTTGCCACACTTTTTAATTATTCCTCGGCTGCCGATTTTGCAGGGTAAGTAAACTCAGAATTAGCGGCTAACAGCGACAACCGAATAAACAGAAAAAAGGCTCCCGAAGCTCGCATCGAAAAGGTGCGGAACCTCGGAAGCCCTTGTTTTATGGCCTTTTTCGGCACGCCGCTGCCGGGGATGGCCTTTTTCTGTTTGTATCAAAGACGGTATCTTTATAGATCCACCATACAACACAGGCACCGATGATTGGAAATACAATGACGCATATGTGGATTCCTCTGATAGCTGGTCACATAGCAAGTGGCTTTCCATGATGCAAAAACGTCTCAAAATTGCAAAACGGATACTTGCTGAAAAAGGTGTCATGGTTATTAGCATCAGCTACCATGAGCTACATAGGCTTATGCTTTTATGCGAAGAAATGTTTCCCGGCAAACAGGTGGTTGCAGTTACTGTGCAAACCTCTGGTGGCAAGCCTTCCGGCGGTTTCAATTATTTGCATGAGTATCTTGTCTTTGTGACACCATTAGATTTCAAACCAAATCCATTGGGGTTTGCCGGAGGTAAAGCTCGCACACCGTTTGAAGGTCTGACTTTGGCCACATTTAAGCAAACACAACGTCCTAATCAGACTTATCCAATTTTTGTTGATAAAGCAAACGGGAATATTGTTGACTGTGGCTTGTCATTGACGGAACGAGTAAAAAGCGGAATCTTTTCAGGTGATTTATCCCAATTTGAATTTGATTACAGCGAAGCTCCAGAGGGATCTGTTCCTGTCTGGCCTGTTAGCAGCAAAGGCGAACATTGCGTTTGGCGGCTCATTTCATCGCGCTTAATGTCTGATTGGGCGAAGGGCTACATAAAAGTAAGCCCCAATAAGTCTGCAAAGAATCCTAATGAATTTAGTATTCAATACCTTCCTGATGGAATTATTAAAAAAATCAAAAACGGTCAGTTGGAAATCATAGGAACTGAGGAGAATTGCCCGACGCTTGTTTTTGGAGAGAATCAAACAGTGGGTTCTGACATTCCAACGATATGGAATGAAAAGAATTTTTTCACAACAAAAGGTACCAGTCAAATACAAGACATCTTCGGAACGAAAGAATTCTCATATCCGAAGCCTATTGACCTGATAGCTGAGGTGATTCGTGCGTGTGGCAACGAAGATGCGCTCATCGTTGATTTCTTTGCCGGTAGCGGGACGACGCTCAATGCTGTTAATTTACTTAACTCCGAGGACGACGGAAATCGTCGGTGTATTATAATTACAAACAATGAAGTTTCAAAAGTTCAAGCAAAAGCACTTAAAAAAAGTGGATCGCAGCCCGGTGATTTTGAATGGGAGAAGCAAGGAATTTGCCGCAGTGTCACATGGCCGCGCACAGAGTATAGTATTTTAGGCAGGCGTACTGACGGCACACCCCTTAGTGGAGAATACTCACCTGATGCGGACGGTGAAAAACGCCTTATGAGCGAGGGATTTTCTGCCAATGTCGAATACTTCAAGCTGGGCTTTCTGGATAAGAATAGTGTTTCGCTCGGACGGCAGTTCCGCGAAATTCTACCGCTGTTATGGCTGAAATCCGGGGCTATCGGACGCAGACCTGAGATTAATACGGACGAAGAGCCTGACATGCTAATTCTTCCGCAAAACGGTTTTGCGATTCTGGTGGATGAAACAAAGTACTCCGAGTTTGCCGCAAGACTATCGGAAGCGGATAATATAAACGTGATTTATTTTGTAACCAACTCCGAGGCGGCTTTCCGTGAAATGTCCGCAGGATTAAAAGCAGAAAATACATATCAGCTATACCGCGATTATATCGATAATTTTGTGTTGGGAAGCAGGAGGGATTCATAATGAGAGATACATTATTTCCGTTTCAGGAAACGGCTCTTGACGAACTGCACACCGCCATCAGCGATGCTCATATGGTATGGAGAGAAACGAAGCCGCAGGTGATTTCGTTTTCCGCTCCTACAGGCGCGGGCAAAACAATTATGATGGCCGCGCTGTTCGAAGATATATTATACGGAAGCGCGGACGGTATCGGTGAGCCGGACTCTGTGTTTATCTGGCTTTCCGATTCGCCAGAGCTTAATGAGCAGACGCGGCTGAAAATTGAGAGCAAGTCTGACAAAATCCATGTGCGCGATTTGGTGACAATCAACTCGACCTTTAACGCTGAGTTTTTTGAAGGCGGCTGCATTTATTTTCTGAACACGCAGAAGCTCGGTTCGGACAAGCTGCTGACGGCGACATCCGACGCACGGCAGTATTCCATTTGGGAAACGCTCACGAATACCGCAAGGCGCAATCCAAAGCAGTTTTATGTGGTAATCGATGAAGCGCACAGAGGTACATATACATCTGTGCAGGCCGAGAACAAGGCGCAGTCCATCATGCAGAAATTCATCAAAGGCAGCGTAGACGACGGACTTTGCGTCATGCCTCTGGTTATCGGGGTAACTGCTACTCCGCAGCGTTTTGACACACTGATTGCGGGAACTGCGTCAACGGTGCAAAAGGTCATCGTTCCTCCTGAACAGGTGCGTGAATCCGGGTTGTTGAAGGACAGAATTATTATCCACTACCCGGACATCCAATTAAGTGCCGACATGACTATGTTCAAGGGCGCGGTAGAGAACTGGCGCAAGAAATGCACACATTGGCAGATCTACTGTGAGCGTGAAAATGAGAAAAAGGTAAATCCTATTCTGGTCGTGCAGGTCGAGGACGGCAGCGAGCGCGAGGCAACGCACACCGACTTGGGTATCTGCATCGAGTTGCTGGAGGAAACGCTGGGACGCAAATTACATCCCGGTGAAGCTGTGCATACATTCAATGACCGTGGTACACTCAATGTGCGTGAGGTCGAAATTCAGCGAATTGAAGCGTCTCGAGTTGAGGACGATGAGAATGCGATTGTAGTATTCTTTAAGATGAATCTTTCCACTGGGTGGGACTGCCCTCGAGCCGAGACCATGATGTCCTTCCGCAGTGCGCAGGATTACACCTATATTGCGCAGCTTCTGGGACGCATGATTCGTACCCCGCTGGCGAGAAGAATTGCTGCCGACGCCGAATTGAACAGCGTCAGCCTGTTCCTCCCGTATTTTGACGAGGGCACAGTAAAAAACGTGGTCAATGCTCTGCGCGATAGTGAAGCCGTTATGCCTACGGAGACGGGTACGAGCAAGGAACTGGTAACGCTTGGCCGTAATCTTGAATATTCGGATGTATTTGATTCTATGGGCGACCTTGTCACCTATCGGATTGATTCATCGCGTAAACAGCCTGCTCTCAGATTGCTGATACAGCTATCTCGCGCCTTGACAATGGACGGTGTTGATTTGGACGCACAGCGAACTGTCAAAAATGCGGTTCTATCAAAGATGGATGCTGAAATCGCACGGATTCAAGAGAGTGGCGACTTCGACAGCCGAAAGGCGGCAATCACTGGCTTTCCTCTTGGTACGCTGACATTCGACTATGGCGATAACGCCCTTTCTTTTGACGAGGAAACACAAACTATGACGCTGTCAGAGTTTGATATTTCCCGCCACTTTGAGCAAGCCGGGAAACAGTTTGGAGAGGGTCTGCATAAAGAGTATTGGATTAGGCACAGTACCCGTGACCATATCGATGTGAAAATAGAGGTCATTGTTCTCACAAACGATACGGAAGCGATGGAAACAATTAATGCGTATGCACAGCAAGAATTTCTTTCCCTTTATGAGAACAATAAACGTGCAATTGCCAGACTGAGCGAGGCTCGAAAAACCATATATGAGAGACTCATCAATTCCTCGGCACAGCCAATCGCCGTACCGTGGTCATTGCCAGACTCTATTGATTTTTCTGTGTCCGATGACAGCACAACATTTGAGCAGCACCTTTATTGCGCTGATGACGGCACCTTTAAAACGGCACTGAATCCGTGGGAAAGCGGTGTTGTTACCGAAGAACTGAAAAATGGCGCTGTATGCTGGCTGCGAAATCTTGATAGAAAAAATTGGTCGCTTGAAGTCCCATATGAAGTTAGCGGAGTGGCTACGTCTATGTTCCCCGATCTGGTGATTATCCGAGCCGATGCACAAGGCTATGTTTTTGATATCCTTGAACCACACGACCAGACCCGCAAAGATAACTATCCGAAAGCTGTGGGCTTGGCAAAATTTGCGGAAAAGCACTGGGATATCTATGGAAGAATACAGTTGATACGCCAGCAGCGCGGTCCTGACGGAAGAGACCACTTCTATCGGTTAGATATGTCGCAAACGGCGGTACGCAATAAAGTGCGCGGCATTACTTCAAACGAAGAGCTGGACAGAATTTTTGAATCGGATGCGTTTCGAGAGGATTGAATATTTACGAACTATCTTAGGAAGTTCCTTTGTAAACTTTATAATTTTGCCGCACATTATAATTATTCTCAACCTCCGTGCCAAATGGGTAAGTTGCCCCACGACCACGGCAGTGAATCTCACAACTGCATAAAACAAAACAAGGCTTCCTAAGTCAGCAAATGACCTCGGAAGCCTTATTCTTGAGCCTTTTTCGACGTTTTCAGCCGGAAAAGCCTCTTTTCTTTTGTATCAAGGTTTGGAACAACACAGACCCTGCCTTGCGATACAGGACATTTTCTGTCTCAAAAGGCTAATCGTTAACGATACCTCTGCTCGTTAACGATGTCCTGTTTTTTAACGATTTCCTGCTCGCTAACGAAAGGTGGCCCGTAATCCATTATCCGCAAATAAAAATAAGGCTTCCGCGAAGTCACTCGACCTCGTGAAAGCCTTGCCTTTTACCCTTGAATCCTTGAAAAGCCCATATTTACGCAAAAAAAGACCGTCATAACGGATACTTGATTGTATCAATTATGATGGTCTTTTATGGCGGAATCGTAGGGATTCGTGACGCCAGGCTGCTAAGCTGCCTCGTCCCGTTTCTTCTTGAATTCCGGCAGCTTTTTCTTCAGATCCTCGAGCGCTTCACTGTACTGGCGCGGGCTCAGCTGAGGAAACGCCCGCAGAATCCGGGCATGGCCTCGGCGGTGGAAGTTCGGCATGCGCTCGATCAGCAGTGTTACCTTGTCTCTTGTTTCAGCTTTGCCCAGCGCTCTCTGTACCTTACCCTCTTCTAAGATCTGTGAGGTATGGATCGCGCTCTCGGCGATTTTCTCTGTCAGATCGTCACTTACGGCGCGCAGGGAACCGCGGATTTTATCGACCTCGGCCAAGGTCTTATTCAGTCCTCGAATCTCGGCGATCGTTACAATCAGATCCGTGAGCAGAACCAGATAACAAACCAGAAGAATCCACCATCCGATTGATTCGGGAATAAGGTCAACGGACGTCCGCTGTATCAGCGGATGGGCTATTTTTACGACAATTACGATGGCAATTCCCCATATGACGCTGTATTCCAGACAGATATATCCGTGGAGATTAAAAGGTTTGTCGCTGTAATCCCACCATTTCGCGTGGAAACAGATATCCAGCAGCCACCCGGCCAGAAATTCAACCGTTGTTGCCAACAGCATGCCGACGACAAATACATAAAGGACATTGACGGCCTCGCCGGTGTTGACCGGGAGCGCGCCGATCAGCGCGAAAACGGCAAGCACGCCAAAGCCGTAGACCGGGCACACCGGCCCGTTCAGAAAACCGCGGTTCACGACTTTGCCGAAGGAAACGGCGTGAAAAACTACTTCAATCACCCAGCCGGCGAAAGCGTAGATGATAAAATACCATACGATTTGATAGTAAGTCATTCCAGCAATCATGTTATAATCCTCTTTTGCGTGATGTGGTCAGTGACGAAACTATTATATCGTAAAAAAATGTACTTTCCAACGCTTTTTGTAAAGTATAAGGAACGCGCGGTTAACACTTACCACAATAAACCTGAATCGCCTGATCCGCGAACGCGGCCGTTCCCGCGCCGCCCGCCTTGTCTATATTCTTTGTGAAATCGCCTCCGCCTGAATACATTTTTCCCAGCTCGGATAAGATCTTGTCTGAACAGGTATAATAATTCTCCGTGATAAAATTCTGAAGCTTCTTCACCAGTTCCTGAACCTCGGGATCCGATGGCAGTCGATCCTTTAACGCGCCGAGCTCTTGAAAGATTGACATCATCCGCTCCGCGAGCGCCTTCTCGTCAGTCTTTGTCATTTTCATGTGTTTTTGATTGAATTCCTCATACTCCGGCGTGTTACCCCAGTACTCCTTCGCGCGCGCCGCGTACTCGTCGATCTTACCGGTATCAAACGCTTCGAAATCCATATTTTTTCCTCCTGTCAGTTTAATTCCGCGAGCGAAGGTGATCAGATTTTCCAGACGCTCCTTCTTTAGCGTCAGTAATTCGATTTGCTGTTCCAGCGCTTTGCTTTTGTCAAAATCAGGGCTTCCCATAATTTTTTTGATGTCTTTTAGCGGAAACTCCAACTCGCGAAACAGCATAATTTGGCGTATCTTTTCCAAAGCGGTGTCGTCGTACAGTCTGTAACCGGCGTCTGTGTGTTCCGCGGGACGCAGAAGACCGATTTTGTCATAGTAACGCAGGGCGCGTATACTCACTCCCGTTACTTTACTTACTTCATTAACTGTCATCATTGTCTGTCCCTCCTTCACGGTAACTATACCATAAACCATTACGTAACGTGAGGGTCAAGACTTTTTTGAAAAAATTCTCTTGACAAAGGCGCGAAGTTGAATTATGTTGAGCCCATCAAAAGAAATGGGGGAATAAGGATGAATTCTATTTTTAAGCGCAGAAGCGCGCGTACTTATCTGGAAAAGCCGGTAGAACCGGAGAAAATTGAGAAGCTGCTTCGGGCCGCCATGCAGGCGCCCTCCGCCGGAAATCAGCAGTCGTCGGAATTCCTGGTTGTACAGGACAAGGCCGCCCTTGGGCGGCTTTCCGAAATGAGCCCATATTCCAAAATGGTCGCGAAAGCGCCGCTGGCCATCGTTTTGCTTGGAAATACGGAGCGAATGAAATTTCCCGGGAATTGGGAACAGGATCTCGGCGCGGCGGCGGAAAATCTGCTGCTGGAAGCCGCGGAGCTGGGATTAGGGGCTGTCTGGCTCGGCGTTCATCCCATGAAAGAACGGATTGACGCCGTCAAGAATCAGTTCGCGCTGCCTGAGCGTCTCAAACCGTTCGCTGTCATCGCTGTCGGTTACCCCCAGGATGAGAACGCCAATCACTTTGTTGACAGATGGAACGAGGATCGTGTCCATTACGAGAAGATTTAAGCCGCGCGGCAGGTAAAACCTGTATTTCAAATCATAGACGTTTAATAACTTTTGCCGGATTTCCGCCAACGACAGTGTCAGGCTCCACGTCCTTGATTACGACCGCGCCGCCGGCGATGACCGCGTTGTCCCCGACAGTAACGCCCGGCATAACGCTGGCGCCGGCGCCGATCCAGACATTTTTGCCGATGTGGACCGGCCGGCATCGCAGTACCATACGATTCTGAAGGTCATGATTGTCGGTCACGATTATTACGTTCGGGCCGATCATGGTGCCCTCATCGATTGTGACGCCGCCGATGGACATCATGGTAAGACTGTGGTTGATGAAAACGTGTTTACCGATTTTGAGGCGCTTGCCCAAGTCAATTCGGGCGGGCGCCAGTATCGCGCTGGTTTCATCCAGCGTGTCTTCCAAAAGTTCGTTCAGCAGCCCGCGTTTTTTCGGGCGCGTCGGGCGGCAGTTGATTAAACGAAAAACCGATTTTTTCGCTTCGTCGCAGTTCCGCGACCACTTCCATGTATTCCGGCTCCATCATGTCGACGGGATCACCGTCGGAAAGCCGCTCCCAAATGGTCTTTTTCTTTTCTTCCATGATTAATACCCAAGTCCTTTCAGAAAATCCTGTACCGCGCTTTTGGTTTTGTCCTGGTTGTTTTGGGCGTCTGTTCCCGCGATGGCAAGGCCATCTTTGACTGTCGCGCCGGGGCAGGCTTTCGCGATGGCGCTTACCGTGTCCGCCAGACCGCTGCCGCCGTTCGTGTCGAAGGGGATCACTGTCTTTCCGGCAAAATCGTAGCTTTCCAAAAATGTGTAGACCGGCATAGGCATGTCACCCCACCAGATTGGGTAACCGATAAAAACCGTATCGTAATCGGACCAGTTATCTACTGACGCGGAAAGTTCGGGACGGGCGTTGTTTTTATACTCATCCTGAGCGACGGAAAGAAGGTCGTTGTAGGTCGTGGGGTACGCTTCCTTCCGCTCAATGTGGAAAAGATCCGCGCTTGTTTCGGCGGCGATCATCTCCGCGACGATCCGCGTATTGCCTTTTTCAACGACACCGACACCGTATTGCTCGCCGGTCTGGGAAAAATACGCGACGAGAACCCGGTTCTTCCCGGAGGCGGATTCAGACGTCGGTTCTGACGCGTCGGATACGGACGCGCTTCGCGAGCCGCAGGCAGAAACACTCATTGCTATACAAAGTGACAATAATATTGTAAATGGTTTTTTCATAGTACATTCTCCTCTTAAAATAACAGATTCACGATGACTCCCGCGAGTAAAGAAAACAAAAGCGCGAAGAGCAAGTAAAAAATGAAATTTCGGATGCCGAGCGCGATTTTCAGCGCTCCCAGATTCGTGATTTTCGTCGCGGGGCCGGTAATCATAAACGCCGCGGCGCCGCCCATGCTCATGCCTTCGGAAAGCCATTGCTGTAAAAGTGGAATCGTGCCGCCGCCGCAGGCGTAGAGCGGCACGCCGATGGTCGCGGACATGAGTACGCCGAAGGCGCGGTTTCCGCCCAAAAGCGCGGTCATCGCGCTGACCGGGACGTAGCGCTGGAACACGGCGGAGAGCGCCACGCCAATGATAAAGTAAACGCCGGTAGCTTTTACGTTCCGCCCAAGATTTTTCAAATATCGGAACAAAACATTAGGGTCAGTATCGTGGCTTTCAGGCTCCGCGAAGCCCGAGAAATTGAAGAAAGCCTTGTTTTGAAAAGCGAGTCGGATCACCAGTCCCGCCGTGATACCGCATAAAATGCAGGAGATGATCCTTACCATGAGCGCGGTCGGGCCCAACGCGGCGCTGTAAATAATGAGCTGCGGGTTTAGAAGGATTGAGCTCATCATAAAAGCCGCCAGCCAGTCGTCCCGAATGCCGCTTTTGGAAAAGGACGCCGCGATAGGTATTGTACCGTACATACATAGCGGTGAAGCGATGCCGATTATGCTGGCTATGATAATTCCACCGATTCCGAGATTTCTTCTTCCCATACCGCGGAAGGTGTTGTGTATCCAATTCTTCAGAAAAACGGATACCGCCGATCCGATCAGCAGGCCGAGCGCCCAGTAGCGGAAGATCTGCTCAAACTGAACGCTGAAATAGTACCAGAGATAAACGGCCTTGCGTTGTAAAATATCCGTCATGGCAGCTCTCCCTTCCCGCGATTTTTACTCAGTCAATGTTTACTAAACGATAATTTCTGCTTCCGAGTCCGATTTCCTCCGCGTGTTCCAGAATATGAATTCCGTTCCGGCTTTCCATTCGGGCAATCAGATCACGCCCGTCCGGCGCGGCATAGACAAGATCAACACATGCCTGATCCAGAGCCACCGGATCTGTTGAGGCAAGAATACCGATGTCTTTCATAGTCGGGGCTGCCGGACTGGAATCGCAGTCACAGTCCACGGACAGGTTATTCATAACGCTGATATAAAGCATTTTGGAACCGTTTCCTTCGTAGTCGGATACGGCTTTCGCGGCCTCAGCCATTGATTCCGTGAAATCATCCTGATTGGCGTTCCACATTTTGGAAGCGTCACCCGCCCCGTGAATCAGCGCTTTTCCTTTCGCGGAGCCGATGCCGATGGAGATGTTTTTTAAAGCGCCGCCGAAGCCCGCCATGGAGTGTCCTTTGAAATGAGACAGCACCATTACAAAATCATAATTGGCAAGATTCGCGCCGACAAGATCCTCTGTGAGATGACGGCCGCCGGTAACAGGAATGCTCATGGAGCCGTCCGCGTCCATGATGTCCACGTTGGCGATATCCGTAAAACCGTGGTCCTTCGCGACTTGCAGGTGCATAGCGGTACCGGAGCGGCTGCCGCCATAGGCCGTATTACACTCAACGATAGTGCCGGAAACGTTTTGAACAAGTCTTTTGATGAGGTTCGGGTCAAGATAATAGGTGTCTCCGGCTTCTCCGGTGGAGAGCTTTACAGCTACTTTGCCGGTTGCCTCGCGGCCCAGAGCGGAATAAATACCCGTAAGCGCGTCGGAGGAAATATCGCTGGTGTAATAGACGGAGGGAGCGCTTTCATCCTCATGTTCCAGGGACGATAAAGCAATCTCGTAACCGCCGTTCGTGGTCACGGAAGCGCCATCCGGCGCGGCTGATTTTGCCGCCTCCGGCTCCGCCGCGCCTGAACTCTGACCACAGGCCGCGAGAGACGGCGCGACCAGGGTTGTAAGAATCAGAGAGAGTAGTTTTTTCATGAGAATCACTCCTTTCGGAAATCAGCGGATATGTAATTGATACCTGTCGCTTTTGATGGAAGCGATGACACCGCCATCGATCAGCAGATCGACGCCGGTGATGAAGGACGCCTCGTCACTGAGAAGAAAAGCGGCCGCGGCGGCGATTTCCTCAGAGGCGCCGACTCGTTTCGCGGGCGAGGCCTCAATCATTTTCTGATAGCTTTCGCCGGCGGCCTCGAACTCATCGTAAGCAAGAGGCGTGACAATGATACCGGGGCTGATCGTGTTGATCCGCGCGCCCGCGTCGCCCCAGGTGGTGGCCGCCGCCGTACGTACGCGAAGCTGGTTTGTCCGTTTCGCCGCGATGTAGGCGATACCGGAATTTTGGACAGCGTCCTTCTTCACGAATGCGAGCTCAGAAAGCGCGTCTGTCGGCGTGAGAGCGAGCTGCCGCTCAATTTCAGGCGTGAAGTCCATCATATACCCCGTCTGGCTTGAAATAATGAGCCCCGCGCCGCCGCGGGCGATGACCTTGGCAAACTCGTCTATCGCGTAGGAAGTGTCGATGAGATCAAGCGCTACGATACGCTCGGGAGAGGATTGGTTCGGGGAAGCGCCGGCCGTGTCGATGAAATACCTCACTTCTCCAAGAGAAGCGGCTTTTTCCGCGAAGGCGCGAATGGAATCGCGGCTCATGGCGTCCACAACGCGTGTTTCCACGATAAAGCCGCTCGCGCGCAGTTCCTTCGCTTTCGTCTCCAGATTTTTCTCACTGATATCTCCGAGAAATACGCGTTTACCGGCGCCGATTCTCCGCGTAATCGCGATTCCCATACTGCCGACTCCGAGAAGAGCGATAACAGGCAGATTTTGATTCATATTAAAATTCATGTGATTTCCTCCTTTATACCATTGACCACTCAAAAGCGGCCTTGACATTCTTCATCTGTTTCGCTACAGGCAGTTTTCGCGGGCAGACAGCCTCGCGTTTGCCACAGTCGGTACAAGCGGACGCTTTGCCGCTCCCCGCGGGGAACGCGGCGTAGTAAACCATTCCGTTTGTGTACTTGTTCATCCGGCAGTGATCGTTGTACATCTTGAAATAGTCCGGAATGGGTATGTGTTCCGGGCAAACTGGCAGGCATTTGCCGCAATCCGCGCAATCCACGGCTTTACTCTCGTCAAAAACGCGTACAGCCTCGGCGATGATATTTTTCTCTTCCGCGTCCAGCGGCTCGAAGTGTTCCATGTAAGAAACGTTGTCCTCAAGTTGTTCCATATTCGACATGCCGGAGAGTACGATCATAACGTTGTCAAGACTTGCCGCGAAGCGGATGGCCCACGAAGCGTCGGAAAGGTCCGGACGCTTTTGGCGGAAGAGCGTTTCAATCGGATCCGGAACCTTTGCCAGCGCGCCGCCCTTGGCCGGTTCCATAACAATGACAGGTGCGCGATGACGCGCCGCTGTTTTATAGCATTCCCCGGATTGGACGACTTCGCTGTTCCAGTCAAAATAGTTGAGCTGGAGCTGAACATATTCCATCTCCGGGTGTTCTGTCAGAATACGGTCCAGCGTCGCCGCGTTGTCGTGAAAAGAAAAGCCGAGGTGACGTATTTTTCCTTCTTCTTTGAGGCGCGCGACTTCCTCGAAAACACCGAGCCGGACGGCGTTTTCATAGCCGGCCGCGTTGAGCGCGTGAAGCCAGTAATAATCTACGTAGTCGGTACCCAGGCGCGTGAGCTGTTCCATGAAAAACCGTCGGGTATCGGCGCGTTCCTTTATAAGGAAGACAGGGAGTTTTGTGGTGATCGTGAAGCTTTCGCGGGGATGCCGTTCTACCAGAGCCTGCCGAAGCGCGTCCTCGCTGGCGCCGCCGTGATAGACGTAGGATGTGTCAAAATAAGTAAAGCCATGATTGAGAAAAGTATCCACCATACGGGAAAACAGCGAAATATCTATCTTGTTGTCAGCGCCAAGGGTTGGCAGACGCATGCATCCAAAACCGAGTTTTTTCATTTGTTAACCTCCTGTATTTGTTTATGGCTTCATTATACGTCGCGTTTTCTTGCTTCGGAAGTTCTGATATGTTATCATGGTGTTAAGTAAAACATTTACACAAGGAGACACACTATGTACAATCATCAGCTTGACACTTTTTTGAAAGTCGCGGAGCTCGGCAGTTTCGGGAAAGCCGCGGAAGCTCTGTATATTTCGGCTCCGGCGGTCATTCAGCAGATCAATCTGCTGGAAGGGGAATGTGGTGTCCGGCTGTTTGAGCGCAGCAATCACGGCGTAAAGCTCACGCCTGCCGGCAGTTCTGTTCTGGAGGACGCGAAGACCATCATCCGGCTCGCGAGAGAAGCGACGCTTAAGGCGCGTCAGATTGAGCAATCCGGGCGGACAACGGTCCGGATCGGAACGTCACTGCTGTATAAATGCCGTTTATTACCGGATATCTGGACGAAAATAAACGAGCGGATTCTTGACCTGAAGATCGAGATTATGCCTTTGCCGGAGACGCGGGAGAATGACGCCGGAGACACGGTCCTCGGTGTCAGGTATGACATCCGCGAAGGAATTTACTGCGATATCGCGCAGAAGGATTCCTGCTCTTTTCTGGAACTGACGCGTACGCCGTTTTGCTGCGCCGTGTCGAAGAATCATCGTCTCGCGGGCATGAAGGAACTCGCGTTCTCGGATCTGAACGGAGAATATCTGGTCATGCCGATCGCCGGGATATCCGCGGAGATGGACGCTTTCCGCGGAGAAGTCGTTCAACGCTATCCGACGGTACAGATCATAGATTCCAATTATTACGGGGTGGACACCTTCACGCAATGCGAAGTCAATCCTTATGTTCTGATTACCCAGCAGGTCTACGCTGACATCCACCCGAATCTGGTGACGATTCCGCTCAAGGTGAATTACACGATGCCCTATGGACTTATGTACGCGAGAACCCCGAATACGGCGACAAGACTTTTTATTGATTCAGTGAAGAAATCAGCGCGGGGGCATTAGGCGCCGCTTTTATGATATTGCCTGAATGATCTATAAGAAGTACAATAAAATAACGGTCATTATTGGCTTTAAGATTAAATATTGATGAGGTGCAGTCATGAAGAAAAACAGTTCCGCCGCCTTAAAGCTTCTCAAAACAATATTGTGGATTTACATTATTCTATGCTTCATTATCGCCGGTTTAAATTACGGGTACGCGAGCAAAGCGCCGCGGAACATCGCGCAAGTGATCCTGTGGATCTGGCTGATTTACGAAAACTGGGTGAAGACGCTTTTTATCATAATCTGCGCGGTCTTGACGATGAAAATCATCAGCGGCTCGAAACGGGCCACTATGCGGAAACGCAATCTGATCGGCTTTATTCTGGCCGCTTTGGTCGTTCATGTTATCGCCCCTTTGCTCGCGGGCAATTATGAGTTGTATTGCTACGCAATGCCGTTGCCGTGGACAACGACGCCGCTGCGGCTGCTGGATCCGAACTCGGCTTATTATCATACGACAGTTACCATCTGGGGCGCGAAAGGGATTACGTCCTCGCTGGTCTTTTTTGTCTGCGCCAGTGTCGTTGTTCTGATCGGGACGCTGCTTTTCGGACGACGGTTCCAGTGCTCGTCCATCTGCCTTTTCAATGGGTTCGCCGCGGAGGTTTTTGATCCTGCCATTCCCTTGATCGGAAAACGTAAGAAGGTCAAGCCGAAAACATTACGGTTTCTGAACGCGGTAAGATGGATATTCCTTTCGATCGCTTTGTTTTTCACGCTTTATTGGATATTCCATTTGCTTGGAATTATATTGCCCGGGAATACCGATGTTATCGCGAAAATCGAGTCGTATAAATACCTGGCCGGAGAGCTTCTGATGATGATGTTTTTCTGGATCGCTTTTGTCGGAAGAGGGTATTGCTATTTCTGTCCGCTGGGGACAGTCCTGAGTCTGTTCGCCCGGATCGCGGGGCAGCGGATCACGACGGACAACACGAAATGCGTGAATTGTAAGAAGTGCGATAATATTTGCCCGATGTCGATTGATATCAGCGCGAGCGCCATCAACGGGATCGCCGTTCAAAATATCCGTTGTGTCGGGTGCGGTCATTGCGTGGATGAATGCCCGACAAACAATCTTCGCTATTCGACAAGATTTATAGATCAAGCCGCGAAGAAACGGCCTGAGCCCGATAATAAAAACGCGAACAACTAAACAGGAGGTATGAAGATGAAGTTCAGCGAAATGCCCTATAAAAGAGTGGATTTTGAGGAGTTAAAGAAAGACTTCGCGTGTCTCATGGATGATTTTGATCAGGCCGCGAGCGGCGCGGAGCAGTTTAAGATTCACGAAAGATATTATAAGATTCTCAGTCACGCGAAGTCCATGATCACCATCGCGGGAATCCGGCATGACGGGAACACGACAGACGAGTTCTATAAAGCGGAGCAGGATTTTTATGATAAGAACACGCCTGTTCTGCAAAGCCTGGTCGTCGCGTATCAGAATAAAACTCTCCAATCGAAATTCCGTCCCGAGCTGGAAGAGAAGATTGGGAAAGTCGCGTTCAAGAACATGGAAATCGCCGCGAAGGCGATGGACGACAGGCTGGTTCCGCTGATGCGGGAAGAGAACGCGCTGGTTACGAAATACGAGAATCTGCTGGCGTCCGCGAAGATCGACTGGAACGGGGAGAAGCTGAATCTGTCGCTGATGAACCCATATCTGCGTAACGCCGACAGAAGTGTCCGCGCGAAAGCGTGGGAAAAATACGCCGCTTTTTTCGCGGAAAATGCGGAAGAACTGGATGACCTGTATGATCAGCTGGTGCATAACAGAACGGCCCAGGCCCGGCAAATGGGCTATGACGATTACCTGACGCTCGGCTATTACCGGATGAACCGCAACTGCTACGACAGGAATATGGTGGCAGAGTTCCGGAAACAGGTAAAGCAGGATATTGTCCCGTTTGCCGAAAAAATCGCGGACAGAAGAAGACAGAGGTTAGGCATCGGAGAATTGTCTTTCATTGATGAGGGTGTGTTCTCAAAGAACGGCAATCCGAAACCGGTCGGTACGCCTCAGCAGATTCTGGAAGCCGGAAGACAGATGTACAAAGAACTGTCGCCCGAGACGGCAAAGTTCATGAATTTCATGTGCGATAACGAACTGTTCGATGTATTCGGCAGAAAGGATAAGAGAACAGGCGGGTACATGACTTACATTCCGGATTATAAGTCGCCGTTTATTTTCGCGAATTTCAACGGGACTAGTTCGGACACGGATGTCATCACGCATGAATGCGGGCATGCGTTCCAGGGATTCGTCATTGCGGATGATCCGATTCTGGAACATCAGGATATCACGATGGAGACTGCGGAGACGCATTCGATGTCCATGGAATTTTTCACGGAACCCTGGATGGAGCTGTTCTTCGGAGAGCATGCACAGGAATACAGGGACATGCATTTTGAAGATGCCCTGATCTTTATTCCGTACGGAACCATGGTGGATGAATTCCAGCACATTGCCTACGAGAATCCGAATCTGACTCCGAAGGAGCGCAATGCCGCGTGGCGCGAGCTGGAACGGGAATATAAACCGCATCTGAATTATGAAGGCTGCGATTATCTGCAGGAAGGCGGCTACTGGCAGCATCAGCATCACATCTATTCCTTCCCGCTTTATTACATTGACTACGTCATCGCCCAGACGGATGCTCTTCAGTATAAGGCATGGATGGACCGGGATTACCGTCAGGCATGGGAAAGCTATCTGAAACTCTGCAGATTATCCGCATCGGATTTCTTTACAGGCCTTCTTAAGCAGGTCGGGCTGAATAGTCCGTTTGAGGATGGTTGCCTGAAGGATACCGTGTCACGGCTGGAAAAAACGATGAAGCTATGATTTAAACAGCAGAGGATTAAGAAAGCCCTGAAAGTCAGCAATGTCTTTCAGGGCTTTTTTGTGTGAGCAGAAGATGTCTTACGTTGTAAAAACAACATAAAAATTGCGCATTTTGTGATACTTTTTAACAGGAACCAGGATGGATGTCTGAAAAACATCCGCGGAAAATTTATCACACGATAAGGAGGAATTCAGTATGAAAGCAGCAGTAGATCAGGAACAATGCATCGGATGCGGATTGTGCACGGGAACAGCACCGGCTGTTTTCCGCATGAATGATGACGGAAAGGCAGAAGCCTATAAAGAACCGGAAGAAAATGAAAAAGAAGCGGTCCAGGAAGCGATTGACGGATGCCCGGTATCTGCAATCTCGTGGGAATCCTGAACCGGAGACCGGAAAGGAGAAATGATGAACAGACGGAATATAGCAGAGGTCCACGGAAGAGAGATTCTTGACTCAAGAGGAAATCCGACCGTGGAAGCAGAGGTGATCCTGGAAGACGGAACGACAGGGACGGGAATGTCTCCGAGCGGTGCGTCTACAGGAGAGTTCGAAGCCCTGGAACTCCGGGACGGAGATGAACGGAGATACGGCGGAAAAGGAGTCAGCAAGGCAGTTGAAAATATCAGCACGGTAATCGACCGGCAGCTCAAAGGACATGACGCATCGGAGACTTATGAAATCGACCGTCTGATGATCGAAGCGGACGGTACGAAGGACAAGTCAAATCTGGGAGCGAACGCGATTCTTGCAGTTTCCATTGCAGGCGTGAGGGCTGCGTCCGCAAGTCTCGGAATACCGGTATACCGGTTCCTGGGCGGTGTGAACGGAAACCGTCTGCCGGTTCCGATGATGAATATCCTGAACGGAGGCGTGCATGCCTCCAACACAGTGGATATCCAGGAGTTTATGATCATGCCGGTCGGTGCGCCGAATTTCCGGGAAGGACTGAGACAGTCGGCCGAAGTCTATCATTGTCTCCAGGGAATCCTGAAGAAGGAAAAGCTTGCCGTGTCCGTCGGCGACGAAGGCGGCTTTGCACCGGACCTGAAGAGTGATGAGGAAGTCATTGAGCATATCCTGAAAGCAGTCCGTGAAGCGGGATACGAGGCCGGAAAGGATTTCGTTCTTGCACTGGACGCCGCCTCCAGTGAATGGAAAGGTGACGGCAGGGGAAAATACCTGCTTCCGAAGAGCGGCCGGAAATTCACAGCGGAAGAACTGATCAGTCATTGGGAAGAACTTGCATCGAAGTATCCGATTGTTTCGATTGAAGACGGTCTGGACGAGGAAGACTGGGACGGCTGGTCAGCTATGACGGAACGTCTCGGAAAGAAACTTCAGCTTGTCGGAGATGATCTTTTTGTGACCAATACGGAGAGGCTTTCCAAAGGTATCAGCAGGAAATGCGGCAATGCCATTCTGATCAAGCTGAATCAGATCGGTTCGGTTTCCGAGACGATGGACGCCGTCCGGATGGCTCAGCGTGCCGGTTATCGCACGATTATTTCACACCGTTCCGGTGAGACGGAGGACACCACGATTGCGGACCTTGCCGTAGCGCTGAATGCCGGGCAGATCAAGACCGGTGCTCCCTGCCGGACAGAGCGGGTAGCCAAATACAACAGGCTTCTGAGAATTGAGGAATCTTTGAAAAGCTCCGGCGTGTATGACGGCAGCCTGTTCAGATGACAGGTTTATGCCGGAACTCCTGAGGAAGCGCGAGAATTCGGAAGAAACTTTGCAGCTGTGCCGGCATGATGAAAAGAGGTACAGGAATGGATAAGAACGGCAGTTCAGAAGAGAACCGTGAGGCTCTTCTGAAAGAATATGTGACCAGGCTGAGTCAGGGAGAAAGCCTGGCAGCGGTAAGAAAAGATTTTGTTTCAAAATTTCAGAGCGTGGATGCATCGGAAATCATGAAGGCGGAGCAGAATCTGATTTCAGGAGGCATGCCGCCTGCCAAGGTGCAGAAGCTCTGCGACGTTCATTCAGCCTTATTTCACGGCGCTGTGCAGGAAGAGAAGAGTACCGGTGCAGAGATAGCAGGACATCCGGTAAATATCTTTGCTGCCGAAAATGATGCCATTTCCCGGGAAATCTATGAAGTCAGGGAATGTCTGGCAGCCGGCGCCGGCCGGACAGCTGTATCGGAAAAACTGAAGGCCTTTCGGGCTGCGTCCGTGCATTATGCTGAAAAAGGGGATCTGATCTATCCTCTTCTGAAAAGCAAATACGGTGTAACCGGCCCGGCGGATGTGATGTGGGCAGTGGATGACGAGATCAGAGTTGAAACTAAATTTCTGATTGAAGCCGGTGATTTGCTGCCGGACTATCCGGAAAGAATTATTTTACCGATGAGGACTGGATGCGGATCTACTATGAACTTTCTGCTTATGAGCATACGCTTTCCGGCGGACTGCCTGTCTGGGAGGCGGCTGAACGCAGACGCGAAGAACTGAAGCGAGTCCATGGGCAGGGAACAGCGGGTTCGGCCAAAGAGGGCGGATCCGCAGCCGGTGCAGAGAATCCGGTATCGCTGGGAAGCGGTCATATGACGCCCGAACAGATTGAATGCGTTCTCAATACGATTCCGATGGAGCTGACTTTTATTGATGAGAATAACATCAACTGTTTCTTCAATGCGGGGAAGAAAGTATTCAAGCGTCCGGACGAAGCAATCGGCAGGCAAGTGTTTCTCTGCCATCCTCCGAAATATGCGGCGATGGCCAGACAGATCATCGACGAACTGAAAAGCGGAGTTCAGGACAGCGTGGATATATGGATGACCAAAGGCGGCGGTCCGCTTCTTGTCCGCTATATGGCGGTCAGAAATCAGGATGGAAAATATGTCGGTACGCTGGAATGCGTTCAGAAGATGAAAGTCGCAAAGAAATATTTCGCGGAAACAGAAAAAGCGGGAAAGGGGAACTCCTGAAAGCTCTAAAAAAAGTACTGGTCTTCCGGGTACAGTTCAATCGTACCCCCGGAGGACCGGTACCTTCTTTTTTTGTACTGAGAAATTCCCGTCAGTCATCTGCAGGCGCAGATTTTTTAAGTCAGACGTATCCGTATTTTCCGTAGGCGGTTTCCGGATGTTTATTGATCTTCTGTACCCTGCGTCCGGATTTCCCCGACCATGTTTTCAGACATCCTTCGAGATAGTTGATACCGATCACAGCAGCAAGAATTGCCAGCGGCTCTAAAATCATCATATTGGATTCCTCCTTTTCAAGAATCATTTGCTTTTATTTGAATCTGGGATTATTATAAGCTTGGAAAAGGGACAATAATACTCTGTAAACGCCTGAATATGAACTGTAAGCGACTGAATTGGATTAAAAATATTCTAAAAACGCCATTTATATAAAATCAGTTTTTAAAATCTGCTTTCGGGGAGGAATTCGGAAATGATTCTGCCGGTTGTCAAGCAGCTTGATCTGGATGAGAACCGTCTTGAAAAGGTCAGGGGACTGACGAACGAATATCCTTATGCCATGCATGTCACGGACTATGCCAGAATCAGGATCCCCTGGCACTGGCATGAGGCCGTGGAACTGAAATATCAGATGAAGGGCTGTTCCGATGTTGTCACGAACCATACGACTTACCGGATCCATGCCGGTGAAGGTCTTTTCCTGAACAGCAATGTTCTTTCCTGTTCATACAGGACAGAAGGGGAAAAGGCATCCGTTTCAGCGGAGCATATTTTTCATCCGGTTCTTCTGTCCGGACACTTTCACAGTGTTTTTGAAACGCGTTATATCAATCCGATTATCCGGAATCCCCAGATTGAAGGCATTGTGATAACGGAAGACATTCCCTACGGAAAAGAAATGCTTAAGAAACTTCTGTGCCTGAACCGTCTTCAGGAAAAGGAGCACGTGGAGATGGAAACGCGCTGCCTCCTTTCCGAAATCTGGCTTCTTCTTTATCGTGAAATCCAGGAAAACGGAGTCTCCGGCATCCCGGTCGATTCACAGGATAAAGAACGGATTTTAAGCATGATGACCTATATCCATCAGCATTACCCGGAAAGCATTACCCTTGAGGGGATTGCCTCTTCTGCCGGGGTCAGCAAGCGGGAATGCCTCCGATGCTTCAAAAAGAATCTGGACCGGACGCCTTTTGATTATCTTCTTTCTTACCGGCTTCAGCGTGCCTGTGAAATCCTGACCGATACGGATCATCAGATTACGGAAGTTGCCCTTGAGACCGGTCTCGGGAACTGCGCACATTTCGGTAAAGTTTTTAAAAATGAATACGGAATGTCACCGGGGAGATACCGCAAAGAATCTTCTGCTGCAAAAGAATAGATGTTTTCAGAACAGGCTGGGAAAGGAGCATGCGGAATGTTTGCTGTCGGATGTCATCTGTCAGCTTCAAAAGGTTTTGTGCATATGGGAGAGGAAGCTCTTTCCCTGAAGGCAGATACGTTTCAGTTCTTTACGAGGAATCCGCGCGGAGGAAATGCGAAAGAAGCGGATCCGGAAGATGCGGCCGGCCTGCGGGAAATCATGCAGGAGCATTCTTTCCCCGTTCTTCTGGCACACGCTCCCTATACCATGAATCTGTGTTCATCGAATCCGGAAATCAGGACTTTCGGGGAAGAAATGATGCGTGATGATCTTGCACGCATGGAGATGCTTCCGGGGAACCTGTATAATTTCCATCCCGGCAGCCATACCGGACAGGGAACTGAAAAAGGCATAGCGGAAATCACGGACATCCTGAATCGTCTTCTGACCCCGGATATGCATACCACAGTCCTTTTGGAAACCATGGCTGGAAAAGGGTCGGAAATCGGCGGTCGGTTTGAAGAACTGCGGCAGATTCTGGAAGGAGTCAGACTGCGGGAGCATATCGGCGTCTGTCTCGATACTTGCCATGTGCATGATGCCGGCTATGATATTGTCCATGATCCCGACCGGGTCTTTTCTGAATTTGACCGGATCGTAGGCATGGAGTACCTGAAGGCGGTTCATCTGAACGACAGCAAAAATGCCTGCGGCAGCCATAAAGACCGCCATGAAAAACTCGGTGAGGGATGCATCGGTGCGGAAGCGCTTGAGAGAATCGTGACGCATCCCCTGATCCGGAATCTTCCTTTTTACATGGAAACACCGAATGATCTCGATGGGTATAGGCGGGAAATAGCCCTGGTGAGAAAATGGCATTCCGGGGCAGAATGAGGACCCTATTGTCCCGGGAGAAGGAATCGGTTAAAATGAAAAAAAGGATGAAAAGAACATGAACAGCGGAGAATGGATTAGAGAAGAATTTTCGGTAACCGGACTTTCGGTTGACGCTGTTTATCACGAACAGGATGTCCGTGAAATCTTCATGCCGCTGCTCCGGCTGTGGACAGAGCGCCAGAAAAAACTCGGCCGGAGAATGTTTATTTTCATGGCTGCGCCTCCCGGCTGCGGGAAATCAACCCTGGCTGCGTTCCTTGAGAAACTGTCGCGGGAACCGGATGCAGAAGGAGTGCTGACACCGGTGCAGGCAGCAGGAATGGACGGCTTTCATCACACGGCCGCTTATCTGAAAAGCCATACGGATATAAGAGACGGCAGAACCATTCTGCTGGATGACATCAAAGGGGCACCGCAGACTTTTGACACGGAGAAGCTTGCAGGAAAGCTTCGGGAAGCCAGTCTCAGTGAAAAACTCTGCTGGCCGGTGTACAGCCGTACAGAGCACGATGTACTGGAAGATGTTATCGAAATTAAGGAAAAAATCCTGATTGTGGAAGGAAATTATCTGCTTCTGAACTGCCGGCCGTGGAAGGAAATCGCCCGGGAGTTCTGTGATTACGGCATCTATCTTTATGCGGACCCGGCCGTGCTGAAAAAGCGCCTGATTGAGCGAAAGGTGGCCAGCGGACATTCAGAAAAAGATGCGGCAGACTTTTATGAGTTTTCTGACGGCAGGAATGCATCCCTGGTTCTGGAGGACCGTCCGGAAACGGATCTGGTTCTGGAGGTCAGGGACGGAAGATACATACGCAGGAACTGACTGCGTGAAAAAATAGAACAGGTTTCTTCCGTGATAAGGAGGATCAAGAATGGACAGGACCATTTCAAAAGCGGTACAGGGATTTCAGACCGTTGACGGGGCAGGAGTGCATCTTGTCCGTGTGCTGGGCGGCGATACGGTTCAGGACTTTGATCCGATTCTGATGCTGGATTCCTTTGACAGCTGCAATCCGGATGATTATACGGCCGGATTCCCGATGCATCCGCACAGAGGAATTGAAACAATCAGCTATGTTGTCAGCGGCACGATGAGACACAAAGACAGCCTGGGAAATACAGATGACATTCATGACGGAGAAGTACAGTGGATGACCGCGGGAGCCGGCATTCTCCACGAAGAATTGATTCCGGCAGCACCGCGGCTGCTCGGCGTTCAGCTCTGGCTGAACCTGCCGGCCAAAGAGAAGATGATTCCGTCTTCCTACCGCAGCATCCGCCGGGAAAATATTCCGGAGAAGGCTTTCAGCGGAGGACTGATCCGGATCCTTTCCGGAACGTATAACGGGATTTCCGGCTATCAGCCGGCACATCTTCCGCTTGATTATTACGACATCCATCTGGACCCCGGGGCGGAATTCCGGATGGATACGGAACAGGAAAGTTCGGTCATGCTCTTTACGCTTCAGGGAGAAGTGAGTGTCGGGGGCAGAAGGATTCCTGAAAAAACAGCAGTGCATCTGACGGAGGGAACTTCCCTGACCATGAAAAACGGAAGCAGTCCGGCCTGCGTGCTCTTTATGAGCAGCCGTGCACTCAGGGAGCCCGTCTGCTGGGGAGGACCGATTGTCATGAATACACAGGAAGAACTGAATCAGGCTTTTTCGGATCTGGAATCCGGCAGTTTCTTAAAAAATGAAGTCGACTATCAATGACATAAACGGATGATCAGAAATGCCGGCAGGATATTCAAAACGGGACATGCGGAATCAGCGCAGAAAGGAAAAAAATGAAAATACAGGAATCTCTTCAGAATCGCAGAACTTATTATTCAATTGACAGTACGCTTCCGGTTGAAGAAAAACAGGTAGAGGAACTGGTCAGCTCACTTACGAAACTTGTGCCGGATGCCTTCAACATGAAGAGCGCCCGCGCGGCGGCAGTATTCGGTGATGCTCACCGGAAGCTGTGGGACGGTATTTATGAAGCTTTCGGAGGAAAAGTGGCCAGGGAAAAGATTGATTCCTTCCGGGCCGGTGCCGGCACGATCCTCTATTTCTATGATCAGGATACCGTACAATCGATGCAGGAAAAATTCCCGGCGTATGCCGGCAATTTCCCAATCTGGGCACAGCAGGCAAACGGCATGCTGCAGATTTCAATCTGGAGCGGTCTGAGGGAACTGGGAATCGGCGCTTCCCTGCAGCATTACAATCCGGTTATTGATGAGACCGTCAGCAGGCTCTTTTCTCTGCCGGCAGGCTGGAAGCTGATTGCCCAGATGCCTTTCGGCGGAATTGTATCGGAGCCGCAGGCAAAGGAGAAGGAAGACATCTCCAAGCGCGTGCTGATCTTCCGCTGATGAAGCAGAAAGATTTTCCCGGATGAGGCAGAAGAGGATCCTGTATGACTTTGATTAAAAATGAAATTCCGATACTGGAATACGATGATGAACAGACGGCGGTCATTATGCCGGACCGGGACAGGACGTCATCTTTTCCCGAGAGGGCGGTCTTTCCGTTTCTGTATGATGAAGTCGACAAATACGCGGAACAGAATCACTGCCGGAAAATCGGTGAGTTCATCAGTGCCACGAAAATATACCCGATCTTTGTCACGGAATTCCGGGGAAAGCAGATCTGTCTCTGCCAGGCTCCGGTCGGTGCTTCGGCCGCTGTCCAGATCATGGATTATCTGATCGGGTACGGTGTTAAGAAAATCATTTCGGCGGGAAGCTGCGGCACGCTGAAGGATCTTCCGGAAAATGAATTCCTGGTTCCCGTCGAAGCGCTGCGGTGCGAAGGAACTTCGTATCATTATCTTCCTCCGGCCAGGACCGTGTCCGTCAGCCCGGCGGCGGTCGAAGCCATAGAAACCGCACTGAAGGAAAACGGGATACGCTGCAGACGATGCAGAACCTGGACGACTGACGGCTTTTTCCGGGAAACGAAAGAAATGGTCGGGTACAGGAAATCGGAAGGCTTCGATACCGTGGAGATGGAATGCGCTTCCCTGGCTGCCTGTGCGGAATTCCGGAAGGCGGTTTTCGGACAGATTCTTTTTACGGCAGATACTCTTGCAAATGTCGAATCACATGAGGACAGGAACTGGGGCCTGGATTCTTTCCCCCTGGCATTGAAAGTATGTCTTGATGCTGCTGTCATTCTTTAACGATACAGAAGGAGGAGAAAATGACCACTTTAATTATTACCATTCTGATAGTGATTGCAGTACTCGCCCTGCTGATCAACAACATCCGCATTGTTCCGCAGGCCAATGCTTTTGTCCTGGAAACGCTTGGAAAATATTCCGGAACCTGGCAGGCAGGTCTTCATGTGAAGATTCCTTTTATCCAGAGGGTGGCTGCAAAAGTGTCCCTGAAGGAAATCTGCTGTGACTTTGAACCGCAGCCGGTCATCACGAAAGATAATGTGACGATGATGATCGATTCGGTCGTATTCTGCAAGGTGTTTGATTCGAAGCTTTATGCCTACGGGGTGACGAACCCGATCGATGCGCTTGAGAAATTATCGGCGACGACGCTTCGTTCAGTCGTAGGCGATATGGAACTTGATCAGACTCTGACGTCTAGGGAAGAGATCAATGCCAAGCTGCTGAAGATTCTGGATGAGGCAACGGATCCGTGGGGAATCAAGGTGACCCGCGTAGAGATCAAGAACATCCAGCCGCCGGCGGAGATTGCCGAGGTTATGTCAAAGCAGATGCGTGCAGAACGCGAAAGACGCCAGACAGTCCTTGAAGCCCAGGCCCATAAGGAAGCCGTGGTTTCCCGCGCAGAAGGCGACAAGCAGGCGAAGATCCTGTCGGCGGAAGCAGAGAAACAGGCGCAGATCAGTCTTGCTGAAGGAAAAGCAAAATCGATTGAACTGACCTATACCGCGGAGGCGGAAGGTTTAAGGCGCATCAAGGAAGCCGGAATCGACAGCACGGTCATCCGTCTGAAAGGCATTGAAGCCCTGAAGCAGGTGGCTGACGGAAGGGCAACGAAGATTTTCCTTCCCTCGGATATGTCCGATGTGCTGACGCACCTGGGGGTTGCCGGAGAAATCATCGGAGTCGGAGATGCAACGGCAATCGATTATTCGGAGAAAGCAAAGGCGGTTTCTAAAACGGATGCCTGCCTTTCCGGAGACAGCAGCAGGGGAACGCTGGATGCCAAGAAAACCGGCGATGAGATCAGTGCGGATATCGAAGGACGTTCCGACTGAAAGGTGCGCACATTCAAGGAGAGATGAATGAAAATCTGTGTGATTTCCGGCAGCCCGGCCGGTGAAAACAGCATCACCCTGCAGACAGTCCTCTATCTGCAGAAATGTTTTCCGGGACATGAGTGGGAGACTCTTCATGCAGGTTCTGTCATAAAAAAATATGAACGGGATTTCACGGAGGCAGCCGCGGCGCTGAACCGCGCGGAAATGCTTCTGTTCTGCTATCCGGTCTATACTTTTCTTGCCCCCAGCCAGCTGCAGCGGTTCATTGAACTGATGAAGGAGGCGGAGCAGGCAGGGCAGCTGCACGTCTGCGGAAAAGCAGCCGCGCAGATTACAACCTCCAAGCATTTTTACGATGTGACGGCCCTGCGGTATATCCGGGAAAACTGCGGCGATCTGAAGCTTCAGTATCTGGGCGGCCTTTCGGAAGACATGGAGGACCTGCTTTCGGAAAAAGGAAGAAAAGAAGCGGAGCAGTTTTTCCGCTATGTACTCTGGCAGAAGACGGGCAGTCCGGAAGCCGCCGGTGAAATACCGGCGACCGTGATTGTTGCGGACCTGTCACGGAATCCGCTGCGGCCGCAGGATGCGGACCGTTTGCAGGAGATGATCGACTGCTTCCGGAAGAACTACGGAGGAAGCACGAAAGTCGTGGACCTGGCAAAGATGAAGATTGCCGGCGGGTGCCTGGGATGCTTCCACTGCGCTTCAGACGGCGTCTGCATTTATCAGGATGGTTTCGATTCGTTTCTGAGGAAGGAAATCCAGACGGCACCGGCGGTCGTCTATGCATTTTCCGTACGGGATCACAGCATGGGAGCCCTCTTTAAAATGTATGACGACCGGCAGTTCTGCAACGGGCACCGGACAGTCACGATGGGGAAGCCGACCGGCTATCTGGTCAGCGGATCAATGGAAAAGGAAGAAAACCTCAGGATGGTCCTGACAGCCCGGGCGGATGTCGGCGGCAATTTCCTTGCGGGCATCGCGGAGGATGAAGACGGGATCCACCGTCTGTCCTCCGTGCTTTCCTATGCTCTGCAGAATCATCTGGAACAGCCGCACACTTTCTACGGCGTCGGCGGACTCAAGATTTTCCGGGATCTGATCTATCAGATGAGGGGACTGATGAAAGCCGATCACCGCTTTTATAAAGAGCACGGTTTCTATGATTTTCCGCAGAAGCATAAAGGAAGAATTCTGCTGATGTATCTGGTCGGAGCCATGAACGCCAGTCCGAAGCTGAAAAAGAAAATGGGCAGCCGGATGACGGAAGGAATCATCATGCCGTATAGGAAAGTACTGGAGAAAGCAGGAGGGAAAGAAGAATGAACGCAGCGGTCCCGACTCTCAGCATCATTTTCATGATCGTGGATCTGGTCATCGGCATTGCCGTGCCGGTCATCCTGTTCCTGTTCTTTTATAAAAAATACCGCTGCAGTCCAAAGGCCTTCTTCACCGGCTGCGTGGTTTTCCTGCTTTTTGCCCTTTTGCTGGAAAAGCTGGTGCACATCCTTTTCCTGCAGGTGCTGCCGACCGGCCCGGTCATTACCGGCAATATCTGGTTTTACGGAATCTACGGAGGCCTGATGGCGGGAATCTTCGAAGAGACCGGACGTTTTGCCGCCTTTAAGACGGTGCTGAAAAATGTGCGCGGGGAGGATCACAATGCCCTGATGTACGGCGCAGGCCACGGCGGCTTCGAGATGTTCATGCTTCTGTCTGTCGGCATGATCAACAACCTGATCTATTCGCTGATGCTGAATGCGGGAAATGCATCTGCCCTGACGGCCAATCTCCCGGAGGCTTCGAAAGCCGCCGTCGAGTCGGCACTGACGTCGCTGACGAATACGTCTCCGTATCTGTTCCTTGTCAGTCCGGTGGAGCGCTTTGCGGCCATAACGGCTCAGATCGGGATGTCGGTACTCGTATGGTTTGCGGTAAAGAACGGCGGAAAGAGCAGGCTTCTTTTCCCGCTGGCCATCCTGCTGCATCTTCTGCTGGATGCCTCGGCAGTCATTCTGAACAGTTATATCGCAAGTATCGCCGCTGTGGAAATCTTTATCTGCGCAGTGTCGGCAGGAATTGCCGTTCTTGCCTGGGCTGTCTGGAAAAAAAGCCGGAATCCGGGTGAAAATACGTCGGGGTGTCCGTGCGAAAAAATGGCGGAGTGTCCGGGTGAAAAAACGGCGGAGCGTCCGGAGGAAAAGGCAGGGGAGTGATTTTTGACATGGATTGGTGCTTAGCGTATAATCGAGCATGAAAAACGGTGCGGCAGGCACCGGAGAAGGGGGCATTATCATGAAAATGAAATTCGGCATCAAGGAAGTAGTGGCAGCCGGCATCGGAACCGCGCTGTTCATCGTTCTCACGCAGGTCCAGATTCCAATCGGCATACCCAATACCTATTTACAGCCGCGCATGGCCATCCTGGCTTTTATGTCTGCGGTTTTCGGCCCGGTTGTCGGTGCCATTATCGGTCTGGTCGGACATGCCCTGGGCGATGCGATTTTTTACGGCAGCGTCTGGTGGAGCTGGGTTTTCCCGGAGGCAGTCGTTGCGATTCCGATCGGCCTGTTTGCTTCAAAATTCGCGGTTCAGCAGGGCGGCTTCGATAAGAAGCAGATCATCTGGTTCAATATCATCCAGATAATCGCCAATGCGGTCGCATGGATTCTCGTGGCTCCGGTGCTGGATATCCTGGTATATGCAGAACCGGCCAATAAAGTCTTTGTCCAGGGAATTTTTGCTTTCCTCGGAAACGCAATCATCATCTGTATACTCGGTACCATCCTGCTTGCAGGATATTCAAAGCTGGGCGGAAAATCTTCCAGCCTTTCCAAAGAAGACTGACGCAGCATCCGGGCAGGACTTCGGTCCTGCCCGGAACTGATCATGCAGTAAAGGAAATGCCTCTATGACACAAATCGCTGCGAAAGAAGAAAAAAGCCGGAAAACGTCTGACGTTCCGGCCATCGAATTCAGTCATTTCTCTTTTCGCTATCGTTCGCAGAAGGAACCTTCCCTTCGGGATATCAATTTAAAAATCATGCCGGGTGAGAAAGTCCTGATTATCGGACCTTCCGGTTCCGGAAAATCGACCCTTGCACACTGCATCAACGGTCTTATTCCGTGTTCCTTTACGGGAGAGACGTCCGGTACCTGCAGAGTCGAAGGAGAGGATCCCGGCCAGCTCGGGATTTTCGGCATGTCCAAAAAAGTCGGGACTGTCCTTCAGGACACCGACGGACAGTTCATCGGCCTGACGGTTGCCGAGGATCTGGCTTTCGCTCTGGAAAATGATGCAGTTTCCCAGGGGGAAATGCACAGCCGCGTCAGTCAGATTGCCGGGGTCGTCGATCTGAATCATCTGCTGCACCACGCTCCGGGAGAACTTTCCGGAGGACAGAAGCAGCGTGTTTCGATGGGCGGCGTTTTAATTGACAACGTCAGCATCCTGCTGTTTGATGAACCGCTTGCGAATCTGGATCCGGCGACGGGTAAACGCACCATAGCGCTGATCGATGAGATCCGCCGCAGGGAAAATGTCACAGTTTTGATTATCGAGCATCGTCTGGAAGATGTGCTGTACCGGGACGTCGACCGCATCATCGTGATCGGGGAAGGCAGAATCCTTGCCGATCAGAAACCGGACGATCTGCTCTCCGGAGATCTTTTAGGGGAATCCGGAATCCGTGAACCGCTCTATCTTTCGGCAATCCGCCATGCGGGCTGCCGGATCAAGGCAGAGGACCGGCCGCAGCACATTGAGACCATGAATCTGGAACCGTATAAGGAAAAGGTACGGAAATGGTTTCTGGAAGTTCCTGTGAATCATCCTGAAAACAGTCAGCAGAGGGTTCTGGAAGTAAAGAATCTTTCCTTCTCTTATCTGGAAAATGAACCTGTCCTTTCCGATATTTCCTTTTCCGTCCGCCGCGGCGAGATGGTCAGCATTGTCGGCCGCAACGGCGCAGGAAAGTCGACGCTGGCCGGCCTGATCTGCGGGTTCCATGTGCCGAATGCCGGAGCGATTTATCTGAACGGAGAGGATATCTCGCCTCTTTCCATCAAGCAGAGAGGAGAGAAGATCGGACTTGTCATGCAGAACCCGAATCAGATGATCAGCAAGCCGATGATCTTCGACGAGACAGCACTCGGCCTTACGGTCAGAAATGTCCCGGAAGAGGAAGTGAAGGAGCGCGTCTATGAGACGCTCAAAATCTGCGGTCTTTATCCGTTCCGCAACTGGCCGGTTTCCGCGCTCAGCTTCGGACAGAAGAAGCGCGTGACGATTGCCTCGATCCTGGTCATGAAACCGGAAATCATTTTCCTGGATGAGCCGACGGCCGGACAGGATTACCGTCATTACACGGAGTTCATGGAATTCCTGAAGAAGCTGAATGAAGAGACAGGCATCACGGTCATCATGATTACGCACGACATGCATCTGATGCTGGAATATACCAACCGCGCCATCGTAATTTCCGAAGGGCAGCTGATCTGCGACGATACGCCTGCCAATGTCCTGTGCAGCGAAGAAATCACGGAGAGAGCTTATCTGAAGAAGACGTCGCTTTTTGACCTTGCGGTCAAGTGCGGCATCGACAGTCCGGCGGAGTTTGCCCAGAGGTTTATTTCCTTTGAGAGGGAGGCAGCCGATGGGTAACCGGAAAATGCTTTCCTACGTGGAGAAAAATACCTGGATCCATTCCCTGAGCGGCGTCACCAAGCTGGTCTTTTTCATCCTGTGGTGCCTGACGAGTGCCCTGACGTACGACACCCGCGTCCTGCTGACGATGATTGCGATTATCGCGGCCGTTTTCATTTTTTCGAAGACGGAATGGAAACAGGTCAGCACGGTTTTCAAGGCTGTCATGTTTTTCATGATTCTCAACGTTATTTTTATTTTTCTGTTTTCGCCGTATCAGGGCTGTGACATTTACGGATCCAAGACCGTGCTCTTTCACATTGCCGGCAATTACTCCGTGACTTCGGAGCAGCTCTTTTACCTTTTCAATGTCGTCATTAAATACTTTACGATTATTCCGTCCGTCTTCATGTTCCTTGTGACGACGGACCCCAGTGAGTTTGCCGCCTCCATGAACGGAATCGGCATCAGCTACAAATTCGCCTATTCCATTGCCATCGCGCTCCGCTACGTTCCGGATGTGCAGGAAGATTATCACCGCATCAAGAATGCGCAGGAAGCCCGCGGCATTGAGATGAGCGCCAAGGCAAAGCTGAAGGACCGCATCCGGAATATTTCCGCAATCATTTTTCCGCTGCTCTTTTCCAGCATGCAGCGGATTGATGTCGTCAGCCGGGCCATGGAACTCCGCGGGTTCGGAAAAAAGAAAAAACGTACCTGGTATTCGGCAAAACCGCTCCGGAAACGGGACATTCTTGTAATTGTCTTTGCAGCGGCGTTCCTTGCCGTCTCACTGGTCATTACCTGGAGGAACGGGAGCAGATTCTACAACCCGTTCAGGAAGCCGTGATCCGGATGAAAGAAGAAAACTTATGAAAGATATGACGGAAGGGAGTCCGGTCAGGCTGATCCTGACTTTTGCGCTGCCTCTCCTGCTTGGAAATCTTCTCCAGCAGACCTATAACATCGTTGATGCGGCAATCGTCGGACAGTTCCTCGGTTCCGATGCCCTGGCCGGCGTCGGTGCTTCATCCAGTATCCAGTTCCTGGTCCTGGGCTTCTGTATCGGGACAACAGTGGGATTCTGCATACCGGTGGCGCAGAAATTCGGTGCCAGGGATTATTCGGTCATGCGGAAATACATCTTTAACGGAATCTTCCTGACAGTCGTGATCGGCGCGGTCCTGACAGTTCTGACCGCAGTCCTGTGCGGCTGGATCGTTTCCCTGCTGAGGACGCCGCAGGAGATTTTTGACGGCGCCTATGCCTATCTCTTTGTCATTTTCCTCGGTATTCCCTGCACGCTGCTCTATAACCTCTGTGCGGGAATACTGAGAGCCATCGGCGATTCCCGGACGCCGTTCTATTTTCTGGCCCTTTCAACGGTACTGAATGTATTCCTTGACCTTTTCTGCATCCTGACCCTGCACTGGGGCGTTGCCGGTGCGGCCATCGCGACTGTTGTCTCACAGGGCATCAGCGGCGTTCTGTGCGCCGCGGTCATCATCCGGAAATTCACATTCCTGAAATTTGAAAAGCATGAACGCAGGATTGAAACACGCATCGTCCGGCGCCTGATCCTGATGGGAGTCCCGATGGGACTTCAGTTTTCCATTACGGCAATCGGCTCCATGGTCATGCAGGCCGCCAACAACGGACTGGGCACCATATATGTATCCGGCTTTACGGCCGGCATGAAAATCAAACAGTTCGCCATGTGTCCGTTCGATGCGCTGGCAACGGGTGTTTCGACCTTCTGCGCCCAGAACCTGGGAGCCGGCAGGAATGACCGCATCAGGATCGGCGTCAGGAAAGGCGTCCTGATCGGAATCCTGTACGGTGCCGGCATCGGCCTCGTCCTGATCTTCTTCGGGAGGCAGATGTCGCTCCTGTTCCTCAAACCGGACCAGACGGAGATCCTGACGGCATCCGCGCAGTATCTTGCCTGCATGGGATTTTTCTACTGGGCGCTGGGCATTCTCAATGTCACGCGCATGGTGACGCAGGCAATCGGCTATGCCGGACGTGCCATGATTTCCGGCGTAATCGAGATGCTTGCCAGAAGCGCGGTCGCCATGATCTTTGTCCCGATGTTCGGATACCAGGCAATCTGCTGGACGGATCAGGCCGCCTGGCTTACGGCAACCCTGTACATTACGCCGGTATGCTATTTTTCCCTGAGGCAGGCAGAAAAGAAACGTCGGATTTAACGGCTTTCTTATGGTATACTGACAGTATCTTAGCGGAGAGTGCATAAAATGAATGTTCAGGAAATTATGCAGGAAATGAAGAAGAAAGCTTCGTCGGATCCGGCCCTGAAGTCCGAAATCCTCGGGACGGAAAAGGAAGCGGATCCCCGCCTGGCGTTCTGCGGAATCTGCAGGCGGTGCGGCTTTGAGATCTATCCCATCGAAATCGTGGATGCGGGAGAAGAAATGTATGCCGCCATGAAGCGGAGCACGAACGGAGGCGGCGAGAATTCTCCCCGTCTTTCCTGGGAAGAGGATCCTTATGAATCCCTGCTGAAGGAACTGTCCGAAGGAATCTGAAAAATGGACCATGTCATTGTCATCGCCATTCTGCTGCTGATTTTCATGCTGGCTTTTGTGACGGCATCCGTGCTGCTCGAAGGACGGTTCGGAAGAGTGCGCCTGTTCATCCGGGTCATCCTTCTACTTCTGTGTCTGTTCGTCATTCTGTATGAGACCGTTCTGTTCCGTTCGCAGCAGGATGCCATGCGTTTTGAACTGATTCCGTTCTGGTCATACGGAAAGGCATTTGCAGGCAAGACGTTTTATTTAAAGGAAATTCTTCTGAACATTCTTCTGTACATTCCTTTCGGTTTCATGCTGCCGGCGGTTTTCCGGAAAATGAAAGTCTGGCAGATGATTCTTGTTTTCCTGTTTTTCAGCTGCGGCATCGAGCTGATCCAGCTTTTCGGACGGATCGGGGTTTTTGAAACGGACGATATCCTGGACAATACCCTGGGCGGAATCCTGGGCCTGACGGTGTACAGAATCTTCCGGCGGGAGGCAGGTTAGAATTTACCAGTGCCGCGAAATATGCTATGATATTCCCGATACATGCTGAAAACTTTTTCTGATGCAGGAGGGAACATTAATGAAAAGAAAGGGTTCAACAGGCGTCAAAGTCATCGGGATTCTGTTTATCATTTTCGGAATTCTCAGTGTCATCAGCCAGCTGTTCATGTTTGCCGGAGCGGCTATGTTTACGACCATGCTCGGAGCGACAGCGGTCCAGTCAGCCGGATTTTTCGGCTATACGATGGGACTCGGCATTCTTACCTCGGTACTTGAGATTATCTGCGGAATTCTTGCCGTGAAGAATAACAGCATTCCTTCGAAAATGCTCCCGATCATTATTCTCAGCTGCCTGAGCATCGTTATTTCTGCAGTCAGTATTTTCATGTTCGGAACCTCAGCGTACGGCATGGGCATCCTGATTGCCTCAATCATCCTCACTGCCGTCCTTCCGCTTCTGATGATCCTGTTTGCCTTCATGGTCAAAGGCTCCAAAGATCCGGAAACCCGGCAGCAGGCTTAAGATGAAATCTCAGTCTCCGGGTCCTGATCCGGGGACTGAATCTTTTCGGAAGACAGGGAAAATGGAGAAGATCAGCGAAGCGATTCATTTCTCGACAGATGCCTTTGATGGAAAGAAAAGGAAATGCAGCAGGAAACCGGCTGTTCTGCATGCGCTGGAAGCGGCAGTGATCGTTTCGGGCATGACGGACAGCTGCGATGTGATCTCGGCAGCAGTTCTTCATGATGTCATTGAAGATGCAGGCGTGTCCTGCGATGAACTGAAGGAACGTTTCGGAGAGCGTACCGCAGAACTGGTCATGTCTGAAACAGAAGATAAAAGACGGAATCTGCCACCGGCGCAGACCTGGAGAATCCGGAAGGAAGAGTCGGTGGAGTTCCTCAGGCAGACTTCGGATATCGAAGTCAAGATGGTTTTTCTGGGCGACAAGCTTTCCAACATGCGGTCGATCCGGAATGACCTGCTGCAAATGGGAGATGCGGTCTGGCAGAATTTCAACCAGAAGGATCCCGAACAGCATCACTGGTATTACCGTGCGATTGCGGATGCCATGCCGGAGCTGAAAGAATACCCGGCCTGGAAAGAATACGACAGCCTGATCCGTGAAGTGTTCGGAGAAACGGAAAAGACAGGCAGCGCAGACGGAGGCAGGAAACTTGAAGAATAAAGAACTTTTCAGAGAAAAAAGTCTGGATAGAATTTCTTCACCCGAACAGATTGATGATTATATTCATGTCGTCCGTCCGAAGACCTGGATCCTGCTGATCGTGATCCTCCTGCTGATCGCGGCTGCGGTCGTATGGGGGTTCATGGGAAGAATCGATGTGCGCACGGTTACGGACGGTCAGGCAGCGGTTGAGAGCGTGACTCCGGTTTCGTTTCTGATGCAGTAAGGCGGGGACGGAAGAATGGGGGAAAAACTCAGACAGCCGGTCAGCGGCGGAAAAGTTGCAAACGTGCCGGTCATCCTTCAGCTCGAAGCACTTGAATGCGGTGCAGCCTGCCTCAGTATGATCCTGGCTTATTACGGAAAATGGATTTCCCTGGAGCAGGTCCGGAAGGACTGCGGAGTCTCCAGAGACGGTTCATCGGCGAAAAATATTCTCTATGCCGCAAGGAATTACGGCATGGAGGCCAAAGGCTATCGTTATGAGCCGGATGCCCTGCGGGAGGCCGGCTCTTTCCCGTGCATTATACACTGGAACTTCAATCACTTCACCGTCCTGGACGGCTTTAAGGGGAACCATGCCGTTTTAAATGATCCGGCAAGGGGCAGGATTGAAGTGACGAAAGAAGAATTTGACGAGTCCTTTACCGGCATCTGCATCATGATGTCTCCGACGGAGCGTTTTCAGAAAGAAGGCCGGAAAAAAGGAACCCTCGATTTCTTCCGCGGGGAAATGTCCCAGACAAAGAAGGCTTTTCTTTTCTTTACCATCGTTACGGTTGCCGCAGCGACGATCAATATCATCAACCCGGTCTTTTCGCGGGTCTTTCTGGATCATCTTCTGACAGGTGAAAACCCGGGGCTTGTCAACGGGTTCATCCTGATACTGGCGGCTTTTTCTCTCGTGCAGGTCGTCATCAGCATCATCAATTCCTATTATTCCGTGAAGATCGAAGGCAAGCTTGCCGTTTCGGCCAATGCCAGGTACATGTGGCATGTCCTGCGGCTGCCCGTGGATTTCTTCTCCCAGCGGATGGTCGGCGATGTGGCGATGCGCAAGCAGAACAGTGAAACGATTGCTTCGGAATTCGTCGAGACGGCCGCACCGCTGATCCTGGATGTCTTTATGGTCATCCTGTATGTTTTCATCATGCTGCGCTACAGCTGGATCCTGACCCTGATCGGGCTTGGGGGAATTGCCCTGAACCTGCTGACGGTCAGGTTCATTTCCGATAAAAGGATGAATCTCAGCCGTGTCATGATGCGGGATGAAGCCAAGCTTCAGGGAACGGCAATCTCGGCCATCGACATGATGGAAACCATCAAGGCCAGCGGAGCGGAGGACGGCATTTTTGCCAAATGGGCCGGCTATCAGGCTTCCGTCAACAGGCAGAACGGCGAACTGACGAAGCTGAACAGCCTCTATCTTGTCATTTCAACCTTTCTTTCACAGACGGTCGATGCCCTGATCCTGGCGCTGGGAATTCTGTTCACCATCCGGGGCCAGTTCAGCATCGGTCTGATTCTGGCTTTCCAGACGCTTCTGACAACCCTTCAGGAACCTGTCAACGGCATGATCACTGCACAGGATACCATACGCACCATGCGCGTCAATACCGAGCGCATCGACGATGTCATGAAATACCGGACGGACGTGAATTATTCGGGAGAGAACCAGGACGCGGTCTATGACAAGCTGAAGGGAAAGGTGGAGCTGAAGCACGTGACTTTCGGCTATTCTCCGCTGGCGCCGGCGCTGATTGAAGATTTCAGCATGACGGTGGAGCCGGGAAAGAGAGTAGCCTTCATCGGCAGTTCAGGCTGCGGCAAGAGCACGCTTGCGAGGCTGATCTCCGGACTGTATCAGCCGTGGAGCGGGGAGATTTTATTTGACGGAAAGCCGCTTGGGGAAATAGACCGGAATGTCTTCACCGGTTCGCTGGCGGTCGTCAATCAGGATATTACGCTTTTCGAAGATACGATCGGAAACAATATCCGCATGTGGGATCATTCTATTGAAGATTTCGAAGTTATCCTGGCAGCCAGGGATGCCTCGATTCATGAAGACATCATGCAGAGGGACGGCGGCTACAATTACAAAATGCTGGAAGGCGGCAAAGACTTCTCCGGCGGGCAGAGACAGAGAATCGAAATCGCCAGGGTGCTTGCACAGGATCCGACCATTATCATCATGGATGAAGCGACCTCCGCCCTGGATGCGCAGACGGAATACGATGTCGTGAAGGCTGTCCATGACCGCGGCATTACCTGCATCGTGATTGCCCACCGTCTTTCCACCATCCGCGACTGCGACGAGATTATTGTCATGGACAAGGGAAAAATTCTGGAACGCGGGACGCATAATGAGCTGATGCAGAAGCATGGTGCCTATGAAGAACTGATTACCAGCGAGTAGCGGCGACGCCGGCAGAACTTTTTTGATTTCGCGTAAAGGACAGGAGCTTTCAATGGGATGGTTTGATGAACAGATAAGAGAAAGAATCCGGGATGACGAAGACATGATGCAGGAAGCCTATGAGAAAATGGCTTCCGCCATCACGGGACATCCGCTTTCCCAGGCATATGATTCCGACAGAATCCATACGCAGGAGGCTATTTCCGAAATCCTGAGATTTTATCATATTAAAAGCCGGGAACTTCCGGATACGGTGACAAAGCTGAACGAAGCCCTCGAGTTCCTGCTCCGTCCGTCGGGCGTCATGCGGAGAACGGTCAGGCTGACGGAAAAATGGTACAAGGATGCCTACGGAGCCATGCTGGCTTCCACCAGGGACGGACGTGCGGTAGCCCTGATACCGGGACATTTATCGGGCTACTATTTCAATGATCCGGAAACAGGGAAAAGGACCGCTGTCGGCAAAGATAGCGAAGATCTTTTTGAGCGGGAGGCCATCTGCTTCTACCGTCCGATGCCTGTCCGGAAAATGAATTTTTATGATTTCGGAAAATATGTTTTCGGAACCATGCACCGGAGCGACCTGATTATCCTGATCGGAGGAGCAGCGGCTGTCGCGGTGATCGGACTTGCGGTGCCGGCTGCCACGCAGTATCTGTACAGCAAAGTATCCGGAGGCAGCAGCATGCTTCTGATGTCGGCAGTCATGGTCATTTTCCTGACGGGACTTTCGGCAGCTCTTCTGACGGTCTACCGGACATCGGCAATCGATACGCTCAAGCTGCGTGTGCATCTTTCGGCAGAAGCGGCTGCCATGATGAGGCTTTTGGCACTGCCGGTCGACTTCTTCAAAAAATACAGTTCCGGCGATCTGGCCAATCGTGCCGCCGCGCTGGACAGCCTGAGCGATATCCTGATCGACACGGCAGTCTCGAGCGGACTGACGGCCGTTTTCTCACTGATTTACATCGGCGAGATTTTCGCGTATGCTCCGTCGCTGAGCATGCCGGCTTTTCTTATCATCCTGATTACCTTTGCCCTGACGGTTATCACCTCGTTTCGGGCAATGAAGGAAAACAAGGAATACCTGCCCGAAGCAGCCAAAGAATACGGCATGGTCTATTCATTGTTCGGCGGCGTAGAAAAAATCAAGAATGCGGGAGCTGAAAAAAGGGCATTTGCAAAATGGGCCGGTCAGTATTCCAGGACTGCCGGCATCAGCTACAACAGAAGCCTTTTCCTGTATCTGAGTCCGGCACTGTCGCTTGCCGTCACGCTTTTCGGGACGCTGGCGATTTACTGGCTGGCAATACGCGACGGAGTCAGCGTGGAAAACTACATGGCCTTTGTCGCTTCCTACGGTGTCGTAAGCGGTGCCTTCAGTGCACTGGCTGCGGGAACAGCGCAGATTTCGCTCGCCATCCCTGCTTTTGAGATGGCGAAGCCGATTCTGGAAGCCGTACCGGAGATTTCCGTTGAGAAACCCGTGATTGAGAAAATCAGCGGAGCGATTGAAATGAACAATGTTTCTTTCCGCTATGCGGATGACATGCCGAATGTCATCGACAATCTGTCGTTAAAGATCCGCCCGGGAGAATACGTCGCCATCGTGGGAAGAACCGGATGCGGAAAATCAACGCTCATGAGAATACTGCTGGGTTTTGAGAAGCCACAGAAAGGCGCGGTCTATTACGACGGAAGGGATATCAATTCCGTGGATATCAAATCCCTGCGGAAAAAAATCGGCGTCGTCCTTCAGAGCGGCAGATTATTCAACGGGGATATTTTTTCGAATATTTCGATTTCTGCACCGGATCTGACGATGGACGGCGCCTGGGAAGCTGCCCGGATGTCCGGCATGGCAGAGGATATCGAGAATATGCCGATGGGCATGCAGACCCTGATCTCCGAAGGGACGGGCGGCATTTCCGGAGGACAGCGGCAGAGGCTTCTGATCGCCAGGGCGATTGCGCCGAAGCCGAAGGTCCTGATGTTTGACGAGGCGACCTCGGCACTTGACAATCTGACGCAGAAGCAGGTTTCCCAGTCCCTGGATTCGCTGAAATGCACAAGGCTCATCATTGCGCACCGGCTGTCCACCATCCGCAACTGCAGCAGGATCCTGGTCCTGGACAAAGGGAAAATTGCAGAGCAGGGAACATATGAAGAACTGGCTGCACAGCATGGAATCTTTTCCGAACTGGTGGCGCGCCAGCAGGTCGGCATGAATACGGAAGAAGCAGGAACTGCAGAAAACCAATAGGCACGGAATCAAGCCGGCAGGCATTGCAGCAGGGCAGAAGTACGGAGGAAAATGAATGCCGGAAGGAATCGGGGGACTTTGGATACAGATGCTGGCGGCCGTCGGCGTGACGGCGGGCCTGCATGAGCTGGACCGCAGGGCTTGGTTTGGGAAGTCCGGCCGCCGCAGAACCATAATCATCGGAATCCTTTACGGACTGATGGGAATCCTGTTCCTTTCTTTTTCCATTGACTTTCCGACCGCGGACGCAGAGGTTTCCAAAGGCGCTCTCCTGGTCAGTGCCCGCGATCTGGCACCGCTTGCGGCCGGTCTTTTTTTTGAACCTTTCTCCGGACTGATTGCCGGAACCGTCAGTGCTCTTTTCCGGATGGTGACGGAAATCAGCTATGACGCATTCTGGCCGGATGTCCTGTCTCTTTCCCTGGGTGTTTTTCTTCCCGGCCTGGTTTCCTTCTTTCTGGGGAAGTTCCTCTTCCGCAGGGAAATTCCGAATCCGCTTTCCTGCATGGCTGTCGGGCTCATCAGCGAGGTGCTCTGTTTCCTTTCCGTGATGGAAACTTTTTCGAATTCCGGTGCAGCGGGAAAGTTCATACAGAGTTCCCTCCTGCCGATATTCCTGCCGGTCATTGCCGGAATGTTACTGATCTCGCTGTTCTTTACTGCTCGTGACGGTAAGCTGAAAGAGCTGTTCCGTAAGCGGCCGCTTTCGGATACGCCGATCGCTTCAACCTTCAAGAAGAAACTTCTGATCGTCATTTCCGGAGTTTTCGTATTTACCATGTTCCTGACCGTTCTGAATGAGGACTATTACACCAGGAACAGGGTTGACAATTCGATGTATGCCGCAGCCGGCGATCTGGAAGATGCGCTTGACAGGATTGGGTCCGACCCGGAGGAGCTTCAGAACGCTGCCGCGGAACGTCATGCGGGGAGCGACGGAGCCATTTATATCCTGGAAAACGGCAGGACGGTCAGTACGAATTCCGGGACGGTTCCAATCGGTGCGACGCTTCAGGAAATCGGACTTGCGGAAACGCCGGAAGATAAAAGCCTTTTCACGGCTGAGCTGGATTCGACAGAATGCCGCTGCTATGCCGTGAACTACGGGAAGCGGCTGATCCTTCTGGGAATCCCGGTCTCCGATATCCTGGATGACATGACCGTCAGCATCCTGTCTTATCTGGCCTACGACATCCTGCTGTTTGCAGCCCTGTTCATCGGCGTGGATATCCTGATGGATTCCGTGATTGTCCGGAGTCTCAGGAAAGTCAATCATTCCCTGGAGAAGATCACAGACGGGAATCTGGAAGAAAAAGTAACGGCAGAAGAGAGCAGGGAATTCACGAAACTTTCAAAGGATATCAATCTGACGGTTACTTCGCTGAAGACCTATATTTCGGAAGCCGAGAACCGGATCAATGCAGAGCTGGAATTTGCAAAGGAAATCCAGTACTCCGCCCTGCCTTCCGCGGTGCCTGTGAGAAAAGAATTCCGCCTGTCTGCCTATATGGGAACAGCGAAAGAAGTCGGCGGAGATTTCTATGACTTCTTCCTGCCGGATGAAAAGCATCTTGTCCTGATTATTGCCGACGTTTCCGGGAAAGGAATCCCGGCAGCCCTCTTCATGATGAAGAGCAAGACTCTTCTGAGGAATCTTGCGGAAACAGGACGCTCTCCGGCCGGAATCCTGAAGGCTGCGAACAATGAGCTGTGCGATGGAAATGAGGCAGAGATGTTCGTGACGGCCTGGATCGGAATCCTGGACCTTGCGACAGGAGTCATGACGTGCGCCAATGCGGGACATGAGTATCCGGCTGTCATGAGGAAAGACGGAGATTATGAGCTCCTGAAGGATAAGCACGGAATGGTCCTCGGCGGCCTGCCGGGAACGAGCTGCAGCGAATATACGATGGAACTGAAACCGGGCGACAGGCTGTTCGTCTATACAGACGGCGTGACAGAGGCTGCGAACAGTCAGCTGGAACTGTACGGCACCGGCCGCATGCTGGAGGCACTGAACCGCTGCCGGACACTGGAACCGAAAGAACAGCTTGATTTCATGAAAAAACAGATTGATGACTTTGCGGGAGAAGCACCGCAGTTTGATGATATTACGATGATTTCCTTCATCATGACAGGATACAAAGAAGACGGCGGACAGCACGGCCTGTAATGGAGTCTCTCAGAGAGAACGCTCAGGAGAGAACCTGCAGGCGTTTTTCTGCATAGGAGGAAACCAGCTTTTTGACCAGCAGCATCGTTCCGGTCATCAGCAGGAACATGATGAGCACGACAGCGTGGAAATTCATTTTCAGCAGGTGATACAGAATCTGTCCGATGATGACGACGGTCAGTCCTGGCAGGAAGCCGACTGCGCTGCCGGCTGTCTGATGAAGGCCGTTGATGGCCTTTGCTTCCGTTTCCCAGATCAGTTTCGGATAAGCCAGATCGAAGAAGATCTGGATATAAGCGACCGTGATGACGCCGGGCACTGCAAAAGCCAGACTGTAAAGAAGAATCAGCGGCGGCATGCCGTGAAGGATGCAGATGATCCAGAGAACCAGCGAAAGAGCCGTACCGGCAAGAAAACCGAACGGCAGCGTTGCACGGATTTTTGCCCTGATCTGGTCGGTGTAGGAAACCGGAATCGTCTTCATGACGAAGAAGCCTTTTCCTTCGCGTGAAATTGCCGATGCCGGAAGATAATTCCCGGCAGCCAGGATCAGGATGACCAGTATGGAAATGAAGAAGACCGTGCCGAGAGAGGCCGGTTTTGAGGCATTTACGGTCAGGAGATTCAGAAGCTTCTGACTCAGGGGGACTCCGTCCTCACCGGAAGACTGATTCCCGGTAAAGAGGCTGATGGCGGCAACGATGACAAGCATGATGTCCATCTGCATTCCGTATACCAGGACAGTCGGGTTCCGGAGTATCTTTTTCCGCTCGCCGGCGGCGCAGGTCTTCAGGAAGGAACCCTGGCGGGTCTGCCGGGAGGCTTCTTCTTTTGTCAGGTCGCGTCCCGCAGAAGTTTCCGTCATGCCGACAGCTCCTTTGAAATAAAGCAGCTTTGCAGCCAGCAGGAAGACGGCGACGGCCGCGGCGGTTACGAGAAGATAGAGCAGAAGCTGAACCGGATCGGATCCGGCCAGGGCTTTCTGCGCAAAAATCGCATTCGGGAAAATCAGGAAGAGTGCGTGCAGGCGGCCGGAAGCCGAGGTGAGGGCTTCGGCGCTTTTAGTGATCGAACCCTGCTGAAGAAGGATGATGAAGATCGACATTCCGTAAGACACGATGAAACAGAGAATCGTCAGGACATTCTTGTTGCGGACGCTTCTGAAGAAGCGCATGACCGCCATGGCGATGATGCCCGCGTAGGAAAGGGGCATGACCGGCAGAATCAGGAAGACAATGACGGCAATGAACCAGTAAAGGAAATTTCCTCCGGAAGAAAGTCCGTAGGCAATCAGCATCGGAGCTGCCGTCAGGACTGCGTAGAGATAAGTCTGAGTCAGGCAGAGAGTGAACTTGGCGGCTACGATGACGGAAGGCGTCAGCGGCAGCGCCAGGAGAGTCGGCAGGTCAGTCGTTGTATAGAAGTAAATGATGATGGTTGAAAAACCTGTGATGATGCAGGTCAGCAGCGCAAAGGAAATAGCCAGGCTCAGGATGGTGTCCTGCGTACCGTTTGCGGCAAGAAGCGAATACATCAGGCGCATTGAGGCGACAATCGGCGTCAGGATCGGAATAAAGACGACGAGCGTCAAAAGACCGGACAAAAGGCCGGAATATTTCCCGCCCCATTTGCTGCCGGACGTTTCTGAACCGGTCATGTTCGAGCCGCAGATGAAGAGCGTCTTCAGGAGAGGAAGGTATTTGTTCATTTTGTCATGGCCAGGAAGATGTCTTCCAGGCTTTCCCCCTTGTGTTCTTCTTCAAGCTGCTCCAGCGTGCCGTCGTAGATTTTCATGCCGTGATTGATCATGCAGATCTGATCGCAGAGTTTCTCGGCCACTTCCAGGACATGCGTCGAGAAGACGACGGAGTATCCTTTGGCGGCATGCTCATGCATCATTTCCTTTACGGTAAATGCGGCTTTGGGATCCAGGCCGACCATCGGCTCATCCAGAATCCAGATGGAAGGTTCGTGAATCAGTGCACCCATGACCATAACTTTCTGCCGCATGCCGTGGCTGAAGCTTAAGATCTGGTGTCCCATTTCATTCTGCATGTCGAAGCGGGGAGCCGTTTCGTCGATGAATTTTTTGCGCTTTTCGGTGGAAACGCCGTAGATGTCCCCGATGAAATTGAGATATTCCAGGGCGGTCAGGCGGAGAAAGATATCCGGCTCATCGGGGACGAAGCCGAACTGCTTCTTTGCTTCCAGAGGCTGTTTCTGGATATCCAGGCCGTTGATCAGAATCTGTCCTTCGTCAGGATTCAGCACGCCGGTAATCATGTGCAGGGTTGTCGACTTTCCGGCCCCGTTCGGACCGATGAAGCCGGTGATGGAGCCGTCGCGGACAGTCCAGGTCAGATGGTCGACCGCCTTCTTGTTTTTGCCGTATGTCTTGCTGACATCTTTGATCTCAATCATGTTTTCCTCCCGAGGAAATTTCGTGACTGCCTGTCCGGCAGTGCCCTGCAGCTGATTTCAAGAATAGCATATCGAAAACAGGGACGCAAGGCCGCAGGCTCCGGGATTGACTTTATCCGTGTCAGGCAATAAAATATTCATTAGTCCTTTTTGATTAAGGACTTAAAAAGGGGGATTTATCATGGCTGATCAGAAAACAAAACTGTCCAACGGAGCAATCTACCGGCGGACCTTCTGCTTCTCATGGGCAAGGCTTCTGCTGCAGGTCATCTGTCTCGTCATTCTTTTTGCTTCCGGGGCTGTCGGATTTCTGGTCTCGGGACAGCAGGCTGTCGGACTCGGAATCGGGGCGCTGGTCGGAATCATTATCTGGATTATCCTGAATCATTTCCTGGGCTATCTGCTGAAAGCCGGACAGATTGCGATGATGACGAAAGGCGTGACGGAAGATGAGCTTCCGGAACACGTTTTCCAGGCAGGGAAACAGGCAGTCAAGGAGAATTTCCTTACCGTAGCCGCCTATTATGCGATTACGGGAATCATCGGCGGAATCTTCCACGAGATCACCAGAGGCATCAATGCCCTGGGGAAAATGGGAGGCAGCGGCGGATCGGAAGTCGCGGATACCATCAGTTCGGTGATCCAGGTCGTCGTCAGCTATCTGGAAGAGTGCTGCCTCGGCTACGTCTTCTTCAAGCACGGCCAGCAGAATGCCTTTAAGAGCACCTGCGATGGAGCCGTCCTGTTCTTCAAAAACTGGAAGGCGCTTCTGAAGAATCTGGGGAGAATTTTCGGCCTGGGACTGGTTTCCCTGATCATCATCGGCGGAGCCCTTGCGGTCGGAGCCTATAACATCCTCGGCAGGTTCCCGGAAGCGGTCAGTGCAATCAGCAAGGCCATTCATGAAGCTTACAAGGATATCGATGTTTCAGATCCGACGGTGGCGCTTGTTGTTTCTTCCATCCTGATTGCCGTTGTCATCTGGTCGATCCTTCATTCGGTTTTTGTCCGCCCGTTCGTTCTGGTCGGAGTCCTGCGCAACTATATGCAGGCCGGGATTGCCAATCCGCCGCAGGAAGAGTCTTACGGCGAGCTTGAAAAACTGTCTCCGAAATTTGCCAAGGCACGCGCCAAGGCAGTGATGTAACCTGAATAAACGGACAGCAGGAGAGATTCCATGGAAAAATGGTCAATCGGAAATTTTAAGCGCAGCACGAAAGCAGTCCTGAAAAAAGACTACTGGCGAATGATCGCGGTATGCTTCATCATGGCTGTCGTCTGCGGAATGTACTCGAATACGACGGCGCTGATCGATGATTATCCGGACATTGCCAGGACCTTCAGCGGCGGGACGGCAGATGATGAGCAGACGGATGAGAATCAGGCACTTGACCCGTATGCTTCGCAGTCCAATGCAGAACTGCTGAAAGAGATCTCGGATAACTATTCAAAGACGTTCGGGAACAGCGGATTCTTCAGCGGCAGCAGCGTTGCTTCCTTTATCAGTTCCGGCATCACCATGTTTTTCCCGAACCCGACGATCGGGAACATGATGCTCCGCGGTCTGGCCATGGCGGGAAAAGCCTACGCCGGAATCACCATCGCCATCTTTATTATCTTCATGGTTCTGGGAGTGCTGCTGGATATCTTCCTGTTCAATATGCTCAGAATCGGGGAAAAGCGTTTCTTCATGGAAACACGCACGTACCACGATACGAAGATCTACCGTCTGTTCTATCCGTATCAGATCGGGCGGATCGGGAATTCGGCACTTACGATGCTGCTCAGAAACATTTTCCAGATCCTGTGGATGCTGACCATTATCGGCGGGCCGATCAAGTATTATGAATATTCCATGATTCCGTATATTCTGGCAGAAAATCCCGACATTGACTGGAAGACCTGCTTCAGGATGTCGAAGGAAATGATGCGCGGCCATAAGTGGCATGCCTTCCTGATGGATCTTTCTTTCATCGGATGGTGGATCCTCGGATTCCTGACCTTCGGCCTCGTCCAGCTGTTTTTCCTCAATCCCTATCAGACAGGGAGCTGGACGGAACTGTATTTTGAACTTCGCGGACGCTATATCCGCAATGCAGGTCCGGGTGCGGAGAAGCTGTGCGATCTCTATCTGACGGAGCGTCCTTCCTTTGTTCCGCAGAGTGCGCAGGCAGGCTTCATCGGAGGCATGAAATCCGTTGCTTCCGAAATCAAAGTCGGTGCTGAAAATGCGGCTTCGCTTCTGGCGACAGGAGCAAAGAAAGTCGGCTCCGGAGTCGTGGCGGATCTGACGGAAGCCTTCAATGCCGACGGCGCGACGCTGACCCGCGATCAGGCCAATGCCATGAGAGCGCAGATCCGTGTCTTCGGAAATGAAGATGTCTATCCGATGGCGATTTCTCCTGTTCAGCCGACGGAGAAGGCCAAGAAGGTGCTGCTGATGCCGATCCGTGCGGACCGGAAATATACGGTGAGCTCCTATATCCTGATGTTTTTCCTGTTTTCATTTGTCGGATGGGTCTGGGAAGTCAGCTACTGCATGGCGCAGACGGGTGAGTTTGCAAACCGCGGCGTGCTGACGGGACCGTGGCTTCCGATTTACGGAACCGGCGGAGTCATCATGGTGCTCTTCCTGCGGAAATGGCTGAAGAAGCCGGTCCTCACATTCGCCCTGATCGTTACGGTCAGCCTGACCGTGGAATATTTCACGGCGCTGGTCCTCTGGGTTATGTGGCACAAGAAATACTGGGATTATTCGACGGAGTTCCTGAATCTCCAGGGAAGGATCTGCCTGAAGGGCGGAATTGCCTTCGGGGTCGGGGGAATGCTTTTCATTTACCTTTTGGCACCGCGGATCGACGACTGGCTGATCCAGAGGATTCCGAAGAAGGCACAGGTGATCGTGTGCGTGATCCTGCTGGCGGTATTCGGTGCCGATGCCCTTCATTCCGCTTACCATCCGAACGATGGCAAGGGCGTCACGTCCCTTCTGGAAACTTCTCCGGATGAGATCCTGGAAAATACGGGCAGGGCGCTGAAGAGCAGGCTGCACCGATTGTGATGCGCAGCTGAACAGAATAGAAGCAGAGCAGTGACGGAATCAATAAAGGCGGCAGAGCAGATGCTCCGCCGCCTTTGATAATCTGTTCTTTTTAAAAATCAGGGCCAGATGCCTCTCATCATCTTCGCATCGACGACACGCTTGACCGCGATCAGGTAAGCACCTGTTCTTAAGGAGACATGTTTCTCCTGGGAAATGTCCCAGACTCCTTCGAACGCTTTGTCCATGATGGTCTTCAGCTTGTCATTGGCTTCGTCAAGACTCCAGTAGAGAGACTGGATGTTCTGGACCCATTCAAAATAGGAGACCACGACGCCGCCGGCATTGGCAAGAATATCCGGAACGACCGGGATGCCTTTCTTGTTGAGAATCTCGTCGGCTTCGACGGTTGTCGGGCCGTTAGCCGCTTCGACGATCAGTTTGGCCTTGATCTTGGAAGCGTTCTTCTTGTTGATCTGGTTCTCCATGGCAGCCGGAATGAGAACGGTGACCGGGAGCTCCAGCAGTTCTTCATTTGTTATGCGCTTGACAGTCTTGTCCTTGAAGCCGGAAAGAAGATTTCCGCGGACGGAGACGTGTTTCAGGATTGCTTCGATCGGAAGGCCGCCCTTCTTATAAATGGCTCCGCTGATATCGCTGACGGCTTCGATGCAGGCGCCCTGCTCATGCAGGAAACGGACTGTGTTGGAACCGACATTGCCGAGGCCCTGGACTGCGAAGGTAGAATCCTTTACGGAGAGGCCGAGCTTTTCCATGGTATTGAGAGTGGTGATCACGACGCCGCGGCCGGTCGCCGGCGTACGCCCGAGGGCACCGCCCAGTTCAATCGGCTTGCCCGTAACGACACCCGGTACGCAGTGGCCCTGGAGCATGCTGTAGGTATCCATGATCCAGCCCATCATTTCCGCGTTCGTTCCCATATCCGGAGCCGGGATATCCTGATCCGGTCCGATCAGAGGAGCGATGGCTGCGGTGTAGCGTCTGGTGATGCGGCGAAGCTCCGCGTCGGAAAGCTTGCTCGGATCGCAGACGACAGCGCCTTTGCCGCCGCCGTAAGGAATGTTGACGGTCGCACATTTGAAGGTCATCCAGGCGGACAGCGCCTTGACTTCATCGATGTTTGCAAAAGGACTGTAACGGATACCGCCTTTTGCCGGTCCGCGGACAGTGGAATGCTGTACGCGGAAGCCCTCGAAGATACGAATGCTTCCGTCATCCATGATTACGGGAAAGTTGACTTTCAGTTCCCGCTCAGGGTAGGTAACGGCTTCATACTGACTCTTGGTATACCCTAGAAGCTTTGCGGCGTTGGTGATCATTGCAACGACGTTGTCATAAGGATTATACGTTTTGTCCATACCTTATTCGACCCTCTTTCTCCTATTAAAATTTTTTGTTCGGGACAAAAAATGTTTTCCCTTAAATACAATCTAGTTCATTTCTGAACAAAAGTAAACCCTTTTCAGACAAAATCTTTCTTTTTGTCTGAAAAGGGCTTGTTTTGGGGTGATTTCCGGCGTTTTACTGCTTCTCGAAAAGGTACATCCGTGAATCGAAATCCTTCATGATGCGGGTGTTTTCATTGAAGCCGGTAGAACCGTATCCCATCTTCAGACGCAGGCCGCCGCGGTTCAGCACGCTTCCGGAAATGAGGCTGTCGTCCTTCTCCGCATTGATCTTCACGAAGTGTCCGATGGCATGGTGCACGATGCCGTCCTGCCTGATATGGACAGGGGCAATGTAATTGATCAGGCTTCCGAAATCCTTGATGTCGTGGGCGGCGGCACGGCTGGTGACGCGGTAAAGTGCCTCTTCGTCAAGGCCCTTTGTACGGAACTCCCCGAAGAACGTATTCGGTTCCATTTCCCGGCAGACCAGGCAGCCGGCAGCCATGGAACGATCTTCGGAAACGACTATCCATTTTCCGTCAGAGAGACGGTAATAGCTGCCGTACTGGAAGACGTTCCGCCATTTCTTATAGAATTCCACCTGCTCCGAGATTTCCTTCTTTTCTCTGTCGGAAAGCTCGGTCAGATTGAGCTCGTAGCCGAAGGCTCCGAAGGCGGCGACTTCGAACCGCGTTTCCAGCGGCACGGTCCGCATCGTCTGGTGGTTCGGGCAGCCGGAGACATGCGCGCCCAGGCAGGAAGACGGATAGCCATAGCTGTAGCCGCGCTGGATAGAGAGACGGCGGATGGCATCCGTGTCATCCGACCCCCAGATCTGGGGGAAATAAGAAAGGATTCCCAGATCGAAACGGCATCCTCCGGAGGCGCAGCCTTCAAAAAGAATCTCAGGGAATTCCTCCGTCAGCTTTTTCATGACCGAATAGAGCCCGAGGATATAGCGGTGATAGAATTCTCCCTGTCGGTCAGGCGGGAGCTTCGGGGAGAACGCATCGGAAAAGACGCGGTTCATGTCCCATTTGACATAGGAAATACTGCCGCTGCGGAAGACGTTTTCCATCGCCTGGGCTATGTAATCGCAGACGTCTGAACGCGTCAGGTCGAGCAGCATCTGGTGCCGGCCGAGAGACTGCTCACGGTCAGGCGCCGCGACAGCCCATTCGGGATGGGCACGGTAGAGATCGCTGTTTTCATTTACCATTTCCGGTTCGACCCAGATGCCGAACATCATGCCCATGGCATTGATCTTCGAGGAGAGACCTCTGAGTCCGTCCGGAAGCTTTTTTGTATTGACCGTCCAGTCGCCGAGGGACTGCCGGTCATCATTCCGCGTACCGAACCAGCCGTCATCCAGAACGAAAAGTTCGATGCCGGTTTCTTTTGCCGCCTTTGCCAGACGCAGCAGGGAGCCTTCGTTGAATTTGAAATAGCTTGCCTCCCAGCTGTTGATTAGGACCGGGCGGCTGCGGTGCTGCCATTTCCCGCGGACGATGTGTTCCCGGACAAAGGCATGCATCTGCCGGCTCATGCAGCCGCGCCCTTCCGCGGAAAACGTCATGACGGCTTCCGGCGTTTCGAACGAATCGCCCGGCATCAGGTTCCAGGAGAAACCGTCCGGGTTGATTCCGGAGACAAAGCGGCTTTTGCGGAAACCGCTCACGGAAAGACTCTCGTAATGGTTCCCGCTGTAAACCAGGTTGAAGCCGAAGCAGCGGCCGGTCTCTTCGGTGCAGTCCGGATCCTCGATCATGACGAAAGGATTGGAGCGGCTGGAAGAGAAGCCGCAGACAGACTCATTTACCAGACGGCCGGCTTTCAGGACGGTTTCATTCATGTCCATCTCGCGGGCCCAGTGGCCGCTGAAGGTCACCATGCGGTATCCGCGGTCCTGGAAATCCAGCTGCAGGCTCATGAATTTCCGGATGATGACAGGGCGCTGGATCTGGGCAATGTTTCTGTGACCGCTGCGGAGAAGCTTTGCGGACCGGGTGATGACATCGCAGTCCGGATAGACCGAATACCTCAGAAGGAGCGTCAGGTCCGGATAGGCCTTTTCCTTCAGGGTCAGCGTCAGGGTCTGTGCAGCGCCGTATGAAAACGGCAGGCCGTCGGATACGCAGCTGCCGTCAGAAATCTCCGCTTTCTCAAAAAGGAAGTCGCAGGAGGTGACGCCGTCGCCGTGAGTCAGTTCGAGGAACGGCTCCCGGATGTCGCCCTTGCCGTAGGAAGACATTTCCAGGCAGAGGTCTTCCAGTGCAAGACTCGGATATTCCCCGGAATAGACGATGCAGTCTCCGGGAGCGAATTCTTTTTTCTCCGTCAGCGCCGCGGCTGCTTCGGAAAGGCGTGCGGCAGGATCTTCTTTGCCGAAGTCCTGCGGAAAAATACGTTCTCCGTAATACAGGTGCTCCGGATGTCCGGAAGGAAGTATCTGAAAAAGATAGGATGTGTTTCCGGTCTGAAGCAGAAACACCTTCCCGCTCTGAAGAATCATGGATTATCCTCCTTTGTCCTCCGACACATGGAAATGTACCGTTTCCTGATGACCGTCCCATTCGATTTTCAGCGTGCCGTCCCCCGTGCTTCCGTTCGTGCGGACATAGGTTCCGCCCATTCCTCCCTTGAGGGAAATGAGGCAGGTCCCGATCAGCGAGACGGCTCCTTCCGCATGCAGCTGCAGGCATTCCTGATAATAAGGCAGCAGGTTGCCGCTGCCGTCCAGCATGCGGAAGCGCAGGCTCTCGGCATCGTAGGTGCGGCCGATGACAAGCTCATGCACGGCGGCAGACGGTTCCTGTCCCGGAGTTTCGGGACTGCCCGTTCCGACCCGGATTTCCAGATGGTCCGCCGAAGAAGGCGTCCGGATCCGCGAGGCAACTACCTTCCCGCCGCGGATCGCGTCAAAGCGGTAGGTAATGACCTTTCCGCCCCAGTTGCCGACATAGCCGTAATAGAGGCGCAGCCCGTCTTCCATCGTGAGATGCTGAAAAGCCATCAGGGTGGCAATCTTCACTTTGTGGCGGAGAGGCAGGCCGTTCTGGCCGTACTTCGCGATCGCGCTGAGCACCTCCTTGATTTTCTCTGCCTGGGCTTCGGTATATTTCTCATGCTTGGCAATCAGTCCGCCGACGAAGTCATCGATGAAGACCGGCGGGTGAGGCAGGGCACCGAAGCGTTTTTTGTCGGGGAAGAATTCTTTCACGAATTCGTCGTTCCGGTACAGCCGGATGCTGTCCGCATTGGTCAGGGCAATCACTTCCGGAAGGTTTCCTCCCGGATGCTCTCCGATGTCCATCGTGGAAGTCAGTTCGAAGACATCTCTTTCGTCGGACTGCGAGGCATAGACAGCGGCTGCAGTCTTGGGATTGCGGAACATATCCATTACGCCGTGATAGCAGATACGGTCGCCCGCTCCGAAATCCCTGTGCGTATTGTAGTCGAACATGCACCATCCGAAAGAGCCGGCGATATCCGGTTCCGAAGCAGCCGCGTTCAGGACCGTGAGGTGCCGCATCACATGCTCGGTCCGGTGATCTTCGCAGTCGAAAGACTTCGTCGGAAACATGTGTCCGTTGTATTCGGAAATGAGATAGCCTTTGGACATGTCGGGCGTCACGTCTTTTTTCGGCAGGCAGCCCGCATTGCTTCCGTTGTGCAGGAAATCGTTGTAGGTATAGACATCCTCCAGCAGATGGGACTTCTGCAGGAAACGGACGCCTCCGGTCGGACGCGAAGGATCCAGCTCATGGGCGATCCGGTTCGTTTCCGTATAGAAGGCATCGTCGTCCTGCGACTCGTTGATGCGGACGCCCCACAGAAAGATCGACGGATGATTCCGGTACTGCAGGATCATTTCCCGGAGATTCGTGCAGGCAGCCTTCTTCCATTTCTCATTGCCGATGTGCTGCCAGCCGGGGAGCTCCGTGAAGACCAGAAGGCCGATCTCGTCGCAGCGGTCGATGAAAGACTGGGCCTGCGGATAATGCGAGGTACGGACGGCATTGCAGCCGAGCTCGTATTTCAGGATATCGGCATCTTCCCTCTGCAGGCGGTCCGGCATGGCATAGCCGACGTAGGGATAGGACTGATGACGGTTGAGGCCGCGCAGGCGGATCTTCTCTCCGTTCAGATAAAAGCCGTCCGCCCGGAAAGACACCCCGCGGAAGCCGAACCGGACATCCTGTTCGTCCAGCAGCTTTCCGCCGCAGGAAAGGCGCGTGCGGAGTCTGTAGAGCACAGGACGGCGGATGTCCCAGCGGTCGACCGGACCTGCCGGGAACCGGACGGTGACCGTTCCGCCTGCGGAGGGAGCGGCTTCCTCGCTGACGGTTTTGAGAACGGTTCCATTTTCATGGATCAGGGTCTGCGTGATTTCATAGGGAGCGGATGTGCCGGCGGAATGCGCTTTCTTCCCATGCGGAAGATGCAGGGTGATGAGGCTCTGTACTTCCGAGGAAGCTGACGGATCTTCCGCCCCCGGCGTCGTCACGAAGATGTTTTCAAGATAGGCCGGTTCGCGCAGCTTCAGGGTGATGCTGCGTGTAATGCCGCCGTAGGTCATATAGTCGATGACATTTCCGAAGGGAGGGATATTCAGGCTTTCGCGGCTGTCCAGGCGGATCGCGAGGACATTTTCCTGCTCACCTTCTTCGGGAATCTGCAGGGCGGACGTGATGTCAGCCGTAAAAGCGGTATAGCCGCAGCTGTGGTGTGCAGCTTCCTTTCCGTTTACAAAGACCTGTGCATCGTGGGCGGCACCGTCGATCGTCAGCAGTACCGTCTTCCCTTTCCAGGTTGAAGGAACGGACAGAATTTTCCGGTAGCCGCTGAGCATCTGATAGACGTGTTCGTCGAAGCAGTTGAACGGAGTGACGATGACTGTATGGGGAATCGAGACGGTTTCCATCGCTGAGGAATCGAAACCGGACTCCGCCATGCGGCTGTCCCATTCCCCGGTAAAAAGCCATCCTTCGTTGAGATCGATTGCTGCATTTTCCATTGAAAAAGCCTCCTGCAAGTGATGCTTTGATTTTACATCGGATTCCCCGTGAAAGGAAGGTCTTCCGCAAGTATACAATGCTTTTTTGCGGGGAGAGTGGTAAGATAAACAGGAAAGATACACCGGAGCCGGCGGCAGGTCCGGACCCGGAAGCGTTTGGTGATCTGTCATGAGAGGAGAGAGGTCAGATGCTTGATCAGATTAATCTGAATAAGGAAATCAGCAAGGAAGATTTCAAGAAACAGATGAAGGAAATGGAACCGCGTATCGCTCTCGCGGAGAGGCGCTGCAAAGCCCTGGGAATTCCGGTCATCATCCTGTTTGAAGGATGGGGCGCATCCGGAAAAGGAACCCTGATCAATCGCCTGATACAGCCTCTTGACCCGCGCGGATTCCGTGTCTTCACGATCCAGGAGCCGACGGAAGACGAAGCGATGCGGCCTTTCATGTGGAGATTCTGGACAAGGACGCCGGCCAGCGGCCGGATTCATATTTTCGACCAGAGCTGGTACGAGAGGGCTCTCTTTGAAGACAAGAAGGATGCGATTGCCGAAATCACGAACTTTGAGGAACAGCTTGCGACCGGCGGAACGCTGATCATCAAGTTTTTCCTGCACATCTCGAAAGAAGAACAGGCCAGGAGGTTCAAGAAGCTGGAATCGCTCGATGCGACCCAGTGGCGCGTCAACGACCGGGACCGGGAACAGAATAAAGATTACGACAGCTGGGTGCAGCGCTATGACAAGCTGCTGATCGAAACCGACAAGGCGTATGCGCCGTGGACGGTCGTGGAGTCGACGGACCGGGAATATGCGGCGGCGAAGATCCTGTCTACGGCAGTCCTGGCCATGGAGGCGGCAGCAGATAAAAAGGAAGCGGCCAATGCGGCGAAAGCGGCAGCCAAAGCGGCCAAAGCAGCAGATAAATCCCCGGAAGCACAGAAGGCAAAAGAAGAAAAAAATGATTTCCGGAACGGCGTGCTGGCCGGCGTGGATCTCACGCAGAAGCTGAGCCGCAAAGAGTACAAGGAAAAACTGGAGACGCTTCAGAAGAGGATGAAGTATCTCCACAATGAAATGTATCAGCACCGGATTCCGGTCGTGCTTGCCTTTGAAGGCTGGGACGCAGGCGGAAAAGGCGGTGCCATCAAACGGATTACCGAAGCCATTGACCCGAGGGGCTATGAAGTCTGCCCGACGGCGGCTCCGAATGACATCGAGAAAGCGCATCATTATCTCTGGAGATTCTGGGAGAAAGTCCCGAAGTTCGGACACCTCGCCATTTTCGACCGGACCTGGTACGGACGCGTCATGGTGGAGCGCATCGAGGGTTTCTGCACGGAGCAGGAATGGAAGAGAGCCTATGCGGAAATGAACCAGATGGAATCCTGCTGGACTAACGACGGCTATGTCGTCCTGAAATTCTGGATGCAGATCGACAAGGATGAACAGGAACGCCGTTTTACGGAACGTCAGAATACGCCGGAGAAACAGTGGAAGATCACGGACGAAGACTGGCGCAACCGTGCAAAATGGGATCAGTATGAGGAAGCGGTCGACGAGATGATCGTCAAGACTTCGACGGAAAAGGCACCGTGGATCATCGTGGCAGGCAATGACAAATATACAGCCAGGATCCAGGTCCTGGAAGCCGTCGTGAACGCCATCGAAGCCCGGATGAACGAAGTAAAAGGCAGAAAGTCCGGCGGAAACGGGAAGACGGCGGATGGCAGGAAGAATGTAAAAGAAGAGAAAGCCGGGAAAGAGCAGAAGAAAGAGAAAGCAGAGAAAGAACAGAAGAAAGAAAAAGCAGAGAAAGAGCAGAAGAAAGAAAAAGAAAAAAAGGATCCGCAGGAAAAGAAGGACGCAAAAGATGCCGCAGCTGTCGGCACCGCGGAAAAGAAAGCAGACAAGGAAAAGAAAGCGGAAAAGAAGACAGATAAGGCAAAGAAAGCGGATCAGGCAAAGAAAAAAGATAAGGCAGAAGCAGATCAGACAAAGAAAAAAGATAAGATAAAGAAAACGGATAAGGTAAAGAAAACAGATAAAGCAAAGAAACAGATAAAATAAAGAGACTGATAAAATAAAGAAACAGTTTCAATCAAGAGGAGAAAAAGCCCGGGGCCGAAGCACCGGGCTTTTCCAATAGGAGAATCAATAAAAGGAGAATGTCTGTTTCAAGGGCCGTGGTTATTCGCACAGGCCGGTTCTGCATGAAAAAAGCCCGGCTTCAGATGGGGTCAGCATCTTTGCCGGGCTGTCCGGCGGGTTCTGCTGACCCGCCGGTAAAAAGAAAAGCGCTAAGTCCTGATGACTTAGCGCCCTTGCTATGAAAAGCATATTACACCCGAAAAGAAAAGATGTCAAGAAAATCATTCTATTGTATAATGGAAAACAATGAATAAAACAGTTCGGATAATCGGAATAGTGATGCTCATGATCCTGGTGCTTACCATAGCAGGCTGGAGCTACTATAATTATGTGCTCGGGCAGTCGGCCATCAGCAGCAGCGTCGAGACCAAGGAATACCGCTGGCATTATGCGATGATCACCTCGGATTCCAATTCCGTCCTGTGGCAGACGGTCTATGAGAGCGCAGCCAAGGAAGCCTCAAAAAACGATGCCTATCTGGAATATCTCAAAAATGACAGCACCGGGTCCTATACAGCCGTGGACTTCATGAAGATCGCGATTGCCTCGAATGTGGACGGAATCCTTGTGGAAGGCGACGGCACCGACGAGATGCGGCAGGAGATCGATGCGGCAAATGATGCAGGCATTCCCGTCATTACGATGATGCAGGACAGCAGTGATTCCAAGCGGGTCAGTTTTGTCGGCGTCAATGATTATGAACTGGGAAATACATACGGCACGGAAGTCGCCAAGAGGGTCACCGACAAAACAAAAAGCATCCTGACGCTTCTGGATAAAAACAGGAGCCAGGAAGAGATATCCCTGATGTTTACGCAGATGAAAGAAACCATCATGTCCAATCTGGGCAGTCCGCCTGTTGCCTATGTCAATTCCGAAACAATCGATACTTCCAATACCTTTGATGCAGAGGAGGATATCCGGAACATCATCACTTCCGAGGATGCACCGGGGATGCTGGTGTGTCTTGACGTCACGAATACGGAGTCAGCCTATCAGGCTCTGATCGATTACAACCGCGTCGGGCGGACGGCACTGGTCGGCTATTATCAGTCGGACACGATCTTTTCGGCCATCCGCAACGATGTCATTTCCTTCACGGTTTCCATCAATGCCGATGACCTCGGCAGAAGATGCGTGGATGCTGTCAATGAATACAAGACGATGGGCTATGTCAGCAACTATTTCAGCGTGGAGCTGGAAATCATCAACAAGGACAATGTCGACCAGTACGACACTTCGCTGAAGACGGAAAGCGGGGGTGCGGACAGTGCCGGCTAAAACAGCAGGGAAGAAAACGAATGTCCGTGACAGAAACGCGGTTGACTGGAAGAAATCCATCAATACGCGTCTGATTCTGGCGTTCACGGCAATATCGCTGGTCTTCCTGGCAATCAACCTGATGATGTTTTCTCAGATCAACAGCATGATCAGCCGGATCGATTCCCTTTATTCCAGCAATGTTTCCCTCAATGAGATTTCCGGTACGCTGGAGAACGTGCGGAGCAACATGCTGGGCTATCTCAATACGCGCGGATCGGATTCCCTGAATCAGTTCTACAAATACGACCAGGATTTTACGAACCTGGTGAGCGGTCTGAACCAGACGACGACGGACAGCGAGAAGGACCTGCTGGAAAAAAACATCTACAACATGTCGCATACCTACATCAAAGAAGCAGAAGAGACCATACAGGCAAAGCGAGGCCGCTTTATTGAACAGTACAAGGAAACCTATGCGGAATCCGAGGAGACCTACGGCTACATCAGCACCATGATCATGAAACTGAACAATCTGCTTTTTGCCAATAATGCGAAAAGCTACAGGATCCTGCAGAACACCCTGAATACGATCGAACTTTTGAGCGTTGCCGTCATCATCATCGTGATCCTGGTTTCCATTACCCTCATGGCCCTCTTCCTGAGAAACATGACGAAGCCTCTGGCAGCGCTGGCCAGAACAGCCGACAAAGTTTCCGGCGGAAATTTCGATGTTCCGCTGGAACAGCCGAAAGTCCAGGATGAAGTCGGCGTCGTGCAGGGCGCCTTCAACGGAATGGTAAGCTCCGTACGGAATTACATCGTTCAGCAGAAGGAATCGATGGAAAAAGAACAGGAGATGAAAGAAAGAGAACTCCTGATGGAAACCCATCTGAAGGATGCCCAGCTGAAATATCTGCAGGCCCAGATCAATCCTCATTTCCTGTTTAATTCCCTGAATGCGGGAGCCCAGCTGGCGATGATGGAAGATGCGGAAAAGACGAATACCTTCATGCAGCGGATGGCGGATTTCTTCCGGTACAATGTGCGCAAGATGTCGGAAGACACGACGCTGGCCGAGGAAATAGAGGCGGTCGACAATTATCTTTACATCCTGAACGTGCGGTTTGCGGGAGACCTGCATTTCTCGAAATTCGTCGAAGAAGGAATCGGAAGGGAAAATTCCCCTTCCATGATCCTGCAGCCGATCGTTGAAAATGCGGTCACCCACGGAGTCCGTGACATTGAGTGGGAAAAGAAAATCTCACTGACGGCGCGGCATACCGAACGGGGCGTGCTGGTGACGGTGACGGACAACGGAATCGGCATGACGCCCGGGCAGATTGAGCGGGTCATGTCCGGCGGAGGCACGGACAGCCAATCGGATTCCGGTTCTACCGGCGTGGGGCTGGACAACGTCATCAAGCGCCTGGAACTGTATTACAATGAAACGGGACTCCTGACGATTTCCAGCCTGGGAATCAATCAGGGGACGACCGTTGAACTGATCCTGCCGCTGAAATCAGACGATGAGCCGGAAGGCAGCCCGCTGAAAGAGCCGGAAGACAGTCCGCTTACAGAGCCGGATGACAGTCCGCTGGCAGAGATGGATGACAGTCCGCTGACAAAGGCCGGACCGGATGAAAACCTGCCGGACAAGACAGAGGCGGAAGAAGACATTCTGCAGGAAGAAGAACAGGAAACGAAAGGGGAATCGGGAAATGTATCGGATACTGCTGGCTGATGACGAAGGAATCATGCTGGAATCGCTGAAGACGATCATCCTGTCGAACTTTGCGGATGAGTGCATGATCGCGACGGCCAAGACCGGCCGGACCGTAATCGAGCAGGCGGAAGAATTCCGGCCGGATATTGTTTTCATGGACATCCAGATGCCGGGAATCAACGGCATCGATGCCATCCGCGAAATACAAAAGTTCAATACATCGGCAATTTTTATCGTCGTGACGGCCTATGATAAATTCGATTATGCAAAAAATGCGTTGTCCCTCGGCGTGCTGGATTACCTGACCAAGCCGGTCAGCAAGAAAACCATCATCGATGTCCTGATCAAGGCCATGAGGCAGGTCGACGCGGAAAAGGAAAAACGTTCGGAGAACCTGAAAATCAAGGAAAAGTTCGATTCGGTCGTTCCGATGATTGAAAGCGGTCTTGTCAACACTCTGCTCTTTCAGGAAAAGGATCCCCAGACCGCGAATGAATACAAGTCGCTTCTCGAAATCCGGCAGGATTACGGCTTTGTCATCATTGTGGAATTCGGCCCCTGGAGCGAAGACGGCACCTTTGAAAATGCCGTCGGCATGAGCGTGAAGGCTCAGACCTTCTATCCGGAATTCCGGGAAATCGTCAAGGGCTTTTTCGAATGCATCGTAGGACCGATCATGGGAAATAAGATCGTGCTGCTGGTTCCGGCAGGAGACAGCGAATTCACCTATGATGAAAGAGCCCAGATCGTGGAGAGATCCCGCAACATGATGCATAAGCTGGACTCCAGGATCGATGTCAAGTTCAAGGCGGGTATCGGAGACATCAAGCCTTTTGTCGAACTGCGGGATTCCTATGAAGAAGCGCTGAAATCCCTGGCAGGGGCCGGAGCGAGGGTCGCCCAGTTTCAGGATGTCCCGAACAAGCCTTATTATGAAGAGAACTATCCGAAGGATGTGGAGGATGAACTGTTCCGCTGCATTGAGAAAGCGGATATGACCGGAACTAAAAATGCAGGCAATGCCTTCTTTGACTGGATGGTCACCACTTACGGCAGCCATATCGATGATATCCGCCTGAAGTGTCTTGAGTTCGTCATGCATGCGGAAAGGCAGGTCTTTACGAAAGGAGTTCTGCAGTACAGCTTCCTTTACCGCAAGGATTATCTAAAGGCCGTCACAGAGGCCCCGGATCTGGAAACGCTGCGCGCATGGTACATCAGCAAGCTGACGCAGGCCTGCACGAATATCGCGGTCAAGCCGAAGGCCATGACGGATTCTGCTGTTTCCAAAGCGAAGAAGTACATCGATGAGAACTACCGGAAAGATCTTTCACTGGATGAGGTGTCGAAAATCGTCAACATCAGCCCGTATTATTTCAGCAAACTTTTTAAAGAAGAAACGGGAGAAAACTTTATCGAATATGTGACGGCAGCCCGCATCAGAGGGGCCAAGGAACTTCTGGCGGATCCGGGCATCAGCATCAAGGAAGTGTGTGCGATGTCGGGATACAGCGATCCGAATTATTTCTCAAGAATTTTCAAGAAATTTGAAGGCGTGACGCCCAGCGAATACAGGGAGAACATGCAATGAGGAAAACAAGGCTGACAGCGCTGATTCTTGCAGCGGTTCTGACAGTTTCCATGACGGCGGGATGCTCGCAGCCGCCGGTGACGGAGAGCGTCACGACTTCGACAAACCAGCGTTCAATCCAGATCGGACTTACTTTCGATACCTTCGTCATCGAGAGATGGCTGCGCGACCGCGACGTATTTGTCGCCACGGCCAACAAGCTGGATGCGGATGTCAACGTCCAGAATGCAAACGGCGATGCGGCGGAGCAGATCAAGCAGATTGAATACTTTATTAAGAAGGGAGTCGACGCAATCGTCATCATTGCGACCGACGGCGACCAGCTGGTCAATGCCGTAAGCGAAGCCAAAGCGGCGGGCATCAAGGTCATTGCGTATGACCGTCTGATCCGGAATGCGAATGTCGACTTCTACATTTCCTTCGACAATGAACAGGTGGGAGTGCTGATGGCGCAGGCCCTGATCGAGGCAATTCCGGACGGGGGCGACATCCTGGAAATCGACGGCCCCACCACGGACAACAATGTCAGCCTGGTGGACAAGGGCTTTGCCAAGACCCTGAAAGGCAGCAGCCTCAGGGTTGTGCAGCAGTACAACTGTGATGCCTGGCTGGCGGAGCATGCATTTACCTTTGCAACGGACGGGCTTCAGAAATATCCGGACATCAAGGGAATCATGTGCGGAAATGATGATCTGGCCGGACAGGCCTTCAGCGTTCTTTCGGAAAAGAGGCTGGCCGGGTCGGTCGCACTGACCGGTCAGGATGCGGACCTGGCAGCCTGCCAGAGAATCGTGGAAGGCACGCAGACCATGACGGTTTACAAGCCGGTTGATGAACTGGCGGAGAAAGCGGCGGAAGTTGCGGTTGAACTGTGCAAGGGTGATTCGTCCGGTACGGATTCTGCTGTTCAGGAAGCCTCCGTGATGGATGACGGAACTTATAAAGTCCCGTATATCGGACTGGAGCCGACAGCCGTGACAAAAGCGAACATGGATGCCACGATCATTGCCGACAATTTCCATACGTCCGATGAAGTGTACGTCAATACGAAGAAATAAGGCATCCTTCCTGTAAATGCTGCCAGGGGCGGCAGAAAACGCAAAAAGTCAATAGCAGATTTTCGATGGCAAAAAAATCCTGTCCCCGGACGGGATTTTTTGATTTTCCCGAAAATGTGCGGGAGTTCGCAAACCATTTCGCTTTGACGGGTGATACGATACCACTGTAGTAAAAATTTCACTTATATCTTAGGAGGATATGAAATGAAAAAGAAATTAATCGGTCTTGTCCTTACGGCTGCCATGGTTGGCTCCATGCTGGCTGGCTGCGGATCTTCAGCAGCTTCTACGGCAACATCAACAGCTGCATCCACAGCTGCATCAACGGCTGCATCCACAGCTGCATCAACGGCTGCATCAACGGCTGCATCCACAGCTGCATCAACGGCTGCTTCCACAGCAACTTCCACAGCAGCAGGCGGCGGCAAGGTCGTCGGTGTTGCAATGCCTACCAAGGATCTGCAGAGATGGAACCAGGATGGCGAGAACATGAAGAAACAGCTCGAAGCTGCAGGCTACACGGTTGATATCCAGTATGCTTCCAACGACATCAATACCCAGGTTTCCCAGATTGAGAACATGGTCGCTGAACCGGTTGACTGCTTGGTCATCGCTTCCATCGACGGATCTTCTCTTTCCACACCGCTTTCTGATGCAAAGGCAGCAGGAATCCCGATCATCGCTTATGACCGTCTGCTGACAGATACCGAAGCAGTTGACTACTATGCGACATTCGATAACGAAAAAGTCGGCCAGATTCAGGGCCAGTACATTGTCGACAAGCTGGATCTTACGAATGCTTCCGGCAAGACCTTCAACATCGAACTCTTCACAGGCGACCCGGGCGACAACAACGCTCAGCTGTTCTGGAAGGGTGCCATCACAGATACTCTGCAGCAGTACATCGACAGCGGTGTTCTTGTTGTGAAGTCCGGCCAGAAAGATTTCGCTTCCTGCGCAACAGCTGAATGGAAGACAGAGACCGCTCAGTCCAGAATGGATGACCTTCTTTCTTCTTACTATGCTGACGGATCACAGCTGGATGCTGTTATGTGCTCCAACGACTCCACAGCACTCGGTGTTGAGAACTCTCTGCAGCAGAACTATGCAGGATCCAATTGGCCGATCATCACAGGCCAGGACTGCGACGTTGCCAATGTCAAGAACATGATCGCCGGCAAACAGTCCATGTCAGTCTTCAAGGATACACGCCAACTTGCAGAACAGACTGTTAAGATGGTTGGCCAGATCCTTACAGGCGCAACGGTCGAAGTTACCGAAGGCGGCGCTTACAACAACGGCAAGATCGATGTCCCGACATACCTTTGCACACCGGAATTCGCAGATGCTTCCAACTATCAGAAACTCCTGATCGACTCCGGATACTACACAGCAGATCAGCTGAAATAATCCTACCGATTCATATAACCAAAGGAACTGAATATTTACCGGCAGGCGGACAATCGTCCGCCTGTCGTTCTGAAAAATCAATGTGCACTATTCTGTGAGAGGAGGGAATGCAATTGGCCAAAATACTTCTGGAAATGAAGAATATCACCAAGGAGTTCCCCGGCGTCAAGGCTCTTGATAATGTCAACCTGAAAGTAGAAGAAGGCGAAATCCATGCGCTTGTCGGTGAAAACGGAGCCGGCAAATCCACGCTGATGAACGTCCTGTCGGGTATCTATCCGTACGGCAGCTACTCCGGAGACATTATTTATGACGGCGAGGTCTGCAAGTTCCATAGGATCAAGGACAGCGAAGAGAAGGGTATCGTCATTATCCATCAGGAGCTGGCTCTGGTCCCCTATATGACGATTGCCGAGAACATGTATCTGGGCAATGAACGCGGCAAGGGTTACGCAATCGACTGGACATCCACTTTCGGAGAATCTGAAAAATATCTCCGTCAGGTAGGACTGAAGGAATCGTCACACACCCTGATCAAGAATATCGGCGTAGGCAAGCAGCAGCTGGTAGAAATCGCCAAGGCACTGGCTAAGAATGCACGCCTTCTGATTCTCGACGAGCCGACATCTTCCTTAAATGAAAATGAGTCGAAAGATCTGCTGGATCTTTTGCTTGGATTTAAAAAACAGGGAATGACCTGCATCATCATTTCCCATAAACTGAATGAAATCGCCTACGTTGCAGACAGGATTACGGTCATCCGCGATGGCTCCACCATCGAGACGCTGGATAAGGAAAAAGATGACTGCTCCGAAGATCACATCATCCAGGGCATGGTCGGCCGTGAACTGACAGACCGTTTCCCGGGCAGGGAATCCCATATCGGCGATGTGGAGATGGAAGTCAAGAACTGGACGGTTTACCATCCGGTCTATGCAGGACGCAAGGTGGATGACAATGTCAGCATCAAGGTCCGCAAGGGCGAGATCGTCGGTATTGCCGGACTGCAGGGAGCAGGACGCACGGAACTTGCCATGAGCGTCTTCGGAAAATCCTACGGGACGGATATCAGCGGTGAGCTTTTCCTGAACGGCCAGAAGGTAGATCTGAAAAATCCGAGAGATGCCATCAGGCATAAGCTTGCGTACGTAACGGAAGACCGGAAAGGAAACGGACTGATCCTTTCCAACCCGATCTCCATCAATACGACTCTTGCGAATCTGGATGCCATCAGCACCAAGCCGCTCGGCGTCATCGACTTCGATAAAGAATATGCCGCTGCCGTTGAGTACAAAGAGAAGCTCAAGACCAAGACTCCGTCGGTCCGCCAGCTGGTCGGAAACCTTTCCGGCGGCAATATGCAGAAGGTCCTTCTGGCAAAGTGGATGTTTGCGGAACCGGATGTCCTGATTCTGGATGAGCCGACCCGAGGCATCGATGTCGGTGCAAAATACGAAATCTACTGCATCATGAACAATCTGGTAGCCGAAGGAAAATCGGTTATCATGATTTCTTCGGAACTTCCCGAACTCCTCGGCATGTCTGACAGAATCTATGTCATGAATGAAGGCAGAATCGTCGGTGAAGTATCACACGAGGAAGCAACACAGGAGCTGATTATGTCCTACATCCTCAAATCTTCGGGTAAGAAGATTGAAAAATCTTCAGATTCGAAGGTTGAGGCAAATGCGTGAGGAGGGATAGTTAATTATGGAAAATAAAATCAACGTGCGGGCGTTCGTACAGAAATACACGATGGTACTTGCGCTTGCGATTGTCGTCATTTTCTTCAGTATTGTTACAAACGGGAAGCTGATCCTTCCGCAGAACCTCAGCAACCTGATTGCACAGAACGCCTACGTGTTCGTGCTTGCAGTCGGCATGCTGCTCTGCATCCTGACCGGCGGCAACATCGACCTGAGTGTCGGTTCCGTGGTCTGCTTCGTCGGCGCTGTCGGCGGCAAGATGATGTGCGAATGGAATTTCCCGATTCCGGTTGCCATTATCGCCATGATCATCATCGGAACGGCAGTCGGTGCATGGCAGGCATTCTGGATCGCCTATATCAAGATTCCGCCATTCATTACAACCCTTGCCGGAATGCTGATGTTCCGCGGTCTTTCCAACATCGTTCTGAACGGCCTGACGATTTCTCCTATGCCGGACGGCTACAACCTTCTGTTCAACAGCTATGTTCCGGATCCGTTCGGAATCAAAGGCTTCAACGTGATGTGCATGATCATTGCAGCCATCGCAGTCGTGATTTTCGTCTTCTTCTGGGCTAAAGGAAGAATGACCAAGCAGAAGAAGGGATATGAAGTTCCGAAGCTCGGCGGAGATCTTGCAAAAGTTATCCTGATCAGCGCACTGATCCTGGTTTATATGTTCCAGCTTTCCAGATTCAGAGGTATCCCGGCTTACCTGGTATGGGTACTGGTCATCACCCTGATTTACGGTTACATTACCGCGAACACGACGACAGGCCGTTATTTCTACGCAGTCGGCGGCAATGAGAAGGCTACAGAGCTTTCCGGTATCAACACCAAGAAAGTCTACTTCATCGCTTATGCCAACATGGGATTCCTTTCAGCGATTGCAGCCATGATCACGATTGCCCGTCTGAATTCCGCTAACCCGACCGCAGGCGACGGTTACGAAATGGATGCCATCGGTTCCTGCTTCATCGGCGGTGCTTCCGCATACGGCGGCACAGGTACCGTAACAGGCGTGGTCATCGGTGCTACTTTAATGGGTGTCATCAACATGGGCATGACAATTGCCGGCGTTGATGCCAACTGGCAGAAAGTCGTCAAGGGCGGCGTTCTTCTTGCAGCTGTTATCTTTGACGTCGTATCCAAGAAAAAGAGTTCATAAGACTCTTTCCTTCTCACAGAGGGGAGGGACCCGGGAAACCGGGTCCCTTTTTGTATGCTGCGGGTAACGGGTGTCAGATGCCGAGGAACTGGTTTCTTGCCAGAACCACGCCGCCCAGAAGGATTGCCATATCCTGAAGAGTGGAAGCGGCAATGGTGCAGGTGTGGCGCATCCGGTTTTTCAGTTCGCCTTCGATGGCGGTGATGACGTCCGGACAGTTCATCGTGAAGGAAGAGTTGATGACAATGATTTCCGGGTTGAAGGAATTCATGATGTTGTTGATGCCGATTCCCATATAGCGGATGAAAACATTCATTTCATCGACGGCGATGGGATTGCCTTCGGCATAAAGCTTTGCGAATTCATCTGCGGAAACGGAATCTTTTTTCATCCGCGCGGCTGTCTCGCGAAGGATGGCCAGTTCGGAAGCATACTGTTCGATGCAGCCTTTGTTTCCGCAGGGGCAGGGCCGTCCGTCCGGGTGGACGATCGTATGGCCGAATTCTCCGGCATAGCCGGAATGACCCGTATAGAGATGACCGTTCAGGATGAGTCCGAGACCGATTCCCGTATGGACGGATATACTGATGATGTCCCGCGTCGGATAGCAGTAGGTATGTTCCCCGATGGCGGAGAGATTGGATTCATTTTCCAGAATGACGGGAACATTGAAAGCCTTCCGGAAAATGCTGACAAAGTCGATTGAGGCATAGTGGTAGTACGGAGTAAAGACGATCTGCCCGTTGTGGGTGACGCCGTTGATGCCGAAGACGATTCCGATCAAACCGAAGAGGCTTTCCGGCTGCTCGGCCATCAGGCCGCGGATGAGCTTCTTCATGGCGGGCACGATCTGTTTTTCATTATAGGTATTCGGAAATAGGCGGACCGCGCAGCTGCTGCCCGTGATATCCGCCACCAGGACCGAAATCGACATGAAATCAATGTTGATGGAAATGATGTAGCCGCAGTTCCGGTTCAGGGTCAGAAGAATCGGCTTGCGGCCTTTTAAGGCTTCGGCCGGACCGGTCTCCAGGACGATCCCCCGGTCGATCAGGGTCTGCACAATGGCGGAAATTGTCGCCTTGGTCAGCCCGAGCTCCTTGCTGATGTCTGCCCGGGAAATCTCTCCTGCCTTCAGGATGGAACGCACGACCAGGGTCGTGTTCATATCCCTCATGAGCTGCTTGCTGCCTGTCTGCATAGGGTGCCCTCCGCCTGCTTTTGAACAAAAAGTGAACTTTTTGAAGTTCCTCTTGACGTTCCTGATACCTTGTAATATGATAAGTATAGCACAATTAGTTTAATGAGTAAACAAATTAACAAAAAAATAAAAAGCAAAATGAAAGGAGAGTTTGCGGAATGCAGATTCAGAATGTAAATGACGATGCTTTCCGGAAATACGGCAAGGTAATCAAGGGCATCGATGTAAGCGATATCCTGGAAGCCATGAAGGAAACGCCGTGTCCGGATGATACGATGTATACTCCGTCCGATCCTAAAATTGAGGCCTGCGAAAGCGTGAAGAAGATTCAGTATTCCGTGTACGGCGGCATGCCGATTGAAGTGGGCTACTGCAACGGACACAACAAGAAACTGAATGCTGCGGAATATCACCGCGATTCCGAGACGAACATCGCCTGCAATGACATGGTCCTGATCCTCGGACAGCTGGCGGATGTCGCAAAGGATTTTACCTATGATACGTCCAGGATGGAAGCTTTCCTTGTACCGAAGGGAACCATGATCGAGGTTTATGCGACGACGCTTCATTATGCACCGTGCAACGTCGAAGACTGCGGCTTCCGTGCCGTCGTGGTCCTTCCGAAGGGAACGAACACGGAGATCGAAACCGGACACAGCGACACGCCGGAAGACAGACTCCTGTTTGCCAGGAACAAATGGCTCATTGCCCATCCGGATGCCGGAATTGAAGGAGCCTGGAACGGACTGAAGGGTGAAAACCTTTCCATTGATTAACCTGTAAATGAATGCGGGCAGGACAGGGAATGTCCCGCGCCGCCGAAAATCCAAAAGGAGGATTTAGAAAATGAAGAATATCCCGAAAGCAAAAGTTGGTATCGTAGCCGTCAGCCGTGACTGTTTCCCGGCATCTCTTTCCAAGACAAGAAGAAAAGCCCTGGTCGATGCCTATGCAAAGAAATACAAGGCAGCCGATATCTATGAATGCCCGATCACGATCATCGAGAGCGAAACAGATATGGTCAAGGCTCTTGACGATGTCAATGCAAATGAATGCAATGGACTCTGCGTTTTCCTTGGAAACTTCGGACCGGAAATCTCCGAGACGCTGCTTGCCAAGCACTGGGGCGACAAGCCGGTCATGTTCTGCGCAGCAGCAGAAGAGACACAGAACGACCTGAAGGGCGGACGCGGCGATGCCTACTGCGGCATGCTCAATGCCAGCTACAACCTGCAGCTCCGCAACGTCAAGGCTTATATCCCGGAGTATCCGGTGGGCACTGCTGAAGAGTGCGCGGACATGATCCATGATTTCCTTCCGATCGTAAGAGCGATTGACGGACTTCACAACCTGAAGATCATTTCCTTCGGACCGAGACCGATGAATTTCCTGGCATGCAATGCCCCGATCAAGCAGCTGTACAACATGGGCGTTGAAATCGAAGAAAATTCCGAGCTGGATCTTTTCGAGTCCTTCAACAAGCATGCAAACGACAAGAGAATCAAGACGGTTGCAGCAGATATGGCAAAAGAACTCGGCCAGGGGAACAAGATTCCGGAAATCCTTCCGAAGCTTGCCCAGTACGAGATCACGCTTCTTGACTGGGTCAAGGATCACAAGGGATACCGCAAATATGTTGCCATCGCCGGCAAATGCTGGCCTGCTTTCCAGACGCAGTTCGGTTTCGTTCCCTGCTACGTCAACAGCCGCCTGACAGGCCAGGGTATCCCGGTTTCCTGCGAAGTCGATATCTACGGAGCCCTTTCCGAATTCATCGGCACCTGCGTATCCGGCGACATGGTTACGCTTCTGGATATCAACAACTCCGTACCGGATGACATGTATGAAGAGTCCATCAAGGGTAAGTTTGATTATGCCCATACGGATACCTTCATGGGCTTCCACTGCGGCAATACCTGCAGCAAGCTTCTCTGCAGCCCGAACATGAGCTATCAGATGATCATGGCCCGCTCGCTTCCGAGAGAAGTCACGAACGGAACGCTTGAAGGCGACATCAAGCCGGGAAAGATCACCTTCTATCGTCTGCAGTCTACAGCGGACAGCAAGCTTCGCGCTTATGTGGCAAACGGAGAAGTGCTTCCGGTCGCTACGAAGTCCTTCGGTTCCATCGGCGTCTTCGCGATTCCGGAAATGGGCAGGTTCTACCGCCATGTCCTGATCGAGAAGGGATTCCCGCATCACGGCGCCGTTGCCTTCGGACACTGGGGCAAGAGCATTTTCGAAGTCTTCAAGTATCTGGGAGTTGCATCGGATGATCTCGGATTCCCGAGAGTCAAGGGAGATCTCTATCCGACGGAGAATCCGTATAAATTCTGATTGACGTGATGAAGTCACAGGGGACCGCCGGTCTGCGGAAGGAAAAACTGCCGCGGATGCAGGCGGTTTCTCTGTCAGAGAAACCGTACCTTACAATTAAAGTGTCAACAGGCAGGAGGATGCAAATGTATTATATCGGTGTCGATCTGGGAACGTCAGCCGTCAAGCTGCTTCTGATGGAAGCGGACGGCAGAATCCGGAATATCGTATCAAAAGATTACCCGCTGAGTTTCCCGCATCCGGGCTGGTCCGAGCAGAAACCGGAAGACTGGTGGAGCGCGGTTCAGACAGGGCTGAAGGAGCTGATCGGAGGAGTTGAAGGCGAGAGCGCCGAAGAGGCAGGAAAGAAAGTTGCCGGCATCAGCTTCGGCGGACAGATGCACGGTCTTGTCATCCTGGATCAGGAGGACAGGGTCATACGCCCGGCCATTCTCTGGAACGACGGACGCACGACGAAAGAAACGGATTACCTCAATAACGTAATCGGGAAAGCAAAGCTTTCCGAATGCACGGCGAACATTGCCTTTGCAGGCTTTACGGCTCCGAAGATCCTCTGGGTCAGGGAAAATGAGCCGGAAAACTTTGCGAAGATCAGCAAGATCATGCTGCCGAAAGACTATATTGCCTATATGCTTTCAGGCGTGAACTGCACGGACTATTCCGATGCTTCCGGCATGCTGCTGCTCGATGTGAAGAACCGGAAATGGTCGCAGGAAATGATAGAAATCTGCGGCATCAAAGAAGAGATGCTTCCGAAGCTCTATGAGAGCTATGAGGCAGTCGGGAAGATCAGGCCGGAACTGGCGGAATCGCTCGGCATCAATCCGGAATGCGTCATCGCGGCCGGAGCCGGAGACAATGCGGCAGCCGCGGTCGGAACCGGAACGGTCGGCGACGGGAAATGCAACATTTCCCTGGGGACGTCCGGGACCATCTTTATTTCCAGCAACAAATTCGGCGTGGATCCGAACTGCGCCATCCACAGCTTCGACCATGCAGACGGACATTACCATCTGATGGGCTGTATGCTTTCGGCGGCTTCCTGCAACAAATGGTGGGAAGAGGAAATCATCGGGACGAAGGATTACGGAAGCGAGCAGAAGAAGATTGAGAAGCTCGGCGAGAACCATGTGTATTTCCTGCCGTATCTGATGGGCGAACGGTCGCCGATCAACGATCCGTACGCAAGGGGAACCTTTACGGGAATCACGATGGATACGACGAGAGCCGATATGACGCAGGCGGTCCTGGAAGGCGTGGCATTTGCAACGCGCGATATGTATGAGATCGCGAAGAAGCTCGGGATCACGATCGAGAGATCGAAAATCTGCGGCGGCGGCGCCAAGAGCCCGATGTGGAGGAAAATCATTGCCAATGTCCTGAACATCAAGATCGATACGATTGAGTCCGAAGAAGGACCGGGACTGGGCGGTGCGATGCTGGCAGCAGTGGCCTGCGGCGAATACGCATCGGTCGAGGAAGCAGCGGAAAAGATCGTCAGGGTGACGGGTACGGAAGAACCGGATCCGGAACTGGCTGCGAAATACGAAGAGCGCTATCAGCAGTACAGGCTGATCTATCCGGCGCTGAAGCCGGTCTTTGCCGTAATCGGAAAATAAAGGAACAGGCTTCAGGACAGGATGGAAACCAGCAGGATGCCGATGAAAATGATGACGGCGCCGACAACCTTCGGGAGGAAGTTTTTATCCTTCGTGCGCAGGACGACGTAAGCGGCGACCATGACGACGGAAACCTCGCGGATGGCGGAAACGTAGCTGGCATTTGTGGTCTGCATGGCGGCCAGTACCAGAAAATAGCCGAGGAAAGTGCAGACCGCGATGACAAGGATGCGCAGCCATCCTGCTCCGGAGAGTTCCGACCGGATTTTTGCGGGACGGAAGAGAAACGGCGAAAGCATAAGAAACGGCAGAAGAGTGATGATCAGGCAGACGACCATGGGGTCGTCTGCTTTTACGTTCTGCTTATCGGAAATCGTATAAAGTGCAATGGTAATCCCGATCAGGAAAGAGATGCGGGTCGATTTATCCGAGGCCAGGGTACGGAACGGTGCCAGCAGGTCCTTCACCTTCAGAGAAGGCATATTGACAAGATAAATCCCGAAGACAATCAGCATCAGCGCAAAAAAGACCGGCAGCGTCAGCTGTTCCGTGCCGAGCAGCACGGAGAAGAGACAGACGAAAACCGGAGCCGAACCGCGCGTCAGCGGATAGACGACGGAAAGGTTTGCGGAACGGTAGCAGCGGGACAGCAGAAGGTAGTAGGCAGCCTGCATGACGGACGAAAAAATCAGCGTCGGGATCGTTGAGACGGCCGGAAGACGGCCGCTGAGGAAGGCAGCGATAAAAAGAAACGGCAGCGAAAACAGCATCTGGAGATAAGATGCTGTTTCGGTATCCCTGCAGTCGCGCAGCAGTACATTCCAGACGGAATGCAGCACGGCGGAAAGCAGTACAAGAAGGAGTGCATACACGGTCATATCCTTAATATACCTCCGGCTTACCTGTGCTGCAACTGTTTTAGCGGCCTGAAGAACTGCAGTGCGCCGCGGTCCGGCAGCTGCAGTGCATCGGAAAATGCAGTCCGGAAACTACAGTGCGGCTTCTCCGTGCTCCCCGGTGCGGATCCGGATGACGTCATCCATCGGGTAGACGGCAATCTTTCCGTCCCCGTAATTGCCGGTATTGATTTCTTCCACAATCTGGTCGACAGTTGTCTGTACTTTTTCGTCGGCAAGGAAGACTTCGACTTTCAGCTTCGGGATGAAGCCGATTTTGTATTTGTTTCCGGAGCGGGATTCCACATATCCGTTCTGGCTCCCGTAGCCCATGACGCTGACGATGTTCATGCCGGAGACTCCGTTCCGGTCAAGGATCGACCTGACGATTTCCAGTTTTTCCGGTCTGAAAATGATTTCCAGTTTTTTCATGATGTTTCCTCCTTTTGTTTCGTTGAGCGGTTCAGCGGTGAAATGGTTCATAAATCCCGGTAAATCGGATGACGTTTCCAGAATGTCGTATAAGAGGTGAAACCGGCCTCTTTTGCAATCCGGTGTCCTTCCTCGATGCCGTGACCGATATCCCTGAGGTAATGGGCGTCGCTTCCGAAGGTCAGTATCCGGCCTCCCATCAGATAATAGATCCGCAGCAGGTCTGCCGGCGGCATGGTGAACGGCGGATTCTGCCTGAGTCCTGAAACATTGAGTTCTATGCCTCTGCCTCTTGCAATGACGACGGAGAAGAGTTCCTTGATCCGGCTGTAATAAGGAGCGATGTCAAAGTCTTTTCCGGCAAGCTGAAAATAGCGCAGCGGGTACGTGATATGGCCGAGGACATCGTAGTCGTAATGGGCGGCATAATCCATGAGAAGACCGAAGTAGCGTTCAAAGACGTCGGGCGGGGAATAAAGATTCAGGTCGAGGTCGGCGACATCGGTATCGTCCACGATGTTGTGGACGGAGCCGATGATGAAATCCAGATCGGTATAATTCCGCATGAAGCGTTTGTATTCCGGGGGATTGACCATCGGCTGGCCGAGTTCGACGCCCATGGCGATTTCCAGGGAGCCGCGGTATTTCCATCTGGCCCTGCGGATATCCCGGAAAAGACTGTGCAGATCCAGCACGGATTCATAGGTGCGGTCCGAGTAAATATCCAGATGGTCCGTAATGGAGATTTCGTTCAGATGGTTTTCAAAAGCGCGGGCACATACCTCATCGACGCTTTCGTGTCCGTCGAAGGAATAATCCGTATGAAGATGATAATCTGCCAGCACCATCGGCATCGTCCTTTCCTGCGCTTATTTGAAGGTCATGGAGAAACGGAACATGTCGCCCCGCGCCCTGACGACAAAGAATTCATCGTTTCCGATTCCTTCAATATTGAAGACGCTTTCCTGACTGAGGAGCGGCATGTTTTCCTGAATGCCGAGAATACTGATTTCCTGCATCGTGGGAAGCGATGCGCTCAGTTCCACCTTTCGGCAGATGGGATGAGAATATCCGTAGCAGTCCATCATGATCTTGTTGACGGAAAAGAATCCGTCCAGATGGCTGTCGAAATCCGGAGCGATCTTCTGCGGGATGACGGAAAGACAGAAGGCGAAATCGGTTCCGCCGAGACTGCGGACATGCTCCAGACGGTAGACGGGACTGCCCTCTTCGATTCCGAGGAAACTGCTTTCGCGGGAAGAGGAGCGGCCGAGACGGATATCAATGACGCGGCTTTTATAGGTACGGTGTCCTTTGTTCAGGATTTCGGAAAAACCGAGGGAATTGTCGTGCTCAAAGACGATCGGACGCGGACGTCTGGCAACAAAAAAGCCGCGGCCTTTTTCGGAATACAGGATGCCCTGCGCAGTCAGGACGGCGAAGGAAGAACGGACGACGTTGCGGCTGACGCCGTACAGATCGGCAATGGTATTCTCGGAAGGGACGGGGTCATTTTCCTGCAGGCGGTGTTTCTGGATATAGCGCCGTATATAGGAAATGATTTTCCGTCGGTTTTCTTCGGTGGGGTTCTGTGTTTTCATTCGGGCGCCTTTCTTTATAGCTCAACATCTTTAACATGGTACCAGGTTTCTGTCAAGGCGGCTCTGCATCGTGTTTCGAAAAAAATACTTGACGCAGACATGGTACCAGGATAAGGTGTACGGTAATCAATCGAAAATGAGAAAGTTGAACGAAGGCGTTCGGGATGATTCCCGGACGCCTTCTTTTTTTCGGAGGAAAAAATGGAGAATGAGATCTTTCTGGAACTGAAGGATATCCGAAAGAAATACGGTTCCTTTACCGCACTGCACGATATCAGCCTCAAGGTGAAGCAAGGTGAATTCGTGTGCCTGCTGGGGCCTTCCGGATGCGGGAAGACGACACTCCTGCGGATCATTGCAGGACTGGAGGCTCCTACGGAAGGAAAGGTTTTCCTGAAGGGAAAGGATGCAACAAAAATGCAGCCGGGGAAACGGAACTTCGGAATTGTCTTCCAGTCCTATGCCTTGTTTCCCAATATGACGGTCCGGCAGAATATTTCGTTCGGACTGAAAGGCAGGCATCTTTCCCGGGAAGAAATCAGCCGTAAGATTGCGGACGTTCTGAAGCTCGTGAATCTGGAGGACCAGGAGAAGAAATATCCTTCCCAGCTTTCCGGAGGCCAGCAGCAGAGAATCGCTCTTGCCCGTGCCCTTGCCCTTTCTCCGGATTTCCTGCTTCTGGATGAACCGCTGTCGGCTCTGGATGCGAAAGTGCGGCAGAAGGTCAGGAAAGAAATCCGCGCGCTTCAGCAGAAACTCGGAATCACGACCATCATGGTCACGCATGACCAGGAGGAGGCACTGACGATGGCGGACCGGATCGTCGTCATGAACAATGCCTGCATCATGCAGGAGGGAACTCCGATTGAAGTCTATGAAAAACCGCAGGGAGCTTTCGTAGCTGATTTCATCGGTTCGATCAATTTCTTCCGTTCGGATATTCTCGGAAATGCAAATGTCGGAATCGACCGCACCCTGAGGGAAGAACTGGAGCAGAACAGCACGAAGCTCAAGGCCTGCCGTCCGGAGAATATCGAAATCGTGCAGGACGGTTCGCTGAATTCGTTCCGCGCGGAAGTGGTAAATGTGGAATTTCACGGCTATGGCTACCGTCTTCTGGCAGCACTGAACGACAGCGGAAAAGAAGCGGCCGGTACAGACTGCATTTCCTTCGATCTTCCTGCGGAGCAGTACGAGAGAAGACCGATTGCCCGGGGCGAAATCATTTCAATCCGTTTCAAGAGAGGAAAACTTTACTATTTTGAAAACAAAGACGAAAACACCAATTTCACAGCGGTTTGACCTGAACGTTTTTCTGCAGAGGCTGATGATCCTCCTGATGCTTGTCTGGTTCGTCATCTTTCTCCTGATGCCGATGGTCATGATGTTCGGACAGGTCTTTACGGATGACCTGGGCAACTGGGTAGGGCTGGAAAATTTCCGCTCCTATTTCAGCAATCCCCTGCTGACCGGTTCCATCGTGCACTCGCTGACCGTTTCCCTTTCGACCGCCTTCATTTCAACGGCCCTGGGTCTTCTGTATGCCTACGGCATTACCCGGACATGCATGAGGGGGAAAGTCTTTTACCGCTATGCGGCGCTGCTTCCGCTTTTTATTCCCACGATGGTTCACGGCATGGCCCTTGTCTATCTTTTCGGGAAAACAGGATTCGTGACGAACGTGCTGGGAATCGATATCGGCCTGTACGGGAAATACGGCATCATCATGGCTGAAATCTTCTATACTTTTCCGCAGGCTTTCATGATTCTTGCCGTCGCTCTCAACAATGCCGACAACCGTCTCTATGAAGCGGCCAGGGTCATGGACGTATCCCCTGCCCGGACTTTTTTCCGGATCACGCTTCCCTCCATCCGTTACGGACTGATCAACTGCTTCATCGTCTGCTTCACGCTGAGCTTTACGGATTTCGGCGCGCCGGAAGTGGTCGGCGGGAATTACAGCGTTCTGGCAACCGATATCTACCGGCAGGTCGTCGGACAGCAGAAGATGTCCATGGGGGCTGTCGTAGGAGTCGTGCTGACAATCCCGGCTTTCATTTCCTTCGTGATCGATCTGGCACTGAGAAAGAAGAATGAACAGAATGAACTTTCCTCGAAGGCGGTAGCCCTCCGCGTTGACCGCTCTGCCGGAAGGGATGTCTTTTATCAGGTTTTCGGCAGCGCGCTGCTGTTCTGTACGTTTTCCATGATCGCGTCGGTCGTGATGTCCGCTTTCGTCAAGCGCTGGCCGAACGACATGTCGTTCACGCTCCGGCATTTTGACTTCGGTGAAAAACTGGTGGGCAGCGGTGCAGTCAGCTTTCTGAACAGCTTCCGCCTGTCGCTGGAAACGGCGGCATTCGGGACGGTCTTTGTTTTCCTGTTTGCCTATCTCATTGAAAAAACAAAGCCGTTCCGGCAGCTGCGCAGCTTCTGCCGATTCCTTTCCATGATGCCGATGGCTCTTCCGGGCCTGGTGCTCGGTCTCGGCTATATCATGTTCTTCAACAAGCAATGGATTCAGATTCCGTTTCTGGGAATCGAGATCGGGAATTCTTTCAGCGGACTGTACGGAACGATGGCCATCATGGTGTTCTGCACCATCATCCATATGTTTTCCGTGACCTTCGTGACAGGCGTGACAGCCCTGAAGAAGCTGGACCGGGAATATGAGAATGCCGCCTCTTCCATGAGCATTCCTTTCTGGAAGATTTTCTTCAAGGTTTCCCTGCCGATGTCTCTTAATGCCGTACTGGAAATATTCCTGTATTTCTTTGTCAATTCCATGGTGACCGTTTCCGCCATCGTGTTTCTTTATACGCCGCAGAACAAGCCGGCAGCCATCGCCATCCTCAACATGGATGACAATGGAGATTATGCTTCCGCGGCCGCGATGTCCGTCCTGATCCTTCTGATCAATATCGCCGTCAGGGCAGTTTATGAACTGCTGAACGCGAAAATGTCAAAGAAGCTGGATGCCTGGAAAACCGCCGGGAATTGAATAGGGAAGGCACAGTTGTTGCACGCTGCAAAATGAAGGAGGTAAGTGCTATGAGAAAAAAGAAATATGCAGGGATGATAGCAGGAGCGGTGATTGCTGCCATGACGGCGTCCATGCTGGGAGGATGCGCGGTGCGTTCATCGGATACGGCTTCCGCGGCAGCATCGTCAGCGGCATCGGGGACAGCCTCCGCTGCAGCATCTGCTACTGCCGCATCGGCGGGGACATCATCAGATGCATCGGGAAATGCCGCATCAGCGTCATCGGGGACGGATTCTTCTGCGACATCCGGCGAGCTGACCGTGTACACCGCTCTGGAGGACGACCAGGTACAGCAGTATCTGGCATCTTTCTACAAGGAATATCCGGATATCAAGCTGAACGTCGTACGGGATTCGACCGGAACGATCGTGGCAAAGGCCATCGCGGAAAAGGACAGTCCGGTTGCGGATGTTTTCTGGGGAACTTCCGCTTCGGTCATGCTGCAGCTGGATAAATACAACCTGATCAAGGGCTACAGTCCGGAAGGCATCGACCGCATTCTGGACAAGTTCAAGGATACGAAGAATGCGGATGCGAAATGGGTCGGAAATGATGCCTATGAGACGGCTTTTCTGGTCAACACGGATGTCTGCAAGGCCGACGGCCTGGATGTTCCGACATCCTTTGCGGATCTTCTGAAGGATGAGTACAAAGGTCAGATCGTCATGCCGGATCCGACTTCTTCCGGTACCGGTACGCTGACGGTCAACGGAATCCTTCAGATCATGGGAGATACAAAAGGCTGGGATTACCTGACGAAGCTGAATGACAACATCATGAGCTACACGACATCGGGCTCCAAGCCTGCCAAGATGGCTGCTGCAGGCGAATGCGCAATCGGTATTTCCTTCGGATACCGCTGTGCGGAGCTTCTGCAGGAAGGGAATCCTGTCCAGGTCGTATTCCCGTCGGAAGGCTGCGGCTGGGATGTCGAGGCGAACTGCCTGGTCAACAAGAGCACGATCAGCCCGGCAGCCTATACCTTCCTTGACTGGGCGATTTCCGATGAAGCCATGGCAGAGTATGCAACCGAATACGGAATCATCGGAACCGGAGCGGTCAAGAACGTTCCGGAAGGCTACAGCGCGGATCCGATGTCGAATCTCTGCGATCTGGACATCGAAAAAGCTGCCGAAGACCGCGATTCGATCCTTGCAAAATTTACGCCTTTCCTGGCCGGAAAGGAGGCGTCCTCATAACCGAAAATGGGGATGGCCTGTGATCCTCCTCTGTTTAAGGCCGTCGGTTTTTTATAGCCGGCGGTCTGTTTTATGCTATAATGGTCGCATGAAAATTATCGGGATCAATGATATTGTCGAACTGAATAAAGAACTGAAAGCAGACGGACTGGATTATAAGATCCATCTGCAGGATTCCTGCGGCGCGCAGACCTGCCGCATCGAACGCCTTGAGAGCGGCGGATGCGAGGACCAGGATGAAGCCCTGAAGAAAAAGCTGAAGGCATTTTTCCGCAGGAGAGGCATGGAGATTGCCTACAGCCATGACGAAGAGTATTTCTGGGCAACCAGCTGACGGCGGAAAAGGCACGGAACAGTAAGCAGAGTCGAACGGAGGAACAACGATGGAATACCGCGAACTTGGAAGAACCGGCCTGAGGGCAGGCGTCATCGGAATCGGATGCGAAGGCTTTTTAGGACGAAAGGAAGAGGACGTCATCAGCGAACTTCAGTGGCTGATGGACCAGGGCTGCAATCTTTTTGAGATGTACACCCCGGACCCGGCATTTCACCGGGCAGTCGGAAAAGCAGTCAGGGGCCGCAGGGACAAAGTCATCCTGCAGGCCCATATCGGCTCGGTCTGGAAGAACGGCGAATACCTCAGGACACGGGACATCGAACTGATCCGTAAGGCATTTCCGGAACGGCTGGAGCAGCTGGGAACGGACTATGTCGACATCGGAATGATTCATTTCGCGGACAGCGAAAAAGACTGGAAGGAAATTTACGAAGGTCCGGTCATGGAATACGTCCGGGAAATGAAGAAGGAAGGGAAAATCCGCCACATCGGTCTTTCCACGCACAGTGCGACGACCGCGATGCAGGCAGCCAGAACCGGTGAAGTCGAAGTCATCCTGTTCTCGGTCAATCCCTGCTACGACATGATTTCCGGAGAGACGGAAATCGATGCGCTGATGGACGGCGATACCTATAAGGGAGGCGTTCAGGCGCAGAACAGGGAACGGCGCGATTTCTATGAATACTGCGAGAGAAACGGCATTGCCATCAACATCATGAAAGCGTACGGCGGCGGGGACATCCTGAGCGAAAAGCTTTCTCCGTTCGGAAAACCGTTCACGCCGGTTCAGTGCCTTCACTATGCACTGACGCGGCCGGCTGCCGTTTCGGTATGCCCGGGCTGCAAAACAAGGGAAGAGTGGAAAACAGCCCTTTCCTATTCGGAGGCGTCGGAAGAAGAGAAGGATTATGTCCCGGTTCTTTCGGCGGCATCCAGCTATACCATTGAAGGACACTGCATGTACTGCGGCCACTGTGCTCCGTGCACGAAGGGCATCCGCATCTGGGACGTGACGAAATACCTGAATCTGGCGCTGGCCGAGGGCATGGTGCCGGAAACCGTCGCCGATCACTACAGGGCTCTGGAATACCACGGATCAGACTGCATTCAGTGCGGCGCCTGCGAAAGCCGCTGCCCGTTCAAAGTAGCAATCATTAGGAACATGCAGAAGGCGGAAGAAATTTTCGGCATTTAAGGAAGCCGGCAGGAAAAGGCCGGCGGCGGAACGTCAGGCGGGAGACCGCCGCGACACGGTCCGTCATTCAGCAAAAGACATCCAGGAGGCTGTGCTATGGGCTTGAACGATACACCATCCGGCAACAGAACACACATCGGATTCTTCGGAATCCGCAACGCAGGCAAAAGCTCCGTCGTCAACGCGGTCACCGCGCAGGACATCGCTGTCGTATCCGATGTCAGGGGAACGACGACGGATCCCGTTTATAAATCCATGGAGCTTCTTCCGCTCGGACCGGTCATGATCATCGATACGCCGGGGTACGATGACGAAGGAACACTCGGGGAAATGAGAGTCCGCAAGGCCAGGCAGGTCCTGAACAAGACGGATATCGCCGTCCTTGTCGTGGATGCCCGGAAGGGACTTGGCGGAATCGACCGGGAACTGCAGGAGCTCTTTAAAGAAAAAGGAATTCCGTCTCTGACGGTCTGGAATAAAAGCGATCTTCTGGAAACGCATCCGGAACCTTCGGAAAATGAAATCTATGTCAGTGCCGAAACGAAAGACGGCATCTATGAACTGAAGGAAAAACTGGCTCATCTCGTCCCGTCGGAAGAGGACAGGCATCTGGTTGCCGATCTGATCCGGCCGGGCGATCTTGTCGTGCTGGTCATCCCGATCGACAAGGCCGCCCCCAAGGGACGTCTCATTCTCCCCGAACAGGCGATGATCCGCGACGTGCTCGATGCAGGCGCGGTGTCTGTCGTGACGCAGGAAACAAACCTGGCGGAAACCCTGAAGCACCTGAATCAGAAACCGGCCCTGGTCATTACAGACAGCCAGGCATTCGGGCTGGTCAGCAAGATTACGCCGGAGGATGTCCCGCTGACTTCCTTCTCCATCCTGATGGCGAGGTTCAAGGGAACGCTGGAGCAGGCCGTCTGCGGAGTTGCCGCCATTGCGAACCTGAAAGACGGCGATACCGTCCTCATTTCCGAAGGCTGCACGCATCACCGCCAGTGCAACGATATCGGGACGGTCAAGATTCCGAACTGGCTGCGGCAGTTTACGGGAAAGGATTTTGTCCTGGAGACTTCAAGCGGAACAGGCTTCCCGGACGATCTTACGAAATATGCCGCCATTATCCACTGCGGCGGATGCATGCTCAATGAGCGCGAAATGGTGTACCGCTATCACTGCGCGGAAGACCAGGGAGTGCCGATTACGAATTACGGAACCTTCATTGCGTACACGCACGGAATCCTGAAGCGGAGTCTGGGAATCTTCCCGGAGCTGGCGGAAATGATTCCGGAAAAATAAACAGGAAATCCGGCCGGGCAGAAGTCAGGGAGAATCAGGACGGGACAGAAAGGGACACAGAGGATGACAGGAAAAGAACGGGCAGTGATGTATCATGACATGGGCTACGACTGCGCACAGTCAGTTGCCTGCGCCTACTGCGAAAAGGCAGGCGTCGATCCGGAGACCATGTTCATCATCATGGAAGGCTTCGGACGGGGAATGGGAGGAATGGAAGGCACCTGCGGTGCCATTTCCGGAGCAGTGGCAGTCGCCGGCGCGATGAACAGTTCGGCCAATCTGGAGAAACCGGATTCCAAGCAGTCGACCTATGAGCTCTCCAGGCAGATTATCGGGAAGTTCCGGGAGAAGAACGGAGCAACGGTCTGCCGGGAACTGAAGGGCATAGAGACGGGAACTGTCCTGCGTCCGTGTCAGGGGTGTATCGAAGATGCCTGCGACATTCTGGAGGAGGTCATTCCCGAAACAGGAGACTGAATCCGGACTTTAAAAATACAAATCTCAAACACAGAAAAAACAAGAAACCGGCTCATGATGAGAGCAGAATCATTCCTGAAGGAAGGAGGATGCCCGCACATGCGCCGGTTTTTTTGAATTCATCCGTTTTACCGTTTCTTCGCTGGCCGGCTTCCTGGTCGACTACGGAATGTTCTTTCTTCTTTCCATGGCCACGCAGGGATTCGGGGCGTACAGTGTTCCGGTATCGAATATCGGGGCGCGCTTCGTATCTGCAGCCGTCAATTATACCCTCAATAAAAAAATCACCTTCCGTCACAAAGGCAGTGCCGTCAGGACCGGCATCCAGTATTTCCTTTTGGCATCCGGCATTCTGGCAGGAAACACGGTACTGGTCACCTGGCTGGTGAACGGACTTCTCTGGAACCGTTTCCTTGCAAAAATCTTTACGGAATGCGTTTTCTTCTCTGTCAGCTACCTGGTCCAGAAATTCGTGATCTTCCGCAGGACACCGGAAAAAGCAGATGAAAAAAGCTGCCGCGCCTGAGCCGGAACCTTCACATTTTTTTCATCCTTTCGACGAAAAATGAACGCACTTCCGGTTTAAGATAACGGTATCAAAAGCAGAAAGACACGGATACACGAAAGGAGGCAGCCCATGAATCACCCTATCAGAATCGCCCTGATTCCGGCTTATGAACCTGACCGCAATTTCCCGCATTTCGTTGAACGCCTTGCGGAAGCAGGCTTCTGCCCGGTTGTTGTGGACGACGGATCCGGTCCGGATTACCGGGCAGTTTTTACAGCCGTATCCCGCAGTGCCTACGTCCTCAAGCATGAGACAAACCGCGGAAAAGGGGCAGCCCTCAAAACAGGACTCACTTACATCCGTGACAGCATTCCGTTTATCCTGACGGTCGTTACCGTGGATGCGGACGGACAGCACCGCGTGGAGGATGCCGTGAAAGTGGCGGAAGCCTCCGAAGAAAATCCCCAGGCCCTGGTCATCGGGGGCCGGCGCTTTACCGGAAAGGTGCCGCTGAGAAGCCAGTTCGGAAATACGGTTACCCGCTTCGTTTTCAGAAAGGTTTCCGGAGTTTCCATTTTCGATACGCAGACGGGACTCAGGGCTTTTTCCTCCGAGATGATCGGACGGATGCTCAGCATCAGCGGAGAGCGTTACGAATATGAAATGAACCAGCTTCTCTATTACGGAAAGCGCAGGCTGAAAATCATCGAGGTGCCGATCGTGACCGTTTATAAGAAAGGAAACAGATCATCGCATTTTGATACCATCAAGGATTCCTGGAGAATCTACACCAACATCTTCAGATTCATGAAAGCGTGAGGGACATGAAGAAAAAGAAAAAAAGAGGTCCCGTATTCGGACTTCTGTACGGCATCATCCTGACGGCATTTACGGCGTACGCTCTCCTGGATACTTTCGTGATCCCGAGAACCTATGCGGTTGTCAGCAGCCAGGCATCGACCGTCAGCACGACGGCTGTCTCCGGAGGGACCGTGACGGCTTCCTCAAAGACCTCTGACAGTTCATCTTCTTCTTCCGCATCGGATGCTTCTTCTGCGACGGCTTCTTCTGCGTCGGATTCTTCAGAAAGCAGCAGCTCATCAGAAGAGAGCAGCACGGCCTCGTCGGATCCGGTCGTTACCGATACGACGTACAGCGACGGAAACATTTCCATCACGATCACGACCGAGCGCTATGAGAATACGAATGTCTATGTTGCGGATGTGACGCTGAGCAGTGCGGAATTTCTGAAGACGGCCCTGGCACAGGGAACGTACGGGCGCAACGTGACAGAGACGACCTCGGCAATTGCCTCGGAAGTCAATGCCATCCTGGCCATCAACGGAGACTTCTACGGTTCGCAGGAAACAGGTTATGTCATCCGGGACGGACAGCTCTTGAGGTCGGAATCCGCAGGAAGCGACCAGGAAGACCTTGTCATTTACAGCGACGGAACCTTCGGCATCATCAAAGAGGGCGACATCACGGCGGAACAGCTTCTGGCGGACGGAGCCGTACAGGTCCTGAGCTTCGGCCCGGCGCTTGTGGAAAACGGAGAGGTATCCGTCAGCTCAAGCGAGGAAGTCGGAAAGGCGATGGCATCGAATCCCAGAACGGCCATCGGCATCATAGACAGCCTGCACTACGTATTTGTCGTATCCGACGGCAGGACTTCGGAAAGCGAAGGCCTTTCCCTCTCGCAGCTGGCATCGTTCATGCAGGGACTGGGAGTACAGACAGCGTATAACCTGGACGGAGGCGGTTCTTCGACGATGGTCTTTGAAGGAACGGTCGTGAACCAGCCGACGACAAACGGCAGCACCATTAAAGAAAGGAGCGTGAGCGACATTGTATACATCGGAGAATAAGAAACTTGCAGCGGTCACCTTCCGACGCTACCTCATCGTATCGGCATTCTGCGGGGTCTTCGGATTCATCTATGAACTTTTCAGTCATGATGTGTATTCTGCTTCCATGGCCCTGATGTTCCTCTTCCCTCTGATCGGCGGAGCCCTCCCGTTCGGCATCATGACTTTTACGGGGCATCCGTATTATCCCGGCAGGCTGGACAGGAATCTTTACGACTGCGGCATAGCCACGCTGACGGTCGGCTCCTGCTTCAAGGGAGTCCTGGACATCTACGGGACGACATCGAAATTCAGCAATGTCTATCTGATTGCCGGACTTGTCCTTACCGTTGCCGGTCTCATCCTTTACCTGGTCAGCAGCTTCTTCGTGGCAAAGCTTCAGCACTGAAAGAGCACAGGGAAAACCGCATGCACTTGCTTAAAAAGCCTTTCCGAAATATAATCAGGGAAAGGCTTTTTTTTGGGGAGATGAAAATGGGAGAATTTATTCTGAAGGAAATCGACGACGGCACGACCGGCGCCATGAGCTATCAGGGAAATGATGCGGAAGTCGTCATTCCGGATGACGAGAACATCACGCTGCTCAACGATGATCTGTTTAAAGGGCATAAGGAAATCACGAAAGTGACGATTCCCGATTCGGTACGGATCCTCGGAGGCTTTCTGTTTGACGGCTGTGAGAATCTGAAAAGCCTGATCCTGCCGCAGACGGTTGAGGAAGCCTGGCAGTACTGCTTCACCAGAAGCGCGATCGAGCATATCGTCCTGCCCGGAACGCTGAAGACGGTTCCGATGTATGCCTTCAACGAATGCGAAAAACTGGAGTCGGTCACGATCGAACCGGGTGCCGAAAGAATCCTGGCATGGGCTTTCCGCGGCTGCAAGAACCTCCGGGAAATCTATATTCCCGAAAGCGTGAAAGAAGTGAGCGGGAAGGCTTTCCTGGACTGCAGCATCGTCAAGATCGAAAGGTACTGAGCGGAGGAGCGATGGCTGGAAGAAAGCCCGGAGTTTCCATTATCATACCGGCCTACAATGCGGAGAAGACGATCGGCAGGTGCCTCGAAAGCATCCGCCGCCAGACTTATACGCAGTTTGAAGCCATCATCGTCAACGACGGAAGCACCGATGCCACGGCGGAAGAGACGGAACGCTTTGCGCTGGACGACAGGCGGTTCATTTTCATCAACCGGAAAATCAACATGGGTGTCTCGGAGACGCGCAACGAAGGCATTGCCAGGGCACGGGGGAAATACCTGCAGTTTGTCGACAGCGACGATTATCTCGAGGAGCATGCGACGGAGCGGCTGGTTACGGCGTGTACGGAAAGCGGCTGCGAAATGGCCGTCTCCGATTACTACCGCATCGTCGGCAGGAAGAAACTGATCAAGGGAGACATTGCGGAAGGCGGTCTCATTTTACGGAATGAGTATGTCGGCTGCATGATGGAGGCACCGGCAAATTTCTATTACGGTGTTTTGTGGAACAAGATGTATCTTGCCGGAATCGTGAAGGGAATGTCGCTGAATTTTTCATGCGATCTGGACTGGTGCGAAGACCTGAGGTTCAATCTGGAGTACCTGCTCTATGTCCGCAACGTCTGCGTGATTCCGCATCCGACGTATTACTACATGCGGCAGAAGGGAAGCCTGTCTTCAGTTCAGAATGTGCGGAAGGAAAACGGAAAGGTCAAGAAGATTCTTTTCGGCTTTTATAAGGAACTGTATCAGGCGGCCGATCTTTATGAGGAAAACTGGCTGAAGATCCAGAGATATTATTTTGACTTTGCACGGGACAAGACGAAAGCGGTAGAGATTGACCCTGACAGGGTCCGGAAAAAACCGGAAAAGAAAAGCACAACGCAGAAATCCCTGTCCGTACTGGTCAGACAGAAGCCTTCGAAGGTACCGGCCGGACAGAAAGAGGCAAAAGAAGCCGGCGGCCATATACCTCCGAAAATACTGGTCAGGCCGAAGCCGGTGAAAGCGCCGGTCAGGCCGAAGCCGGTGAAAGCGCCGGTCAGGCCGAAGCCTGCGAAAGCATCCGTCAGGCAGAAGATAACAGAAGAAAGCGGAAAGAAGAAAACGGCAGGCAGTTATATAAAAGATGTCTGGCCGAGAATTTCGGACCGGAGCGGCGGCATTTCCTGACGGAGGAAGGCCGCTGTTTTTTTGCTGTCCAGAAGATAGCCGGCGATTTCCTCCGGCTGAAAAAACAGGGGCATGCGGGGATGAACCGGCAGCATGGAATCATTGGCAGCTCCGGTCAGGATCACGAAACGTCCGGAAGGATCAAAGAAACCGGCCAGGAAAAGGAGTCCTTCCTCATTGCTGAAAAAGAACTTATCTTTCCGGGGATTCCATTCATAAAAACCGGATGCCGGCAAAAGGCAGCGCGAGGCGGCAAGGGAATTCCGGAAGGTGCTTTTCTGTCCGGCGGTTTCGGCGCGTGCATTAATGACCAGGCTGTTCTTCTGAAAACCCGGAAGGCCCCAGCGCAGTTTCCGGACGGCCAGGTTCGTTCCTTCCGATACGACGGCAGGAGCCTCATCGCCCGGATGAATGTCTCCCTTCTGAAAAAGTCCGCGTACGGACGACGGATTCAGGGAAGGAATCCTCCGCAGGATCTTTTCCGTGATGTCGTCGTCAATGTAAAATCTTCCGCACATGTTCTGCAGCCTCCTTGCAGTTCTCCCTGATCAGACAGAAATTTCAGATGATTCCGGCCGCGGATAAGGCCGCTCCGACGGCTCCGGTCAGATCCGGATGCTCCGTGATCGTCAGCGGGGCGCCGAGGAACTTCCTCAGTTCTTCCGCGACGCCCGGATTGCAGGCAACGCCTCCGGTCATCATGAACGGTGCCGTGCCCTGCGCGCGCCGCACCATGCCGTATGTCCGGGAAGCCACGGACTTGTTCAGGCCGTGGATGATATCGGCGGTATCCTGATTCTCGGCAATGAGGGAAACCACTTCGGATTCCGCAAAGACCGTGCAGGTGCTGGAGATCGTCAGATCCTTTTTCCAGTGCCGGGAGAGGGCATCCATTTCCTTCAGATCCAGTTCCAGCGTCCCTGCCATCATCTCGAGAAAGCGGCCGGTGCCGGCCGCGCATTTGTCATTCATGATGAAATTGATGATGCTTCCGTCACCGTCAAGGCAGATGACCTTGCTGTCCTGCCCGCCGATGTCGATGATGGTCCGGGCTTCCGGATTCATGAAATGGGCTCCGCAGGCATGGCAGGTGATTTCGGTTTTTGTCATGTCCGCGAAGGAAATGTATTCGCGTCCGTAGCCTGTCGCGCAGACGGCTTCAAAATCTTCCGGTTCCCGTCCGGTGTCGTCGCAGATTTCCCGGAGCGCCCGTTCCGCCGAATCTGCCGCCCGGGCTCCGGTGCGCAGCACGGTCCATGCGCGGATCTTTCCGTCTTTTCCGACCGCGACTGCATTTGTCGTCGTGGATCCGCTGTCGATGCCGATGTAAAGAGGATCGGCTTCATTTTTCAGAGTCTTTGTCTGTCCGGTCCCGTGTGGCGAAACGGAAGCACTTTCTTTCGGGAACCTTTCGGCAAAAGCTTCAATCCTGGTCAGCAGCTGTCCCTCCGTCGTCTTCGTGTAATCGGTTTCCAGCTTGAGGAGCGGGACTTGGACGCTGCCGCGGAGTCCGGCATATTCGTATTCGTAGTAGTCGCAGAACTTGACCGTGTTGTAAATGATGCCGGCCAGGTTCGGGTTTTCTGTCAGCACCCTCCGGGTTCCGATTTCCGTCATGCGCATGCAGGGCATCTGGGAAAGAAGGGCGGAGGCGTATTCTTCCATCAGTCCGTCATCGGAAAGTTCGGCGGCATTTTCAGGCGGCGCGGCAAGATTCCGGAAACCGCCGCAGGTCAGGTCGAAGACAGGCAGACTCAGCCGGCTCCGGATCATGGAAATGAGTCCGTCTCCTGCGCGCGCGCCAAGCAGCGCGACAAAGCGCCCGGCGGCCATCGCATGCTGACGGTCGTTCCATTCATGGGAATTTTCCGTCCAGGCCTTCAGGAATTTTTCCCGGCTGAAAGCATGTCCGGAATATGCTTCATAGAGATGGAGCACGCGGAACAGTTCCGTCTTCAGGCCGGCGACGGCGCAGAGGCTGTCGGTATGGGGAAGATCGATGATCTGACAGAAAGCGGGATGCTCCTTCCCTCCGCTGATGACATCGCAGACGCGGCGGACCGAATCGCAGCAGTTCGTCAGCACCATTTCCTGTGCACCGCGGGACGCGGTCAGAAGCTGTTTCGCATGGGAGCACAGGCTGCTGTGCAGCAGCGTTTCGGCATAGCTGAAATCAGAGACCTCCGTATTCGGAACTTCAAATTCCGCACCGCAGGCGGAGAACAGCTCGACGGGCGTGTACTTGCAGACATAGGTAATCATGAGCGGCCCTCCAGTTCTTCCACAAAAGCCATGGCGCGCGTGACGATCTGTCCGGAGCCTCCGTTGCGCCGGTCGCAGCCGTCCCCGTCCAGGATCAGGGAAGGATAGCCTGCCTCTTCAAAGGCCTTCTTTGCCTCGACGGAAATTCCCTGGGTTTCCTTGCAGCCCCACTGGCAGAAAATCAGAATGCCGTCAGCCTGCATTTTTTCTGCCATTTCCAGCGTCCTGTCAATGCGGCGCTTTCCGGGTCCGTTGAAGCTGCCGCAGACGGCCCGCCGGGCCATGCTTTCAAAAGGCTTTTCCGGATCCATCCGGACAAAGCTGTCATAGAACATATCGGAGGCAATGATTTCGACCCGGTGATTGTCAGGCCCCTGAAAGATTTCCTTGAGGGATTCCTGCCAGTTCGGAAGGACATGCATCCAGAGGATTCTTTTTTCGGAGGTATGGGCCGGTGCCTTTTTCAGGTCGCCAAGAAGCATCTTTGCATACTGCTCCGCCTCGCCGGAACCGAGAAGGATATGGTCGGAGAGGAGGTTCAGAAGTTCGGGCGTCAGGGTCTCGGGAAGATGACGGGACGGTCTCATTTTCAGGCTGCGGATCAGGCTGTTCTGCGTCCGGATGCTGCGGGCGATCGTTTCCTTCAGCCGGTCTTCTTCCAGCTTTTTTCCGGAGATTTCCTCAGCGGTTCCGGCCAGGGAACGCAGCTGGCCGGCGACGTACTCCACGGCACTTTCATCGACGGTATAAGGGACGTCGATCACAATATGCGGCACCTGCCATTTTTCGGAAAGATGCCGGAAGGTGAGCTGGTTGGCATCGCAGGCCAGGGTCGTATTGGCAATCATCATCGGCTTTTTCAGGATGCCGGTTTCTTCAAGGCCGGTCAGGACTTTGTGATAGGAGCACAGGGTCTGCGGTGCTCCGGCT
>Ga0183098_10414_pt1 | contig 90337 bp, 80 predicted proteins | sample BioMet9_FD_128884 | JGI IMG/M metagenome (GOLD analysis project Ga0183098, IMG submission 128884) | Microbial communities from bioreactor (seeded with sewage sludge) at Lawrence Berkeley National Lab, California, USA - Biofuel... | ecosystem: Engineered > Bioreactor > Anaerobic > Unclassified ...
ATTCGCCCTGAAATAGAAAGGAGCCCGGCAATTGCTCTTAACGAGCATTCGTCGGGCTCCTTTCATAGACTTGCCTGAAGGGAACTGTGACTTTTTAAAAGGAATTACCTTATTTCGTTACAGCCCCCACTCTTCTTTATTCTTGCTCTTCTTCAAGCTTGTAACTACGATATTTATCGTAAATAATACGAATTGCCGTAGAGATGGCTTTTTTAGCACTTCCTTGATATTTACGATCCATATCCCTCTGCAATTCTTCAACACCGTTAGAAATATTGTGCCCAATTAATACCGACGAAACCTGTTTGCAAGCTAATTCTGTGGCTAATGTGCAATCTGCTTGCTTAATTATCCCAGTCTCTATGTCAATAACAACTATTAACCCAATAACCTTGTATAACTCCGTTGCGGTTATACCCTCAGGCAATTTTGCATAACCTGAAAATAATACTAATTCATGTTTATTGGCGGATGTCATGACTTTTCCCCTCTCGTTTTTACTGATAAGCTTCTTATGGAAACATTTACTTCTCGTACTGGCATAGCAGTCATAATTTCAACTTTATCTTTAATTTTATTTTGAATAACTTTAACTACGTTAAAAATATTAGAACCATAAAACAAGACCAATTCCAAATATATTGTCATACCTTTATTGGCGTCCGATGGTCTTCGCACACGTATATCAGAAATTTTATCCACGGCAGGCTGCTTTTGCATGATAATCTTAACTATGTCTATTACAACATAATCAGAAACTGTAAGCCTTCCATAATAACTAAAATTAGGTCGCACTATAGACTTTTCATCTTGTGCGCGTTTTTTTTGTTTACGACCAAAAATTCTGTGCGGCAAATCAATTAAAACACCGGTCAAATGCGGCTTCAACTCTATAGTTGGTACCGGTACGATGTGCTTTCCCTCTTTTATCCGCATTTCCCTTGCCTTAGTCATTTCGTGTTTACTTGCAACGTCTTGAATTCTAACATATTCTGCCGGTGCTGGCAACTCCAAACGTTCACAAATCTTATCTGCCATTTTATCAGAAGTTCCAATAATCAGCAAGTTTTTTACTCCACTTTTTCGCAAAGCCATTTTTACGGAATTTTGATGCTCTTTATCCATAAATATGGCACGTTTTACTGCCTGAACTTTATTTTGTTCGCTTTTCGCAGAACTCCCAGCCAAGATCTTTGTGCCTTTTATTAAAAGACCATCATCAATAATAGCTTCACTTCCGTAATCATGCGCTACAGTCAAAGCTCTATAACTTTTTCCTGTCCCGCTAGGACCTACAAATGCAACTACGCGCATGGTGTTTTCTCCTCCGGAATAAAGTATTATAATTCACTACATCAAAAAACAAAATATACCACCTTTTTTAAGTTTCATTGAGAAGAGTACTCAAATCAATAACCTCTCTACTACTTCCATTCTACCACATTTTTTATATTATTATATAGTACTTTAAATTCTCCTAATCCCACAGGATAGCGGTCCGGATTACCATGAAAATCAGACCCGCCACTAGTAAGTAAATTAAGTTTTTCGGATAAATTAAACCACTGAGTGACTTCATTATTACAGACAGCTGAGGGATGCCAAACTTCAATGCCATTGAAATTGCATGCTTTAATTACTCTTTCTACTAAGTCTAAATTATGCAATTCAGAAGGATGTGCTAAACAAGCAATGCCACCTGATTCATGAATAAGGTTAACAACATCTTGTGGAGGCAATTTTTCTTGTTGACAAAAACATGGCTTACCACGAGCAATAAGCGTATCGAAAACTTCTTGCTCAGTTTTAAAATATCCTTTTGCTACCATTACGCGAGCAATATGAGGTCTACCAATACTTTTGCTTAGTTTTGCCTCAGCAACTACTTCCGCCTGCCCAATTTTATATCCTAAAGCATTTAATTTTGCAAGCATATTTTTTATACGTCCAACTCTGCCGTTACGTATCCATTTCATCGCCTCATCAAGTTCCTTGAAATAGGGATTAACATGATAGCCTAAAATGTGAACATCTTTGTTTTCAAAATAAGTGTCTATTTCTACACCACAAACAAGTTTACTCTTATACTTTTTACCGTCGATATATTTTTTTGCTTGAATGTATCCTTCAATATTATCATGGTCAGTAATAGCAAAGGCCTTCAATTGTGCTGTTTCTGCCATTTTCACTATATCTTCAGGTGTATAAACTCCATCGGAAGCAGTTGTATGAATATGTAAGTCTGCTAACATTATTTATTCTCCCTAGCTAGTGCCACCAAAGTTGCCACACCCATGCCTGTAGCTCCTTTAATCCAGAAGCCATCAGTTTTTTGCATAGTTGCCGTCCCACCAATATCCAAATGCGCCCAAGGAATATTATTTGTTATAAATTCACCAATAAACAAACCTCCTGTTATGGCATCCCCCGGACGACCGGCACAATTAAGAAGATCGCCTGTATCACCTTTTAATCTTTCTTTCAGTTCAGGTAAAGAAGGTAGCTGCCAATAACTTTCTCCTGCTTTTTTCCCTGCAGCAATAATATCGGAACAAAGCATATCGTCATTCCCAACAATGCTGGCGGTTACATTGCCTAAAGCAATGATGCAAGCGCCCGTCAAAGTTGCAATGTCGATTACCTTAGCAGCCCCCTGCTGACAGGCATACCAAACAGCATCCGCTAAAACCATACGACCTTCTGCATCAGTATTTACAATCTCAATAGTTTTTCCACTAGCAGATACTACTACATCCCCTGGGCGTATTGCCGAACCTGAGGGCATGTTTTCTGCGCAAGAAGCCACAGCCATAATATTAACGGGCAGCTTTAATTCAGCAATAGTTTTAATCGCGCCCAAAACAACCGCAGCACCTGTCATATCATCTTTCATCTCACCCATATCAGCTGCCGGCTTCAAAGATATGCCACCGCTGTCAAATGTAATTCCCTTGCCTACATACGCAGTGTAAGGGCTTCCAGCACCAGCACCACTATACTTTAAAGTTATGAGCTTGGGCTCGTGAATTGACCCCTGTCCAACTGCTAAAATTGCACCCATACCCTTTTTTACCAGATCTTTTTTGCCTAAAATTTCACATTCAATATTTAAATCCTTTGCTATTTTTTGTGCCGCGTCAGCCATAACAGAAGGATTAACAATATTAGCCGGCCTATTAACTAAATCTCGCACCCAGCAAATATTTTCAGCTAATAAAGCTGCTTCTGCAATAATTTTTTCTCCATCATTAACTTTAACCGTGAAAATATATTCCAATCTGTTTTTTGCGGTTTTTTCACTCTTGCATTCTGTGAACTTATACGCACCTAACATCAAGCCCTCAACCATTGCGCCCAAGGTTTCATTATTACTAACCATTGGTGCCACAACAGCAACTCTATTATTTATGGTATTATCAATATAACGTACTGCGTTACCTGCAGCTTTACGTAAAATATTAGCTGAAAAACTGGCGGTTTCCCCTAAGCCACACACAATAACCTTTACTAAATTTCCCTGAAAATCTATAAATCCTGTGGTTATTTCCTGTTCCGCACATAATTTTTCCTTTTGTCTATAAAGTTTTTCCAAAAAGCCTCTCTGTTCCCTAACTCCCAACTTTGTAATATCATCTTTTCCCAAAAAATATATTACAACATTACAATCTGACAAATCCTTCAACTGCGCAATCTCCATTTTCACTGTATCTGCCTCCATTTTTCTTATTATTGGATATTCGACAATAACGTCAAAAATACCTTCCATCAATATGATGGAAGGTATTTTTTAACTATAATCTATTCCATTAAACCACTATCTTTTAATGCTTTTGTTACTTTTATTCTTTCTTCTTCAGTAAGGTTGCAAAGTGGTAAACGGAAGGGTCCGGCATTAAATGGCGTTAACATAGTAACCGCTTCTTTAATTGGAATCGGATTGCTCACAATAAACATAGCTTGTGCTTGTGGCAGCATTTTCCTGTTAAGCTCCATGGCTGCTTTTACTTCACCTTTTTCATAAGCTTTCATCAACTCTTGTAACAACTCACCGCCCACGTTGCTCAAAACGCTAATGAGACCGGTAGCGCCCACAGACATAAAGGGAAGAATTAACAAATCATCACCACTATAAATAGTAAAGTCACTAGGAACCACAGAATACAGCTCTGCCACTTGAGAAACATTACCTGCCGCTTCTTTTATAGCCACAATATTCTTACACTCTCTAGCTAAACGCGCTACTGTTGAAGGCAAAATGTTCGTACCTGTACGGCTTGGTACGTTATAAATAACTACCGGTAGCTTTGTCGCAGCTGCAACAGCTTTAAAATGTTGATAGAAACCTTCCTGAGTAGGTTTATTATAATAAGGCCCCACAACAAGAACTCCATCTGCCCCTACTTCTTCTGCCATTTTTGTGACTCGAATAGTTGCATTTGTGTCATTAGAACCCGTTCCAACAACAATTGGAGCTTTTCCGGCAATGCGGTTTATGATTGTAGTAAATAGTTCTTTTTTTTCTTCAAAAGTCATAGTAGGTGCTTCACCGGTTGTACCGGCAACAACTAACCCATCTGACCCATTAGCCAAAAGCCATTCTGCAAAGTCAGCAGCTTCACTATAATTGACACTACCATCTTCTTTAAACGGCGTTACCATGGCTGTTAACAGCCTGCCAAAATACGGGTTTTGCATCATCATCGCACTCCTCTTAAAGTTTAAACGCAGCGTGCAAGGCTTGTACTGCGTCATTAACATGTTTCTCCTCAATTATAGCAGAAATTGTTGTATCTGAATCAACTGTTTGTAAAATTGCCATATTTTTCTTGGATAAAGCAGTAACAAAAGTTGCCATTACTCCCGTAACGCCTCTCATACCTGCCCCAACCACTGAAACTTTACCGCAGTGAGCAGTAAGAGTGTACTCATAAGATAACCTTTTTAAAATGTTTTCCGTTTTATCCTTATCCGGTGTGTAAACGGCGAACATACTTAATTCGGGCTGCAAATTCAAGCATCCTACGCTAACTCCGCCTGTAGCCAATTCATCGAATAATCTCTGTCCGCTGGTTAAATCGTTATTATCCAATTTAACACGGAATTGTACCAAATCTGTTAAATACGTAACACCGCTTGCTATGCGTTCATTAATAGCAATTTCGCCACAAATCTTAGAACAACAATTAGCGCCGATTAAAGTTCCTGGAGCCTCAGAAAAAGTAGACTTTACTACTAAAGGTATGTTTTTCTGCATGGCAATCTCCACAGCACGGGGATGAATAACCTTTGCCCCTTGGTGTGCCATTTGACAAATTTCATCATAAGAAATTTGTTGTAAAATATTAGCATCTTTAACAATACGAGGATCAGCAGTCATAATGCCTTCAACATCAGTATATATTTCCACTAAATCGGCATTCAATGCAACTCCCAACGCAGCAGCAGAAGTGTCACTACCACCGCGGCCTAATGTAGTAAATTTTCCGTGATTTTCTGTCATACCTTGGAACCCACAAACCACCGGAACAACGCCGGCTTCTAAAAGGTTCATTAACTCGCAGGTATCAATATTTTTAATTTTAGCTGCACCGAACTGTGAATCAGTAATTATTCCCGCTTGACCTCCGGTCAAAGCCATAGCATTAATACCTGCAGCTTGCAAAGTAGCCGTCATAACAGCTGAAGAAATCAATTCACCACAACACATCATAACGTCCATCTCACGGTTATTTACAGAAATATTAGCTGCTTTGAGCACACCAATCAAGGTGTCAGTTGCATATGGATCACCTTTCCTCCCCATAGCAGATACTACTACTACAGGTGAGTACCCTTTTGTCATAGCGCACTGTACTTTATTTTTAACTGCTTCTCTTGCTTCAGCCGTTGCTACGGAAGTTCCACCAAATTTTTGTACTATAATTTTCATCTTTTTTTCCACCTTATAACCAGCCATTTTTAATCATTGTTTCAGCAATTTGCAAGGTATTAAGTGCCGCACCCTTACGGATTTGATCACCAACACACCATAGATTATAACTCTTAGGAGCAGATTCATCTTTACGCAGCCGACCTACATAAACATCGTTCTCATTAGACGTATAAAGAGGCATGGGATAAATTTGCTCACTGGGATTATCCTGTAATGTAACTCCGGGGAAAGCACGTAATGCATCAGCCATTAACCCTAAATCCAATTCATCTTCTAATTCAATGTTAACAGATTCACTATGACTACGATAAACAGGCACTCTAACCGTAGTTGCAGTAATCCTCATATCATAATCATTAAATATTTTCTTAGTCTCATTAACCATTTTCATTTCTTCCTTGGTGTAAAGATTATCTAAGAAAACATCAATCTGGGGAATTAGATTTAATGCAAGAGGATAATGTTTTGGTTGACTTGCACTAGGAAAAATATTAGCTTGCATTTCTTTTCCTGCTGCAACCGCCTTTATTTGATCAGTTAATTCATCAAGACCATCTTTACCTGCTCCTGAAGCCGCTTGATAAGTAGAAACAATAATTCTTTTAATTTTAGATAAATCATATATTGGTTTCAAAGCCATTACCATGATAATTGTGGAACAATTTGGATTAGCAATAATACCCTTATGCTTTAAAATAGCCTCCGGATTTACTTCCGGTACAACCAGAGGCACTTCAGGATCCATACGGAAAGTGCTGGAATTATCAATAACTACTGCTCCTGCTTTAACAGCAATAGGTGCAAACTCTTTACTAATGGCCCCACCGGCGAAAAGAGCTATATCAATTCCATTAAAAGAATCTTTTGTTGCTTCTTGTACAGGATACATTTTTCCTTTTACTTCATACTCTCGTCCAACACTTTTGGCCGATGCCAAAAGTCTTAACTCCGCAAAAGGAAAATCTCTCTCATTTAATAACTTGATGAATTCTTGTCCTACAGCACCTGTTGCTCCTAAGATTGCTAAATTGTATTGTCTCATCTCTATCTCCTCCTAAAATTAATTTTAGAGTAATTTATCTAATCCATATACCAACCCGGTTTTTTGCACCATACTACGACAGCCAAGCATAACTCCCGGCATATAACATTCACGGTTTATAGTATCATTGCGAATTTTCAAGGTCTCTCCTGCACTACCAAAAATAATCTCTTGAGAAGCAACAAACCCTGGTAAACGAACACTGTGAATTCTCATGCCTTCATAGTCATTTCCACGTGCGCCCGGAAGTTTTTCAACTTCTTCAGGATGTCCCTGAGCGACATAACCACCACGAGCTTCTGCTAATTTTTGTGCGGTTAAAACTGCTGTACCTGATGGAGCATCAAGTTTTTTGTCATGATGCATCTCAATAATTTCCACTTGCGGGAAATATTTTGCTACTTCACAAGCTATTTTCATCATTAAAATTGCTCCCATTGCGAAGTTCGGAGCCACTAATATTCCCACTTTATTTGTAGTTGCCAGTGCGTCAAGTTCAGCCAAATCTTCTTTTGTAAAGCCTGTGGTACCAACAACAGCGTTGACACCACTACTTAAAATGACTCGTAAATTATTCATTACCACGTCAGGTCTAGTGAAATCTACTACAACGTCAGGTTTATATTTATCTAAAGCGGTTTTAAGCTCTTCCTCTACCAATTGACCCTCTACAGTTTTTCCTGCTCCGTGTATATCAACACAACCAACTAAAACCATATCCTTCTCATTTAAGACTGTGCGAACCACTTCGCTGCCCATTCTTCCCAAAGCTCCATTTACTAATACCTTTACCATTTTCAACACCCTTTCTAAACTAAAAAAAATACAAGCCAAAGAGAGTTCTCAATGGCTTGTATTTTATATACCAACACTGGTAAATAAAAATAAACTTGTTGAGATAGCTCTCCACCAAATAATTGGCGACAGTTCGTTAATTATTCACTAACGAACCAGCTTAGGCAACATGGCTGTTGCTAAACTTCGGCGGTAACCCTTTCCTTCGCGTCCTAGATACCATTCTCGACGAAGTACTAATGCTTTCCGCTCCTCTATCATCTATATTGTTATTAAGTATAAACATGTAATTACAGTTTGTCAATATTTTTTAAAATTTTTGTAAACTATTTTTTATTTGTAAATTATATAATTTTCTTGACATCCCCTATTTTTACGTTATAATCATATTAATTATATAGGAATAATGTATTTATTCAGAAAGATAAAAATAATAAAACTCAAGGGAGAATATATGAATAAAAAAGCGATAATTGCCATGAGCGGCGGCGTTGACAGTTCCGTTGCCGCCTTAATAATGCAACAAAAAAACTATGAAATCATAGGCACTACACTTCGACTCTATGATAATAAAGACATTGGGCTTAGCAATACGCATACTTGTTGCTCATTAAAAGATGTGGAAGATGCCAGAAAAGCTGCCTATAAATTAGGTATCCCCTACTATGTCTTTAATTTTATAAACAAATTTCATGAAAATGTAATTAATCGCTTTGTCCAGGGCTATTGTACAGGGAATACTCCTAACCCCTGTATTGACTGTAATCGCTATATAAAGTTTGATGCTTTGCTAAAACGTGCCAAAGAAATAAATTTTGAGTATGTTGCAACCGGACACTACGCCCGCATAGAACATGCAGGTAGCCGCTACTTATTAAAAAAAGGAATAGATAGCACCAAAGATCAAAGTTATGTTCTCTATAATTTAACGCAAGATCAATTAGCCCATACTCTTTTTCCTCTTGGAGATTTGCGGAAATCTCAAGTAAGAGAAATCGCCTCTGAATATGGTTTTGCTAATGCTCAAAAACACGATAGTCAAGATATTTGTTTTGTACCTGATGGAAATTATGCTGCCTTTATAGAAAGATATCTTAATAAAAAATGTCCACCAGGCAATTTTATTGACACAGACGGCAATATTATTGGTAAACATAATGGAATTATTAACTATACGATTGGTCAAAGAAAAAAACTTGGCTTAGCTACCGGCGAACACTGTTATGTTTGTGAAAAAAATAGCATAAACAATACTATCAAAGTAGGCAATGAAAATTCCCTTTTAACAAAAAAGCTTATTGCACATGACTTAAACCTTATAGCACTGCCAAAACTGGATTTTCCCTTAAGGCTCAAGGTTAAAACTCGTTATAGACAAATTGAACAATGGGCAGTTGCCGAACAAATTGGCGAAGATACTATGCAAATTATATTTGATGAATCTCAGCGTGCTATAACTCCCGGGCAAGCTGCTGTTTTCTACGATGGTGATATTGTTATAGGTGGAGGAATAATAGAGTAAAAAATGCTAGCCATTAATAACGGCTAGCATTTTTTTACATTATTTTGTACTACCAAAGCCACCACTACGAATAGCCTTGTCATCAATATTGTCTTCATCAATAGTAAGGTATTCATAGAAGATACCTTGAGCAATTCTCTCGCCTTTTTTTAACACTAAAGCATCATCACCGTGATTAACCAGTGCAAGCATAATATGCCCTTCATTATCAGCATTATTGTAATAATCAGAATCAACAATACCTTGGTTGTTAACTAAGCTAATGGATTTTTTTACAGCCATGCTGGAACGAATATGTATTCCAAGATACTCATTTATTTGCATGTAAGCCTTAATACCTGTAGGAACCATTACCAGTTTATTTACTGGCAATGTTACATCTTCAGGAACGCAAATATCATATCCTGCAGAGCCTTTTGTCTTACGTTCCGGCATAGGAAAATCTACTTTTGCATATTTACTAATTTTTTCAAATCCACGTATTTTCATACAGACCTCCCCAAAATATTCTAAATCACCGTAAAATACTTGTCTAAATAAAATTTTAAGTACTATTTACGAGTTAATTTATAAATTAGCGCATTACAAATCGCAGCAGCCACGTTGCTGCCACCTTTGCGGCCACGTGCCACAATATAAGGAATGCCCGTTTTCATAATTATCTCTTTAGATTCTACCACATTTACAAACCCTACGGGAACCCCTATAACTAAAACCGGATTTATTTTTCCCTCTTTTACCAATTCATCCAAACGTACCAATGCAGTTGGAGCGTTGCCAATCGCAATAATAAGAGGTCCTTGGATAGCACACGCCTTTTCCATGCATGCAGCTGCTCTGGTGGAGCCTGCTTCTTTGGCACGAAGTGCTACATCAGGATCAGACATGAAACATACAGTTTTACCACCTAAGCTGTTCAAGCCAGGTTTGTTAATACCAACACACGCCATATTTGTATCAGTAACGATAGTAACGCCCTTTGCTAAGGCTTCAAGGGCTTTTGCTACTACTCCATCAGAGAAAAGCAAATTACGCGCATAGTCAAAATCAGCAGATGTGTGTATAACACGTTTGATAATCGGCTCCAACTCAGGATCAAGATGTAATTGTCCCAATTCCTCGCCAATAATCTCCATACTTCTTTTTTCAATATCCATAGGCAATACGTTTTGTAGTTTCATTTTATCTACCTTTCTATCCCATCACGTGCGGGAATTCCTTTTTTTAATGGATGCTTTATCATTTTTACTTCAGAAACATAATCTGCTAGTTCAATTAATTCTTTTGCAGGATTACGACCTGATAAAACAACTTCCAGGCCTGCCGGTTTTCCTTGCAAAAAAGCAATAAGACGTTCAATGCTAAAAACTCGTGCATTGCAGGCTCCAATAACTTCATCAAGGACCAACAGGTCTATTTTCTCATTATTAAGCTTATCTAAAACCAACGAAAAAAGCTCTTCATGTTCGTGCAAAACCACTTGTTTTTCCTCAGCATTCATTTGAAAGGTAAACTTAGTAGTTTCTTTGCCACGCATAACTTCTATATTTTCAAAGAGCTCAAAGCTTTTAAGCTCTCCTGTTGTCCTGCTTTTAAGAAATTGTACAAAAAGCACTTTAAAACCACGACCCGCTGCACGAACAGCCAACCCAATACAAGCCGTAGTTTTGCCTTTACCATCTCCGCAATAAATATGCAGCAAACCTAAGTTCATTTAAACACCTTCTTCAATAATCCTATAAATTTCTTTCATATCAACAGAATTACGGATATAGTCAGCTAGAATATCATACTGTTGTTTTTTATAATCAGCGAAACTAAAAGCTTTAACATCTTCCAACTTCATGCCTTTTTTAGTTAAAAGTGCTTCCACAATAGTTTGAGCTATCTTATCCCCATCAAAAATCCCATGACAATAGCTGCCATAAATGTTATATTTGCCTATTATATTTTGTGCCCCTTCAGGAACAAGTTCACCGGGTTCATTAATAGGCTGCATTAAATTTAAAGTTTTTCCTCCCTCTAAATTTGTCACACCTGAATGGATTTCATAGCCAAAGAAAGGTAACCCGCTTAAATTCTTGAAAATTCCTTCAACTTTATTAAAATGACCATGTATCTGAATGGTACGTTTCTTTTCCGCAAATATAGTTTCTACCGGCAAAAGATTCATTCCGGGCACATCTCCTCCTGCTTCCACGCCAAAGGGATCGGAAAGAATGCGTCCTAAGATTTGATATCCCCCACATACCCCAAAAACCACCGTACCATTACTAGCTTGTTTCATTATTTCTGCTTCTATGCCATTTTGCCGCATCCATAACAAATCAGCGATGGTATTTTTTGTACCTGGTATTACAATCATATCAGGCCGCCCTAACTCGCTTACAGAAGAAATATACCGAACAGACACACCCGGAATCAATTCAAAAACATTAAAATCCGTATAGTTGGACATTTTAGGAATGCGAATTACCGCTATGTCTATGACCTTTATTTCTGCCGGAGCATTAAGACGATCTGACAGGCTGTCTTCATCTTCTATATCAACTTGCATCATAGGTATTACGCCAATAACCGGTATTCCTGTTTTATCTTCAATCATACGTAATCCTGGATTTAAAATTTCCACGTCGCCGCGAAATTTATTAATAATGATACCTTTAACCATAGCTCGTTCGTCATCTTCCAGCAGCATTAACGTTCCGTATATACTGGCAAAAACACCGCCACGATCTATGTCCGCCACTAAAACAACAGGAGCTTTTGCCATTTTAGCCATTCCCATATTAACTATATCTTGGCTCTTCAAATTTATTTCGGCAGGAGACCCTGCTCCTTCAATAACAATAATATCTTTGTTTTCGGATAACTGGCCATACGCCTTTAAAATATCAGGTATAAGCTTTGTTTTAAACTTATAGTATTCTGCTGCTTTCATGGTACCAATAGCTTCCCCATTAACAATGACTTGGGAACCTTCGTCGCTGGTTGGTTTTAGCAAAATCGGATTCATTAGCACACTAGGCTCAATATTAGCCGCTTCTGCCTGAACGACCTGAGCTCTTCCCATCTCTGCCCCTGTACGAGTAATGAATGAATTTAGTGCCATGTTCTGAGACTTAAATGGTGCTACTTTATAACCATCTTGATTAAGTACTCTACACAAGCCTGCCGTAACAATACTTTTACCTGCATTTGACATTGTTCCCTGAATCATTAAGGCCTTTACCATTATTTACTACCCCTCTCATAAAGAAAGCTCCATATATCTTGATATTTTTCTATAGGCTTTATAACTCCACTGCCTGCTATAATACCGGCAACAAAGGGTACCGGTCTTGCTAAATGTTTTCCTGTTAAAGAACTTGTTCCATGGTCACCACAAATAAACACCTTGGTTGGTTCTTCTATGTTTTTTAATAACACAGGAAAAAACTCTTTATCTATTTTAGTTATAAAGGATGCTTTTTCACAATAATTTTTGCGATGCGCTGCCTCATCTGTACCGTTAAAATGTGTCATTACAAAATCATTCGTTTTTAACATTTTTATAGTGGCAACAGCTTTTTCTTGCAAATCAGTATCTATTTCTCCTGTAGCGTGTAACAATTTTGGACATTCCATATTTAAACTTGTGGCAATACCCCTAACAACCTCCGCCGAACAAATGACTGCACTTTTTAGGCCACCATGCCTTTGAGAAAAAGATTGCATGGTTGTCCTTTCCGAAACTCCCCATGGGTACAATTCATAATGTTCGCCATTCTTTGCAAAATTTTTCAAGTTAGCTTGAGCTTTTGCTAAAAAATTCTGCAGATTTGGAGAAACTTCTTTCAAATCTGATAATAAATCATTAATGTTTTCTCCAACACTTTCATGGGGTGGTTTTACAATAACCTGCCCAAGTAATTTTGTATTTTTAGCTGCAATAAGTAAATTGCGATAACCTGATAGATGTACAAAATCTATATCCCCTGATAATTCACCTAATTGACCCGCTGCTTCTTGCATTGCTTTCAAGGTAAGACCCTCACCATTAAAAGAAAGTAACTCACCTGTTTTATCCACTGAAACAAGATTACAACGCAAAACCATTTGCTGGTCGGAAATATCCCTACGCTCAGCTAAAAGTTCCAGATACGCACGATTAGTCGGAAAGTCATCTGATTTTACGCCTAAAAGCCGCAGAATACATTTTAGACTTTCAGGGGTAAAATCTCTTTCACAGACACTAAGACTGCCACGGACGCCATTCGCGGCTATATTGTCTATATTAACATGGTGTGCATAATCAAAAGGCGATTTGTTACCCAAAGCAGATATTTTATCATCGCCTAACCCATCAATAATTATCAGAAGTGACTTCATTAGCAATTATTTCCTTAATAGCTTTAATAAGCTTTCTATTCTGTATTTTTGTCCGCACTGCAATGCGCACATATCTTTCATCAAGATTTATATAATTCCCACATGACCTTACTAAAAACCCTTTTGCTTTTAATTTATCAGGTAATTTGGCAATATGGGGTACTAGCATAAAGATGTAATTGGCCTTAGAAGCAAAAGTTTTTATACCCAACTTGTGCAAAGCAGCAAGAAGAATCGTACGTTCTTCTTGTACACGTATTGGAGTTGCTTTTAGGTAGTTTTCTTCTTCCAGGGCCGCAATTCCTGCTGCTTGAGCCAGGGTTGAGACACTCCAATCCTGACTGTTTTTTCTACAAGCATCAATTACCAACATGTTTTTTGTAAGTAAATATCCTAATCGTACACCGGCCATGGCAAAAGTTTTTGTAAATGCCCTGAGAATAATTAAATTTTCATACTCATTTAAGTAAGACTTCATTGAATAAGCTTCCTCAGGAGAAACAAATTCCATAAAACACTCATCAACTAAAAGTATTGCACCAATCGCTTTAACCTTTTCTAAAATACGCAACAGCAGTTCTTTCTTGGTTAATTGGCCTGTTGGGTTATTGGGATTACAAATTACGACTAAATCTACTCCACATACTATTTTGTCCAAAATATCTTCCTGAACTGCAAAATCTTTTTCTGGTTCTAAGTTGTAATACAAAAATTTAGAATCAACTGTAGCAAAAGCTTTTTCATAGTCAGCAAACGTCGGTGCTAAAAGCAAAGTGTTTTTGGGTCGAAGTGCAAGTGCTAATTTAAACAAAAGATCAGCCGCCCCATTACCTGCCAAAATATTTTCGTCTTTAAGCTGCCAATGTTTGGCTAATTTTGCAGTTAATTCTCGGCAAAAAGGATCAGGATATCTACTGCAATTACTAGCCGCTGCTCGTATTGCCTTTTTTACGCCTTTCGGCATACCCAAAAAATTGACGTTAGCAGAAAAATCTATGAAATTGCCAATCTGGGAATACACATCCCCACCGTGTACATATTTATACATTTTATCATTCCTTTAGAACTTAAGATATATAACCCTACAAAGTGCGAAAACAATAATAGCAACAAAAGAAGTATAATATAAAATTTTGTTAGTAATAATAATATCTCTAGGTATTATTGCCCGAAGATTGTCACCAATCGTCTGCTTAGGAACAAACTCGTTAAAGTAAAAATGGCCTCCTCCTAATTGCACACCCAATGCACCTGCAACTACAGACTCAGTCTGAGCAGAATTAGGACTCAAGTGATTATAACGGTCACGTTTAAATATGCGCCACGCCAAAGCATAATCCAAATTCAGCAAGTAAGTAGCCACTATCATAAAACCAGCCGCTAGACGCGAAGGTATAAAATTAGCTGCATCATCAAGTTTGGCAGCACAACGACCTATATATAAATATTTTTCGTTTTTGTACCCGATCATAGAATCCATGGTGTTTATTCCTTTATATAGAAAAGCTAATGGTGCTCCGCCAATAAACATATATAACATAGGAGCTATGGTACCGTCAGCCGTATTTTCCGCAATAGTCTCTACAGTGGCCTTTGTTACCTCTTCCTCAGTTAATTTTTCGGTATCTCTACCCACAATCCAAGAAAGTCTTTTTCTAGCCATGGGCAAATCCCCGGCTATCAGAGGCTTGTAAACTTCCATGCTTTCGTCCTTGAGGCACCTAGTTGCAAAAATTTGATAAAACATCAACACTTGCAAAGTAAAAGCTAGCCAAGGATTAATCTTCTGAGCAAAGTATAAAATAATATATGGTATACCAAAAGTCAAAATCACAACAATAAGCACCAAAACAAAACCACTAAATAACATTAAGCTATTGTCACCTTCAAAAAACTGTCGGCTTTTTTTTTCTAAAAACCCTATCAAATTGCCTATTAATATTATGGGATGAGGCAAACTATGGGGATCGCCAAAAATAAAATCCAATGCAAACCCACAAATAATAGCTAACAGTGTCAGCATTTCTTATCTCCTTGCTCTGCGGCTTTTTTATATTTTGCGCAAGCATTAATAAAGTTTTTGGCAAATTCTATATTTCCCCATAAATGCATATGAGGGTAACCGGCATACATTGTATCTGTAACATGTGAGGAAAACCATTGCCCACGACCGGATGCTTTACAGGCTAAAAACCCGGTTCCATTAGAAGTACTATCAGAATAATGAAATTCATGGGCATTTATCTTTCCTCCCGCAGGCGTTAAAACATTATCCCTTTGTGCTTCTAAAGTAATATAGCCAAAACGTTTTAAACTTTCAGTCATAAAAGTTTCTCCCGTTATGGCACCTACCCACTTATAGTGTTTTTCATTTTCTTTGTAACTATCCAGAAGATACATAAATCCACCACATTCAGCAAAACAAGGCATGTTAGCTTCCAATGCAGTTTTAATGTCCTGCATTATTGCTTTATTATCCGCTAGTTCTTGAGCATAAACTTCAGGATACCCACCACCTAAAATAAGACCATCACATTGTGGCATTTTATTATCACGTAAAGGACTAAAAGGCAGTAATTCCGCACCCAATTCTTGCAATAAATCCAAAGCATCTTGATAATAAAAACAAAATGCTTTGTCACTTGCTATGGCTATTTTAACTTTTGCAATATTCCTGATTTCTTGCGTTGTATACTCCAAAACCGGTGCTTCCTTAGCCAAAGCAGAAATAGCGGCCAAATCTATACTTTTAGCAGCCTGCTCTGCCAATTTATCTACTATATCTTGCAAATCACTTATTTCTTCTGCGGTGATTAAGCCCAAATGCCTGCTTTCAAAACCACAATCTTTCATGGGCGGCATATAACCTAATAATTTAATGCCGGTTTCTTTTTCAATAACCTCTTTGTAATACACATAGCTCATTGGATTTATATTATTTAAAATAACTCCTTGAATATTACTATCAGCCCGAAATTCCTTAAAGCCTTTAATTAGAGCGGCTGCCGATAGTGAAGCCCCTTTGCCATTTACAACTAATATAACGGGCGTCCCGGTAACAATTGCCAGTTCATATGCACTACACTCAGTGGTTTTTCCCATACCATCATAAAATCCCATAGCACCTTCTAAAACAGCAATATCTGCCTTACGGCTGTTCTTTAGCAAAAGGTATTTAATTGTCTCTTTCCCCAACATGAACAAATCTAAATTACGCGAATGAGCCCCTATAACCTTACTATGAAACATGGGATCAATATAATCCGGACCTGACTTAAAGGCGGCAGGAATAGATTTTATATTCATTAATGCTTTGAGTATTGCACAAGTAATGGTAGTCTTACCGCTGCCACTATTTGAACCGGTAATCATAATACGCGGAATATTCCCTAACATGATCATCCCTCTTTTTTAACTGCCGTAATAATATAAATAGGATTTTGTGCCATCATTAAATTATACGAGCCTAATTTTTTAGAACGGGCGATAAAAACATTTACTATTTCCAAGGAAAAATCTGTTTTAGACTTATAATAAGTAGTTATTTCTGCCAAAGTTTCTAGAGTAATAGCATTCATAACTATCCGCAAGTTAATGTTCTTAGCATACAGGGTGTCTAAAATAGAAGTTAAATTACCGCCACTGCCACCCACAAACACACAATCCGGAACCCGAACCCCTTTAATAGCAGTATCAGCTTCTCCCGCAACAATAGTTAAGTTACTTAAATTAAAACGTTTCTTATTCTTTTCTATTAATTCTACTGCTTCAAGATTACGCTCAAAAGCATAAACTTCACCTTCAGCAGCTTGTAATGCCAATTCTATTGAACAAGAACCCGTGCCCGCACCAATATCATAAATAACATCTGTTGGTTTAGGTGCAAGTTTGGAAATTGAAATAGCTCTTACTTCCTGTTTAGTCATAGGCACCTTGGTACGGATAAACATATCGTCAGGCAAGCCATGTACACTTGGAACAAAAGGCTTAGGGTCATCATTTATAATCATCATAACGGCCAAGGACGGAAAAACTTTTTCAGCAAGTTCTGCGGCCGTACCGATGGTAATTTTCTCTTCAGGGTAAGACAAATTTTCCCCTACATATATTTGTACATTACTTAAATCATTTTCACATAGTTCTTTACATAAAACTGCAACATTATTGTCACCACCGGTAAGGGAAAAGACTTTATGATTTTGGAAAACTGCAGAAATAAGGTTACTGTTTCTGCCGTGCATGCTGATAATTTTAGCATCATCCCAAGACATATTAAGTGCTTGAGCAAAATAAACTAAAGAACTGATGCCGGGACACCTTTTAATCTTACAATTTGTTAATTTTGCGGCTATGGTTTTTGTCAAGCTAAAAAAGCCTACATCACCGGAAACTAAAATGCCTACGACATCATGTATGGGATCTAATTTGCTTATTATTTCTACAATTTCGCTGGTTTTTATAGTCGCATGTGTTATTTTGCCAGAAGTTTCATAAAATGACAACATTCGTTTATCGCCTATTAGCACATTACTCTTAGCTATAGCGCAACTGGCTTCCTTGGTTAATAAATCAGGGTTACCCGGTCCTATTCCGATAATATATACTTCTAGCATTGTCCTGCCTCCTTAGATAAAATGCTATCTATTTCTGTTAGCAAAGCAGTGAAATCTCCACCGTTATCGCCAGATTGGCGCTTTATAACAACTAAATGAGCCCCTGAATTAATGGCAGCAGCCTTCTTCTCCGGAAAGCCACCAACAGCACCTGAATCTTTAGTCACCACATATTTGCTTTTGCTTTCTTTAAACATTATTGCATTAAGTTCTGTACTAAAAGGACCTTGCATACAAATTATTTTAGATGGCGCATAGCCCAAATTAGTTGCTTTTTCTAATGAGGAAAGCATGGGTAATATTCGCAAAGTTATTCGCTCTTGATAGTTAGGTATTTGAGTAAAGATTTCTAAAGTTTTACTACCTGTTGTTAAAAAGATATTACCGTCAACATGGCTCAAAAACTCAGCAGCTTCTTCATAATCATTAACTTCGATACACCCGCTAGTATCACCTGCAGAACGCAAAAGGCGAAAATATTTCACTCCTGTTGCAGCACAAGCCTTTTTAATTGTAGCAGTTACAATTGTGGCAAAAGGATGCGTAGCATCAATCACCATACAAGGCTTATGAAGCACAATAAAAGCTTCCATAGCTGCACAATCCATGCGGGCAGGTTTTACAATCAAATTAGCCTGAGGCTCAATAAGTTGAGCCCCATACTCAGTTGCTACCGAAACCAATAATTCCACGTCTTTATCCGCAAAATATTTTATTAATTTTCGGCCTTCACTGGTCCCGGCAATAATCCAGACCAAAGGTTTAATCTTCATTTAATTTGTATCCCCGTGGTGTAACTAATTTATTATTAATAACCTCAGTTTGAGAATTACCTATAATAACCGTAGTAAACATATCTACTTCCTTGTTACGCAATTCCCCCAAAGTTGTTATTTCATAGCTTTGTCCTTCCCGTCCAATATTGCGGACAATACCTGCCGGAATTTTTGCATCTTGATTTTTTAGCATGATATCGCATGCTTTTTGCAAATAATCAAAACGCTTAAAACTAGAAGGATTATAAAGAGCAATACAAAAATCTCCTTTAGAAGCGCAATCTAAACGTTTCTCAATCTTCTCCCAAGGAGTTAATAAATCACTTAAACTAATTAAGCAGGTATCAGCAACAAGAGGCGCACCTAAAACCGCAGCACCACTAAAAGCAGCTGACACGCCAGGTATAACTTCCACTTCCAGTTCAGGATATTTGGCCGCCACTTGATACATAATCCCTGCCATACCATATAAACCTGCATCTCCGCTAGAAACCATAGCCACTGTCTTACCCTTTATAGCCTCGTCTACTGCTAATTTGCAACGATCTACTTCCTTACGCATGCCATTAGTCAAGAACTCTTTACCCGGAAAATCTTCTTTTATTAAATCAATATAAACATGATAGCCTGCAATAACATCACATTGCTTTAAAACATTTATGGCTCTGGTAGTCATTTGTTCAATTCCGCCAGGCCCTAATCCAACTACATATACTTTATTGCTCATAGTTACATATCCTCACATTTTATTAAAATCTATGGTTATAGGAATTTGTGCTATTGCCATAGTAACGCCATTTTTACTAGTCTTTGGTAAAATAATTTTTCCCTTAGAAGCTGCAACAGCAGAACGTTCACAAACATTATCTACTCCTACTACCTTTTGTACTAAAGCAGATGCTGTAAATATTCCTTTTTGCTGTGCTAACTCTGCTGCGGTGAAAAACCGTATTGGTAATTTGTATTTAGCAGCAAAAGCCAATAATCCTTGTTCATCCTTTTTTAAATCAACTGAACAAATTTCTTTAATGGCATGTATGCTGATTTTCATAATATCAAGTTGGGGCAAGATAAGCTCTTCCAACGTTGTTAAAAGCGTATTACGCCTGCAGCCAACACCCAAAACAAAAACTTTTGGCAACAAAGTTAAAGTCGTTTTAAAAGGTTTAACTTCCTCATTTGCTCCCAGTATTAAACCAATTTCACCGCTTTCCTTCAAACACATGCCCTTAGGTAATTTACCTGTTATTGGATAACAGCTCTTTACCCCAATTTCCTTGCCATCAACCAACGCAGAGCTAAATTCTTTTGCTGCAAACATACTTCCTATGTAATAATCATGGCGAGCCGCCCATTCATCTACGGCAAAAAGACCATTAATATCTGTTGCTGTAGTAACAACTGCCTGTGCCCCAATAGCGCTTGCTAATTTTCTAGCTATACCATTAGCACCACCAATATGACCCGCCAAAAGTGGAATTACAAAGTTACCGCCCTCGTCAATACTTATGACTGCAGGATCGGTAGTTTTGCTTACAACATGTGGTGCAATTGCACGAACAGCAATACCACAAGAACCTATATAAATAATAACTTTATTAGTCGCAAAAGCCTCACCTGCTGACTTTATACACCCAACGCTTTTTTTTAATAGGGGATCAACATGCACAAACTTCTCAGAAGTATAAACTTCCGTTTTATAGCCCAAAGCATCTAATATATTTTTAACTTTCAGACTAAGTTGTGCTCCCTTGCGAGTGTAGGAAAAAACGCTAGCATTCATTTGCTCTCTTCTTTCTATATAGTTGCATTACGGAAACCATGCGAAAAAGTTGGATTATATAATTTTGAACGATCATACTCATTACCCAAAAATTCACCAACACAAATTAAAGCCAAGTTGCTGATGCCATTTTCCTTAGCAGTTTCTGCCAAAGTTCCAACAGTACACCTACAAACTTTTTGGTCTGGCCACGAGGCCTTATAAACAATGGCAGCCGGAGTATTATTTTTATAACCGCCCGCTACCAATTCTTTGGACAGTTTCTCTAACATTCCTGAGCTCAAAAAAATAACCATAGTAGCATTATGTGCGGCATAATCTGCAATTTTTTGTTTATCAGGAACAGGGGTCCTACCCTCCATACGCGTTATAATAACCGATTGGCTTATATTAGGTAAAGTATACTCGGCTTTTAAGGCTGCCGCAGCAGCACAGAAAGAACTAACTCCCGGAACTACTTCATATTCTAACCCATATCCGCGCAATAAATCAATTTGCTCCCTATGGGCACCATAAATGCTGGGATCTCCTGTATGCAAACGTACAACAAGCTTACCGCTTTGTGCGGCAGGAACCATCGCTGCAATTACTTCTTCCAAAGTCATATGTGCGCTATTCATAACTACGCAATCAGTTTTTGCATATTTTAACAATTCAGGATTGACCAAAGACCCTGCATAAATTATTAAATCTGCTTTTTCCAACAAACTTTTACCCTTAACAGTAATTAAATCAACATCCCCAGGCCCTGCACCAATAAAATAAATCATGAAGTAAACTTCCCTTCTTTTACTAAGATTACAGAAAAATAACTGCTTTTTTCATCAATTTCGTTTAAATCCTTATATATCTTTTCCCCCGGCAAGCCACAGCGTTCAATCATAGCCGCGTGAGAAATAAGTCCTCTTTCTTTTAGCTCATCGCGCACTTTAGCTATTTGACTAGCAGATTTCATGAGCACCTTATTACCCGGTCCATCCAAAAACGCAGCTGATTCTTTATAACTGCCAGGCAAAATGATTAATGGCTCAGAGCGTTCGCACAAAGCTACATTTAATTTAGCAGCTACGGCGCAAAAAGACGGTACACCAGGTATAAGTTCAGCTTTATAACCTTTAGCCAAAACCCTTTTATGCACATAGATACAGGTAGCATAAACTGTTGGATCACCTAAAGTAATGAAAACTACGTTTTTACCTTCTTTAAGCAATTTTATAACGGCATCTGCTCCCTCATCATGAGCTTTATCCATAGCCACCATATCTTTGGTCATAGGCATATAAATCAAAAGTTGCTCTTTGGCAGATAAATCTACAACTTGATTTACAATATTTTTTGCCGTCAAAATATCATTATCCCCTTGTGGTATAGCAATAACGTCGGCTTCCACAATAAGTCTTACCGCCTTTAATGTCATAAGTTCCGGATCTCCCGGTCCTATTCCTACACTGTATAAAGTTCCTTCCATTTCTAACCCCTTTCAGAATGGTTTATCTACCATTCCTTGCTTTTTGTAAGTTTATTAATTCCTGAGCGTCTTTTGTTAATCCTAAAACACCATAAACATTGGAAAACATTATAGCCCCTGTCTTTACTTTTTCATGAACTCTATGTTGCATATAATAGTCAATGCGTTCCATAATCTTCGTCATAACAGGATCCAAAAGTTTTTCTCTCTGCAATATTTTTATGGCTTCATCAGTAGTAAGTGCATCAGCTATTTCACGGCCCACCGAAGGATCTGCCCCTAGAAACATTGCATTTAACGCTAATGCCTCAGTTCGACAGTCTGCATATTTAGAGTGCGTATTCATAACTCCTTGTGCCAGTTTAACCAATTTTCCTGAATGACCTATAAGCAATAAACTTTCAAACTCGCGGTAAGCTGCATAATCCAAAAGTTCTCCTACAAAATTACTGCAAGTGACATGTTCGCCAATGTCTAAACCTAAAATATCTTTAGCGTAATCTTCACCATAATTACCAAAAAATACTAAAAGCTGTTTATTGCCCCTGCTCTTTTGTACATCCATTTCCACTTGCATGGTTTTTATTAGCGCGGTTTCACTCATAGGCTCTACAACACCACTTGTGCCCAGAATCGATAAGCCACCAACAATTCCAAGACGTGGATTAAAAGTCTTCTTGGCAATTTCTACACCTGCGGGGATAGAAATTATAACGTCTAACCCTTCCTGATAGTGATATTTTTCACATATACTGCTCACTTCATTAATAATCATTTTCTGAGGTGTAGGGTTTATAGCCGGACCACCTGCTGCACAAGATAACCCTGGTTTCGTAACCTGCCCGACCCCTACCCCTCCCGAAATTTTAATGCCTGCTTGAGCCTTTTTCTTTACGCACGCATAAACTAGCACACCATTAGTATCGTCATAATCATCACCGGCATCCTTGCGAATGGCACATGTTACTGCACTGTGTTCGCGTCGAATTTCTAAAACCGCTAAATTCAGCACTACGCCTTTAGGCGTATTAATACTAACAGTATCCACATCCTTATTAGTAAAAAGCATTATTGTAGCCGCTTTAGCCGCCGCGGTTGCGCAACTGCCTGTAGTATAACCACATCGTAATTTTTTCCCATTTACAACTTCAAATTCGTCCACGGCTTCCCCTTCCCTATTTGTTATATTTTCCATATGATAATTATTCCCAATAAAAAGTAAAGCCTCCGCTAGAACCGCGGAGGCTGAATAGACGAACAAAACTAAACTCTGTTTAATTTTACGCATACTCCATCACTCGTGGATTCTAGCAATTCTCTCTAGGTCGGCAACTGACTTAAACCCTAAGGTTATTACAGTGACGGGATCGTATCGGACTTGCACCGACTTACCGGTTAGGCTCTTGCGAGCGCCTAAAATATGAAATTATGGAATTATTATAACACACTGTAATTAAAATTACTATACTAGATGTCTAGAAGTTCCACTGTACGCTACTACCTAGCCCACTCCTTGCTCGTATTGCCAAATATGAAAACGGTAGGCACCAATAACTTTACCTTCCGGCGTAACAGCAGGAGCCTCAATTCCCCCTATATGCTTACCATCTTGTGAAATATCAATAGCTTGCACAGGTCCTTCAGTGGGAAAACGTTTAAGAAGTGAACCATCTGAAAGCTTAATAAGTATTGCTCCATGAGCAAGTTTATAATCATGTGTTCGCACATTTCTGCCAATGGCACAAGCAACTATGCCCTTGGCAAAAGCAATTTCTTCCATAGTTCCATCTGCTTTATACTTATATTTAAAATTACCCATAAAATCAAAAAGGAATAAACTGTTATTACCTGGATGCAAAACCGGTGTAGGCAATTGCCAATTTTCACGATTAAAAGTATTTATTGTGGTAAATACAACTCCCTCTGGTACAACAAATCCATCACGTCCACTAGCATTAAGCCAGGCTCCTTCAACTTGTTGTGGCAAAGACAGCTCGCGTGTCCATAACACCTCACCACCGGAATTTAAAAAGAAAGCTCTGCCATCACTGGAACTACCTGCCAAATATTTACCGTCAGAGGAATAATTAGGGCTCCCCCTCATAACAGTATTCTCAAAGGGTGCTACAATGGGCAGCGACAAAGAATGCCTCAATTTTCCGGTTTTCAGGTTTAGGAAATACATGGTTTTAGGATACCTCATGCCCAGAGGGGTTTCATAGGCTGACGTAGCAACGACAACTTCACCTGCGCTATTGGAAACATCACACCAATTTACCCAGGTATCCATTACCTCTTTTTCAGGAAACTGCCAATTAACCGCTCCGTCCTTACTAAAGGAACAAATTTTTCCGTTATAGCCTCTGGAACCATCTTGGTTTAATAAGTAGCGATAAGCCGTAATATAAACATTATCTTCATTATCCACGGCAATATGTACAACTGAGGGATATGAACGACTTCCCGGGTCTGCCCCTACCAAAGCTTTTGCAGCATACTTCCATACCATGTCACCTGTATTGCTATCAACAGCAAACAGCTGTCCGGTTGGGCTTTGCTCACCAACATAAACCAAATCTTCTTTTTTGCTTAGAGCTATGGTTACCAATTTACCAATACCTAAAGAACGTTTCCATACTTGCTTGCCTTTTCCATCAAAACAAAAAAGTTCTCCTCGTTCCGTGCCCACAATCCATGAATTATTTTTTGCAACATAACGAACTACGCCCCTAGTAAAACCCATACGGTCATAGTTTTGGATAGGAATATCGCCTAAATAGACCTCTACTCCCTCAGTATTCTTATGTGAAAAAAATTGCCATGGTGTTCTATCTCCCGTAATCCAAAATAAAAAGCACCAAGTAAAAAATAATACTACTAAAGCAATTCCGCCCTTAACAATTTTCATAAGTATAGTTTCGTCCAATCGTATAAATATCTTAAAAATCCCACATAAAGCCCTTGTTCGGAGGCCAAATATGCTAACTTACTGCCTACTGTAACCAGAACTACTAAAGCTAAAACTAAACAGCTGCTAAACTCTTTCATGGGCCAGACAACTTTCTTTCTGTTTTCCGCTAAGAAGAACCCCCTGCTAACTACTGACAATGCCAATGTTTGTGCACGCCTTAAACAACGTGCTAAAAGCGGATTAACTACATAAGGCAAATGGCGGCAAATGCTCTGCCTTCCTACTTTGCTATTGGAGCGCAAGCGCAAAGCCGTTATTACTTCACTTGCTTCTGCTGCCAATACAGGCAAGAAGCGCAAGGCCGTTACCAACATAAAAGCTACTTGTGGTGATAAATGCCACGCCATCAAAGCTTTTAACAGCTGTCTTGGATCAGAATTCCAGCAAATCAAAAGCCCCATTGAAAGCATGATTGATGACCGCAAACCTTGAATAGCTCCATATAAAATACCTTCTTGATAAATAAATAACCCATTAGTTAAAGGTCCAAGAATAGGAAAATCAGGAGAAATTAGCATAAATATAGGCGTGCGAGGAGTTTGGGCAAAAAATAACGCTTGGCTAACCATAGATCCCCATAATCCAAGTAATAATAATACCGCCATAACCTGCCACTTATAAATTGAGGTTCTGGCTGCAAAATGTAATAGTAATGTTCCGGAAAACAACAGAAACAAGGTGCGGGGATTATCAATAGTTATAGCTAATATTGCTATGGAAAAAAGCACAAAAAGCTTACTCCTACCATCTAAATGCATTATTACATTGTCGCCCTCAGCACCTTCCCACAGTTGTCTTACTGACATGTCTGGTTACCTCCTCTAAAGTGACACATTTCTGTATCTTTAGCCCCTCTGATATTCTTAACATTGGCGGCAAAGATAATCCACCCGCCAACAATAAATTTTTCTGGCTCAAGACCTCTTGTGGTGTTCCTATTTTCAGTAAAGTCCCCTTGACCATTAAGAATACTCTGTCGGCAATTTCAGCAGCTAATTCTACATCGTGGGTACAAAAAAGCACGGTACCTCCTGATGTTGTATATTCACTTATAATATTTTTTATATCCAGCATACTTTGCTGATCTTGTCCCGTAGTTGGCTCATCCAGTAGAAGCAATTTAGGCTGCCGTGCCAATAATGCAGCTAAAACCACCCGCAGTCTTTGTCCTTTGCTAAGCGCCAAGGGAAAATCCTTAGCTTTATCGGATAAATCTAATCGCTTCATTAACTCCATAATTTGACTTTCGTCTGCGTTTTTATTGTGCCAATGGATTTCCCTTGTTACAGTATCCGCTAACAACATTAAATCAGGATCCTGCCTTAAAAATCCTAGCTTATGAGCATTGTCGGCAACTGTTCCCCCCAGCAAAGTTAATTCGCCTGAAGTCAAATTGGTAAGTCCGGCAATGAGATTAAATAAAGTACTTTTGCCAGCTCCGTTATAGCCCATTACTGCCACAGTTTCACCTTGAGATAAAGTGAAATTAACGTTATGCAGCGTATTTTCTTTGGCTCCCGCGTAGCAATAGGAAATATTCTTGGCCACTAAAACAGCCTTACTTACAGCTCCTTTTGCCTCACATTCACCTTTTATGATATCAATGCAACATTCATTTCTAATTAGACTGATAACTTCATCAGATTCGTTAGTTAATTTAGATAATGCTAGTTTGCGACATAGCTTTACATTTTGTGGTTCGCGCAATCCATACTTTATCTCGTCCCCCACCTTGTACCAAGCCTGATTAATATCACCATCGTAAATAATTCCACCCTCGTACATAACAACTAAGCGTGGGAAATATTTTGCCAGCTCATGAACTCTATGCTCAACAACAATAATAGTAATACCATCTACTTCGTTTAGTTCTTTTAATAATCCCAAGAACTCTTTTACCCCTACCGGATTCATCTGACTGACCGGTTCATCCAAAATTAATATCTGAGGTTTATTAATAAGTACAGAGGCCAAGGCTAATCTTTGGCGCTGACCACCTGACAAAGCATGTATACTGCGCTTTTCAAAACCCGCTAGTCCAACTCTTTTTAAAGTGCTTGTAACCTCTGCTTTAATGATCTCGCTAGCTATTCCATGATTTTCCAGAACAAAACCAACCTCATCTTCTACGGTCATAGCAAAAAGCTGATCATCAGGAGATTGATAAACTGTTCCTACCAGCAAACCCATTTCTTCAGGAGTTAAAGTTAGTATATTAAATCCCTTACTAGTAACTTCTCCGCTAAACTGTCCTCCGCCCTTACCAAGGAGCAGCCCATTTATAACTTTAATAAGTGTTGATTTTCCACAACCAGTACGTCCTGCTATGAGAATCATTTCTCTTTTATTTATATCTATAGAAATATTTTTTAATGTAGGAATGTTTCTACCGGCATAACAATAGGAAACATTTTTTATAGTGAGCATATTCGTCTCCATATTTATTCCCCCATAACTTGCTGCAACCGTTTTCCGACTTTAAAGCCCATGCAGCAACCAACACTAGTGTATATAAGTCCATTAACAAACATGTAGAGAATAATATACCAGCCTGCATAATACAATCGATAAAAAAACATCATTTGTTCCATATTAATTAATGTGATAAATGCATCTGCTACTCCCATTAATAATGCTATAAAAAACATATATGATTTAGAAAACTCTTGTTTAATATAAAATCCGCTGAAATATAATGTGCCCTCCAGGACGACAATATATACAGCATAAGATAATAGTCCAAGAGGTGTAAAACGGCCAAACATAACTCCCGCCAAAAGCCATTTAATCAAGAACAGTAACGCCACAATACCAGGTTTGCGATAAAGCATGAGAAGCGCAAATATAAGTAAATAAAGCAACGTTCCGTTCAAAAGGCCAGTAACTAAGCTGGAAAACGGGCCTAAAAATACCCGCAAAAAATCTCCGCCTAAAGTAGCGGGAATAACTATGCTGCCAAAAGCCACCGCCGCAAATAAAGCTACTGTAATGGCTCCTTTTGCACCTATTGTCATAATGGTATTATGTATTTTACCAAAAGCAAAACAAAGAATTATAAAACAAATAAAAGAAAAAGTAATCGAAAAAAGTCCTATATTACTTTTCTTTATTATTTCCAAAGGTATTTCTGATATTTTTTCCTCATCATTGCTATATACAGTAACACGCAGATTATATTCACCTGCAGTTATTTTCCCTGTATCAACATATAAAGGCAAGATAAAAGTCTGGTTTTTACTGCCATTTAAAGCTAAAAGAGCTGTGGTAGCATCTTTTTGGTGAGTCCCAGCTGTCCAGCCTTGCTCTTGGTTATCATCTGTTTGATTGGCAGTACAAAGTCCGCTAACAACATCACCTGATATTTTATCCAACAATTCTGCCTTAAATTTTAAGACCTTAGTATCCCGCTGTGGATTACTTAGCTCTAATAGTAAATGTGTGGCCGGATGATTATAAACAGCCGCCCAATTTGTGGCTCCCTCACCAACCATACGATTTCTTAAATTTTCAAACTCAGTATCTCTGACATAAATACTTCCTTCACTAACTTTTTCATCTCGTATTCCTTGATTATCTACAGGTAGTGTAAGTTTATTAATATACCAATTATATTCTTTATTAGTATCTATTTTCTCCTTACTATTTGCGCTAACATTTTCTGCATTATTCTTAAAGTTAATTATTTTTTCAGTCGTAGCAGAACCAACTTCCACCACAACTTTAATAATATTATTGCCGGCAGCTAAGTTCGAAGTTGCCAGTAACGGTAATAAATCAAATACTTGGGTGTAATGAGCAGCTAATTTCCAATTTGACGTTACTATTGTTTCCTTAGGCAAAATAGTCTGTTGCCATTTATTAGCGTTTGTAGCAACCAGCAATCCCTGTGGTAACGTTATTGTTATTTTAGCCGGTTGTTCATCATCATAATTGGCGCTTTCAATATTCAGATACAAAGGATTTGTGCTGCCGCCATAAACTGTATCAAGCTTTTTCTGCTCTAAATTATAAGGAAAAACAGCTTCTACCTGAAATGTGCCGGCAAAAGCTGTTTGCATAAAAATTAGCGGCAAAATAACAAGCCCTATTAAATCAATTAGCAAGACTTTAATACGTGCTCGCATACCTTACTCCTCTCTTTTTTTTGCGATTAGCCAATAACTTGCATATAAGAATAATATCAGATACACGAGCATAACAACTATCCATCCCCATTGCAAAGCCTGATGATGAGCCACGGCCCTAAGAGCATTAGAGGCAGGAGTCAAAGGCAATACACTTAAAAAGTATTTAATGAAGGGAGGAAACCCATCTGCTTTAAAAAAAGTCCCACATAAAAATGACATAGGTACTAGAACATAAGTGCTGAAATTCCCCATGTCTTCATGGGTTGGCATAGCCATAGCGGCAGCCACTCCCAAAGCAGCAAAAACTCCGCAATTTAGTATCAATAACGGAAAAAACCAACCACCTATATAAACTTGCACACCCAAAACATAGGCAATAAGCAAAATAATTCCTGTAGATATAACGCCACGTAAAATTCCGGAAAAAACCTTTCCTAAAACAAAAGCCCAAGTTGAAATTGGTGAAATAATATAGGTCTCCAGCGTATGGTAATAAAGCCTTGACATGTTAAGTGGACTAGCCACTGAATTAAAAGAAATGTTCATAGAATTCATCGCTATCATGCCCGGTATTATAAAGCTTAAATAACTACCGCCATCAACAGAAATATTGCGTCCAAGCCCAATACCAAACGCTAATATATAGAGCAATGGCGTTACCATCCGTGAAAGCAGAAATTTTCTATACGTACGAGTGAAAACTACCCAATCACGCCAATATACTGTATAAATATCATAAAAGAACATTTTATTCATTCACTTTTCTCCCTGTAAGCTCAATAAACACGTCTTCAAGATTTGCTGCTCTAATTGTTGCGTTTTCTGACATGGTAGCTGCAAAAACCATAGCTTCTTCACGTGTAGCAAAAACTTTACTATGAGAATTTTCATCAGTCATCCATTCCACAGCAACTTTACCCACCTTATCAATGAGCCCCTTTGGTGTTTCTAGTGCTATAAGCTTACCGTGTTCCATAATACCAACCCTATCACACAGTTGTTCGGCTTCTTCAATATAATGTGTGGTCAATAAAACTGTCATGCCATTTGCATTCATAGTGCGAATTAAGTCCCACATTTTTCTGCGCACTTGAGGATCTAAACCTACAGTAGGCTCATCCAAAAACAGTATTTTTGGCTTGTGTACTAAGGCCATTCCTATCATTAATCTGCGTTTCATTCCACCTGAATAAGTGCGGCAAATATCATTAGCTCTATCGGATAATTCCACAAAATCCAGAATATCGGCAATGCGTTCAGCGCATTCTTTTTTATTAGTAATATGATGCATCCGTGCCTGTAATTGCAAGTTTTCCCAACCGGTTAAGTCATAATCTAAATTCAAGTTCTGTGGTACAACACCTATTAATTCCTTTACTTCGTCAGCATCTGCTAAAATATCATGACCATCAATAGTTGCAGTACCGGAAGTTACTTTTGCCAGTAAAGTCAGCATCCTTACTAGTGTTGTTTTTCCTGCACCATTAGGACCCAATAAGCCGAATATCTCTCCCCCATTAATATTCAAGGTTAAATTATCTACGGCAATTCTTGTGCCAAAATTTTTACCTAAATTTTGTATTTTTAGCATTTTGCCCCCCAAAGTATCACCTAACAACCGTCCCACGGCAAATTTCATTTATCAAAAACTCTTTACGCTCTCTATCTTCTTCTAACGGCCTTGTTGTTATTTCAATACCGCCACTTATAGGATTTCTAATAACTTCTACCGGGACTTTGTACGCTTTAGTCAAATGTCCAGGATCCATTACTTCTAAAGGCGCCCCATCAGCCAAAATTTTTCCTTCCCCAATTAAAAGCAGTCTAGAACAAAATTTAGCCGCTAAATTTAATTCATGCACTACCATGAGAACAGTTTTTCCTGCTTTACACAAAGCTTGACAAAATTTAAAAATTTCTTCTTGATAAACTATGTCCAACCCTGTAGTTGGTTCATCCAAAAATAGTACCGGAGTTTTTTGTGCCAAAACCTTGGCTAATAAAACTCTTTGCTTTTGCCCGCCGGAAAGTTGAGTAATCGGGCGGTCAGCAAACTCCAATACTCCTGTATATTCCATGCACAGTTCTGCAATTTTTTCGTCTTCTACGCTTTCACTTTCCCACCATTTTAAGTAAGGATAACGGCCTGCCAGCACCAATTCTTTTCCCGTATAGCCAAAAGATATTTCAACCTGTTGCTGTAAATAAGATACATGTTGTGCAAAATCTCGTTCAGAAAAATTTGCAACGTCTTTACCAAAAATCAACACATTACCATTTATTTTTGGCAGCATACCCCGCATAGTCTTTAGCAAAGTACTCTTTCCTGCACCGTTAGCACCAATAATACCAATCATTTCCCCCTGCTTTACTGTAAAACCAACCTCATCCAGTATTATTTTACTGTCATAACCTGCACTTAGTTTTTTTACTTCAATTATTGCCTTTTCCATTATTTTTCTCCCCTAAAGTCATGAGTGCTTCCCAATGCATTTTGCTGAAGTTGCACATATTTAGCCATGGTGGGTAAATCATTATAAAATAATTCGTGAACCAAATAATCAGGTTGAATTTTGCGCACTACTTTTTCCAAGTTAGTTTCAGTAAAAGGTTTGTGTTGATCTATATTCGTAATATGTCTATAATGGTCGGCAAAACTAGCTGACTTAGGAAATTCTCTTTTGAAACTATTAATATATTCACCTGATAAGGATTTATTTAAATGAATCCCCTTAATATACTTGGCACATTCTCCTAAATTTCTAACTGTTGCAAGGGTGTATTCAACTATATCATCTTCACATTTTAATGAAAAATTAGTGTTAGCTAAATGACCAATGTCAAGCATAATTCCCACATTATCACGATTAACTCTGTCAAAGAAAGCCTTTACTATTGGCTGATTGGTCAACCGCAAGCCAGGCCACCATAAATTTTCAAAAAGCACCGTAACGTTGGCAGGAATACTACTAGCTACGGCATTAAAAACTTCTGCAGCCCCTGAGATTACTTGCATATCATTATATTTGAATTTCATAGTATATAGCTCTTCCATACTGGCTTCACTAATATGCCACACCAAATATTGCGGGTTAAGTTTTAACGCTTCTTTTATATTAGCACGTATTATATCTAACCACTGGTCAGGTGTCACAGCACCATAGTAAGCTTTTACATCCTTTTCCTCCGGAAGTTCCTTCTTAACTCGTTTTATATCGTGTTGCCAAAACCCAAGCCAGCTTGGCCAATAGCGCAAATGTACTCCAAAGGTTGCGGGGGCATTATCTGCACTCATTTCTTGATACACGAACATCTCGACACCATCTAATTCCATACTATTAGCAAATTGCTGTAAACTCTGTCTTGTTTTAATTAAGCTCTCATCATAACCATTTTTTGTGCAGTAATTAAACAATTCTACCATGTATCTTCTCCTAGAATATTTTTTCTGAAGCTATTCGACAGTTATATCAGTAAACTGAGCTTGATATAAATCGTAATATACACCTTTTTTTGCCAAGAGGTCTTCGTGCTTTCCTTGTTCTACTATTCCATTTTCTGTTAAAACTACAATGCGATCTGCCTTTTGGACAGTAGCTAACCTATGAGCAATTATTAATGTAGTCCTATTTTTAGACAAACTATTTAATGCCCTTTGTATCTTTTTTTCTGTTTCATTATCTAAGGATGATGTTGCTTCATCAAGAATTAGTATAGGAGGGTTCTTCAAAAATATCCGTGCAATTGATATCCGTTGTTTCTGACCACCGGATAGTTTCACTCCGCGCTCACCAATATTTGTATCGTATCCATCAGGCAATGATGTTATAAACTCGTGAGCTTCTGCTGCTTTTGCTGCTGCTATAATTTCCTCCTCTGAAGCATCAATACGACCATACGCTATATTATCATGCACATTTTCAGAAAAAATGAAAACATCCTGTTGTACAATACCGATATTTCCGCGCAAAGATTCCAGAGTTATATTTTTAATATCAATACCATCAATGTATATAGCGCCTTTTTGCACATCATAAAAACGAGGAATCAAATTGCAAATCGTTGTTTTACCGGCACCGGTAGGACCTACAAAGGCAATGATTTCTCCCGCTTTAATATTCAGATTAATATTATTAATGACTTTGCTGCTGTGATCATAGCTAAAAGTAACGTTCTTGAAAAGGATATTTCCCCGTAACCTGTCACAATTAATAGCATTTGGGGCATCTGCAAAATCCGGCTTATCATCCATTATTTCACAAAAACGCGCAAACCCAGCCATACCCCTTTGATACATTTCGGTAAATACGGTTAAACGTAAAACCGGTTTCATAAAAATACTGCCAACATACAAGAAAAATGCCACAAAATCACTTACCGGCAATTGTCCCATTGCTATCATTGTACCGCCTATTACCAACATAGCTACATTAATAATACTTGAAAAGAAACTAATACCGCTAGAAAATCTAGCTAATATTTTATAAGAAGCCACTCTAGCAGCTAGCAAGGCATTGCTCACCTTAGAAAATTTTTGTAGCTCGAATTCTTCATTTGTAAAAGCCTTAACCACCCTAATGCCAGTCAAACTGTCTTCTACTTGTGCACTTATTTCACCGGCTCGTACTCGGTTAAGTTTGAAAGAAGCTTTCATTTTTCTGTTAGTCAATATAGTTTCAGCGGTCTTCACTAATAATAGAATAGTTATGAATATAGCTAACTTCCAATTCATAAAAAACAAAATTCCTATGGTTCCGGTCATAGTCAAGGAACAGACAATAATATCATTTGGCCCCCTAAAAGATAGCTCGCCAATTTCTGCGATATCACTAGTAATACGACTCATAAGCTGTCCTGTTTTACTATTATCAAAATAACGAAAAGATAAGCTTTCTAAATGTCTAAACAAATCATGTCGCATATCATTTTCAATTTTTGCGCCCATGAAATGTCCATAATAGGTAACTACATAGTTTAGCAAATAGCCCAAACAATATAGCCCCAAAAGCATTGCTGAATATAAATATAAGGCTTGCATTTCCCCTTGGGGAATAATTGTATTCATTACATAGCGCAGCACTAAAGGAAATATTAATTCCAAAGAAGACAGCAAAAGAGAGCCTACTATTACAAGAACTACTGTTCTAATATATGGTTTGTAATATGGGAGAAAACGTTTAATCAAATTGAGTCATCCTAACTATTATTTATATAATTCCGGATAAACTCCACGAGCCAGCTCATCCACTGCATTCGCTGCATATTGAGAGATACTATAGAGATAATTATCATGCACGTGAATAAGCCTGTTATTACGCACGGCACTAATGTTTATATATGCAGGATCATTTTTAATTTCATCAACATATGTCGATAGTTCCACCTTACCTGTTGCTTCCCAGGAAGGCAGCAACAATACATCAGGGTTTATAGCGACTATCTGCTCTTTACTTAAACTTTCATTTTTATTTATACCAGTTAAGGCCACACCATTTATTATATTAGCGTGCTTACACAAATCGTCAAAAGTAGTCCCTTTTGCCCCAAAAGCACCCATCTGCGATAATGCGACAATACACCGTCTTTTATCTGCAGGTACCTTGTCCACAATAGCTTTTGTTTTATCAAGCTGTGCCTGCATTTTTTCTACCATTTTCAGGCCTGTCTCTTTTTCTCCCACCAAATATGCTATGTTATTAATAGAATCCTGTATTTCTTTTAGTGAAACCGGTGTTTTATAAACATATACTTTTATGCCCATATCACGCAGTGTTTTTACCGTGTTGAGCCCTGCCCAATCAGGTATAATGACTAAATCAGGCTGCATAGCCATAATCTCCTCGGCGCTATTACCTTTAACTCTTCCTTGTACTGCTTTTGCCTTAGCAGAAACAGATGATATCGTTGGATCATCCGCCAAATACGTAACCGCCATAATCCTATTAGGAGAAAGCATGTCCAAAAGTATTTCATCTACGCCAACGCTCATAGAAATTATCCTTTTCGGTTTTTCCGCAAAAGTAAGCTTAGTCCCTGTGACATCCGTAACACTATAACCAACGGTTGTAATAGCATTATTTTGGTTACTAATATTTTCTTTGCCACAACCTATAAGCAATGACGTAAGCAAGCAGCAAAATAACATAAGCACAAAATTTTTACATAGTTTCATGAATTATCTCCTAAATTATAACTATTTTGCGTTTATATTTAAAAGCATATCAGCCTTATTGTCTGCTACATACTGATTAACTACTTCTAACATAGCTTCCGCAAAAGATTTTTCCGGGATAGGAACAAATTTTGCATTTGTTGTTTTAGATTCTAACTCTCTACCTTTTTTACTAAAAACTTGCATTGACGTCGCCTTATAAGTTTTGTCTGCGGTATTGAAAATCATATGAATCAAGCAATAAGAAGCAGTATCACCTTTTTTTAGTTGTTTAGTATATTTAGCGTCTATTTGTTTTAAAGTGTCCTTATTTACAAATACCGTCTTAATATCAGCCTCAACCTGATTTAAATTCTTTTTTCCCTGTTTATCCCGTACAAACCGTACCGAGGTATTATCATAAGCATAAATCCCAAGATTGTTCTCCAAAATTAATGACCATTTGTTGCGTTCCGTTTCCTTAGCAGTTTCCTTTGGCATCATGCTGATTTCCCATTTATCTGCTGCCTCCTGTTTTTGTTCTGAGGCAAAGGCAACTGAAAACATCATTCCTAAACACAAAAAAACTAACATGAACTTCTTCATTTAAATTCCTCCTATTATAAAAAACTTTATTTATCAAAACGAATTATAGCATACCCACATTTCTGACTACACGAATAATTTGCTCCTCTGACAATTGCTTTAAACTGTAATATGTAGCATTCATAGCTTTGGCTAAATCTTTAGCAATACCTAGTTTAATAAAATCAGTTTCGGTGTCAATGACAACAGAAGTTATTCCTGCTTTACCAATTTTTTCACCCATAGCCAGTGCTTGCTCAACAGGATTATTTCCGCTTTCATCGATATAATTAGCTCGACCGTCCGTTACTAAGATTAAAATTGGCTCCATATCGCTATCTCTATGGCTCTTAGTATATAACGTCAGCAAAGCGGTGGCAAGTCCATCCGCCAAAGGAGTTTTACCTCCTGTAGGCATTTCCTGCAAACATTTTTGTGCCAAATCTATACTGCGGGTGATTGGAAGCAATACTTCTGCTTTTTGTCGTCTAAAAGCAATCATTCCTACTCTATCCCGTTTTTGATAGGCTTCCTGCAACATATAAAATATGGCACCCTTAACTGCCCCCATACGCTCCCTAGCCCCCATGGAACCACTGGCATCTACTACAAACAAGAAAGTACTGCCAATACGTTTTTCTCGTATTTTTTGGCGTAGGTCCTCGCTTTTGATATTCAGCGCACAACCATTATCCCCTCGCATTTTTTGATAAGGGGCCGCTGCGCGTATAGTAGCGTCAAAAGCAATATCATCAATTTTATTGTTGCTCATGGCAGAGCGCACATAGCGCCCCTGTTTAAGGTCAGTTTTTGTTGTACAGCGTTTACCGCTGCCATGACGCACTTTACGATCCTGGCCCATATCAAGAATCATTTTGGGCAAAGGAAAAGATTTATCAATATTATCTACTTTTTCTTCAGGTGCATTATTTTCAGGATTTTCCTGCTGGTCCTTTTTTTCGTCTTCCTTATCATCTTCACCATTATCGTCATCACTATCGTCGTTATCCTCATCCTGCTCTGTTTCTCCATTATCATCATTGGGTAGCGGAGGCGGAGACGATGCTTCATCACTATTGTCCGGCGGATTATCCTGTTCGTCTTGTTCTTGTTGTTCCTGGTCATCTTGTTCTTGCTCAATTTCTTGATCATCTTGTTTTTGTTCTTGTTGCTCAGGCGGCTTTCTCATACGGTGTGGCAAAACATATTGAGCAGCCTCTTCTATATCTTTTGGCAGCATATAACTACGTTCTGCAAGTGCTGCTATAGCCTTAGCCGCTTCTAGCATGTAAATTTCTGCCCTATGTCCTGCACAAAATGCCTTTGCGCACATTTGCGCGGCCAGCTGCATCATAGCTTCAGATATTTCAACAGTAGCTAATGTTTTTTGTGCATTATTTATTCTATCTAACAACTCTTTTGTTTGTTGTGCATAAGCTTTTTTAAACCCGGCAATATCATGACTGAAATCTAGGAGTCTACGCATAATTAGTTTGCGTTTCTCCAGTTCTTGTTCATTAACAGCCTCGGCATACATACCAAATCTATCTAAAATAGAACTAGTTAAAGAACCCTCTTCCGGATTCATAGTACCAATAACGGTTGTATTTACTACATGGCTAAAACTTATACCGTCACGTTCGACTAGATTGACGCCGGAAGAATTTGCGTCCAATATGGCTGTCAAAAGTTCAGTGCGCAATAAATTCACTTCATCTATATATAGAATATTATCATTTGCCCTGCTTAGAATTCCCGGTAAAAATTTTCTCTCGCCCATATTTACAGCATATTCAATATCTATACTGCCAAAAAGCATATCCTCAGTAGCATTTAATGGTACTTCTACTATAGTTCTTGGTCCACAAAGTTCCCCACAAGCTCTCACAATACTTGATTTAGCAGTACCCTTAGGCCCTCCAAGCAAAATCCCGCCGGCCTTAGGATTTACAAGGGCTATTTCTAGCCCTCGTTTCAACATTTCTTGTCCCACAAAAGCAACAAAGGGAAATAGTGCATCGGTCTGCATGTATAATTCCTCCCTTTATTATTGTTGATTTAAAATACTTTCTACTTTTGTCCAGTCCAATTCGCCATCTTCAAATGGACGGCGGCGCATACGATGTGGCAGCACTAATTTGGCCGCATTTTTTATATCATCCATAACTACTTCCCTGCGCTCGTCAAAAGCAGCAAGAGTCATAGCCGTCTTAATTGTAGTTATATCTGCACGGTGGCCATCAACACCCAGCTCTACTGCTAAAGTTGCAACAGCTTCCAATAATTTATCAGTAACGACTACATTTTTAAGTACTTCACGCGCCTTCATGATTTTATTGCCCAATTCTTTTTGTTCTTCTGCATAAATAGATATAAATTTATCTGCATCTTCTTCATAAGCCAAGCGACGTTTTATTACTTCTACACGTTTTTGAGGATCATGTTCCCCTGTAACGACAACTGATAAGCCAAATCTATCTAGCAATTGAGGCCTAATATCCCCTTCTTCAGGGTTCATAGTCCCAACTAACACAAATTTAGCTGGGTGAGAATACGACACCCCTTCACGTTCCACCGTATTTACTCCCATAGCTGCCGCATCTAAAAGAACATCAACTACGTGGTCATCTAAAAGGTTTATTTCATCAACATATAAAATATTTCTATTTGCTTGTGCTAAAATACCTGCTTCAAATTTCTTTTCGCCATGTTTGATAGCCTGTTCAATATCAAGTGTCCCCACGACCCTGTCTTCAGTAGCACTGACCGGTAATTCTACAACCTTCATATTTATAGCCGTTTTTGCTAGTTGCACGCCCTTTTTATATTTTGCGCTGCAGGCTTCGCAAAGTAAATTTGGTTCCAAAGGATCACAATGAAAAGGACAGCCTTCCACTGCCTCCATTGCAGGTAACAATTCTGCTAAAGCCCTTACTGCCGTAGATTTCGCTGTTCCTTTTTCTCCTTTAATTAAAACGCCACCCAAGGCAGGATTAATAACATTTAAAATAAGAGACAATTTCATATTTTCTTGACCAACTATAGCTGTAAACGGATACACTGCTTTTCTTTTCATGTTTTCAAACTCCTTTTGTAAAAAAATAGACTCCACCTACTAAGGTAGAGTCTTTAATTATGTAATAAAACAAAGAAAACGTTTTATTCACTTACCACCCTATCGCTCGTAGGCAAACCGGTAAAACTATAGGCAGTTCTCCTGACTTAGATTCTTTGCAATACCCACCTTCCCAAGAAATTCTCAGTGGCATATATAAGTATTGCTCCTCATTACAGTGACGGGATCGTGTCGGAATCACACCGACTTCCCTATTAAGCCCTAACGGGCACCTAGTTGTTCTTTATGAAATTTATATGGTTAACTTTCGAAATAACCTTCTATATTATACTACAACTAGATACCTGAGCATAGCCCCAATATTTTTTTACTTATAACCTTTTTCTTCAAGCTCTCCTTCCAATGATAAAAACAGCTTTTGCAGTTCCTCTTTCGTTTCCTGCTTAGCTTTCCACAAATGCTGCTTGACAAAAAACAACCTCTCTGGAGGGTCAGAGAGGTTAAATGAACGGCGATAAAATATATATCAGCCATCTAGCTTATTTAAGAGTATCTAATAGCAGTAAAATATTATTGCCAACTTCTGCATAAAATCTTACCCTATCTTTGAAAAAACTCCATGCAACGTGATTAGCAGCATCCATTTCCGGATATTTAATTTTCAGCTGATTCATCATAGATTCTGGTAACTTCAAATCTAACATCATGTTATACGTATCATATTTATCATCAATTTTAATATAATGAGAATCCACTACTTTTAAGTCATAGCGTCGTTCTAAAATTTCAATAAAACCAGCTAATGCGTTTTGCTCGTCCATATAAACCTCGCTTTTCTAATCTATCATTCTTGAAATTATTTCTGAAAAACTCGTCATTTCTCCACTAGTTACGCTATATTCAATATTTTTTAGTATTACAAAACCATACGTAATGATAAGAAAAAGTAATATAGCAAAAATTTCTCTAAGTACCTTAGTAAAGCAATGTCTTTTACAGGTTCCTTCAATCTCCAGCATTTTTCTTTTAGCCTTTTTATACCTGTCATCATAACGTTCTCGTAATGTTTCGATGGATTCTTTACCGGATGCCCTATCGCCTATTTTCGCCATATTCATAGCCTTATAACACCTCCCTCAAAACGCATCTGTTCCGGCAAATCCTGCTCCACCAACTATTTGAACATGCTCTACCTCAAAAGCTTCTTGCAGTGCCGTTATAAATTCTCGCTCAATAATACTCCGTAATCTTTCACTGCCACTTATAATCAAAAGTGATTTTTCATTGACATTAATATTTTGCACTACATTTATATATTTATCAAAATCTTCTTGACCTATATTCTTTTTAAGTTTATTTAACCCAATTAATAGTTCTGGTTTTTTCCTAGAAAACCTGCTCTCAAGCGATGTGAATTTTTCTAAAGTAAGCATCGGGTTTACAAGTAAATCAATTTTCTCTTCTAGTTTACCTGAATTAATAAATTTATCCATTTACAATCCCGCCTTTCTACTATACTAATCAAAAAAGTATAGTTTCTAACCCACTTAAAATTCCTTTGGCGAATTTTTCATAACAATTATCTACCAAAACTACAGAAACGCCCAACTCATACATCTCTTTAATATTATGCGCCTCAATATGTCCACTGATAACAAGCATAATATCTTCTCTATCATAGCTTGCCAGTTCTTCCAAAAGCTTAACAACCAGAGACTTATACTCTCCCTTTATTGAGTTAATACCAATAACATGGACATCATTATCCAAGGCATCTTGTGCTACGTCTATATATGTTCTTCCCCAAGGTTCCATATCCACATCGAACCCCATGTCAGCTAAAACAGTTGCAGTCTCTGTTATATCATGATTATTTTCTGCAAAGCCGAAATTTGCCAGCATAATTCGTGGCCTACGCCCTTCTCGTTCTGCAAAATCGTCCACAGAATTTCTAACCTCTTGTAAAAACATAATTTTTGCTTTCATTAAAAAACCATCCCACTTTTATTGGAAATGCTTACCGAGCGTAAGCTCGGTAAGCTGTTTCTCAAATTATTTAATTGCAAAGGGTGACGTCTCTTTAATATAGTCCCCAATCTCTGTCTTCGCATACTCTGCGATTAGCTTTTGTACAGCAATAGTTGGTGGAAGCTTTCCTTCAACAACATCCGTTTCTATTTTATCTTTACAAGCCAGCACGCTTGGCGACCTATAAAATAAATTGTGCAGATGTTCTTCTACCATAGAATAAACCCATGATAATGTCTGGTGTTTGCGTCTTTCGCTCAAAACACCATTTTCTTTCCCTTGAGAAAAGAATTTCATAATGACTTCATTCCATAATTCCGGAATTCCTGCTCCTGTTACAGAGGAACAAGTATAAGCTCTCGTTTCCCATTTTTCAGTGGCTGGGCGCAAAAATTGTAAAATACGTGCATATTCGGCTCGAGTCACCATAGCTCTACGTTTATTATCACCATCAGCTTTGTTAATCAAAACAGCATCAGCTAATTCCATAACACCTTTCTTCATTCCCTGCAACTCATCACCTGCACCTGTGATTACTACGTACAGGAAAAAATCTACCATAGAACGAACTGTAGTCTCGCTTTGACCAACACCAACAGTTTCCACTAGAATGGTGTCATAGCCGGCTGCCTCGCATAAAAGCAGAGTTTCTCTGCTTTTGCGAGTCAAGCCGCCTAATGTTCCACCCGAGGGTGACGGTCTAATAAAAGCATTTTTTTGTCGTGACAAGGTCTCCATACGAGTCTTATCACCCAAAATACTTCCTTTAGTAACAGTACTGGAAGGATCCACGGCCAGAACAGCTACCCTGTGGCCTTCAGCGCAAAGCTGATTACCTAAAGCCTCAATAAAAGTACTCTTACCTGCACCCGGCACGCCCGTTATACCAACACGCGTGGATTTGCCTGTATAAGGCAAAAGACGCTGAATAACTTGTTGCGCAATATAAAAATGTGCGGCAGCATTACTTTCTATCAAAGTAATTGCGCGTGACAGAGTCATTCTGTCTCCCTTAATAATTCCTTCCACGTAATCGTCTACAGTCATTTTGCTTCGTTTGATTACTGGAGCCGATTTTCTACTTAAGTCAACATTACTTCCGGGCATACCTTCATGACCACCCTTGACGCCGTACATTACCCGGCAAGCAAATTTATCGTCGTCTTTTTCAGGCACCCACTCTGGTTTATATGTTTCTGTCATATCAATCAGCTAACCGCTTATTAAGCTCTTCCAATACTTTTTTTGCACATACAGGAATAATGGAGCCGGGGCCAAATATTGCTGCTGCACCATGTGAATACAAATAATCATAGTCTTGTGCAGGAATAACTCCACCAATAACAACCATGATATCTTCACGACCACGTTTTTTTAGTTCGTCAATTAGTTGTGGCATAAGTGTCTTATGACCTGCGGCCAAAGAACTCATACCAACAACGTGCACATCATTGTCAACTGCATCTTGAGCAGCCTCATCAGGTGTTTGGAATAATGGACCAATATCCACGTCGTAGCCCATATCTGCAAAGGCTGTAGAGATAACTTTTGCACCACGGTCATGACCATCTTGGCCCATTTTAGCAATCATAATACGTGGGCGACGACCTTCGCGTTTTTCAAAATCATCAGTCATTGCCCGTACTTCCTTAATTACATCTTCGTCTGCAAATTCACTGCTATAAACGCCTGAAATAGAGCGAATGATTGCTTTGTGACGTCCACAAACTTTCTCAACAGCATCAGAAATTTCACCTTTACTTGCACGGGCACGTGCTGCGTTAACAGCCAATTCCAATAAATTTCCTTCACCTGTTTCCATAGAATGTGTAATAGCATCCAAACATCTGCGTACTTCATCATTATCGCGATTCGCACGCAATTTTTTCAAGCGCTCAATTTGAGATAAACGTACTGCGGTATTATCAACTTCCAAGATATCCAAAGGATCTTCTTTTTCCAAACGGTAGTCGTTAACACCAACGATTTTTTCCGCACCGGAATCAATATGCGCCTGACGACGAGCTGCAGCTTCCTCAATACGCATCTTAGGTAACCCGGTATCAATAGCTTTTGACATACCACCTAGGGCTTCAACTTCTTGAATATGGCCCCATGCACTTCTAATCAATGCATTGGTCAAAGCTTCAACATAATATGAACCTCCCCAAGGATCAATAACCTTACATACTTTTGTCTCATCCTGGATGTAGAGCTGAGTATTACGAGCAATGCGAGCCGAGAAATCAGTCGGTAGTGCTATTGCCTCATCAAGGGCATTAGTGTGTAGTGATTGAGTATGTCCCAAAGCCGCAGCCATGGCCTCCACACATGTCCTAGTAATGTTATTAAACGGATCTTGCTCAGTAAGAGACCAGCCTGAAGTTTGTGAATGGGTTCTCAAACACATGGATTTGGTTTTCTTAGGGTCAAAAGATTTAACAATCTTAGCCCAAAGCATACGTCCGGCACGCATTTTAGCAACTTCCATAAAGTAGTTTTTCCCCATTGCCCAGAAAAAGGATAGACGCGGTGCAAATTGGTCAATCGTTAAACCATGAGCACAACCTGTACGCAAATATTCAAGACCATCAGCCAAAGTATAGCCAAGTTCTATATCATTAGTAGCACCGGCCTCTTGCATATGATACCCTGAAATAGAGATACTATTAAATTTAGGCATGTATTTAGAGGTATACTCAAAAATATCACCTATGATACGCATTGAAGCAGCTGGTGGGTAAATGTATGTATTACGCACCATAAATTCTTTCAAAATATCATTTTGAATTGTTCCTGCCATGATAGACTTATCTACGCCTTGCTCTTCACCGGCAAGAATATAGAACGCCAAAATGGGCAATACTGCGCCATTCATGGTCATGGAAACAGACATTTGATCTAGGGGAATACCTGAAAACAAAATTTCCATATCAAGTATCGAATCAACAGCAACACCTGCTTTACCAACGTCGCCTACAACACGAGGATGATCTGAGTCATAGCCACGATGTGTTGCCAAGTCAAAAGCTATGGATAAACCTTTCTGGCCCGCGGCTAAGTTTCTACGATAAAAGGCATTACTTTCCTCTGCAGTTGAAAAACCTGCGTATTGACGAACTGTCCAAGGACGAGTCACGTACATTGTAGGATATGGTCCACGCAAAAAGGGAGCTATTCCTGCCATATAATGTAAATGTTTGCAATCATCGTATGCACTCTTATCATAGATTGGTGCTAAGGTAATTTGCTCCATTGTTTTAAAGAAATTTTCTTCATAGGGTTTGCCCGTTTCTTTAACCAGGTTGTCTTTCCATTGTTGCAAGTCTGCAGCTGTAGGGGCTGTGGCTTGGTGAAAATCAATTTTACTAAAATCAGGATAATTAGCCATTAAAACATCCCCCTTTCTTTCTGCATCCTTGTTAATGTTTCATAGCAATTTGATTTAACGCTAATATAGTCATCAAAACCTGCAGCCTCACATAATTCTTTAAGTTCTGCAGAAGGAGCGCCGGCTAGGAAAACTTTCATCTTGGGATTTTTTGCTTTTATTCCTTTGCAAACCGCAGGAGCCAGTTCCGGATATGTAGCATCAGTAGAACACACTATAGCTATATCACGCTTAGACGCAATAGCAGCATCCACAGCCTCTTCAACAGTTGGGAACCCATTATTAAGCTCTACGTCAAACTCGGCAACTTGCATAAAAGAGGTAACGAAATCCGCTCTGCCTTTATGCTGCGGAATCGGACCCATATTAGCTAAGAAAACAGTAATATTTTCACCGGTTTTTTTCTTAAAGTCCTCGGTTCTTTTACGCATTTCTTCAAAACGTTCCGTCCAACGATGTGGTTTTATAGGAGCCACTGTAATTGGTGCCGCTCCATCATTAAGAGCCTCGGTAATTTCGCCCATGGTTGCCCCTGCCAAAAGCGCGTCTTTGGCAATATCAACTAAATCATACTTTTCATTGCTATCGTACTCAGCAACAACTTTCAAGGCCGCATCTACTAGCTTTTGATCTCTTCTATGAGCATTTTCATTAAGTTCGGCCAACCTATCAGCTTTTATTTTATTAAAATCAACTTCTGGCGCCGTAAGAAGTTCCTCAGTCATATTGGGATACATATTATTGCCAACAGCTCTATCTTTGCGTTTAGCCAAATTGCTAAAACGTTTTTCGAGCACAACATTTACAGCTTCTTGAACTTTCCCATTTTTTAAATTTAGTGCCAACCCACCCGCGCTCTCAACTTCCTGAAATTTCTTCCAAGCTTTAGTTGCAAATTCTTCTGTTAGTGGCTCAACATACCAAGAACCACCCACGGGGTCAACGGTCTGAGTAAAGTTAAATTCACTTTGCATCATAATTTGAATATTACGAGCAATACGTCGAGAAAATTCGTCACTGGGCCTAATTACATGGTCAAAGGGTTTTACATACATACCATCCATCCCACCTATAACTGCCGAGAAGGATTGCGTAGCAGCCCGCAATAAATTTACATAAGGATCAAATACCGTTTGTGTAAAAGAAGAGGTGCTAACAAAAAGATTAATTTTTTTAGATTCTTCTTTACCGTCAAAAGCTTCAATAACTTGTGCCCAAAGCATTTTAACAGCACGCAGCTTAGCAATTTCCATGAAGAAATTTGCTCCTACGCTAAAATGAAACCTTACATGTTTAGCAAAAGCATCCACGCTTACTCCACGTAACTTCATAGCTTTAATATAATCCACTGCTTCGCTCATAGCATAAGCCACTTCTTGTATATCGTTTGCTCCGCCATCGTGATATACGTCAGCGTCGATTAAAACTGTACGCAAAGCAGGCGTATTTTTATCAGCCCAGCTGATAGTATGCGCCATTTCATCATAATATTCATCAAGCGGACGTGGCAGCTTACCATCGGCAATCCATTCGCCAATAGGGTCTGCTGCCACTGCACCGTGAAGTTTGGAAAGGCTAATCCCCTTCTTCTCTGCCACGGCCGCAATATTTCCCAGTAATGCGGTATTTGATGCGCCGGCATATAATGCCAGTTCAATTTCATCAAACTTGATTCCATCCAAAACAATTTCGAAATCTTTAAGTGTTGATAGTGAAACTCCGCAATCAGACACTGTGCCATCCTCGGCCATATCTGCATCTAACCCTTTGCGAGTTGCTGTATCTAAGTTAAAAGCAATCGCCGTAGAACCTTTTAAAAGTTCCCTTTTTTGCATAGCATTTGCTTCTTCAGCAGTTTTGCCATCAATTTTTTGAGCAATAGTCCACAATTTAGATAGATAGCCGGCAGAATGAACACCACGCAATTCGCTTTGCTGTCCCGGATAAGTTTTACATTGAGTTAAACTCTCTGTATCTTCCATACGATAAATAGGATTTAAAGTTATGCCTTCGTAGGTATCAGTAAACATTTGCTTATCAAAATTACCACCTTTTAAAGCGGTGATAACCTCATTCTTCCACTCATCATAAGTGGGAATAGTAAATTCATCAAAATTAATTTCAGGAATCTCTGATTCCTCCCCTGCTCCTTGAGCAGTTTTTAAATCGTTTTCTGTTTCCATTTATTATTTCCTTTCTTTCCGATAATATCTTGCGCTTAAATCCTTTCCGCACCTCCTTTTATGCAAAAACATGGTGATCTTGCATCACCTGCCTTGGAGTTTAAAAACCACCAACAGAGTGGTGGTTTTTAGGTGCACTCTCAAAACACCACGCCAAAGCCTTTAAGAAGAACTTTAGAAAAGCAAATGTATATTCAGCAGCGCGTCCAACACTGCGAATACCAACCTAAGCCTACTTGTCCGTGTAAGAGAGTAATATGAAGTTGTAACTGTAATAGTCATCTAAAATACTTAGACTTCGCCAAATAGCATTATCCAAATAAAAAACCGTCTCTCCATAAATGGAAAGACGGTGTATGACTATATAACGCAAAAATAGGCAAAAAGCCCAAAGCGCCCTACAGCATCCCTCCCCGTCTCTCGCGGGTCAAGCAGTGATGTCATATACAGGCAGTTCTTCTGGCTCTGGATCATAGTTTACCTCGTCTTCCCAATAAATCAGTGACATAATTGAGGTTCACTCACCATTACAGCGGCGGGACCGCATCGGACTTTAACCGATTTCCCTATTAAGCTCCGTGGAGCACCTATACGCAATATTAACTTATAGGGTTATTATATTACATTTATAATTATTGTCAACCTATATTTTTTAGTTTTATATATAAAATAGTAACCATTACTTATAATTTAATTAACAACAAATATATTTATTATTACTGTGTATAGAAAACCAACACCTTCAGTATTTTGCATCAAGCAACAACTTAACTATATTCAAGTTTAGTTCAAAAGCTTGGCGATTTTTCTTTGTTTCAGTTTCTAAGATAATACCACATACCATAGCCTGTATAGCTACTACCATAATAAACCCTGCAGTAATCAACGTTGGCAAACGTGGAACTATGCCCTCCTTCAAATATTCAATAAACACCGGGAGAAATAATATAAAGGATAACACTAGCAAGATACTAGCAAGTATAGAAAAAAATTTTAATGGCTTATAGTCTCGATATAGCATAAAAACAGTCATTAAAACCTTTACTCCATCTGCATAAGTATTTAGTTTGCTTTCGCTGCCCAAAGGACGATCACGATAGGTTACCGGTAAAGAGCGTAGCATAAAATTTTTATCTAAAGCATGAATTGTCATTTCCGTTTCAATTTCAAACCCTTCCGATAGAACCGGAAAAGATTTAACAAACAAAGGACTAAACGCACGATATCCTGTCATAACATCTTTTATTTCCTCATGTGTTTTTTTCTTCCACAATATATTAATAAATTTTCGCACAACAATGTTACCACTGTTATGAAATAAGCGCTTATTTTCTTTGAAATAGGTTGATGATAAACGATCACCTATTACCATATCTGCTCCTTCATACAGTACTAGGTCCAGCATGACCCTAGCACTTTCTGCGGGATAGGTATCATCCCCATCAATCATGAGATAAGCATCAGCATCAATATCCCTAAACATTGAGCGAATAACACTGCCTTTGCCCTGGCGATACTCGTAACGCACAATTGCTCCCGCCTTGCGAGCAATATCATCAGTATGATCAACTGAATTATTATCATATACATAAATATCAGCCTCAGGTAAAATGTTTTGGTAATCTTGGACTACCTTTTCAATCGTTTTACTCTCGTTGTAACAGGGAATTAAGACTGCTATCTTATTCATAAAACAAGTCTCCCATCAATGTTTCAATTTTATTGTTAACTATATTTCACCTTATAAATATAAAAACCATGTTCCTTGAAAAGCTCTAAAAAGCACACCTCTTCCGATTGTAAATACGATAATCTATTTCGTGTTAAAATGTATTTCACCTGCAAGAATTTTAAATCATGTAAGTTTAAATCTATTTGCATGAGATCAGCAAATTTTAGTGAAAAAGCGGTTTTCTCTCTATCGGTTAAATTTACTATTATATGTGCGTAACGATTATATATTTTCTTGTCTGCCTCTGCTGAGCTTAGTTTTCCCCAACGCGCTAAATCCGGATACACATTAACACTATTTATGGTAGGAGCCCCAAACATAATTGGATAATCTATTATTTCGCGCATACTGCCTTCAACTAGCCAAAGCCCCCTATCTTGGTTTGCTATGCTCGAAATTTTTTCACCTATAGGATTATCATATACACTTGCTACACCATGAGATATTGGGTTTACTGTAATACCTGCCACCAGCATAACTATAGAAATCCATTTCACGAAAGTGCTTGTTTTTCCACTTAATAGCAAAATAAACAAATAAAATAACACAGTGAATTCTATGGCTGCCATTTTAGAACTAATCCAAGTTGGCAAAGCAGCACTGCCACAATAAACAATAGAAGCAGCCATACCTGCTGCAACACAAATATTTATTTTTTTTTGAAAAAAATCTTTAAAATCAATTATTGCTAAAGCACGAAAAAGTATAAGCATATCCAAAAAACCAATGGCGCTTATAATTCGTTCTTCCGTGGTATTTGATAATAATAAAAGATTTGAAAGCCATAGTGGCATTCCCACTATACCCCAAAACATAAAAATAACATTTACAACCACCAACATTATCAGCAACATATCATTTTTCTTATGAAAAATCTGCCGGCTAACAAGCAACATTCCTAAAGGTGCCATAGAAAAAAATCTAGCTGCCTCACAATTATTTGAATTTCTCGTCACATCATAATATGGCAAAAACAAGCTATTTCCGTACACGAATAAATCTCTAATGGCCAATGCTCCACCGGCACTTTGCCTACTACCTGGATATTCAGTGTTTTTTACTAACTGTATGGTATCCCAAGAATTTTGCAAAACGTGAATGACAGGAACAAGCAACAAAATTAACCCAATTCCCCAAAATACTAAATCGCCTTTTCGTTGCGCAAATTGTGCTTTATGCTTTATTGCTAACCAAATAAACAAACTCAAAAAAATATATGCAAACGGCACCTGCCATGCAGGATATATAGAGAATAAATACCCACCGGCACACCAATATATTCCAAGAATATATAAAAGTCTAAATTTAAATTTTCCGGAAAGTAGATAACTGTTCCATAGTAATATACTACCCTGTCCAAACATTAATATTTCTACAAAAGCATTTACAGAAAACCACCATTGGACTATGGGTGCGAAGGCAACCATCATCGCATATGCAAAACTCATATATTTTTTATCATTTGTTAAAACCCTGCCAAATTCAAAAGATATTAAAAGCAGAAATATCCAACGGCTCATCCAGAAAAACGATAACCCAGTCCCAGGTTTTAAAAACAAATATCCCCATTGGGTAGGACGAAAAATCATTCCTATATCCCAGACCGGTTGACCATATACCATAAACATATCGGTAGCGGTTCCGCGTACAATATCGCCGAAATACGCAAAATTAGTAAAATACTGTGAAAAAGCAAAAGGTGTAAAAACCAACCATTCGTCGCTACGAATAGCTCTGTTTTTTCCGAAAATAACTATATTAGAATCCGGATAATCAAAAATTTTAGCATATAAACCGATTGATGATCCATGTAATTCCAAAATAACACATAGAACTAATACTATCAACCCTAAAAGCCAACGGTGAAAAAACATTTTCTGCATAAGTAAGGAAATTTTTTTTTCAATTAGCATTATTTTAATTAACTTCCTTCCTAACAAAATAACAATACAACAAGATTTCATTACAAGCAATGGCCTATTTCAAATCTATGTGGTACCTATTTATTCTCTGTTTTCTTATGCTATACTCACGACTCATAGCTTCTAATAAGCGCAAAACAAATACCTAATAATAGCCAATAAGTGTGTATAGTAGTTAAAAGTCCACTCAATGCTGCTGCAAAGCTGCCTATCAGAGCAATCAGAGAACAAATAACCATATTGGTGGTTATTATATTTACGGAATAGTTTTTCCTATTACGCCACCCTAGCCATAACAAAGTAAATACGGGGAAGCTATATATCAATAAGCCTGCTACCCCAGTCTCCGCAAAACGCCTGCTAAATTCACAAACACTAGGATATCCTGATTTCAACACACCGTATTTATCCTGCGTTTTCTTCCACAATTCAATTTCGCTATTACGTTTTTCACTATTTGTAAGATAATCATATGTATATGCACTCTTTAAATTCAACCCCACGCCAAGCAACCAGTGTTCGAGTCCAATGCGCATATCGCTTTTTATGATAGCAAACCTCGTACTGTTACTTCCTGAATTACCATCTGTAATACCAATAAAATTATCTTTTACATAGATTTTCATAGAATCAGTTATATTGTCATCATGATTTACTTCAACTTTTTCATTAAAATCTAGAATAAAAGATTTACTATTATAGTTGTTAATTATTAACGTACTTAGACCAAAGGCAAGAAGCAATGTAGCCAATATTACCATACATTTTTTGAAAAGTTCGCGTTTATGCTTGACTGCAACATATAAAAAAAGTAAAAAAAACTCGCCAATTAACAAGCCTATTGCTGTTTTAGAACTACTTAAATACATTAAAACAGCGAGCAACAACATCGTGCCTAGGTTATATTTTACCCTATTCCCATTTAAAATATCCATCCATAAAAATGGCAGTACAAAATTGCCATACATAGCAAATTGAGAAGGTTCAGGAAATATAGAGCGAACCCTTCCCACCCACAATAGAGGTGGCCACCAATCAAAATTTTCTCCAATTGTATGTAAAAAAGGAGTAATTTTTACGAGGACATTCTTTGCCCAATCATATCCTAGCAAATAAAATATTTCAACAAAGGAATAGGTTAAAATAATAGGCATAATAATACGAATAGATTTTTGCAAAATTTGAACAGCCTTTTGTGGATCTCGTTTAAACCAGCAATATACCATATAAGAAAACCCAAATGTATATATAGCATCAAGAAAAATCCCTTTTATAAAGCGAGCTGCCATCCACACTAAAATAGCAGTTTGTTTATTTAGTTCAAGACCATAATGGCGAAAGAAAACCAAGATAGCCGGTAACTTACCAATTTGGTCAGCAGGTCCCTGCATAATTAAATCATAGTATGGATAGTGCCATAGGCCCCAAATTAAAGATAAAAATAATGTAAATAAATACACACATATAAATTTTTTCATTGCTGGAATGTCAACTAGCACATTTTTAAATTTATGCTGACAATATAAAGTATATCCGTAGCTCATAATAATGGGATATACAATAAGTTCACTCCCAATCGGCCCTCCAACAAAATTTAATTGTAACACCTTAGGAATAAATAAAAATGGCAAACAAATACATATAAGGAGAAACAAGCTATTCCGGTTATTTATATTCATTTACACCCTCCTAGCAAATTTTAATATAAAAACAGAAAACCCTTTATGTTATTAATAAATAATTTTTTTCAGGCATTTCCAAGAGGCTGTAAGTTTCTTTTTATTTAATATAGTGTAGATAATTAGAAAGCCAACATAGAATAAAAACCCTAAAAGGGTATTATCAATGTATACGCATAGTTCAAATAATATTAGCCAAAAAACGTTTATTAGGTACTCCGTTATCAAAACACGTGGCATTTTCAAATAATGATATAACACTAACTCGCCTAAAGTATAGCGAATACCTAAAACCATTGTTATAAGAAAAATTGATAATTCTAAATTTTTCAGATAGTAACAAAATAACAAACAGCCAAGCAAACTAATTAGTGTTGAACCCACATTAATATAAAATATAACTTTAGTTTTAAATATTTTTTTTAGATATGTGACTAGCAAAAAGTTGAATTTAGACTCAAAAAAAACAATGGGGAAAAGTATCCCCATAAAAATAATGCTATCAGAATATTTAGGCAGCCAAAATAAAATAATAAGTTTTATAGGATAATACAAAATAAGCACATGCAAAAACATGTATGAACAAAGTCTATTTAGCGGCAAATAAATATCATTAGAAACTGATTCTTTCAGTTGCTTTAATGCTGGTAATAGAACTGTACTTGCGGAAGTAATAAAAGATAAAAAGAAAAAAGTGATGCTTAACACTAAAGATGTTTTAGCAAAAACAACAATGTCCCACACATCTGATATTGCAAAACGAATAATGCCGATAATCAAAATAGAACATATATCACTTAAAGTTATGGGGAATCCCAAAGCAAAATTTATTTTCAACTCCCTCCATAACTGCACCGTGAAATTCAATGGTGCCATCACAACCTCCGGAATGAAAATTAAACTATAAAGCATTACTAAAACCCGTGTGGCACAATATATAAATAATACTATTGAAGCACTGGCAAACCCCAATAAAACAGCACTGATTGAAAGAATACCCCAAGATACCCGCTCCCATAATAGCAAACGAGCCATATCTTCTATGCGATTTGACATTTGTAAAACAGAAATACTATACCATATAACATGTTGGGCAAACATTGATATAATAAACATAATAAAAATATAGTTATCCACAAAAATATGAGTTAAGGAATTCACAGCAAATATTCCGGTCGATAATACACACAAAACACCAAATAATACTATACATTGGGATTTTACCAAAGAAAAATCTAAATCAAAATAAGTGCAACCGCTATACCGAATAATAGCGCCACCTAAGGTGCCAAAATGTAAGAAACCTACATAACCAAAATAAAACAAAAACAATTGGTATAACCCATAATCTTCTACAGTCATGTATTTAGGAAATATCGATACCGCTAAAACTGATATGAGCAAACTAACAGTATTAGCGCCAAAGGAATACCCAAACTTTTTTGTTATAGATTTTCCTAAACTATTCATATGTTCACTCTCTTCACCTGTTATCCTAAAAAAAAATCAAACTAAATTATAAGGATTTTTTGTCATAAAAACACATAGTGAGTAAATCTTTTAAAAACGCTTTTATAGCATGACTAGTACAAATATGCATACGCATATATATAGGTAATAACTTTATAATCGATAAATCGCTGTTTTTTATACAAAATACTCGCTTTTTTAAAAATATATTACAGTTAATAAAATCTATTTTTTTTGCTAAGTCACTATCGCCAGATTTTTTTTTACTATAGGCCTCATAAACTGCTTCTCTTCTCAATAATTCCTTCAAATGAGGATTGAGCGCTTTCTCTATATTCGTAGTCCAGTTTTTTATTTTATTTGCAATGGATATTGACCTTTCTCCTATTAAGTTATTATCACTTTGCCTGTATTTCATCAAAGGTTGAGCAATAGGAATAATTTCTCCTTCGGCAATGGCCACTAATGCAAGCCACTCATCATGTATTGTCTCTCTTGGAAAGGGAAGCGCTTTATAAAACAACTTCTTTCTAAATGCACACGCACTTCCTTGAATAACATTCCGTTCTAATAAAATATCATAATCATAACGAAAAAATATTTTAGGGTCAAATTTAAGCATTTTCCAAAATGAGTTATATAATAATTTAAGTTGGTCATCGACTAATTTTGCATCGTGAAACACTAGAATAGCCCTTGGGTTATCTTGAAAAGTACGCTTTAAAAGGGCTATTTTATTTTTCTCCCATACATCGTCCTGATCACTTAAAAATATTATGTCACCGGAACACAAAGACATAGCTTGCACAAAATTTTTCTTGTAACCAATATTTTGGTGATTAGTTATTAGTATCAATTTTCCTGCATAACGCTCTAATGTACTCCTGATGACGGATACAGTATCATCTGTTGAGCTATCATCACAAATAACAATTTCATCAGGCAATTGGGTCTGTTCCAAAATACTAGTCAATTGTTCTTCTATATGCTTTTCACCATTATACGTGCAAAGTGCCACGGAAATTTTCATTAATACCCTGCTCCTAGCTTGACCTATATGCATACTATATCTGCTTGACTTTATTATATCAGAACTTTTTCTATTGGAATTTACCAAATTTTTCATGCTTATAATCTTGCATTCCCTTAATAATATATTTTATTTTTTCTAGCTTGTTATTTTCAGATAGAATTATTTTTATCACCATTTTAATAAAGTCCTTAAAATATTGCCATTTAACTTCTGGATATTCATTCATGACGTATAACATATTCCTAGCCATGTAGTATCTTCTAATACCGCAATGATTAGTCGTATTAAAGTATCCTGGCCATATGTTATGACCTGTTATATTTCCCAAATGATGCTCCATTTTTATGTCGTAAAAAATTAGTATCTTGTAGCCTAGCTTCCTCACGCGATAGCAAAACTCATGATCCACTTCATCAATAAACAAGCTTTCATTAAATCCCCCAGCCAATTGTGCTACTGCTATTTTTAACACATTGCCAGACATCATAACTCTTTGCTCAAAGTGGTAAGCTGTCTTATGAATAAGCCCCGTATTGTCTGCAGCAAAGACTGCAATAGATGCGTCTTTGTCAGCCCATATTAAGATGTTTTCTTTATACTTCTTCATCATATTTGGCTTAAAACAGCTATCTTGATCCATTGTCAGTAAAAACTCATAATCCCGCGCGTTACTTAATATGAAATTTAGTGGATAGGCAATACCCATGTTCTCATTAAAGTGGATATACCGGATTTTATCCATTTTCTTTAACGCTTCTACTAAATTATTATTAACAACATCAGAATTGTCTACAACATACAAGATATCTATCTCGTCAATATAAGTTTGTATATTTGTTAATACCTTAGCATCCGGATTATATAAGATGACAACACCAGCTAAATTAAATTCCATATTATCTCTCCACAAAACTTTAATATTACTTCCCTATAAGCATTATCTTTAAAACCATCCATACCCTGTTATATTGTTTTCTCCGCACACGATTTACTATGGTCAATATCAAGCCAAGATACACTGTAGGTAAATACTCTATAAAGTATTTTTTTGTAAATAAGACGCGATTGCGAATAGAATAATAATCCGATATTTTACTCTTAGTATTTTTGTCTTTGGTGTTACCGCCAGCAGACGCTCCTTCTTTATGATATACAACACTATTTAAATTACATGCTAATTTGAAAAACTTCTTACCGCGCATAGACCAATCTAGGTCTTCATAATACAAAAAATAATCTTCTTGCATTAAACCAATCTTTTCAATAAAAACCTTTGAAACTAACATGGATGCTCCTACCACATAGTCAATATTTAGTAAACCTTTTTTCTCTACAATATGGCTGCTTGTTCCAATAAATTTATTGTATTTCCCACCTAGCGCCTGTATTTGCTCTGGTGCATCATAATACATTAATTTAGAACCGCATATGCCTATCGAGGCATCGGCATTCATAGTCCTTACAAGTTCAGTCAAAGAGTCTTTGACAATTATAGTATCATTATTTAATAGCCAAACATAATCAAAATCTTTTTGTGCCAAAGCGAAGCGTAACCCAATATTAACACCTCCGGCAAAGCCCAAATTGTTTTCTATTTCAATAAAGATCAAGGGGGCGTTCACTATATTATTTTCGTTAGTAATATCCTTCACTAACACTTCCGCATAAGATATGGGCTTGGAACACAGTCCTATTTCACCTGCTGGCATCTCCTCAGGTAATACTGCCTTTTGCGAACCATTTGCCCACTGCTTTATTTTTTCCCTAGAACCATCTGTTGAACCATTATCACAGACAATTACCTGAAAATTACTATAAGTATTTTGAAAAACGCTTTCCAAACAGGCAATAGTATCTGCCCATCCATTCCAGTTTAAAATAAGCACGTACACTTTTTTGCTATTCATATGCTCATTCCTAACATTTCCAGTATTTCTTCATACACTTTTTTCGGTGTTATCTCGCGTAAGCAAACATTATCTGAACACTTCGCATATGTTTTCCCATCATAACAAGGACAGCAAGCATATTTTTCAGGGTACCATAAAAATCGTACTTGTTTACCTCTAGGAACTTTTTCATAAGGATTCGTTGGACCAAATAAAGCCAATATTCTGCTGCCGGCAAGACCTGCTAAATGCATTGGCCCCGAATCATGAGTCACTACCAAATCCACCGCTGAAAAAACGGTCATTAGTTCCTGTAGGGTTGTTTTACCTATAAGATTAACTATTTTTATTTCCGAAAAATACGGTAAAATCCATTCGTCGGACTTGCTGCCCGTAAGAATAATAGAGAACCCATTTTCTAATAACAACCTTGACAATTTTATGAAATTTTCTATGGGCCAGCGCCTTATTTTATCATCGGCTAAAATATTTTTTGCCCCGCCTGGAGTTAATACAATTCGTCTACCTTTACACGTTCCGGACAAAAGTTCAGATATTTTTTCTGACAAAGAAACTGATATTAATGCAGAGGGTGTTACCTGTTGCCCACAATCATTAGGGTGAACCAGACGAACATATTCATCGGTAAAATGGCGTCCCGGAAGCGGAAATTTTCTTCTTGATTTTGACCCTCCAAACCCCCGTTGCAGCCCATTTGTTAATAAAGTAATAATTCTATAGCGTATATCGCTATGACCTAATATAATCAAATCAAAATGTTCAAAAGCAATTTTTCTCCACACAGAAAATATTGTCTGCATTTTTTCAAAACTATTACCGGTCAGCAATTTCTTTTCATTAATACAAATCACATGCTGGACAGGAAACATTTCTATAATAGAAACTGCGCATTCTCCCACAATCCATGTTACTTCCGCGCCGGGATATTCATGTTTTATTTCAGCCAACATGGGCAGAGCCATTATGACATCACCAATTGCAGATAATTTTACAATTAAAATTTTTTGCATAAGCTCATCTCGCAATTTCTTCATGAAAGTTTTTCTTGCACTGCTTTCCAAACCATATCAACCGTAATATTCTGCATACAAATCGGATCATTACATTTCGATTCAAAACCCAAGCTAATACAAGGTTGACATTTTTCGTTGCTTTTAATTACAACAGCGCTGCTGCTCAATGGTCCCCAACGTTTATCACTTGTGGCACCATGCAGGGCTATTAATGGCACGCCAACCGCTGCTCCAATATGCATAATGCCTGTATTAACTGTTACTAACAACTTCGCTCGTTTTAGGACAGTCACAGATTCTGCCAGCGGAACTTTTCCACTTAAAGAATAAGCGGGAATATTATTTCTTTTCAAGCAATTAGCCATATATTCTGATTTTTTCTTATCTTCTTTGCCACCTGTAAATACAATGGTATACCCATAGGTTGCAAATATTTGTTTTGCCAATTGAGTCCACTTTTCGTTTTTCCAACTACGCAAATTCGCGCTAGCGCCTCCAGCGAACAAATGTAAAACAACATAAGGCAGCTCATTAGGTATTTGTGCTAATTTATCCTCATAATTTACCCTAATAACCGGTTCGTAATTTTTTAATGGTATCTTTACATACTGCAATATACTTCTATAATTATCAAGTTCGTGCACATTATCCCTATGTTCTACAGTTCCATCATAAATATAATGCCTGTACATATTTTTACGATAAAAACCTACTTTAAAGTCTGCTTTTATTTTCCAAGAAATAAGACTATTTATGCGTGCCCATGGTGCAAAATCGAACACAATTTGAGCCTTTTTTATTGTACTTAATTTCCATAAAGATGAAATCGGACTAGACATATTAAACTCAAAAATTTCATTAACATCAGTGAGCAGTCTTACCATAGCTAAATTGTTTCCGGAACATACTATAGTAATATGACAATTTGGGTAAGCGTTTTTCAACTCGCCGATTACCGCAGAAAGCAATACTGTGTCCCCTATTGCCGCCGTTTTTATTAGCACAAAATGATAAGCACTAAATTTTTCAGGCAATTTTGGTAAAGGACATTTCTTATGAAACAAACCCAAGGTGTATATAAAAGGAATTCCTATCCAATAGTCCAGCTCTTTCATCATATGATTATTGCGCTCTTTCAAGGTCTGCCTCCATCCTGCTCCCTAATGATATCTTGTAAGCAAGTACACCAGCATTTTATAATATTTTTTCTATTCAATTACCGACATAACGTAAACCTTAAACGTATAACAGACAACCATAACGTCTAATTTTAGTTACCAATGTGTAGTACAGTTCATTATATAGTTTTTTATAAATTTAGTCCAGTATAGGTGAGGAGCCTATGGACGGCCACAGGTCCTCTGTATATATTCACGGTAATTGTATTTCATAATAACAAAAGCACCGGAAGAACCGGTGCTTTTGTTGTGAGACTCTAAGTACAATAACCTTGAGCTTAATAACTACAGTTTTAGATTTAAGTTAAAAATATATAACTATTACCGATATTTAGAATTTATATGTATAACTCAGCAAGAAATTAATTGGTGTGGAAAGATACATACTGCCGGAATGACTAAGATTGTCTGAGCGATCAAGCACATTATCAATAGTCAAGGTAATATCAGATTTCTTATCAGGGCTATATATAGTGTTAAGAGTAGTCAAGAAATATGGTTTCATATCATATGATTCTGTAGAACTGGGGGTAGCAACTCTCGCTGCCAAATAAGACCCTGACAAGGACGATGTCCATTTATTCTTTTTATAAGTAACACCGCCTGTTAATTGTATACGGCCAAATTTGCTGTCCCAATAACCCTTTTTATCACTTTTAGCCTGAGGATTTTGGTATGTAACGCCATAATTATATGAGAAAGGACTATTTGTTTTTATATCGCAGGAAAGTTCAATACCTGTATTTTTAAAGTCTTCATTTATATATTTATACTCCGCTTTACCTGCGTTCCAAGTGGCTGTAATATTATCTTTAATGTCTATATGGAAAATAGCAGCTTTCCAACTATGGTTGCCGGCGATTTTCTTCCAACCGATTTCATAGTTGATACCGGTTTGAGGTTTTAATCCGGGATTGGGGATTGCAGAACTGCTTGCTCCATACATTTGTGCAAAGGTTGGCATAATAAAAGATTGACCAACACTGGCATAAATATTATTTGCTTCATCCAGCTTATGAATAAACTGGCCGGCTGCACTAAAATTATTATAGTTATTATCTCCGTCCGCTTTTGTAGTCCAGGTTTCACGCATGCTTATTATTCCAGTATTTTTCTCATTAAAAGCCTGTTCCCATTGACTATAAATACCCCAATTATCTCTGGAATATTCGGTTGCCGTACTTGTTGAAGCAGCACAAAGACTCATATAATTTTCATTTTTATAAGATGCACCCAAAATTGCTTTTGCCTTGCTATTTATTTGCCAATTTTTTTGTACATCAGCACCATAAGTGGTATTTTTTTCTCTTGTATTGTACCAGCTTGTTTCCTTTGCACCTTTGGAGGTAATGTAAGTAGGGCCAGCTGATTCAACCGTACCAGTATTAAAATATGTACTAGCTTTAATATTATGGTCATTATAATTTAACTGTGCCACATGTTGCTTAGTTGTGTATTCACGGCCATTGAATTGATCCCCCACTTGGACACCGGAGGTAGTGCTTGTAATATCCGAAACATAGCGCAAATAGTTAGCCGTGGTTTCATAATAGTTATACATGAAATACAAATTGTCATTTATATTGTAATTTACACCCATATTCTTTTTTTCTACATCTTTTATATCAGTACGCGTTTCACCATTAAGTTTAGTATAATTAACGTCACCATAACCTAAACCTTCAACTGTGTTAGGAAATTTTTCCAAGCTGGCATTAACGCCCAGTTTTTCGTTACCTACATTTGCCTTATAGTATTGTTGTCCATAATTACCAAATCCAACTGTTGCACTATTGCTGGCACCTTTTTTAGTAATAATATTAATGACGCCGGCCATGGCTTCGCTGCCATATAATACGGAGCCACCTCCTTTAACTATCTCAATACGTTCAATACTATCAGCAGGTATAGCATCTAAATTATACTTGCCACGCCAAGATACAGGGTTACCATTAACCATTACTAAGGTGCCATTATCAACACCACGGATATTTGCTTCATTAATCATTGTTCCCATGGAAGCACCTAATGGTCCAAAGGCCTTATATGCCATACCATTAGTTTTCTCAAGAGCGCCCGCAGCGGTAGTCGCTCCCATTTCTTTTATTTTTTCACTGGTAATAATTACCGTTGAGGCCGGAACATCTACATCTCTTTTCTCATAGCGTGTAGCAGTTACAATTACTTGGTCCAAAGAGTATTCACTTATTCCCGCTTCTGCTGCAAAAGCTGTTGCACCCATCATCACCGTTCCTGTAATTGCCATGATCATCATAGCGGTAATTCTTCGTTCTTTCCTCATTTCACTACCCCTTTACAAATAAATTTATATAACAACATAGCTTTTTCTCAATACCCTATCTTGCAAGGCCGTATAATACTCCAGCTATATGTCCCCAAAATAAAAGACCTTTTCGCCGAAAAAGCAAAAAGGTCAAAATAATCACAATATAGATTACCCTGAATACCCCGTCTCTCGCGGATTCACCAGTCTAATAATTAAGCAGTGATCTGACTTAAGCATATGAATGCTATTACAGTGGCGTGACCGTATCGGATTCTAACCGATTTCTCTATTAAGCTTTTAGAGCACTTAATTATTTATTTAGTTTTCAAAGTTAGCGTACTACCGTAATCTAAAAGCAATAGGCAGACTCACGTAACAACGAACTGCTCTACCTCGTTCATCTTTTGCGGGAACAAACTCCCACTGATATGCTGCATCAACAGCAGCAGAATCAAGAGCCCCTGACCCTGAGGAATTTGAAACGGAAACTGACTCTACATCACCACCGGCACTTACAAGTAAGCGAACATATGTAGTACCTTCCACACTATTTTGCCGTGCGGAAGAAGGGTAGTCCGGTTGTACTCTGGAAATTAAACGTGGTGGCTGTACCGGTTCTCCTGCTCCTGTATTATCTCCTTGACCGAGGCCTTGTCCATTACCATCACCACCGCCGCTGCCACTACCGCTTCCTCCACTACCGTTATCATTGCCTACACTATTAGCATTTGCTGTTCCCGTACTATTAACAGGACTTTGTGGTTGTGGCATCTCGCTTTCTTGTACAGCAGGCATTATCTGTTCTTTAGCATCTTCTTTATGTTCTACTATATCATCCGTACGAATTGTCGGTATCGGCTTCACGTGTTCTTTAAAGGAACTTTGCGCAACTGTTACTTGTCCTCCAGCCTTCTGACCTCCACCACCACTAACCAGGCTCACCTCAACGATTTTATCCCCAGCCTTTGGTACGTGTGCATTATAAAAGCATAGGGATATTCCAAAAAATAGTAATATTAAAATATGAAAAATAACCGAACCCAAAAATCCGGTTGTAAAACGCTTGCCTTTCTTCATTTCGCTTCACCAACATCTGTTGCCAGGCCTACTCTTGTAACATTTGCGCCTTTTAGTTTATCTAGTAAAGAGATAATATTATTATAATTTACATCTTTGTCTCCACGTATAATTACAGCAAATTTTGGGTTACGCTTTTGCTCAATAGCAGCCTGCATAACTAATGCACCAACATCAGCTTTTTTGTCATCTAGCCAAACAGAACCATCGGCCTTGACCGTCACATTAAAATTTCCCTTGGTATCCATAGCGGCATTTTGAGCTACCGGCATATTAATTGGTATTGTCTTAATCTCACTCATGTACATAGTGCTGAAAATGAAAAATACCAGCAATAAGAAACTCATATCTATCATAGGACTCAGCATTATTTCAGGTGCTCGTGTCGTATTCCTTTTTTTTAATTTAATCATACTCTCAGTTCCTTCCGATTATAAAAGTTCTTATCTCCAGCGATCACCTGTAGCATCAATAATGGCGTTAGTTGACTCTTCTATATCTACGGTCATGCGTTTTAGTTTTTGTCCAAAATAAGTATGAATACAGATAGCAACAACGGAAATACATAAGCCAAATACAGTGGTAATTAAAGCTTCAGCAATACCTGCCGTAACAGCCATGGGATTAGAAACGCGCATATCTAAAGCATTAAAAGAACTCATCATTCCCGTAATAGTACCCAAAAGACCCAAAGTAGGCGATAACATGATAATAACTCCCAAATATGGTAAATACTGCTCCATGCGGTCCAAAGCCCTTTCCGCTTGATTACCGGCAAAGGTTTCAATCCTCTCAGGTTTTTCCATTCCTCTGTCCATAGCTGCAGCAGCAACTTTGGCAGCTTCACCTTTGGTATTAAGCGCCAAATTATAGGCATCATCCCATTTTTTTTCATCTAAAAGCTGCATAAGTTCGTCAGCAAACTCCTCGCCCGAATCGGCACCGCGATAATAAATAAACCTCTCTATAGCAATTACGATAGCCGCTATAGAGCATAGAAGTAGTGGATACATTACATACCCACCCTTTTGAAAATATGAAATCCCTGCGTCAAAAAAGCTCATCTTGTTGCCTCCCAAATTATTGTTTTCATACAAAAAAAATAAGACCTTCTCGCATGTAAACGAAAAGATCAACGCAGTCCCAAATGGGAACGGCCCTGAATCCTTCGTCTCTCGCGAATATTTCAGTCTCGTAATTAAGTAGTGTTCTGACTTAAGCATTGAAATGCTATTACAGTGGCGTGACCGTGTCGGAATTTCACCGACTTCCCAAATTAAGCTCCTAAAAGCACTTAATTAACTATTAAATTCTGTTGATTATTATAACACCCTATAATATGTTCCGTCAATAAGGAATGAGTATCATTAAAGGTTTAGGACGATTTAATCTGCAAACCTATTTGAATTATTTTACTTACTTCACATAATTGTTTTTTGTATTTTTTTCATAAAAATTATTAATTCAATTAAATTCGTGTATAATAAATGGTAAAATAACATTAGTTAGTTGGTGACTATATGTCAAAAGATAAAACCTTTACTATTGGTGAGTTTGCAAATCTTTTTGGTATTTCTAAACAAACGCTTTTTTATTACGAAAGAAACAATATCTTTGTTCCTAATATGATTGCTGATAACGGCTATCGTTACTATACCATGGACCAATATTATATTTTCGAGATAATAATAACTTTGCGCAAACTAGGTATTCCTCTTAAAACCATTAAAAACTATGTGGAGCATCGCAACTCCCTTGATTTGGAAAAACTGTTAGATGATAAAATCTTAGAATATGATTTACAAATAGAGCTTCTAAAACAAAATATGGCTAACCTTATTAAACGTTCTAACCGCATGAAACAGACTGATAAAATTCTTAACAAAACTTTTTCCCTTGAAGAGTGCCCCGAAGAATATTATGTATCCACAGCTCTAGACAGCAATAAAACTATGAAAGAACAAATTACCGTTGTTGCTGCACATAATGCCCCTTTTACCACTAATGAAATTTTCACTGAGCATATTAACGGTTATATTTTCACCAAGGAAAATTACGAAAAAGGAACTATCAGTTTTGCTAACTACATTTACACTAGGATTAATTATGCCGAAGAATATTCCTTCAGCCATATTAAATCTGCGGGCAATTATGCGGTTTTGCTAACTACTGATGCCGGGCATCAAAAATATGCCGTATTTATTAAAGAACTCCTTTTATTTATAAAAGAAAAAAAATTGACACCCATGAGCGATTGTTATATATGTCAGCTACGCAACTATTGGACAACGGATAATCCGGAAAAATACATTGCCAGACTGGAAATTCAAGTTAAATAAAACAAAGCCCCTTAAAGAATTATTTTTCTTTAAGGGGCTTTGTATGTACGCTTATTAAATTACTTGTGGCAGTGCCCATCTCCTGTAGATTCCAATACTTTTCTGAAAATTTCATGAGCTTCTTCCGAAGATTTCCCATCAGCTAAAGCAAGTTTAGCATGCTTTACTGCACTGGCATACTTCTTGTGTGCTTCATCTGTTGGCAAGTTATCAAGGTCATAATTCATTACCTTATTAAATATTTCATGAATTTCTTCAGAAGATTTGCCGGCTGCTTTTGCCGCTTCTACATGTTTCATAGCCATTTTGTAACGATACTCTGCATGGGGAGTCTTTGGTAATTCATACTTTGGATGTGTCATAATATCACCTCTTGAAATTATTGGTTAACTTAACCTAACTTCATAATAGACTATATACCCAGTAGAGAGTCAACACCTTTTTTAAATAGCACTGATAACTAATTTTTCCCAAGCATTATTAAACTCAGAAACAGTTACCCTCGTCACTTGCACTGCTTCAACCTGCAACTCAGCAGCCATTCGCGCTAACAGATAATTTGCTTCAACTACGATTTCTTCTTCTCCCAGCAGTTTCCACAAAAACTGATCCAATAAATGCACATATAAAGATGTTATGGTCACTATACTGTCTTTTTTTGCTATTTGGGTAAGCTTAATAAGAAATTCCGGTTTAATAGCCCTCCCACCATTAGTTAAGTACTTATTCCAGATACTTGTTTCATCCACGCCAAATCTTTTTATCCTTTGCAACGAATCATGTTGAAACTTCGGGCATAATCCTGTCTGTTTTTCCAAAGCCTCTTTAACAGCAGCCATGACGACTTTGCCAATAAGTTCCCCCATTTTAGAGTGTTTTCCGCTGCCTTCCAAATACAGTTCACTGGTAGTGTTGGCTACAATTATTGTTTGATCTGTCCCTGATCCGGTTGCAATTCCCGTAGAATAATTGCTGCCTGCCATAAGTTCTTGAATTGCAGCCGTCTTAGCCTCTGTACAAGTAACCAATGCCCGTGTAAGTGTTCCTGCCGGCATATCAGAATCAAGTAATAAAATTATATTAATCGTTCCCAATTTATAAGGTTTTTCCAAGGGTTTATAATAATCGCTGGGATCACCTACCCGTCCCCCATTGGTTTCTATTCCTCCGGTTACAATAGCAGTTACCGTTAACTCTTCATAGGTCAAAGAACGTATAGCCACATTATCCATGCTTGCGGCAGTGACCATCCCTGTAACTTTTTCCGGGTTTAACCCCAATTTATTAGCTAAAACATGCATATGCTCCCCATAATTATCCGCTAACATTTTACAAGGCATTCCTGCCCCTTGAGTTCCGTCGTTATTAAACACCCCTAAAAAGTCCTCATGATAACCCCCATTATAAATAGAAGTACTCAGCACTTTACGCTCAGCATTAAAAAAAACTACTATGCTTTTTTCATACTTATATACTTTATCCCCCATGCTAGTCGTAGCTAATAGTTTCATTTTTTATCTCCATTGTTAGTTCCTGTTGCCCATGCAATCGAGGTCCGCTTTAATGCGCACTCACCCAAATATTGTGTCCTTTGCCCTGTCCCATACCAACGGGCAAAACAACCACCGCCACAAAATTTAAAGTCTCGGCAAGCTGTACAAAAATGCATGGCTTCGCAAATTCTAGTCTTTATATTATAACGCAGTTGTAGATCTATCCCTGTATCTACATTACCAAGATAAAAATCTTTATCTCCCACAAGTGATGAGCAGGCATAAATATCACCTTTTGCATCAACGAATGCCGCTTCACCATTCATGGCATAACAATGCCCAAAATTATAGTTTCCGCCTTTTTGCAAAATCTTAACACGCTCAATTTGAGAAAAATAAATAGGTAAATGCAGCGCTATTTTCATTTTTTCTGCCAAACTATATGCTTCTTCAATGCCTTTTTTTACGTCTTTCGCTGCAGGAGGATTTAGCTTTGCTCCACGTCCTTGCCCACGCAATAAATCAATACCAATTCTCCTTACATTCCCTAAATAATAAGCCATTTCCACAACACTAACTAAATCTTGAACATTAGTATCTGTAACAACGCAGGTAATTCCAATTGCAATATTATTACGTTTTAAAATATCTATACCCTTAAGTACCGCATTCGTGGTACCTTCTCCATCAGGAAATTTACGCAATTTATTATTTACACCTGGACGTCCGTCTAAGCTAACTCCTATGGCAATTTTGTGTGCAAATAAAAATTTCGCTATCTCATCCGTAATTAAGGATCCATTAGTTTGAATCTGTAAAATAGCAGGGAGCTTTTTTTCTTCTACATAGGCAGTTATTTCCTTGATGCAGGCAAAATTCAATAAAGGTTCGCCACCACTTAACTGCAAGGTGAAAGTATCTCCATCGGCAGCAGCTAAGTCTATAGCTTTTTTGGCCGTTTCCGCAGTCATCATTTCCTTATTGTGTTCCGAGGCGTAGCAATATTCACAGGCAAAATTGCACTTTCCTGTTAAACTTAGTATTAACATTTTAATTTTATTTTTATGCATCGCCACGTTCTTCTAATTCTCCTTCGATAGAAAGATATATTTTTTGCAGCTGTAACTTGGTTTCAGGCTTAGCTGCCCACAATCCTCTTTGTTCTGCTTCTAATAAAACCTCTGCAATACGCTGTAAGGCGTAGGGATTCATTTCTTTCATCCATTTTTGCACCTTCGGATCGAAAGCATACTTTTCCGCATATTTTTCATACATCCAATCTTCCATAACACTGCTGGTAGCATCCCACTGATAACTATGAGCCACATAATTAGCCAAATCTGCTGCTCCTTTATAACCGTGTTTCATCATGCCTTCAATAAATTTAGGATTAATGGCTTCTCCTCTAAATATTCTTTTTGTTTCTTCCTGTACGCTGCGCAACATAACTTTAGACCTGTCAGTGGTATCCCCGCAATAAGCTCTTGGAGCACTGCCCTTAATACTTCGTACAGCCGCAATCATACCACCATGATAAGCGTTATAGTCGTCTGAACTTAACATATTTGTTTCCACATTATCCTCGTTTTTAATCGTAATATCCAAACTGCCCATGCGTTTACGGAAACGCTCCGGCATGAACTTGCCTCTGGTCTTACCACCATAGGCATGCCCGCCCCAACGCACATAAACATCGGCAATATCATCAATATTTTCCCAATTTCTTGCCTCTAAGAGAGCGGCAACACCGGCACCATAAACACCCAATTCGTCTCCAAAAACCCTAAAGCCCACTTCTTGCCAAGCTTCTTCGTGAGAAATCCCCTGCTCTTCCAGTTCTTTTGCTTCTTCTAAAAAATGCTTGCGCACAAAGTTCAAATCTGTTGGCTCATCTTGTGCTGCCGCCAAGCGCACAGCTCTATCCAACCACTCGATAGCCCCCGGCATACTATCTCTAAACAACCCACTTATTCTAGCCGTCACATCTACACGTGGTCTTTTTAATTCCTCTAAACTAATTATTTCTATGCCTGTTACTCTTCTGCTGCTCTTTTGCCAGATAGGCCGTACGCCCAATAGGTACATAAATTCTGCCAAACACTGTCCATGGCTGCGCATATTAGCACCGGACCATAAGACAATACCTACGCTCTCAGGATAATGCCCTTCCTCTTCAATAAAACGGTTAATAACCTGCTTACTTAATTCCATCCCAAGCTCCCAAGCCGTAGGCGTTGGCAAATTTCTGGGATCCACGCCATAAAAATTGCGTCCCGTTGGTAAAATATCCGCACCACCGGAAGTTGGTGCACCTGCAGGCCCTGGTTCTACATATTCACCATTCAATGCCCGCAAAAGATTTGTAGATTCCTGCACAGTCTTTTCTAAGTTAGGTACCAATGTGGTACAAACATAATTACATATCTTGCGTATCTTTTCGCATATATTTTCAGAAGCATTAGCTAACAACGGTAACTGCATAACTGATTCTATACCCCAAACGGTAAAACCTGTTTTAGCTAGTTCTGTCAAAACAGAAATACCATCTTGCCTGATTTTGTCCGTAAGAGCACTATAGGTCATACTTCCATCTTCTAGGAGCTTGCCACCGTTTTCAGCCAGCTCATAATAATCAAACCCATAATTTGCAGACAAGGTCTGTGTTAAAGAGGGCACTTCACCGTTATCCATGCGCAGCAGCGCTAATAAATACTCTATTTGCATCTCCCCTGCAGGCGGCGCACCTAAAATATGCAAACCATTATGAATCTGCATATTCTTAATATCGGTCAAATAGGTATGCAGCTGCATGGCATAATCATCAAAGTCTTGATTGGGGCTAACTTCTTCCGCCAAGTTTGCTTCCGTAGCTTTAGCTATAATTAATTCTTGTATTTTATCTAAACTTTCCGGCTTATTCGTCTTAAAATGAGCGTACTCTTCCAATAACTTTTCTAATTCTTCTAACTCGTCATACATACCTGAATGGGTCATAGGTGCCGGCAAATGGCCTATTAAGCAGGCAGCTCCCCGTCGTTTAGCTTGAATACCTTCACCTACGATGCTTATTAAGTAAGGATAGATATTTGGCAAATCGCCCAAAGCTAAGTCTGGATAGCAAGTACAATCCAATCCGGCGTTTTTACCGGGAAGCCATTCCAAAGAACCATGAGTCCCTACATGCACCACAGCGTCAGCCTGCCAAATATCACGCACCCAATGATAATAGCCTAAGTAGTGATGCGTAGGAGCGCAAAATGGAGAATGTAGAATCTTATCCGGTTCCTCACCAAAACCACGCGGTGGTTGTACAGTAACAAATACATTGCCCTTCAAGGTCCCCGGTACCAAAAGGTTATCATCGTAAACAAAAATATTTCCCGGAGCTTCTCCCCAATCCTTCACCAACTGGTCTTTATTTTGCACAGGCATCGCATTAAAAAACATTTTATATTCAGCCGACGTCATTTTCTGTGCATTGGCAATTTGTTTCTCCGTGATATATTTCCTATCATTTGTGGCATTATTAATTAATTCTTCCATAAATTTCTTGCCATCTGCCGGGATACTGTCTACTAAATAACCATGCTCTTGCATGCTGGCAAGAACAAGTCGAATACTCTCCGGTGTATCCAAACCAACGGCACTGCCTATATTAGAATTTTTCGCAGGAAAATTATGGAAAATAATAGCAATTTTTTTCTCGCTGTTTGGTTTTCTACGCAGAACCGCCCACTTTTTGGCCTTACTCACCAAACGGTTAATCCGTTCAAAAATTGGTGTGTAATGCAAGTTTCCATCAACATCTCTGCTTTTAGCGGCAATAGGTACGGAATGAATGGCACCATCAAATTCCGGCAGCGTTATACTAATAGAAATTTCCATGGCATTCATGCCTTCAAGATTTTTCTTCCATTCGTCGTACTCCGCCAATACGGTGTATGCCTGCAATACAGGTACATTCCACTCTCTTAGATAATCTAAAGTCATGGAGCGTGCCACCGTAAGAGAAAATTTCATTGTATTAATGTAAACATCTACCAAGGGTTTGCCTTTTCGGGAGAAATATTTAGCAAAAACATCAACCAAACTAAGCATGCCCAATTCTGTAGAAGGCATCCCATTAGTAAACACACAAATTACATTCATACCTTGTTTTTCGATTTCATTAATAAGCTGCCCTTGATATTCTAAATCTTCCCAAATCCAGTCCTCCCTATAAAAGGTTACGCCTATAGTAGGTCTGTCTTTTTTGCAAAAATCATTGAAATAGCTCTCCACATCTTCATATACTTTAGGAGCTCTGGGATGATATATACCTGCCCAAAATTGTGGGTTAGGCTCGTCAAACCCAACGTCAACACCACAAAAATGACTATCTAGCCATAACCATAAATTTTTATAATTTGCTAATCCACCATAAAAAAGATATTTTTTCAAAAGCAAAATTTCTTCTTGAGAAAATCCATAATTTTTATTTTCCCCATCACCATCAGCCATTATTAGCAGACTAGTAATTTTTCTTTTCACTAAATATTCTGCTAATTTACGCAAAAAAGGCGTATCCATTCCCGTTCCCATCCATTTAAGTACAACTATGTCATATTTACTTAACCTTTTTTCCCACTCTACTCCCCAAGGTGTTCCCTCATTAATTTGCCGGCACTGACAATCCTCGGATAAAATACCTTGTCCCATCAGTTTTTCTCTAGCCTTGTTCATCATATAAAACTTCCGCTCAATATTAGTTAAAAACAGTATCTTTCCCATTATTGTCTCCTTTCAATATTTTTTTTAACCTTATATTTACGCTGGATTTTTAATACGTCGCAAAAGATACAAGAAATATGGCGTGCCTAAAAGAGCCGTCATAATACCAACTCGTACTTCTGCCGGTGGCACAACTAATCTGCCCAAGGTATCGCACAACACAAGAAATATTGCTCCGGCTAATGCGCTGGCCGGTAACAACACTCTATGATCAGGACCGATTAACATCCGCATCATATGTGGCACTACAAGTCCTACAAACCCAATATTACCGCTTACGCATACTGCTGTAGCCGTTGTCATTGCCGCTACGAAAAGCAAAAACAATCTAAAAGGCACTACCGGCATTCCTACAGCCTTGGCCTCTGTTTCACCTAGCACCAAAATATTTAAATGTCTTGCTAAAAGTAACATGATAAAAATGCCTAAAACTATAGGGCCCAAGGCTAAATAAACATGTTCCCAGCGACGATAATCTAACCCACCAACCATCCAAAATAAATATTGCTGTAATTTCTGTTCATTCATGAAAGTTAATATTCCTGAAGTTAACGCTCCTAGAAGCATACTTACAGCAACACCTGAAAGTAATAGTGTCATAACAGGTATTTTTCCATGCCGCATAGCTAAAAAAACCGTAATAGAAACCGCGCAAATAGCTCCCACAAAAGCAAACAGGGGCATGTAGAACATGCTCTGTGCTGACACACCTAGAGCAATAGAAAGTACTGCTCCTGTAGCCGCTCCTGATGAAACCCCTACTATTCCCGGATCTGCCAAAGGATTGCTAAATACTCCCTGCATTACTGCTCCGGCAACGCCTAGGGCCGCACCTACTAGAACTCCTACTAAAGTTCTGGGCATGCGAATAAACCAGAGCACGGCTTTTTGTTCTTGGGTATATTCAGACTGCCAATTTCCCGGTAACCCCAATTGCTCAGCAACTACTGAAAGCGTACTATGAAGCGGAATATCAATCTGGCCCCAAGCTAATGATATACACATAACAATAAGCAATAACCCTACCAGAAATACAATTACCTTACCGGCATTTTTTCTCATTAACATTTCCCCTTTTTAGAAACATTCAGGATATACGGCCTTGGCAAAAGCCCTAATACTTTCCACAATATGTTGTGAAGCTACATTGCGATAATTCTCGCCAATAGCTATCACTTTATTATCCTTAATAGCTTTTACATTCTTAAAAGCCGGATCTGTAAGTATCTCCTGCCTATATTTTTCTACATTATTATCCTCATGTCCAAAATTCCATGCTGGGATAAAAAATACATCCGGGTTCTTTTCTACTACCTGTTCTTTAGAAATAGTGTTGCTACCGATACCCATACCTAATTCAGCTGCGCCATTTCTAATATGCGCCATTTTTAGCATTTCATCCACCAAATTACCACTACGGCCGGAAACTCCGCCAAAATAAAAAAGCATGACCACCTTTTGTTTAGGTGCCGTTATACCTGTTAAATGCTTTTCTGTTTCAGCTAAATCACTATCCATTTTTTTTAATATTTCCTGCCCTCTGCCTTCTTCTTGGACAAGGTTAGCTATTCCCATAATTTTTTCTTTCATTTCATCATAGGTTTTAGGACTGCGAGCAATATAAACAGGCACCCCCATATCTCGTAAGGACTTAACCAATCCCTGTGACGTGGCAGTAGAGGCTACTACTAAATCTGGATTTAATTGTAAAACTGCTTCAACATTTTCACTGGAACGTTTTTTTACCGCCCTTAATTGCTCCTTGTTTAAAAAAGATAATTGTGCATCATCGGCCCAATGACTAAAAGCCGTTATGGTTTTTAAATCCACTAACTCTGCTAGTATCTCATCAGTACCATAAGTTAACGAAACTATACGCCTCGGTTTCCCTTGCAAAGTAACGCTAGCTCCACTATCGTCCAATACAGTATAGGTATTAGTTAAATTTTTCTCTATATTTTTTTCTCCGCTGCAACCACTCATAAAAAAGCACAGCATTGCTAAAAATAATATAATTTTTCTCATAACGTTATCTGTTAACTTTCATAGCGATACTGCCATTCCACAATCTTTGCAACATATGTGCTGCCCCCCGAAAGCCCATAAATGGTTCCGAAGTTATAAGCAGTTCATCAGCAATCGGATAGGAAATATTGCTGATTTGCACGTTCTTAGCATGTTTATTCCGTTGCAAAACTACAGTTTCACTGCTACTCCCCATTAGTAAGCCATTATCAAAGCCCATAAGTGCGGCCTCTACTTCTTTCATATTTTCCGCAGGAAGCAAAATTTCATCTATTTCCGTAGAAATTTTCTTTTCAGCCGGCACATCCTGCAACATTACCGTAAGCTTACCTGTATCAACCCATTCTCTGCGCAAAGCTTCAGCTAACGAAAAGGCCATGGTCGATGGTCCGGAAACTATTATATTATCATACCACAGCTCGCCCCAAACTAAGCGCATTTCATTAGTAGCTGCAAAAAGCTTATTGCGGTATTTTTCTACTTCATTGGAGATTTCTTGTTGCAATATATACCCAGGTAAAGCTTTTAGCCATTTCAAAGTTCCTTCTAAGCCATATGGCACTCCGTTGCTCACATAGGGCATTGCATATTCTTCCTGCAAAAATTTTGCTATGTCCAGTCCCAATTCTTCGTGCATAACCAAATTGAACTCCGCAGCAGATAAATTCATTATTTCTTCTACTGTAGCGCCATCACCTAAACAAACCCCTATTTCATACCCTGCCATAACAAGGATTCTTTTAACTTCTGCCAAATCATTATCATCATTAAGATAACCTAAACTCATTCCTAAAATATTTACACGGCCAACTCGCTTGGGTACTTTTTTGCTTGGTATTAGCTCTTGCAAGCACTTAACTCCTACCAAACTATAACCTCTGCAAAATGTTCCTAATAAACCGCCGCTATCAAAACAAACTACAGGGCAGGGCATTTTTGCTTTGCGGGCAATACCTGCAATATCGTCACCAATAAGACTTACCGAACAACTATTTTCAATGAGCATAATAGACGCGGCAGAGTTTTTTTTGCGCAATTCCAATTCATCCAATAAAAATTGCTCTGTTCCATAAATCACGGAATTATTATCAGGCTGAGTGCCATGATAGAATTTACCAATATCTGACTTTGCTCTTTCTAAATAACGCAAGGCATAAAAATAACACCACAAAGGTCCATTATTTATAATCTCTGCTCCCGGAATTCCAGCAAAAAATGCTGCCGCCCCCGTTAAAGCGCAGGTATTGACACGGTTGCAAATATTACCCCATTGTTCTGCCTTAGCCATAAACAATGCCTCCCTTATCACCATGTCTATAAGCGATTTTTATAATATTTTTTATTAACTTTATCATACCCGTAACACCAACTGTTGGCAACATAGGTAAAAACAATTGTCTGGCATTATAGGCCTCTAGTTCATGAGTTGTCAAAATAATATCTGCGGCTTCTACTACTTTCGCACCCTCTAATTGATTAAAAATATTAATATTTGTGCAGCTTTTTATTGCTTGTTCCATACTAGCTCTGTCCTTGGGCATATAGCTATCTAGAAGAACAATGCCAAGCTGATTAATTTCAATTAATTTCAGTATCTCCATAACCCACTCCGGCCTAAAGTATTCTAGTTGTCTACCAATACATACAGCTACCTTTTTGCCGCGCAATTTTTCTTTAGCGTCTACTAAAACTCTCTCAAGCCGTTCTTTCTGTTCGGCTATTGCCTTTTGGGCAGACTCTTCTTTATGCAGCTTTCTTCCCAAGTCGGCAAGCCATTCCCTCGTTCCCTGCCATCCTAAAGGATATACCCCGCCATAATAAGGAATTGCGAATTTTTCTTCCAACTTTTTTGCTATCTTTAGCAGTGAGTCATTTGCCTGAGTTCGCCCTCCTAAAACTACGCTGAGAGCTGCCGTTGTAACTTGATTCATATCATCATAAGCTACATATCCGGGAAATTGTCCAATTACCTGCAAATCAAAATAGGCCAGCAAACGTTTTACTTCTACGGCATATTCCCCATTGGGGCCACCGTTATCTCCCAATAAAATAACGCTATCTTGAACCTTGGGTAAGCCTCCGACCAAAAACCGCTCTACCAAGGCTTCCGCTACTCCATAATAACCCGCATAATACTCTCCATCCAAAAAACCATAACAAGGTAAGGTAATAATTGGTAAATTATGTTTTTCTTCTGCGCCCGCAGCAACAGCTGCCACGTCATCACCGATAACGCCAACTACGCAAGAATTAGCAATAACGATGTATTGTGGCTTATAGCGCTTTACTACAAAGTCTAAACAATTTTCCAATTGCTTAGCTCCACCAAATATTGAATGTTTTTCTGTAAGCATAGTAGAAATAAGAGGGGCCGTATATCCATAAGGCTCTCTTTCTCCCCTAGCGATACCACGAAAATGAGCATTAATATCCATAGTATGTGCAACATGAGCACAGGCCTTAGGGCTATGAAAAACAACAACAGCGCCTTTACTATATCCTACCGCTCGCCAGACTCCTGGCATACTGCAGCTGCAGCTACGCTTTTTGATGATAAATCTTTTGGTTTTAATCGGCATACTTAGAAATCAGCTCCTCAAGCTCCTCAAATGTCATAGGCGTTGGTACTGTTAATTTTTGGTTATTTTCTATATCCTCTGCAAGTCGGCGATACACTTCTGCCTGATTAGACGTAGGCGCAAACTCTATTACCGTCTGTCTTTTATTTTCTGCTTGGTTCACAATTATATCTCTAGGAATAAAGGCAATGAGATTTGTATTTAGCCGTGCTGCAAATTCCTTTAATAATTTCTCTTCATTGACTGTGTTACGGCTATTGCCAATAATACCTCCAAGCCTTGCTTTCCCGCGGCCGGCAAAACGACAGATGCCCTTTGCAATATTATTAGCAGCATACAGTGACATTAATTCTCCTGATGATACAATGTAAATATCTGTAGCGTAACCCTCGCGAATAGGTACGGCAAACCCACCACAGACAACATCACCTAAAACATCATACAATACCAAGGAATCTTCCGGAATAACGTTAAGAGCATTTAGTTTTTCCAAAGCAACAATAATACCCCTACCTGCGCAACCAACCCCTGGTTCCGGTCCACCGGCTTCTACGCACTTAATACCATTAAACCCCTCATGCACTATTTGTTCAGCCGTTACTTCACCGTCTTCGCTATCGCGCACCGTATCCAGCACAGTCTGCTTACAGATATGGCCTAAAAGTAAACGAGTCGAATCATTTTTAGGATCACACCCAATTTGGCATACTTTGTGCCCTTTTTGACTAAAAGCAGCTGAAACATTTGCCGCCGTAGTAGATTTACCAATACCACCCTTGCCATAAAAAGCAATTTTCATATACTTATCCCCTTCTCACCAGCCAAATCAACCAATAAAAAACCATCTCTCTAAAGAAAGATGGTTGAATATTGTGTCCTAAGAGCCGGTGTTCAAGACACGACTCACACAAAATTCTCTCCCCGTCTCTCGCAGGTTGTAAGTTTGGCAACAACTTCACTCTATATTTGGGTGTTTTTTGCCAATTCTCAAGAATTTTTATAAAAGCAGCTATTCTGGCTTTGGGTTCGTCAATTTCTATCACTTAAATTAAGCGATTTTATGAGACTACTTACCATTACAGTGGCGTGACCGCGTCGGATTTACACCGACTTATCTTTTATGCTCCTTAGAGCGCTTTTATCCAATATTAAATTTATCTCTTAAATTATATTCATTCCTATTAAGCAAGTCAATATATTTCAAAAAAAAGAAACCGGTTATCTAGTGTTAACCGGTTTCTTAAATGTTTACATTCTAGAAATTATATTCCATACCTACCACAAAATTTCGTGAAGGCATAGGATAATAACAGTTTATAGAATTAGTCCAAGTATTATAAGAGTTTGCCATTTCTTCATATGCAGCATTATTTAAATTATTAAGTTGCGCAAAAAGCTTAATGTTTTTGTTGATTTTGTATTGTGCACCTAAATCTAAAGTTGCATAGCTGCTAGAGGTATATCTGGTTGTGTCTTGGCCTGTGCCGGCACGTAGAGTAAGGTCAGCAATCCACTTGGCATTTTTGTAGCGGACTCCAGCCCTATAAACATTAGGTTTTGTTGCACCATCAGTAGCAAACCCACTGCCTTTATCTTTTTCTATATGCAAATAAGTGTACGAGGCATTTAAACTCCAATTATCGCTAAGCTTATGATTAACAGCAAGTTCAATACCATGTCTCTTCTCTGAATCAATATTTACAGGTTTATAAAGATAATTAGCATCGGATTCCCAATCTATAGCATCATCAATTTTACTATTAAAATAGCTAGCACTAACTGACGTAGAAGCTGACGTCTTAGTATTAAAACCAACAGTTAAAACACTGCCTGTTTCAGGCTTCAAATCAAGGTTGCCAAACATAGAATATCCCGGTTGGTACCAGAATAAAGTATCTGTATTTGGTGCGTTAAAAACTCTGCCCCAAGAAATATAAGCATTACTATCCTCATTAAATTTCTTGTTTACAGCAAAATGAGGAGTGAATTTCCCGCCTGCCGTACTATGCTTATCATAACGCAACCCGCTATTTAACTGCCAGGAAGGTGCAAAACCCCAGCGATCTTCCATGTAAACAGCTTTATTATTTACGGAATTATCCCCATTTTCATATAAAGAATTATTGGTAACCTTAGTATCGTAGTAATCAATACCGGCCGTAAAATGATTATTTTCTGCCAATTTCCAGTTTTGTTGTGCCTCAATGCCATATTTATCTTCATTAAAGTCCGAAACATTATCAACAATAGTACTATAAAAATTAGCATGATGATAATTCTTATAGGCCTGTACAAACCCAGCGTTATCTTTAGCTAAATTCCAATCATAGCGCAGTGAAACATTGTTATTGAGTCTTTCATAACTATCAGAGGCCGTATTAACATACCCAGGTGTACCAAAAGGCGAGCCCCCAACTGATAAAAAGTGTTCCGCTGCTAAAGTCAACTTATTATCTTTGCCAATTTTTTTGTCAATTTTTATAGTGGCACCTGTTGAATCATAATAGGAATTAGCAATTTCACTTACGTCACCTGTAGCTCGGTTTTTATAGGAATAGTTGCCGCGGCGATTTTTATTTGCCGTCACAAATAGGCCCACACCATTTTCGTTAGAACCACTTGCCGAAACACCATACTGCTCTGTTCCCCACGAACCACCGGCTACTTTTGCAGTAACTTGGGTTTTCGTACCTGACTTAGTAATAATATTGATTACGCCGCCAACTGCATCAGTACCATACAAAGCAGAGCCACTGCCCTTTAAAACCTCTATTTTTTCTATGGCATTAATAGGAGGTAACCAAGATGAACTGTAAGTTCCGGTACTTGCAACGTTAACACGCCGCCCGTCAATCATGACCAATACTCTGGAATCACCATTAAGCAAAATTTGATCTTGTCCCATATTAACGCCACCTGTACCAGCGGACAAAATATTTACACCCGGTACATCACGCAAAGCATCTGCAGCATCTGCGTAATTATTTGTGTTCAATTTTTCATTGGTGATAACATCAATATTGGCAGGAGTATCAACTTTGTTGGTCTGAACCCTGCTAGCCGTAACTACCACGGTATCCAATGAAAACTCCTTCATCTCTGCCGCATGAGCTGTTGCCACAAAAGTTGAACTATAACCAGCCATAGTTGCACAAGTTAATAAAATAGATAAGGTCTTACTTTTCCGAACATCCTTTTTCATGATTTTGCCCCCATTAATTTTGAATTAAACTATACTTTTCCCCTATAATAATAGTAAGCTAACAAATTAACATAAAATTCACCTGTTAATTATATGCATTAACATTAAGCAAGTCAACACGAAAAATATCACAAGCTAAGTCCCGTCTATAGCCAACGTTCTGCACATAGTTACTACCCAGCTTATGATATTATAGTTTTATCAAATCAATTGGTAAGATAGCCTGCATACCGTTACTAGCCATAAATATATCAGCTTTTACTCTAAAAACATCTTTTAATAATGTGTCGTTAATAACTTCTTGCGGTTCACCAGCCCTAATAATTTCTCCTGCTTTTATGACGGCAATCCGCTGTGAATATTGTAAGGTATGATTCAAATCATGCAACACCATAACTACAGTAAGTCCCAATTCTCTGTTTAATTTTCTTAGTAACTGCATGACTTCCAGCTGATGACAAATATCTAAATATGTAGTAGGTTCATCTAATAACAATACCTTGGGTCGTTGTGCCAATGCCATGGCAATCCAAGCCCTTTGCCGTTCTCCTCCTGACAAGGTAACCAGAAGCCTTTCTTTCATCTGTTCCATCCCGGTCTGCGCTAGAGCCCAGGCAACTTGTTCTTCGTCCTCCTTAGCGTTACCGGAATACCAAGAACGATAAGGGAAACGACCTAGCTTTACTAAATCATAAACCGTAAGATCTGGAGGTGCCTCCGGATCTTGGGTTAAAATAGCTAAACGTTGTGCAAATTGTCTATGACTAAAACTCTGTACATTGGTTCCTTCAAATTCAACGGAACCGCTTTTGCAACGAATAACCCTTGCTATAGTTTTCAACAAGGTGCTTTTTCCACAACCGTTGGGACCTATTATAGAAAGAACTTCGCCTTGTACAATACTTAAATTCATATTTCGCAAAATAACCTTGTCAGACAATTCAACCGTTATGTTTTTTATGTCAAGAATGTTCACTAGAGCTCCCTCCTTAGTAAAAATAAGAAAAAAGGTGCCCCAATAAAAGCCATGATAATTCCTACCGGTAGTTCAATCGGTGAAAAAATAACCCTTGCGAAAGTATCACTCAAAGTGACTACTCCTATACCCAATAACGCTGAAGCAGGCAATAAAAATCTATAGTCCGAACCGATTAACAGTCTAGCTGCATGGGGCACAATAAGCCCTACAAAACCCAATAAACCAACCACACTAACCGCACTAGCAGCCAATAATGCCGCAACTGCAGTTAATGCAATACGTACCGCTTCTACATTAATACCCAAACCACTAGCCATTTCATCTCCTAATTGGAGAATATTTAAATATTGTGCTCCTAACAAAGCCAAAATAAAACCAACTAACGCATAGGGCCAAATAATAGTTACTTGTGGCCAACTACGAGCAGCCAAACCACCCACCATCCATAGCAAAGCTCCATGCACTCTATCACTATAAAAAATCATTAAACCGGAAATCCCTGAACCTAAAAAAGCCGAAACAGCTACGCCTGCTAAAATAACACGCACAGGCTTAATACCGTTTTTCCACGCTATAATATAAATACATACCGCTGCTCCCATGGCTCCCACAAACGCAACAGGTGTAATCAAATATTCCATAGCCGGGAATAAAATCATAATAGTAACACCGGCTAAACCGGCACCGGAAGAAATTCCTATAATATGCGGGTCAGCTAATGGGTTACGCATAATTGCCTGCAAAATCGCGCCTGATAAGGCCAAATTAACCCCCACTAAAGCTCCAACAATAGTACGCGGCATACGAATGTTCCAGATAATTTGACTGTTAGATGAGTTTATAGGAGACTGCAAAATATTTATTATATCAATAATAGAAATATTCATAGTTCCCTGTGTTAAACTCAAAAAAAGGCCACAACTTGCCAAAAAAGCAAAAAAAACTAAAACGCCGCCGCGCCAGATGTTACGTGAAATACCATAATGTCCGGCTGCTCCGACCATATCATCAGCCTTACTTTTCATTAACAAAAGCCTCCGGGTACACTTGTTTTGCCATATATTTAATAGCCGCCGGGTAGTTCAAACCTGGGTTAAGCAAAAAATATTTTTCAGGTAAAACATAAAACTTGTCGTTTTTTACTGCATCCAATGAATTCCATGCAGGATTATTTGTTACATCCTCTTTCATGCGCTTTTCAATATCCTGTCCATCGCCCATGGAAGTAAGAAATATTACGTTAGGATTAAGATTAACTAATTCTTCCAAGCTATACGGAACTTTATCCCCACTTAATTTTTTTGTTCCACCGCTGGCCACATTTTCGAAATTAAGCATTTTCGCTACACCTCCAGCAATAGAACTATCTAATTCTACTGTCACATTTTTTGCGGTAGCGTGCAAAATAACAATTGTTTTCTTTTCCTTTGGTAATTTGCTCAATATATCCCGCACTTCCCTATCCAGTTGAGCTATTACCCCATCACCCTTAGCCTCAGTACCTGCTATTTGTGACATAAGATGAAGCTTTGCCTTGACATCTTCAAAACTTTTAATGCGCAGCATAATGACAGGTATATTATTTGATTCTAACAGTTGAATATACTTATCATGTTGCCCCGCTACAGCTAGTACGCAATCGGGTTTTAAGGCAACTACTTTCTCTATATTTAGCCCGGTTGCAACACCTACTTCCGGTAAATCTTTATACCTAGCAGGTATGCTTCCAACTTTTGTACTCACCCGCCCTACCAACTTCACATCTACCGCGTCTAAAAGACTTAAATCAGAACCGGCCAGTGCAACTATACGCTCAGGTTTATTAGGCAAAACTATTTTTCTACCCTCATCATCTGTAATGGTTAAATACGCCTGAGTGCTTTTCTTAGCATCATGTTCAGGTTTTAGTCCACAACCGCTAATAACAAAAACTACAGCAATAAATATCGCTATTAAGGCAACATACTTTTTCAATTTTAAGATCTCCTTTTAATAGTAACAGCTCCTATTTTCAACAAACTTACAATAGCATATACCACTCTTTTAGTCAATAAAACACATAATAACAGCTGATAGCTCAACTGTTATTATATTTTTCTTTTGAGTCTTCGATTATTTAGGCATCTTTTACCCCATTTACATTGTAGTAAGCACCTTACTTTGCTATAATCTATATGGGGCAAAGGGGTGTACAAATGGATATACAAGACTTAATTAAAAGAATCAATGAATTAGCAAAAAAGAAACGTACCATGGGATTAAACAACGAAGAAAAATTAGAACAAGAAGCTCTCTACAAAAAATATTTAGCAATGATACGAGGTCAAGTAAAAGGGTACCTAGATAATATAGAAATAATAGACCAGGTAAAACATTAGTGGAAACTTTCGTTTTATCACAAAAGTCTAAACCAATGCACTTAAAAGAATTTTTGGCTAGCCAAAGTATTTCTGCTATTATTTATAGAAAGCTCAAATTGTCAGGCTGTCTTTGGGTTAATAATACACCTCCTATGGGTAATGTACTATTACAACCTGGTTCAACAGTAACATTTGACTATTCAGAAAATCCTTCAACCGTTATCCCTGAAAAAGGTTCTTTAAAAATTATATATGAAGACGAATATCTCATTATTGTCAATAAAGCTGCCGGAATGCTAGTCCATCCTACTACTAAAAATATGCAAGGTACCTTAGCAAACCTGATAGCCGGTCACTATAAAGCTACCGGCATTAGCACAGGTATGCATCCAATATCACGGTTAGACAAAAATACATCAGGTTTAGTTTTATTTGCAAAAAAAGCCTACATTCAGTTTGCTTTTTCCCTCCATCCTCCTCATAAAGAATATTTAGGCCTAGTAGTTGGAATTCCTTCTGAGCAGTGTGGTACAATTTCCGTACCTATTTCTAGAAAACCCGGAAGCATTATTGAGCGTGAAGTCAATAAGAGCATTGGCAAATATGCACGTACCGATTACTATGTTATCAAGACCTACAACAATCTTTCTCTTGTAAGGTTTGTACTACACACCGGACGAACACACCAAATTCGTGTGCACACTGCCTATCGTGGACATCCTTTATATGATGATAACCTCTATGGCAAAAAAGGCCCGCAGGGACGTCATTGTCTTCATGCAAATCGCCTTCGTTTTGAACATCCAATAACCCATGAAAACATAGACGTATCCTGTGTCTTGCCCACAGACATGCTGAAAATAATTAATCTGCATAAAGCCTAACGCAAAGAAAGTTTATATGGTATAATTAGTGGACAAAGACTTAAAAGGAGGAAATAAAATGCCATTTGTAACATCAACAGAAATGTTTAAAAAAGCCTATGCCGGTAAATACGCGGTGGGTGCGTTCAACGTTAACAACATGGAAATTATCCAAGGTATCGTGGATGCCGCTAAAGCTGAACAGTCTCCTCTTATCTTGCAAGTATCTGCCGGAGCCCGTAAATATGCCAAACATATTTACTTAGTAAAATTGGTGGAAGCCGCTATGGAAGACACTGACTTACCTATTTGCTTGCACTTAGATCATGGTGCAGATTTCGAAATCTGCAAATCTTGTGTAGACGGTGGCTTTACTTCCGTTATGATTGATGGTTCGAAATTTCCCTTTGAAGAAAATATTGAACTCACTAAACGCGTAGTAGACTATGCCCACAATAAAGGTGTAGTTGTAGAAGCCGAACTTGGTAAACTAGCCGGCGTAGAAGATGCCGTTAAAGTTAATACCAAAGATGCCACCTATACAGATCCTGATCAAGCTGTAGAATTTGTGGAAAGAACAGGCGTCGATTCTTTGGCTATTGCCATTGGTACCAGTCATGGTGCTTATAAATTCAAGGGTACTCCTGAATTAGATTTTGCACGTTTAGAAAAAATAACTAATTTATTACCCGGTTACCCTTTAGTACTTCATGGTGCTTCCACTGTCTTACCTGAATTCGTCGCTAAGTGCAATGAGTTTGGTGGCAAAATTGAAGGTGCTCAAGGTTGTCCTGAAGATATGCTTTTACGTGCCGGCACTTATGGTGTATGCAAAATTAATATCGATACGGATTTACGTCTAGCTATGACCGCTTCCATTCGTAAATATTTAGCAGAAAACCCCTCTGATTTTGACCCGCGTTCTTATTTAGGGCCTGCTCGCAAAGCTATACAAGATATGGTTGCTCATAAAATGAGAAACGTTTTGAATTCATCCGGACGTTTATAATACAACTCCCATAAAAATAAGACAAACAACACCTTCCTTGGAATGTGCTCAAAAAACAAAGGTCTCAAATTACTTAATTGTAATTTGAGACCTTTGTTTTATTTAATACTTATAGTGTGTATTCTAAAATCACTGTTTTACCCGCAATGGCCATAACACCTGTTTGCACTATCAAAGACTTTGTAACTTCAGGATTAGTAATAAGAACAGGCGATGACAAAGAAACTCCTCTGCCTAAAATAAAATCTCTATCAATAGTAATAATTGGCGTGCCGGCCTTAACCCTGGTGCCTTGAGGTACTAATTGTGTGAAACCCTCGCCTCTTAAAGTTACTGTATCTAAGCCTATATGGACTAGAACTTCTACCCCATTATCAAGAGTCATGGCAAAAGCGTGTTTTGTTTCTGCGATAAAGCTTATTTCGCCATCACAGGGAGCCACTATTTGTGTCTCTTCAGCATTAATAAACACGCCATCTCCGACTATCTTTTCTGCAAATACAGGATCAGCAGCATCAGTAATAGGGCAAACTTTTCCGCTAACCGGTGCAAAAAATTGGAATTTCTTTTCTTTTTTAAAAAAATTCAGCATTTGTTTTCTTCCTTTATATCATTATATAGTGAGGATTTATATTATGTCCTTAGTCCATACGTCTTTAATAACATTTTTCAGTAAAGGTGGTAAAACCTCTGTCAAACTGACCACATTTACCCGTTCTGTTTTTTGATGCAAACTCTTACCCCATGGTCCTAGCAGAACAAAAGGTATTTTTATTCTGTTTAATGCCCCTATATCAAAGGAATATAATGAACCCCAAACAGGAGTATTTATAGCGTAATAATCCCCTGCAATTGGGCTATCTACGCCACAATAGCTACAATCTGATACACCTAAAAAGTATTGTTTAAAAATAACGGGCAAAGAGTTGCTAATTGTCTGCATAACTCGCTGAAAACTTGCACCTGCTAATTTAATACTATTTGTAGCCGGATAATACGGCGGTGCAAAAGCTACTATAATAACCGGCTCAGCTAAATTTGCAAAATTCAAAACTTCCTGCATCATTTGAATAGTAACACTAGGGTAGTCAGCACCTTGTACATGAACGGCTTCCTCTATATCACAATGCAATTTCGTAAAAAAATTGCTAAACCCTGCCTTTTTTCGGGCCAAAGTAAGTAGTTCTGAATAAGGCATAATTCTGATATCCACTTTGTTCTTGCGTCTTAACTGCATACCGCTAACTACTGATTGGCACTTCTCCAGAAATAACTGCATAATATCCGCCGGCGTTTTATAAAAAGTTAAAATATTACAATAGCCCACTGCCCTTTGAGGTAGGGAAAAATCATAGCTCTCTTTTAAGTCTCGCATAAAATTCCACACTGGTGGCACTGTGGCTTCATTACCACATATTTCCACCAAGTTTTCGTCACCTTCAGTAGCGCAAACAATTTCTGACAATAGCAAAATTGGATTAATACCCTCATAGTAACTGCCAATTTGTACCGCCTTGCCTTGAACTAAAACCACCGGTAAAAGTTTTCCTACAGAACCTACTGATACTACTTGCTCATTGCCAATTTTCTCATTTGGCTCACAGTTAATTAATAATTTATAATTCAAACCCCAATCTTTTTTAAATTCTTCAAATAACCACAACGCTCCACGCATACCGGCAGAAAAAGATTCTTCATCCGGAACTGAAACAAAAAGCAAATTACCTGCAGCCGGCTCTTGTGAATATTCTTCCAAAAGCGCTAATTGAACGGCTATACCGCCCTTCATATCGCAACTCCCGCGGCCAAACAACCATTCTCCTGAAACCAAATCTTTATGAGTATCTTCGTCCAGCAATTCTGTACGCATTTTCTTTTCTAATTCTGATACATTAAAAGCATAGGGTTCTAATGCTCCATATACTTCAGTTCCTACTACGTCATGGTGATTCATTAACACAACAGTCTTGTTGCTCTTACCCTTTACCAACCCATATACTATACGCCTTCCGCAGGAATCACCGGGTAATGCTATTTGACCAAAATGTGTACCATTTTCTTTGAAATAATCTAACCCACAGAGCACGCCATATAAATAATCTTCAATTTGTCGTTCTTGTTCCGTATTTGTCCGGCTGTTAATGGCAACCATTTCAGTTAATAGCTTTAATATCTTTTCTTTCATATCTTATACCCCTTCGTTACTGCAAAGCTATATTTGCTTTAAGTGCATAATTGTCATTGCCAGTAATTGCATTCTTTCTACTAATGAAGCTGTATAAAAATATTCTTCATCAGTATGAGCTCCAAACCCTTTAGGGCCACATGCACACAGTGAAGTAGTACCTACCAGAGCAGTCCATGCCACATCAGAACAGCCACCGGAGTAAGTTTCTTTTAGCTCTTCCTGACCCAAAAGCTTGGCTTCATTTTTCATTAGATTGTAGAGCCGCTTAACCTGCAGTGTGGTTTCAAAAGGCATAAAGCTTATTTTATTAGCCTCAACTGTGCTGCTTGTCCCAGGGACATAGCTTGTTTCCACAATTCTTTGCACATCCTTAATAGCCTTCTCCGCTTCTGCAATAGTTTTGACCCTAATATCTATTTCACATTCTGCATAATCTGAAATTATGTTGGCCATAAATCCGCCCTTCATAACCCCCACATTAAAAGTAGTCCCTGTTGCTTTATTATTTAACTTATGTAACTCAATAATTTTATAGGCCAATTCCAAATTAGCACTAACACCCTTTTCCGGTGCTGTACCCGCATGAGATGCTATGCCTTTAACTTTAATTAATGGTCTGGCTGCGCCCTTTCGTCCCGTAACAACTGCTCCATTTTCCCTGCCGGGTTCCATACAAAAGCAAACATCTTGTCCCAGAGCATATTTTTTGAAATTATCCACTGCATTAGTGTGTGGATGAGATAGCTCCTCATCACCACAAATCAGAAAAGTGAATTCGCTCTCATCCCAGCCTGCTTCCAACAGCCCTTTAATTGTAAACAAAGCTGTTACCAAGCCACCCTTCATATCCGCAACTCCTGGGCCATAAGCTTTATCACCTACAATTTTAAAGGGTCTTTTCGCAACTGTACCTTTGGGAAATACTGTATCAGCATGTCCGATAAACATGACTTTTTTCTTACCGGCATTAGGTCTATGACATAATACTTGCGTAGGTTGATCAGGGGTCGTTATATACTCCACGCAAAATCCCAAAGCAGCCGCAAAATCACCTATACTGTGGCACACGTCAGCAATACCGCCTTTGGCATCATCTGCAGAGTCAAGATTAACAAGTTGCTCTAAAAAAGCGAAAGCCGCATTTTCACTTTCTTAATCTTATCTAATACCAATTTTTCATTCATTAGATTATCCTCCAAATATCCTATAATAATATTCTATTATTTTACTGCAAGATACTATTTAAAACAACAAAAGCAGGCAAATGTTACCATCATTGCCTGCTTTTGCTTCAAATTTCATTTACTATCAAACCTACTTATTGTTAAATATATCATCAACCATAATAGGATAAAGCACCTTTTCTGCCCCTTTATCTCCTGGTTTTTGTCTATATTTAATATATAAAACAGGTGACCCCAGTTTAGGAATATAGACTATAACATTTGCAAGAGTTTGTGTGCTCGTAGGAGTGGTTCCAACGCGATAAATACTATTATTTGGTCCGGCATTACGATCCTCACTAAATTGTATAAAGTCATTTAAGGAAAATATCTTATTCTCTGTCATTAATTCCTTTATACGATTATAGCGGGTCAAGCTACTTTCTCCTATTTTTTTATTTGCCCATAAACTATCTTCATTAACATAATGGTTTGTGTGATAAATTACTCCGTTAGTTTCAACAGTGACTGATTTTTCACCACCTGGTAACACCTCTACGTAGGCGACCTTGTCCTTATCAGCCAAAATGAAATTTACCGGCTCGTGCCAAAACTCTTTCGGCAGTGCCAAAGCCTCATCTACACTAGCGCAATAGCAAAGCATATACTCATTAGTACGCAAACCTTCTTTGCTACGATATATTCCATTACACAAACGATCTTTACGTGAAATTGATCCTGCAGTAGACATACCCACGGCCAAGCCACGTTCATTAATTCCCACTACACAAAAAAGTGCCTTCTTACCCGAAAAAAGGCCATAGTAATTGTACCCGGCTTCCGGTTTAACAAGTTTTAAGGTTTGTAGTGCAGGCTTTTCATCTCTATTTTTTCCCATAAGAGTGCCACTATTGACCACATAATCAGCACCAGTAGCAGCGAAAAGAGTACATGCTTTTGTTTCCTGCATAATTCCAAATAGACTTATCCCGAACATCATAACTAAAACAATTACCTTAAATTGTAGCTTTTTCATTTAAACACCTCGTTTTTATTATGTATATTAATTGTACAGCAAGTTCTTAGTAATTAAAACAAAAATAATATTAAAATATACAAAAAACTGCATCCTAAAAAACGTTATATTTAAAAGCTTCTTTAAGGCATAAAAATATGCTCCCCTCTCGACAAACAAGTTTTTATTTAACTTGCCTAACTAGAGGGGAGCATACCATATTATGTTGCACAGTTAATTTTTTTTTGCAAGCAAATTAATAATAACATTTGCAACATTTTCAACAATATCGGCGATTCGTGTAACACTATTACCCGCTTGGCTAGGAGCAAGAAAAGTGCCATTAACCTCATTAATAGTACCATTTACACTAATTAAAGTTTGGTCAATGCTTTCAGTTAGCTCCGGCAGTTTTTTTACCGTTTTGCATATATCTTCGGCATTGTCATCTAATAGTTTATTAACTTTGCATACCGTATTAATCAACTTAACCAAAGCTACTATTAGGAGTATTAACACCGCAATACTCAAAATAGCACCGATAAAAATGACTATAAAAACCATAATATCTTGATAGGTGAGAAACATACGAAACTCCTTTCACCGTTATGACATGCTACTTTATTTCACTGCCGTTGGTTTTAATTGCTGCGAATTTTCTTCTGTGCAGCCTCGATAAGGTCAGTAAAACTTTAGATGGACTAATCTTTGGTTTCAGCTATTTTTTCTAACGAAACGTCGATTGTCTTATCAGGAGTATCCGTAGCCTTTTCTTTTAACTCTTTAATGTTATTTTTCAGTTGTGTTTCCTTGTTCAATAAATCTTCTTTCACTGCAGTGGCTGCGTTCTTTGCCTTCTCAGCGGCTTTTTCGGCTTTTTGAGCGATATCGGCACGCGTTTCTTTTCCAGACTTAGGTGCTAAAAGAACTCCCGCAGTAAGGCCTGCTGCAATCCCAACCCCTGCTGCAATAACTGCTGTTTTCACCGTTTCTTCGCGTTCCTTACGCTTTTTCTTTTCAAGATAATCATTAATAAACATACCAACACCTCCATATTTTAATTATATATCAAAACAACATACTTTGCACCCTTTTTTCACATTACATAATTGGTTTGCAAAAGTGACAGTTTAGCTTGTAGCAATGGGAAAAGCCTGTTATTTTAGTAAAAGAAATATTAAAATAATTTTTGTTGACTACAACAATAAGTAAACTTCCAATCATAGACATTAATAAAACAATTTATAGTATCCCAAAATATTTCATTATTACAACTGCAATAATAATAGCTACAATAGTGTATAACATTTAAAGATACCTCCTTTTATTCTTTTGTCATCTAATAGTTCAAGTTTTCTTATTTGTTAGGTTCATATTCCAACCTTAATATCTATATAACGTGCATATTTTTTTGTAGAGTATGCAATAACCGGCATTGCGGCTTAGAAATCTCATTATACCTTTCTGCCAACAGTGCAATCGTCCTCCTCTTGAAATCATAAATATACATTTTATAAAATATATTTATAAAAACAATTGAATTTTGTTTCATATATATTTAATTCGACACAAAAGCTTTATCACCTCTAATTTGAGTGAATATTGCAATTGTCCAAAGCATTTTACCACCGCAGACCCTACTATCAATGAAATTAAGTTGCCACTATAAAATGTTGCTATTCTTATTCTCATAAATGGCAACGCACTCTATTTTATGTAAGAAGCATGTCCAATATAAAAATCCTGCACCTGCAAATTCTCTTTTAACAATTGCAGCCTAGTCTCGTCACAAGGGAAAATTCTTCCAATCGCTCGCTTTTTCCTACACCTTTGCTTACATTCAGACAACAAAAAAGTCTAATAACAAAATAATTATTAGACAAAACAAGCTGAAGTTTTTATGCCAATAGTATTAGTCTTTTTTGTGACATTAAGTATATAAATAAAAAAATGGTACTAATTGATAGTACCATTTTAATTGTCATTTAAGTCCTATTTTTGAAATTCATATTAAAAACATAACGTTCTTCTAAAAAATGAGACATTTTTATCGCACTACCCTAATTTTTTTACGAGCATTTTCACCAAAACTTCTGTACCCAAAGGCATCATATCATGATTGAAATGCATGGAAGGATCATGTAGGCCCGGTTCTGCTGCACAACCTACACCAAAGAAAACTGCTTTGAGTTTAGGATTACGCTGTGCGTAATAATGAAAGTCATCGCCACCAGGAT
>Ga0183098_10419_pt1 | contig 88905 bp, 86 predicted proteins | sample BioMet9_FD_128884 | JGI IMG/M metagenome (GOLD analysis project Ga0183098, IMG submission 128884) | Microbial communities from bioreactor (seeded with sewage sludge) at Lawrence Berkeley National Lab, California, USA - Biofuel... | ecosystem: Engineered > Bioreactor > Anaerobic > Unclassified ...
CGCGAGCACCAGCATCAGCACGGCCACCTCGACAATGAGCTTCATGGAGAGCGAGCCTATAAACTGAACCGACTGCCAGAAGGGCGTTGTAAACAGCGATAGAATATGGTCTATCTCGTTCTTTATGGTTATATACGCAACAGCCCCGATTATTATCACCTTTACGAGGGTCTTGGCCAGGTTGAAGGCACCCTCGGCAGAGAAGAGCGTCCGCTTGAAATACTGCCCAAAATGCGGGACTACCTTGCTGAAGTCGGGGGTTATCGGTTTGACAGTAAATTTAAATCCAACCTGAAGGATATTGGAGCTGAGGGCAGCGACAACGGCTACCGCAGCCACGGGCCAGGTGAGCCGCAGAAAATAGATAAGGGCGGCGCCGGCCAGCTGGCCTCCATCGCCCGTGATTGAGACATTATGCACACGCGAAATATAGAAGGCGACCATCTCGCGCAGGGTTCCCATAAAGGATGGCGCGACAAGCAGCAGAGTGAGAGCAGGCAGCAGAATGCCGACAGCGCTTATAAGCTCCTGGCTCTTGAGGACCTGTCCCTCTTCCCGGGCCTTGCGGAGCTTATACTCGGTAGGCTCCTCTGTCCTGCCCTCATCCTCCGCCGCGAACCACTGCAAATCAATGGAGCTTATACTGTCGCAGCGGTTCGCGCCGGACCACTGCAAATCAATGGAGCTTATACTGTCGCAGCGGTTCGCGCCGGACCACTGCAAATCAATGGAGCTTATGCTGCCGCGCCACAGTCTCTGCCGGATCACATTCCGCCTCCTACGAGAACCGCGAGATCGTTGAATCCGGAGTTAATAAGCCGGCCAAAGGCCTCCATCATCACGGGGATCACAGCGAAAAGGACACCGAAGGTCACAAGGAGATTTATGGGCGTCCCTTCGGTGAGGAGATTCATCTGCGGGGCGGCCTTGGAGAGCAGGCCGAGAGCAACAGTCAGAATAAACAGAGTACCCAGTATCGGGAAAGAGAGAATTAGGGCCTGAGAAAAGAGCGCGCCGACCGAATGTACCAGGAACTGTACAATATCGCTCCGGCGCGTAACGAGATCTATCGCCTTCATCGATTTGAAGGAGCCCTGTACGCCCATCATAAACAGCTTTGTAAAGCCGTCGTTGGACACAAATACGAACATCGCGATCAGGTTTAAAAACTGGCCCATGACGGGAATTTCGACTTCCGAGAGGGGGTCGTAGGTCTCCGATGCGCTGAAGCCAATCTGGAGGGAGAAGAACTGGCCAGCCATCGAAAAGGCCGAATAGAGCGTGGTTATAAAGAAACCCATAATAATACCGATGATAGCCTCTCCAACCACGAGGAGAGCATACTCGCCGCCATCGGCGGGTATCGGATAGCCCGAAGCCTGCACACTGGGGAAAACGCAGACCGCGGTTAGGCCTGCAAGCCCGATCTTGGCCACCTGCGGAACCGCTTCGCTCGACAAAAGGGGCGCAGTCTCGATAAGGGCGAGAATGCGCACCGCGATGAGGAGGAAGAGATTCCAGTCGTTCGATGGCCAGGTGAACACGGTTTATCCGCCTCCTACTTTCCAACCATCTGGGGTATCATCGCAAAAAGCTCACGCGTATACTGCGCGAGGCTGCCGAACATCCAGCTGCCCAGAAAGGCGAGCACAATCAGAATAGCCGCGATCTTGGGCACAAAGGTAAGCGTCTGCTCCTGGATAGAGGTGGTGGCCTGGAGAATGGATACAATGAGGCCCACTACCATGGCCACAATCAGAATAGGCGCGGAGATGATCAGTATTTCGAAGAGTCCGCCTCTCATTATTGTAACAGCCTGACCAATGCTCATTTACAGCGCCTCCGCTACTTGAATGAGAGCACAAGTTCCTGGGTGAGGAGATTCCATCCGTCCACAAGGACAAAGAGAATCAGCTTGAAAGGCATCGATATCATTACAGGAGGGAGCATTATCATGCCCATGGACATCAGAGTCGACGCCACAACCATATCAATTATTATAAATGGGATATAGAGAAGTATGCCTATTTTAAAGGCGATAGTCAGCTCGTTCAGCACAAATGCCGGCACGAGCACATAGGTCGGCACATCGGCGAGGCTGTTCGGCTTCGGGAGCCCGCGCATGGACATAAAGAGCCTGATGCTCTGCGGGTTGCCCTGAAGCTGCTTGTACATAAAAATTCTAAAGGGTTTTTCGGCTGCCTTGTAGGCTTCTTCTACCGAGACTGTGCCCGCCTCGAGAGGCTTTATCGAATTCTCGTAGACTTCGGAGAAGGTGGGCCACATGATAAACACAGTAAGAAAGAGCGAGATGCCCATGAGGACGGAGCTCGGCGGCACCTGCTGCAGCGAGAGGGCGCGTTTTATAAAGTCGAGGACAATCGACACGCGCAGAAAGCTCGTGAGCAGAAGCAGAATGCTCGGCGCAAGGGAGAGGACAGTGAGCAGCAGAAGAAGCTGCACCGAAAAAGCCACTTCCTTCCCGTTCTGGGGATTTCGCACGCGGAGATCTACAAGGGGCACGGCCGGCACCTGGACTGGGAGGCCGGTATTGCCGTTCCCGACAGTCGTATTTGTGCTGCCCTGAGCGGTGCCTGAAGCCCGCGGAACAGGGGTGTTTACCGCCGATGTTCTGCTGCGCACGGGACTCCCGGTCTGGGCCGTCTGCGCAGTCTGGGCGCTGGCAGCCGAAAGCCCGCCACAGCCCAGAAGAAGGGCCAGAACCAGGAAGCGGAGGGCCGCAGAAACCCGCTGTCCCGCGCCGGACGCAGGAGTATTCAGCATTATGGCACTCACAGTTTTTTAAGCCGCTCGCGCTGGAGCTCCAGAAATTCGGGTGAAAGCCCGTCCTGGTCCTTGGCCGCAGCCTTCTTTTCCTTCGCGCTGAGGCCTGAACCTCCTCTGCGGCGTGGAAGCAGGGAGTTCAGTATTTCGCCAAAATCCCTGGCCTTGGGGCTGCTCTTCTCTGTCTCCGCCTTAAGAATGAGGTCGTTGACGACATCCTTTTCGGTTACCTCCGCGATAAGGGAGATGGAATTCTCTGTGGATCCGACGAGATATGCTTTGGAGCCCAGATTTACCACATGGAGAGCCCTGCCCGTGCCGATGCTCGTGGTCGCGAGCACTTTAATGGCCGAGTCGGAGCCTATTTTCTGTTTGCCGAGTTTTTTGACGAGGCGGAAAATGAGATAGATGGCCCCCAGTACGAGTGCCAGCACCAGAACCATCCGCACAAAATAGAGGAATGTATTAGGGCCGGAAGAAGCGTTTCCGCCGGCAGTGCCCCCGGCCGTTTCAGCCCCGATGGCGAGCGTCGATTCGTCCACGGAGGAAGCATTCCCCAATGCTCCCTGGGTGCCCGCTTGCGGCGCTTGCGCGCTTTGGGCGGAGGCGGCGACACTCACCCCGAGCGCCATCAGGACGGCGCAGAGGACAAGCGCATACTTTTTCAAAAGACCCCTCCCAAATTGTCATTATAATACTAAAACAAAGGGAGGAGAAGCGCAATAGCTTAAAATCAATTGGCAGATTATAGAACATCCGCCGGCCCGCGGAATCAGCCGGAATGAGGAGGAAACAGCTTTAATTCCGATCTTGTCAGTTGAGGTCTGTAACCCGCTCCATCGGGGAGACAATCTCGGTGACACGGACACCGAAGTTTTCGTCGATGACCACTACCTCGCCCCTGGCGATGAGCTTGTGGTTGACGAGAATGTCGACCGGTTCGCCTGCGAGCTTGTCGAGCTCGATAATCGTGCCCTCGCCCATGCCCAGAATTTCCTTGATGGGCTTCTTGGTCCGGCCAAGCTCTACGGTCATCTCCATGTAGACATCCATGATGAGACCGATATTGCCGTTTTCCGGCGGCTGGCTCTGAGGCTGAAGATTCGGGAACTGGATCGACTGCACATTGGGCGGATTGCCCTGGTACATTCCGCCGCCCATCGGGGCACCCTGCATGCCGTAGCCCTGCATCATCGGCGCGCCCATCTGCTGCTGGGGCATCATGCCCTGCATCATCCCGGGCTGCTGCATCATGCCGGGCATGGCGCCCATCTGCTGCTGGGGCACAGCCTGCGGCGCGGCCGCCGGCTGCGGCGCAGGAGCCTTGACGCCGAGAGAGGCCAGCACATCCTTGACGAATACCATCGAAAAGAGCTCGACCAGAGGCTGGGGGGCGTCATCGCCGATTTTTACCTGGTAGGTCGCGCGCACAATATCGCCCGAGGGCAGATTGGCCATGGCCTTGGGCCCGAACACGCCAGCCGCAACCGCTGACTGGATGTTGCGGTTGCCGGTGCGCTCGCTCAGCACTGTGATCTGGGTGCCGGTGAGAGTCGAAACGCACTCCTGCACGGCCGAAATCGCCATATCGTCGAGTTCGCTCAGGCCCTCATCCTTGTTCGCAAGAGAGGCGATTCTGAGCGCAAGTTCTTTCGAAAGAATAAAAATATGATCGCCAGGCAGAGAGCCGGTAAAGGCGACCGAAACGGCAAGCACCTCTTCGGGCGAATCGCGGAGGAAACCCTCGCGGTCTATCACATCGACCGCTGGCGGATCGAGCGTTACGCTCTGGCCCGTGATCATCGAGAGATTCTGAGACTGCGGGCCTATTGTCGCATCGAGGAGGCCCTTGAAGCCCTGTATTTCCTGGGGCGAAAGCGCTCCTTGAGCAGCCTTTGCGGGAGCCGGGCCAGAACCGCCCGCTCCGCCGCCACCGCCGTCAAGACCGGCGAGGAGGGAATCAATCTCTTCCTGGGAGAGGGCGCCATCACTCATATTTTCTCATCTCCTTCGGACGCGAGCTCCTCGAATTCATCCTGATTGACGTCTTCGAGTTTCTTAGTAATCTGCACTGCCATTTTTTTGCCGATCACACCGGGGCGGCACAGGAATTTTTTCTTGTTTTCAACATTGAGAGTCATCGGATCGTTTACCCGCACAGAGTAGAGCCTGATAATATCGCCGATCTGCAGAGCGAGGACATCGCGGACAGTGATATCGATGCGGCCGACCTCGGCTATAACCGGGATATCAACAGAAGAGAGTTTTTCCTTGAGAATATTGAGGTTTTCGGTAGTAGCCCCGCGGCGCACAGAGGAGTACCAGTACTGCGCCGAGAGTTTGGAGACAATCGGCTCGATGGTGATGTAGGGAATGCAGAGGTTCATCATGCCTTCGACATCGCCCACCTTTGTCTCGAGGGTTACAAGGACAACCATCTCGGTCGGCGGTACTATCTGGGCGAACTGCGGGTTGGTCTCAATCTGCGAGAGCCGCGGCCTCAGGTCGATAACCTGGGTCCAGGCCTCGCGCATATTGCCGAGAATTCGGACGATGATGCCCTCCATAACGGAGTGCTCGATTTCGCTCAATTCGCGGTTTATCTTGACACCCTCGCCCTGTCCGCCAAAGAGGCGGTCGATGATGGTAAAGGTGACTGAGGGATCTATCTCGAGTATGGCCTGGCCCTTAAGGGGGTCCATCGATATAACAGCAAGAGTGGTCGGCGTTGGAATGGAGCGGATGAATTCCTCGTAGGTGAGCTGGTCTACTGAGGCGACATGCACATGGACGAGGGTGCGCAGGCTGCCCGAAAGGCTGGTTGTAGTAAGGCGGGCAAAGGTCTCATGCATGATCTGCACGGTGCGCATCTGCTCTTTTGAGAACTTGTCCGGCCTTTTGAAGTCGTAGATTTTGATCTTTTTCTGTTCCGCGGTGGGTTTGACATCGTTGAGCTCGGTGTCGCCCGAATTGATAGCGGTCAGAAGCTGATCTATCTCGTCCTGTGAGAGAACTTCAGTCATCCCAGCACCTCAAAACCTGCCCTCATCATTATTGCGCTCTATTGTATCACGGTGAAGGACTCAAAGAGTACTTCTTTTATCGCGCCGTTCTTGGTCAGCATATTGTTGAGCTTTTCTTTGATCTCTTCTTTTACGGTGGCTTCGCTTGTCGGCCCGAGCTCGCTGGCCGATTTCGAACTGAAATACTGCCGCAGCATATCCCTGATCTGGTACTGGCGGGCGGTGAGCTCGGTCGGCGTCTCTTTGTCGTTGGCATCGAGGCCGATGGTGATCTTGGCTACGACAGAGGCGGGCTCGACATCGTTGGTGCGCGTTCTGATTTCGCCGATCAGCGTCGAATACTGGTAGATCGGCGTCGGAACGTCGCCGTATTCGTCGCTCGTGGTTATCTCGGTCGCCGGCTTGCCCTGCTGGTTCATATGGTTGACGGTAATTACCACGACGGTCACGATAAGGCCGACGGCGCCAATCGCGATGCCGATAATAGTAAGTATCTTGAGAATTCCGGGCCCCGGGCCCTTTGCCTTCGGCTGAGCCGCCTGTTCGGGCTCCGCTCCGCCCTCATTCAGGCTGAAATCATCATCGTTGTTGGCGTTATCGCTCATCGCTTACGATCTCCCTCTGCTGAACTGCCCAGAAGCGGGGAAACCCGCCTCTGGCGGGCCCCGCAATTACTTTAAATATCGGTGCGCTTTTGTTCAACATTAGTATACATAAAAGAGGGAAGACAATAAAGAGCGGGGGGCTAGAGGTGAGCCGAATCCAGTACGATGATATCGACGCGCCTGTTGTAGGCCCTGCCCTCAGGCGTGTCGTTCGAGGCTATCGGCATGGTGCCGGCGAACCCGGCCACCTGGAAACGGCCCTCGTCGACGCCGAAATCGGTCAGATAGTGCAGTGTATTGATGGCGCGCGCCGCCGAAAGCTCCCAGTTGGACTGCCAGGGGCCGTCAGGATCGACCGGCGATGAATCGGTATGGCCCTCGATGCGGAATTTGCGTCCGGCAACGGCCTCAGACTTGAGAAATTCTGCCAGGCGGACAAGGAGATCGCGGGTGTCTTCGATATCGACTTCGGCGCTCGCGGGCTTGAAAAAGGCATCGGAGGCGAGGCTGATTACCACGCCGCGCTCATCGCTTGTGACCCTCACCTTATTGGACTTTATCTCAGGATTGAACAGAGAAGTGGCCTTTTTAAGACTCGGGCCGAAGTACTTGCCCTTCTCCATCGAAGGCAGCGAGGCGATTGTGTTGCCGAGATCGGCCAGCTTGCCTGCGGCAAGGCTGGTTCCGCCCGAGCCGGGGCCAACGCCGATATTCTCCATGCTCGACATCATCTCCGCCGCGGCGGACTCATCCGCATCGCTTGTGTTGAACAGAGCGACAAAGAAACAGAGCATGAGCGTGATCATGTCTGAATAGGTGTTGAGCCAGGTTCCAGTGGCCTGAACACTCTCTTTCTTCCGGGCCATTGTCTGTCCTTACTCCTTCGAATCCCGCTCAAGCACAGCCGCTTTCTTGTCCGGCGCGAGGTAGCTCGCGAGCCGCATAAGCAGAATGTGCGGATTGTCGCCTGCCTGTATCGAGAGCACGCCCTCGATGGTCATCTCCTTGACAGTAGTCTCGGCCTCATCATCGAGGGCGAGTTTGCCCAGCATAGGCGTCATAAGAAAGTTGGACATTATCGAGCCATACAGCGTTGTGATGAGTGCGACTGCCATGTTCGGGCCGATGCGGCTCTTATCCTCAAGGTTTTTAAGCATTCCTATGAGTCCGATGACCGTGCCGAGCATTCCAAAGCCAGGCGCGAGAATCGACCATGCCAGGATGATCTTCATATAGCGCGAATGGCGGGCGTTCATCTGGGAGAGTTCATTCTCCATAAGGCTGCGGACAATCTCGCCATCCGTGCCATCGACCACGAGCTTGAGTCCCTCCTGGAGGAACTTGTCGTCGAGATCTTCCATCTCTTCCTCGAGGGAGAGAATGCCTTCCTTGCGGGCCTTTTCGGAGAACTCATAGAGCTTGTCTATGGTTTTGTCGGGGGAATACACATAGTTCCTGTTGGCGCGGCCCATGACTTTGAACACCCCGAGGGTATCCTTGAGGCCATACTGAATCATGAGGGCGAAATAGGAACCGCCGACTGTGCAGGCGACCGACGGAATATCCCACAGGCCGGCAAGAGTACCGCCTGAGGTGACAACCGAGATTACAAGCATCACGGTTCCGCCGACAAGGCCTATAATTGTACCTAGATTTAATCCGCCATTCATGCCGCTATTCCTCGTTCTTGAAGCCGCCTATGCGCTTCCGGTACTCCACGATTCTATCGATAATCTGGTCTACATCTTCGCGGACAGTGATTTTCTTGCCCGAGAGCATGGAGAGCATTGTATCGGGGGTCTTTTCGATGTACTCAATCTGATGCGGGTTTACCCAGAATGTCCTGCCAGAAAGCTGCGTCAGTTCGATCATTTCCCCTCTATCCCTCTCTCCATGCTTCTGCTAATCAGCTCTCAGCCTCAGCGCTTGAGCGTGAGGAGCTCCTGGAGGAGCTGGTCGGAAGTCTGAATTGTCTTGGAGTTGGCCTGGAAGCCGCGCTCTGTGACAATCATATCTACCATCTGATCGGCGAGATCGACGTTGGACATCTCGAGAGTGCCGGCAATGAGCTTGCCCTTGCCCGCTATGCCCGAGGGGCCGATGTTGGCCTGGCCCGAGTTGTTGGACTGGACAAAATTGGTATCGCCGACTTTCTCGAGGCCGCCCGGGTTTGTAAAGGATCCGAGGGCGATCTGACCAATTGTGCGGTTCGAACCATTCGAATAGACAGCGGTGATAATGCCCGACTGGTCTATTTTGAAGGTATCGAGATATCCCATTGTGTAGCCGTCCTGGCTGAAGGCCTTGGTCGAGGAGCGCTCGGCTTCCTGGGTGACCGTGTTGGTCGCAGAGCCGATAGTGCCAAGCCCGAGTCTGAAGGTCTGCCGGGTTGCCTGCCCGTCCTGGCCGGGAGTCGCGCCGTTTACATCGAAGGAGACGCCGATATCGAGGGCGCCTGTATCCGGCGACTGGGTGCCCTGCCCGTCCTGAACACGGCGGAGGAGACCGCGGTTGTCAAATTCAACCTGGAATGTATTGGCCTGTCCCCGCTGGGGATCCGCCATGGAGACCGCGGTGTTGGTGGCCGCCTGTGCCTGGGGGTCGACGGTTACCGTGGCCTGCCAGCGGTTGGGCTGCCCGGCCACCTTGGTAAAGTTGACTTCGAGCAGGTGCGGAGTGCCGAAGGAATCGAAGATCTGCTCATTGATATGCCAGGTGCCCTGCTCGACGGTGTCGGCGGTTGCGCCCTGCGGGATCTCAATTGTGCGCTTGTCGAGGTTGCAGGCGAGATCGACGCGGCTTGTGGCCTTGGCCGGATCTTTGGAGCCCACGGGGATCACAATATCCTGGAGCTGGCCGGAAGTGGAGAGCACTTCCTTTCCATTGATATTCTGCGCAAGCCAGCCCTGGACGCGGTAGCCCGAGCCCGGATTGACAAGACGGCCGTCGGAGTCAAGGCCGAAATCGCCGGCGCGGGTATACATGGTCTCATTGCCTTTTTTGAGCACGAAGAAACCTGAGCCCTGAACGGCGACATCGGTCTGAATGCCGGTGGTCTGCAGCGAACCCTGTGTATGCACCGTATCGATAGAGGCGACCGACATGCCGAGGCCGATCTCCTTCGGGTTGACACCGCCGACCTCATCGTTGGGGCGTGAAGCGCCGGACATCTGCTGATACAGAAGGTCCTGGAAGTTCACGCGGCTCCGCTTGAAGCCAATGGTGTTGACATTGGCGATATTGTTGCCGAGGACATCCATCCTCGTCTGATGATTTTGAAGTCCGGCTACGCCGGAATAGAGTGAACGCATCATAGCGGAAGCCCTCCTGCCTTACTCGAGAACCTTTTCGACCTGGCTGTAGTCATAATATTTGCCATTAATTCCAATAAGCGGCGTATCGCCGCGGACAATCTCGGTGACCCTGCCGGTCACCAGATTGTCTCCATCGTGCAGCGTAACCTGACGGCCGAGCACGCCGGCGGCTTCGCCTGAATTCAGAATACCCTGAAGCTTCTGGAAGCTCTGGCTCATATTTGTCATCTGTTCGAGCGACGAAAACTGGGCCATCTGGGCGATAAACTCTTTGTCCTCAAGGGGCTGAGTCGGGTCCTGATGCTGAAGCTGGGTAATGAGGAGCTTGAGGAAATCATCTTTGCCCAGGCTGGCAGCGTTCTGTCCGCCCTTGCCGACAGTTTTGTTAAAGCTCTCGACAGCCTGTTTGGTGCGGGCGAGCTCAGCGCCGCTCATCGCCGTATCGATCGAACTAGGATTCACAAATCCCTCCTCATTGCCTCTAGGCAAGAATGTTGACGCCGCTCCGCGGGACCGGACCCGCGATGCCGCTCTGTATGGCGGCACTGCTTCCGCCGGCATCGAAGCGGTGGCGCTCCGACCAGAAAGGCACAGGGTCATCCTGCTGATTCCGGCTTCCGCCCTGGTTCTGGGAACCAACGGAGACTTCCAGCTTCGCAGAATCAAAGCCGCCCTGTTTGAAGGCATCGTTCAGCGAAGCCATGTTGCGCTCGAAGGCGCTTTTGGCCTCGTCGGACTCCACCACGATCTTCCCACTTATACTGTTGTCGGCGAGTTTGAGTTCAATCTTGACGCCGCCGAGCGATTCAGGCTTGAGATGAAGGCGGATTGTGCCCTCATTGCCATTTCTGAGGATGACATGGGCATTCTGGACAATCTGATCGTTCCAGTTCTGTTCAAAGCGCGCTGCGAGCGCCTCGGAAAAGCTCTTTGTGGAGAATTGTCCCGCCGCGGTTTGAGTCCTGCCCTTCGCGTCTGCTGTTCTCGCCCCGCCATCGAGACTGAATTCAAGCTCGAGCTCGCTGCCGCCATGCTGAGCTGCGGATCCGCCCTCTCCGGCTGTCTTTGCGCTCTGCACCTGGCTGTTCTGCGCGGCCGCCGCATCCGCGCCGCTGCGCAGGTCCGTGACCTTTATCTCCGGAATGCCGTCTTTCTTCCTGGCGGCACCCTTCTGAATTGTGTCTTCTCCGCCCTGATTCTCCGCCGCCGGCACGGCCGCCTGGGTCTGCTTTCTGAGCTGTATGCCCGAGGCCGCAAGAGCGGCCGCACCGCCTGCAGCCGCGTTTTTCTCCGCGTCTGCTGAGGCGCCCGCTTTTATCTCCCTGGAATTGCGGATATTTTTATCCGCCGCGCCGCTCTCTGTCTTGAGTGCGGACTGATTCGGAGCGCTCTTCTTCGCAGCCGCTCCAGCGCTCTGCGGCTGCTCAGTCTTGAGTTCACCTGCGGCAGAACCGCCCTCTTTTGCAGAAGAGGGGACGGCTCCGTGCCTGTCCTGCGCGCTCTCGGCTGCACCGTTTTTGTCACTTATATTCTTTTGAAGACTGGAGCCGGCCAGGCTTTCTTTCCTGTTCAGGGCGGCCTCCCGGTTCAGCACCGCGGTTCCGGCCTCCGTCTTGCGCTGGCCCCCGACTTTTCCGGACTCGGAGGATACGGCCTGTCCGCCATCGGAGATTTTGCGGGCTGAGCTCTCGGAGACGCCGGCCTCACCGGAGGCCGCGCGGCCGCTGCCCTTCGCCGGCAGGGAGTTTTTTTCTGCCGCTGGCGAAGCGCTGTCTTTTGAGTTCTGGATTCTCCCGGGATCCTGCCGGACTGCCGGACTGCGGTCCTTCTGGCCGCCGTCGGTCTCCCGGGCAGCGCTGTCCCTCCGGTCTGCGGCATCTCTGCGGGCTGCATCGGAATATGAATTCGAAATGTCTGAAGTGGACGCCGCTGTTGTGGATCTGTAGGCTTCGTTTGCCCTGTCGAGAAATTCGGAGAAGGATGTCCCCCCGGGGGCCTTTACGCCGGGCTCGGAGGCCGACAGAGACAGAAGCGATCCGGCCGGAAGAGATGACTGAATTCCTGAATGCGGCTGGGCTGTAAGTCCTGCCTGTAACTGCAAAGGCGCGCTCCTTTCGCTGGCCGCGGAGCACGCCTCCTCACATTTCAGGGAGCCGTGCTGCCATCAGTGCCCGTATCGAGGGCACTCGGCCTTGCCGCCATCTTCCTCTGGATCGCCGCAGAGCGGTCCGGAGGCATCAGAGAGAGCCAATAGGAGACGATGGAGTTTTCGCCGGCAGCCTGGGCCTGGGCTTCAACTGCCCTCAGAATATCGATAACCATCTGATCATCCATATCCTTGAGGATTTCCACCGCCTTTGCGGGCGGCATGCTCGTAAGATACGTGGCATTCTGCTCTACATTGGCCTTTCTATTTTCGTACTCTTTTTGCTTGGCATTGAAGGATTTTTCACGATCATCGAGCGAAGCGCTCTTCTGATCGATTTCCTGGGACTTTTCCTGGACTTCGGTATCCTTTTTGGCTATCTCGGCCTCGCGGGCATCGAGCTCTTCCGATCTGGTCTGAAGGGCTTCGAGACGCTTCGCCATCCGCTCTTCGTCGAAGAGAACAGGCGATTCGGCAGAAATCGGGGCTGAACTCTGGGTTTTTACCCCGAAAAGCCTATAGAGGGGGCCAAAACTGCTTTTAAGGTCGATAAGGCCCAGAAAATCAAACCAGACAAGCCCGCCGATCAGCAGTACAAAAATGAGTATCAGAAGAACAATGGCGCGGCCAAGCACGCGCGAGCTCCTCATGGAGGCCATAGTGGACTATCTCCCCGTCCCGGCGAAATGTCGTGCGCCGACTTCGTCGAGCACCTTTGTCTCTTCTCGCAGGGCTTCACGATAATAATCGGCTTCTCTGCGCTCTTTTACTTTTGCAATCGCCTCTTTATCCCTGTGTTTCTGCAGGTACTCAAGGCGGGCCTTCTCTCTTTCGGCTTCGGCCAGAGCCAGCTCTTCGATGAGCTTGTCGCGCTCTCTATCGAGTCTGATTATATACAGCTCGGCGGCGCGGAAATCCGGAAGGCCATGGCCGGCTTCGAACATCTCCCGGCCGGCCCGGGCCCGCGAGGCGGCAACTTCGTTGAGCCTGTTCTGAAGAGCCGCGCAGCGTCCCGCCTTCTCGGCGAGCACAAGCTCGGCCCTGTGTTCATAGAAGCTCCGCAGTTCGAGGAGCTTCTCAAGCTTGAAGGCAAAGCGTCTCAAACGCCGGCCTCCGTGGAATCATTCTGATCCCCGGCAGCCCTGTTCAGCAGATCGACAAGGCCGCCCGCGGGGCCGGCCGCAAGAGGACTGCCAGCCGGGGAGGAAGGCGCCGCGGGGCCGCTGCCTGCGCTGTCATCCGGGACAGCTGCCTTCGCGGCAGAGGCGGCGGCATTTTTGGCGGCGGCGGCGTTTGCAGACGCGGCGTTTGCGGACGCGGAAGCCGTAGAGCCGGCTCCTGCAGCCATGCCAACATCGGCCTCGGCGAGCTCATCGGGCGGAATCGGAATTCCAGCTATATCGCCGAGCCGCTTGAGCGTATCGCGGATTGGAGCCGGATCTGTGGTCTCCTGAGTCAGGAAGCCCTCGATGGTGTCACGCTTCGCGATGGCTTCGTCCACTGATGCGCTCGAGCCCTTTACATAGGCGCCGATAGTCACCATGTCCTCGTTTTCTTCCCAGGTGGCCATAACTTTGCGCATATAGCCCATGGCCTTCTTGGTCGCAGGCCCGGTGACCGCGCCAGAGAGCCTCGAAATCGATTTCAGAGCATCGATCGCTGGATAATGATAGGCCTGGGCGAGCTTCCTTGAGAGCACAATATGTCCATCGAGAATGCCGCGGACTGTATCGGCTACCGGCTCATCCATATCGTCGCCATCGACCAGTATTGTATAGATGCCTGTAATTGAACCTTTATCTGAGGTGCCCGAGCGTTCGAGGAGCTTGGGCATGGAGTCGAAGACAGAGGGCGTATAGCCGCGGGTCGCAGGCGGCTCGCCGATCGCAAGGCCGATTTCGCGCTGGGCCCGCGCGAAGCGGGTCACCGAATCGAAGAGGAGCATTACATCCTTGCCCTGATCGCGGAAATACTCGGCGACAGCGGTGGCTACATAGGCGCCGCGGAGGCGGGCGAGCGGCGAGGTATCGGATGTGGAGACAACGAGCACCGAGCGCTTAAGGCCTTCGGGGCCGAGATCGTTCTCGATAAACTCGCGCACCTCGCGGCCGCGCTCGCCAATAAGAGCGATAACGTTGACGTCGGCGTCTGTATTGCGCGCTATCATGCCGAGCAGGGTCGATTTGCCCACGCCCGATCCGGCAAAGATGCCAATGCGCTGTCCTCTGCCCATGGGCAGAAGACCGTCTATCGCGCGGACTCCAGTGACTACCCTCTTTGTAATGCGGCGCCTTGTGAGCGGGTCCGGGGCGCCTGCGACCGCGGGGTAATAGACATCGCTCGAGATATCGCCCCTGCCATCGCAGGGTCTTCCCATGGAATCGAGGACACGGCCCAGCAGCCTCTGGGAGACGGGCACCTGGAGCAGGTCGCCTGTGGCGATTACAGGGGAACCGACCTCGATCCCCTCGAGATTGGCATACACCATCAGCTGGACCGCGTCCTCGCGGAGGCCGACAACCTCGGCATAGACGCTCTTTCCAAGCCGGGGCGAAACTATCTGGCAGATTTCCCCGATGACGGCAAGAGGGCCATGGCTCTCGACAAGGAGCCCGAGCACCTTGGTGACACGGCCGACAAATTTGATCGGGTCGGTGCGCTCAACCGCCTTGATATATTTCGCGAAGCCTTCCATGCCCTACCCCTGGACCTTGCCGCGTGCCTTGATGGGCGCGACCTCGAGAATCTTCTCCTCGAGCTCATTGAGCTGGCTCGCGATGCGTGCGTCGATTTCGCCAAAGTCGGTCTCGATAATGCAGCCGCCCTTGTCGACAGTCGTATCTTCGATAACCGTGATGCGTTTGGCGTTCTCGGTCATCTGCACAAAGTCCTTTATATGCTCCGTCGCGAGTTCGAGATCGGCCATATTGACCCTGATCACCACATCGCTCTTTGTCTTGAGCTTGCGCAGGGACTGGCTGATATTCTGCACGACAACGCTCTTCTGATTTTCGGAGATGACTTTGACAACCTTCTTGGTCATGAGGAGGACGAGCTCCACAACCTGGCTCTCCGCGTCCTCGAGAATTTCGGAGCGCTTGTCCATTGCCCGGTCGAGGATAGTATGAAGTCTGTCCACAAGGCGGGCGACTTCGGCCCTGCCCTCCTGGTAGCCCTCTTCGCGGCCCTTTTTGGCCGCTTCTTTTTCGGCCGCCTCAAGTTTTTCCTGTGCCGTCGCCTGCAGTTCGGATACGCGTTTTTCGGCCTCAGCGATTATTTTCGCGGCCTGGTCCTCGGCGTCCTGCCGTATTTTCTGAGCCTGATTGGTCTTGCGCTTTACCTCGTCGAAGGCGGCGGTCTCCGCGCTCTTCCTGATCTTCTCGGCCTCGGCGTTCGCCGCGGCTATCATGCCGGCCTTTTCCGTCTCCCACTGGGCTTTGAAGGCATCGGCTTCCCGCCTCAGATCATCGGCCGTGGGTCCGGTATAGGCAGAGGCCGGCTCCGGCGCTGCCTCAACCTCTTCGAGTTCATCTTCCTTCTCGTCCTCCTGCGGGCCGAGAAGGAGAGAAGATCGCAGAGGAACAATCTCGTTGGGCCTGAATACTGTTTTTGCCATTATGCAGCCTCCGCCCCATGCAGCGGCGCAGCAGGCGGTCTATGGGCGGAGAGTTCCGCCGGCCGGCTGGCAGCGCTGGGGCAATCCGGCAAAAGATATGCACTGTTACTGGACAAGTTCGTCTCCTTCGCCGCGGGAGATGATAATCTCGCCGGTCTCCTCGAGATGCCTGATGATGGAGACAATCTTCTGCTGGGACTCTTCAACATCTTTGAGGCGTACAGGGCCCATGTACTCCATATCTTCTTTGAGCATGGACGCGGCGCGCTTGGACATATTCTTGAAGATCTTCTCCTGCACTTCCTGGTCGACGCCCTTGAGAGCCTTCGCGAGCTCCTGACCATCGACCTGACGCAGCACTTTCTGAATCGAGCGGTCGTCGAGGAGTACGATATCCTCGAAGACGAACATTTTCTTTTTGATCTCTTCGGCGAGATCTGGGGCATCCTCCTCGAGAGCCTCGATAATCGCCTTCTCTGAAGTGCGGTCTACAAGGTTGAGGACACCGACAATCGAATCGACGCCGCCAGCGGCGGTGAAGTCTTCGTTGGACAGTGTTGAAAGCTTCTTTTCGAGGACCCGTTCGACTTCGCGGAGAACCTCAGGCGAGGTGCGGTCCATGTTGGCGATGCGCTTCGCGACATCGGACTGAATCTCGTGGGGCAGTTTCTGCAGAATGTAGGCGGCCTTATTCGGCTCGAGATATGCCAGAATAAGGGCTATGGTCTGCGGGTGCTCAGTCTGAATAAAGTTGAGAAGGTGCGCAGGGTCTGTTCTGCGGATAAAGTCGAAGGGACGGACCTGCAGGCTCGAGGTGAGCCGGTTTATCACATCTATGGCTTTCTGCGAGCCGAGAGCCTTTTCGAGGAGCTCACGGGCATAGTCTATGCCGCCCGAGGAGATGAACTCCTGGGCCATCATGAGTTCCTGGAACTCCGAGAGGACAGCGTCCTTCTGATCGGGCTCGATGGTATCGAGGCGCGCAATTTCGAAGGTGAGCTGCTCTATTTCATCCTCGCGGAGATGCTTGAAGATCTCCGCCGATATCTCCGAACCGAGGGAGACGAGAAAGATGGCAGCCTTCTGCTTGCCATTCATATCCTTGACGTTGCGCGGCGCCTTCTTGCCGGAGGCGGCGGCAGCGTTCGCGAGCGAGGCCGCGGCCGCTTTCGACTTGGACTGGACCTGAGATCCTGCCATATTCTACTCCTCCCGCATCCAGGTACGGATAAGCTGGGCTACATCCTCGGGGTGCTCTTTGGCCATATTGATGGCGTGCTCCTGGAGCTCAAGCCGCTTCCGCTCTTCGACGGACATCGAAACCTCGACTGTCTGGTCCTGAGCCTGCCGGATCGCGTTTTCGCGTATCATCTGCTGCTCGAGGGCGCGCTTCTCCTCCTGGATCCTGCGCCGGCGCTCGTGTTCGCGCGAGATGACCTTATAGAGAATAAAGCCGGTCAGGAGAACAGCGACAGCGATTAACAGGTACAGAATTAAATCGTTAATCTGGCGCTGCCTCATGTAGGCATCATCCTCTTTCTTGAACTCGGAATCGTGGTTATAGGGTATGTTCTTTACCGTGACTGTATCGCCGCGCGCCTTATCGTAGCCGACAGCGCCCTGAACCAGCGAAGCCACCTCGGCGAGTTCAGTGTCGGGAACAGGCTTGTAATCGCGCTCTATGCCGCCCTGCGGCTTGAGCACTACCTTGCCGTTCTTGTCGTACTTCCAGCTCCAGGTTCCGTCGATGTTGACAGATACGGTTACGCGCTGGATCGAGGGCGAGACAACCTGCTCAATATCGCGCTTGTTGATCTCCTCGTTCTGCGTGACCGTGCTCTGCTGCATCTTGCCCACCATATTCTGCAGATCCTTATAGGCAGGCGCGGTCTGTCCTTCGGCGCCGGCAGGGCCCTCGGGGTTGTAGCCAGTCCCCTCATAAGTGGTCGTCGAAGTGGTTTTGGAGCGGGTTACAGAGGGCACAACCTCGGAATCGTCGTAGGGCGTGTTCGGGTTGTCTGCCTTGATTGTGATGGGGTAGAACTCCTCGGCCTTTATCGACTTCTTGGACATGTCCATATCGATTTTAATGGAGAGGTCCCGGACGCGGTCGGTGCCATAGGTCTGCTGAAGGGCTTCGAGCACCCTGGCACGGTATTTGGCCTCAAGCTCCTGGATGAGCTTCTGCTCCTTCTTTGTCTGCTCAAGGCGGTCGAATTCGGCCATGCTGCTGAAATCGTTGAGGATAACGCCGTTATTATCAGTTATTACAATATTGTCGTCGGTGAGCCCGGCGACCGCAAATTTGAGTATCTTCTGAATTCCCTCGATCTTATGTCTATTTTCGGTGAGATCGGAGCCAACCTTGGGGAAGACAATAACCGATGCCGTTACCGGCTTCTGATCTTCGCTGAAAAGCTCTTTCTGAGGAATAACGAGGGTGACATTGGCCTTATCGACATCGTCGAGGGCTTCGATATGATTGGTGACCTGCTGGGTAATCGCGCGCTGGAGGTTTACATTGCGCTCAAAATCCGTGATAGTCCACTTCTCCATATCGAAGATTGTCCACGGATCTGTGCCCTTCGGGATGAGGTCATTGCTGATGAGGACGGCCTTGGCCTTGGTCGCGGTCTTTTCGTCGCGGACAAGTATTGTATTGTTATCGCCCACCTGATACGCGATTCCCTCGGTATCGAGTCTTGAGGTGATGGCCCTGAGTTCATCCTCAGTCTTTATAGGTGTGCTTATGACTTTGATCATCGTCGGAGCTGCCGAAACACGGCCTATGACGATAATCGCTATAATCGCGGCAAGGACGATACCGCCCAGAATCAGCTTCTGGGTCAGCGTCCACTTGGCCCATAGGGCCTTTGCCTGCTCTGCCAGTTTTTTGAACCAGTCTTTCATGTTCCCCCCCCAGCGGCGGGCCCCAAAGAAGCCCGTCTATCATTAAATGCGGCTGTTCCCCGAAAACAGGCTGCCTTTCCCCAAAGGCCGCCGGCTTTCTGCTCTGCGGCTACTGGCCGCAGGTCCGCACCTGCCCTAAGGCCGGCGCGGGAATAAGGCCGCTCTCCTCATTACCTCGTATTGATAACATCCTTCCAGGCGGTCACAATCCGGCTGAGAATTGTCTTTGCCAGGTTGAGCGACATATTCGCCTCGGCCATGGCAATGGTGACATCCTGAGCGTCCACCGAATCGGGATCGACAATCATCTGCTGAACAAGATCGGTGCTCTTGGCCTGGTCGGCATTGACTCCGTCCATCGCGTTGAGCAGGGCCTGCTCAAAAGAAAGTGCCCCAGAGCTGTCTGTTTTCTGAGCATCAGCGGCAAGGGTACCATTGGCAGTGTAATGCAGCGGATTCGTTCGCGCAAGGCTGACAACATCGCCTGTGGCCTGCGCACTGCTGAGCTGCTTTGTGTTAAGCGGCTGAAGATTGAGCGAGCCGCTGGCAATCGAATTCAGACCGAGAGCTGTCATTCAGCTTACCTCCCGATTTCCAGAGCTTTGAGAAACATGGCCTTGGAGCCGTCGGCCATGGCCGAATTCGCCTCGTAGGCGCGGGAGGCCGCAATCATATCCACCATCTCGGTGACAATGTTGACATTGGGCATTTCGACATAGCCTGCGTTGGGCCCGGTCTTGATCGCATCGGGATGAGTCGGATCGTAGACAAGGCGCGGAGCACTGTCGTCCTTCTGTACTTCGGAGACCACAACGCCCTTTCCGATACCCGTATCCCAGCCTTCGGGCTGGAAGGGCAGACGGAAGTAGGGACCCGCGTTTTTGGGCCTGAGAATAACGCGGCTGCGCTTAAAAGGTCCGCCCTCCGCGGTGCGGGTTGTACTCGCGTTGGCAATATTGTCGGAGATCACATCGCTTCTAAGGCGTTCCGCCGAGAGGCCTGTGGCCGCGATATTTATCGAGCTGAAAAGTCCCATAGCTTATTCTCCCTAGCCTCTGAGCACCAGATTGATCTGATTGAACTCAAAATTGGCGGCCTGGCTCTCAAGAGTGTACATGAGCTGATTCTGGAGCGAAGCCATCATCTCTTCCTCGGCGTCCACGTTGTTGCCGTTGTTCTTCGACGCGCTGAGGTAGTCGACAACCCGGCGCGGCTGCACCGTCGTGTAATCGGTCGGCCTATAGGAAGGAATATGCTTCGGGTCCGTCAGCGTCATCTCGAGGGCGGGTTTGTACTTCTGCGATTCGAGGGCAGCCTTGAGCGAAGACTCAAAGTTGACCGTCGAGCGCTTGAAATTCGGCACCTCAGAGTTGGCGATATTGTCGGCGATTACCTCACGGCGGAGGGAGGCCACATCCATCGAACGGTGGAGGAGGTCTATGCTTCTGCCAAAATCAGTTCCTTCAAACATCTTTCTTCCTCTTCACTCACTCTATCGGCCGCAAAAAGAGGAGCCTTAAGCCCCAAATCCGGCAATGCTACAGGATATACTTCGAAAGGTCCTGCTTTTCCGCAAATTCCTTGAAATGCCCGTCGACATAGGCGGTATCGATATGGACCGTCTCGCCCGAGCGCTCGGGTGCATCGAATGATATCTCGTCGAGGAGGCGTTCCATGACAGTCTGAAGCCTGCGGGCGCCTATATTCTCGGTGCTCGCGTTGGCCGCGGCGGCGATCTCCGCGATCCGCGAAATGGCTCCAGGCTCAAACTCGAGCTTTACCTTTTCGGAGGAGAGCAGCATCGTATACTGCCTGACAAGGGAATTCTCCGGTTCGGTCAGAATGCGCTCAAAATCCTTGGCCGAGAGAGCGTCGAGTTCGACTCTGATAGGGAAACGGCCCTGAAGCTCAGGGATCAGATCCTGGGGCTTCGATACATTGAAAGCGCCAGCAGCGATAAACAGAATATGGCTTGTATCGACAGGGCCCCATTTGGTATTGACTGTCGAGCCCTCGACAATAGGCAGAATGTCCCGCTGAACGCCCTCGCGGGACACATCGATGCTGCCCGAGTTCTGGCCTTCGCGGTTGGCGATCTTGTCGATCTCATCGATAAAGATGATGCCGGATTCCTCGACGCGTTTGCGCGCCTCGGCGACTGCCCTGTCCTGGTCGATGAGCTTGTCCATCTCTTCCTCGGTGAGGATGCGCCTCGCCTCTTTTACGGTGGCAACGCGTTTTTTGCCCTTGCCGCCAAAGAGGTTGGAGAGCCCGCCGAGGGCGACTTCCATCTCCTCCATCTGATTGCCCGAAAAAATTTCGAAGGAAGGCCCGCCCGAGCGCTGGATATCGAGCTCCACCTCGCGGCTGTCGAGTTTTCCGGCGCGGAGCATGGCGCGGAATTTTTCCCGCGTGCCGTCGCCCTGCGCAGCGCCCGCCGCCGTGCTCTGGCCTGCGGGGCCCGCCTTCGGATCGACGACAGTGAGCTGGTTCGGACCTACTGGTTCGTCCGCGTTTTTAATGCCCGGCAGAAGGAGATCGAGAAGCCTTTCCTCTGCGCGGCGGCCGGCTTCTTCCTGGACGCCGCTCTGCATCTCGGTCTTTACCATTGCGATGCCGGCCGACATGAGGTCTCTTATCATGGATTCCACATCGCGGCCGACATAGCCGACCTCGGTGTATTTAGTCGCTTCGATTTTGATAAAGGGCGCAGCGCAGAGCTTGGCGAGCCGCCTTGCGATCTCGGTCTTGCCCACGCCGGTCGGGCCAATCATCAGTATATTTTTAGGCGCAATTTCGTCGCGGATATCCTCGGGCAGGCGCTCGCGCCTCATGCGGTTTCTAAGGGCGATGGCCACCGCCCTCTTGGCCTTGTTCTGTCCCACAATATAGCGGTCGAGTTCCTCAACGATGCGCTTCGGCGTCATCGTGGCAAAATCCTGACTCATTCTAGAGCTCCTCCACGGTAAAATTGCCATTCGTATAGATGCAGATGCCGGAGGCTATTTTAAGGCTCTTCTCCGCGATTTCGCGCGCGCTGTAGTTTGAGCACTCCAGATAGGCGAGCGCCGCGGCATAGGCATAGTTTCCGCCTGAACCAATCGCGATCACATCTTCGGCCGGCTCGATGACATCGCCGGTGCCGGACAGCAGCAGGGTCTTTTTCGTGTCGGCTACCAGAAGGAGTGCATTGAGGTTGCGCAGAGAGCGCTCGGTGCGCCAGGCCTTGGCGAGCTCGACAGAAGCGCGCTCGAGGTCGCACTGGTATTCCTTCATCTTGGCCTCGAAGAGGTCGAAGAGCGTAAAGGCATCGGCAGTCGCTCCGGCGAAACCGCAGAGAACCTTGCCATCGAGTATGCGTCTGACCTTATGCGCGTTGTTCTTCATTACAGTCTCGCCCATCGTGACCTGGCCATCGCCAGCCATAGCCACTTTCCCGCCGCGCCGTACTGCAATAACGGTGGTCGACCGTATCCTGTCTTTCTCTTCATCTGCCATCTCTGTTCCTTCCTGTACCCGCTCCGCGCATATGTCCGTGCGGATGGGCCTGATTGTAGACTTTCCGGAGTCTGTCCATATCGACATGGGTATAGATCTGTGTAGTTGAGATATTCGCATGTCCAAGGAGTTCCTGGACGGCTCTGATGTCGGCCCCATGGTCGATAAGATGGGTCGCAAAGGAATGCCTGAAAATATGGGGCGAAATGCGCTTGCCTATGCCTGCCCGCTCGGCGTAGGTATCCATAAGCCACTGTACGCCGCGGATGCTCAAGGGGCGGCCGCGGGAGTTGACAAAGACCCTGTCGGCAGAATCCTTTGTCCCGGCCTCGGCGGGGCCGCTGGCGGCCGCCACGGCCGCCCCGGCGCGGCCGCAGAGAGCCGAGCGCAGCGGCAGATAGGCCTCAAGGGCGCGCTTCGCCGGAGGGGCGATAAACACAATTCTTTCCTTCGATCCCTTGCCCTTTACCTTGGCAGTGCCTTCCCTGAGGTTGAGATTTTCGAGTCTCAGGTCCATGGCCTCGGCGACGCGGCAGCCGCTCGAGTAGAGGAATTCGAAAAGCGCACGGTCCCGGACCGATTTGAAATCATCGCCCTCGGCGAGGCCGATAAAGGCGTTTATCTCATCCTCGAAGAGAAAGCGGGGCAGACTGCGCTTGCGCTCAAGACCTTCGACATCGGCGCTCGGATCGCATTTGAGCCCAGAGTAGCGGACGCGGTACCGGTAGTAGCCCCGAACTGCGGAGAGCGCATGGTTTACGCTGGCCGAAGCTTTGCCCGCGCTCACAAGGTGCGCCTCAAAGGCGCGCACATTCTTCGTGTCCGCCGAGTCAACATCGGACACACCTTCTTCTGCGAGAAAGGCATCATAGGCCGCAAGATCCTCGTGATATGAGGCAACAGTACGGCTTGAAAGGCCCCGCACAGCCCCGAGAAAGGCCAGATAGTCCTCAATCTTTGCGTTCATGACGCGGACCTCCTGGCGCCCTGGCTGGATTCATCATCCGGCAGATGCAGATAGCCGCAGGACGGATTTATGCATGCCTTGTAAAAGCCGTGCTTTCTGTCATTCTTCTCGACCAGAAACCATCCGCAGGAAGGACAGACCGAATCTGTCGGTTTGTAATAGCTGATAAATTGACAGCTGGGATAATTTGTGCAGCCGTAGAATTCCCGTCCGCGCGTACCCGATTTGCGCCTCGCGACAATCTGTCCTGTACCGCAGAGCGGGCATTTGGCCAGGGGAATAGAGCGTGTATTTTTGCACTCCGGAAAACCGGAGCAGGCCAGAAAAAAGCCAAAGCGTCCCAGTTTTTTTACCATGGGTCTGCCGCATTTTTCGCAGACAGCCCCGGTGCTTTCGACCAGAAAGCCGCGCTTCGGCTCAAGATTCCGCATAATACTGTCAACTCTGGCCTTAAAGGGGCCATAAAAAGCAGCTATATCCGATCTCCAGTCCAGCTGTCCGGCTTCGATACTGTCGAGTTTTTTCTCCATTCTGGCGCTGAATCCCACATCGACGATTTCGGGGAAATATTCCGCGAGTATGCCATCGATAAGCGTTCCGAGCTCTGTGGGCACAAGCTGTCCTTCATTCCGCACAATATAATAGCGGTCAAGAAGAACCGAAACGGTCGGGGCATAAGTAGAGGCACGGCCCACGCCGTATTCATCCAGCGCCCTGACTATGGAGGCATCGCTGTAGCGCTGGGGGCCGGTGCAGATGTGCCGCTCTTTTCCAAGGGAGTCCAGTTTTACCACGCTGCCTGGCTGAAGCTCAGGGGCTGCATTTTCGCCCCTTCTGTTTTTGGGCATTGTCAGCCTGAGCGCCTTGTAAAAACCTTCCTCTACAAGCCTTGAGGCCATGGCAGTAAAATCAGATCCAGCGGCGGATATCGTCATAATGCGTATATGACGCTTGGCCGGACTCATCTGGCTTGCCACAAAACGCTCCCAGACAAGAGCATAGAGCTGATAGAGATCGCGGCTCAGCGCATTCTTGACTGATTCGGGTCTGAGTTCGACATCGCAGGGGATGATGGCTTCGGACTCTGCAGCCGGCTGCACTGTCCGGGACCCCTGCGGAGCGGCGTTGCCGGGAAGCTCGGCTGGAAATTCGCGTCCGATAAAGGCGCGGGCGCGGTCCACGGCTTCCACGGGGACAGAGTCTGTCTCGCTTCTCATATAGCTTATAAGCCCAAGCCGCCGCAGACTGCCATCTTCGGCCCTAAGCTCAAGACCCTCGTAGAGTTCGCGGGCAAGGCGCATTGTCTTCTTGCTCGAAAAACCAAAGCGGTCGGCCGCGCACTGCTGCAGAGTCGAGGTAATAAAAGGAGCTGGCGCTTCCTCGGCATTTTCCGATTCGCGGACGGTGCTTACGGTAAAGCTTTCACATTCAATCTTATTTATAAGAGCTGTTATTTCTTTTTCGCTGTCAAAGGCCGCCTCATTCCCCTGCGGAGTACAGAGAACGGCCTCAAAGCGGATTCTTCCGCTTTTAAGGCAGGCCCTGAGCCCCCAGTATTCGCGCGGTACAAAACTCTGGACTTCTTTTTCGCGCTCGCAGATCAGGTGAAGAGCCGGTGACTGAACCCGGCCGGCAGAAAGGCCGTTTTTTACCTTGCGCCAGAGTATGGGCGAAAGGTTGTAGCCTACAAGACGGTCCAGAACACGGCGCGCCTTCTGCGCCTCAACTCTGGCCGCGTCGATTTCAGAAGGCGATTCAAGCGCTCTGGCAATGGCTCCGGCAGTCAACTCGCTGCAGGCAATCCGCTTTACGGACAGCTCTGGATACTTTGCGTGTATGGATTTCGCGATGGAAGAGCAGTATGCTTCGCCCTCTCTGTCATTATCGCCCGCAGTGAGCACAAGCGCACAGCCTTTGGCCCTGCGCAGAAGATCCCTGAGCCGGGCGGCCCTGCCGCGCACGGTGAGATATTCGGGCTCGAAATTTTCCATATTAGTTATGCCCATTCTGGATCTGGGCAGATCGATGAGGCGTCCGTCGGTGGCGAAAACACTATATCCGTTGGGGAGACAGGGCTGAATTGTGGAGGCCTTTGCCTCCGATTCTACGACGACAAGAACGCCCTCTCTGTTCATGCGCGGCTCCCAGTCTGTCCGAAGAGCTCCGCGCGCAGGGACTCGGCGAGAAAGCCCGCTTCGACCGCCGAGGCTCCAGAGACTAGAGCCGCGGGTACAGAGGCGGCGGAAGCTGTCCCGACCGCAAGGCCCAGATCCGGCATGGAGATGGCGCGTGCGGCCATGGCATGCGGCATTTCCATTCCCCAGTCGCAGAGAATATCGGAGACTCCGGCCACTGCCTTCGCTCCATCCTCGGCAAGGCGGTCAAGTCCGGCGCTGCGCGGACCGCCGAGCCGCGATGCGGACACAAACACATCCCGGCCCTGTTCCAGGGCAAAGTCGGCGGTAATAAGGGCCCCAGAGCCAGCCGGCGCCTCACAGACAAGCACTCCGCGTCCAAGCCCGGAGATAAGGCGGTTGCGCTCGGGAAAATGGCTCCGGTAGATTTCGCTAGCCGGCGGATACTCAGAGAGCAGCAGTCCCCCATTCTCCAGAATGGAGGAAGCGAGACTGCTGCTGCTCTGCGGATAGACCCGTTCTATTCCACAGGGAAGAACAGCGCAGGTGAAGCCCCGGCGCGAAAGGGCCCCGCGGTGGGCGGCGGAATCGAGCCCGCGCGCGAGGCCCGAGACAACGCCTATTCCTGCATCCGCGCATTCGGCCGCGGCAGTCTCTGCCGCGCAGATGCCTTCGGGTGTGGGATATCTTGTACCAACTATTGAGAGACAGGGATGTTCGGATGGAAGCGCGCAGCCGCGGAGGTAGAGGCCAAATGGGGCGCCGGGTATTTCCCTGAGCGCCGCGGGATAGCCGCTGTCGGCGCTGCTTGCAAAGCGCGCTCCAACGCGTTCAAGAAAGCCGAGATCCTCTTCGGCCTCTCCTGCGACACGGCAGGCGTCAAAACTGCGCATGGCGATGGGTTTGCCGATCAGGGCGGCTATATCCCCGAGGATGAGACTCCTGAATTCCAGCCCTGACTCGAGGACCGCAAAAAGAGTCTGCTTGTCTTCCGGGCGCAGAAAGCCGAGGCGCTGGACGGCGAGCGCCTTGAGAAGCCTATTTTCCCGATCCATTGCCATTCATCTCATCCATTATGCGCTGCCGGTTCGCCTCGGCCGCGTCTTTTTTCGCCTTTACCTTTGTCGTATCTATGACTTTTCCATAGGTGTCGACCGCTTCCTGATTGCGGCCCAAGCTGTAATAGATTCTGCCGAGGAGCAGCATGGCATCGACATTTTTTGTCTCAACTTCAAGGACTCTTTGAGCGAGCGGGAGTGCATCGGCCGGTCTGTTCAGCTCAAACTCGTAGAGCACGGCGAGGCCATAGAGGGCACTTGCATAGCGGGGGCTCAGATCCAGCGCGCGTCTGTAGGAGGACTCGCAGGTGGCAAACCACTTCTGCTTTTCGGCAAGCCCGTCAGGGCCCTTCGCTTCTTTGGATTTGGCGATATAGCCTGCGCAGAGGCCGGCATGATAATAGAGCGTTTCGTTGGCGGGATAGAAATCGATTGCGCTCAGGTAGGCCTCATAGGCCTCGCCGTACATTTTCTTGGCCTCATACCGCGAGCCAAGGAGCTTATAGTAGATGCCAGTGCGCTCCTTAAGCTCGACAATTTTGTCCACATCGGCCGAAAACTGCGCGATGCCTTTTTTGAGATCTTCTGGGGACTGGGGAGTCGCGCCCTTGGCGCTTCTCGATTCAAGCGAGAGCAGACTGTTCATATCCTTGTTCTGGCCGCAGGAGGCGAGGACAGGACAGACGGCAAGGACACAGAGCAGAAGCACGCCAAGAGACAGTCCTGTGCTCCGCGCGCAGCCTTTTCTCTGCCCGGCTCCACGAATGCAGCGCAATTCTTCAGTATTCATAGTTACCGCTGTCTTCATCTGTCTCTCCCTTCCCGCTGATACTGCCTGCGGACACGGCGCCGATTCAGCGGCCGCTATTTCCGCGGGAAAAAATCGTGATGGTACTCGGAGAGCGACTCAGGGTCTATGTGGGTATAGATCTGTGTCGTGGAAATGTCCGAGTGTCCGAGCAGCTCCTGCACCGTGCGGAGGTCAGCGCCCCCCGCGAGCAGATGGGTCGCGAAACTGTGCCTGAAGGTATGCACCTTGGCCTCGACACCGGAGGCCTGCCGGATCAGATCAAAGCGCTTCCAGATGCCCTTGCGGGAAATACCCTTGCCCTGATGGTTGAGGAAGATCCTGTCAGAGCGGAGCTTTTTCTGAAGCTTCGGCCTGCCCTCATCGATGTACTTCTTGAGCCAGTAGGCGGCGGCATCGCCAAAGGGCACAAGCCTTTCTTTGTTGCGCTTGCCGAGGACGCGGATTATCCGCTCCTCCATATAGACTGAATCAAAACTGAGCGCACTGGCTTCCGATATGCGGAGGCCGCAGGAGTAGATAAGCTCGAAGAGAGCGCGGTCGCGGAGTCCCTGGGGTGTTCCTGTATCGATAGCCGAGAGAAAGTGGTCAACTTCCTCAGGAGAGAGGACAAGGGGAAGATTCCTCTCCTGTTTGGGCGTTTCGATCAGAGTTGAGGGATTGTCCGCCCTGAGCTCCTCAAGAGTGAGAAAACGGAAAAAGGCGTGAAGGCTGGAGACAATGCGCGCCATGGTCTTGCGCGAAAGAGCGTTTTCATCGGTCTTTCGAGCCTGAGGCTTTTTCGGACTGCCCGGCCCCGCCATCTTTGCGGCTGACGCTTCCTCCTGTGGGGCGGCGGCCTGCCCGGCCTGGCGCCAGATCAGAAAGGAGACGAGGTCAGCGCTTGAGCAGCTGAGACTCGAGAGCCCCCTCTCCTCAAGCCAGGGCAGCAGCATCGATGCCTCCCGGAGATAGACCTCCGCTGTCAGAGGGGATTTGCGCCTCTCGGCGATGAGATAGCTCTGATAGCGCTTGAGAAGCTCCGGATCTCCCGCTCCGGCGGGATTGGAGGAGCTTTTCGCCCCGAGGGCATCCGCTCTGTCCATCAGAGCTGGCCTTTTTCACCACTGAGCCGCTTGTCGCGGATTATTGTGGGGATATCGAGTTCGTCCTCTTCTTCATTGTTCCGGCCGAGGAGATACTGCTTCCCGCGCGATTCTGAGTTCTCGGTGATGCGTTTCCATTCATCGCTCGAAAGATAATCCTCGAAGCTGTGTTTGGGCACCGCCTGGGCTGGAGCGGCCTCGCCTTCCTCGGGCTTGGTTTCCGTGCTCGAAAAACCTGTGGCGATAACGGTAACCCGTACTTCATCGCCAAGCGAGGGATCGATAATAAGTCCGGGCTTCTGCGAAAAATCGTGATCGGCCGACTCGTTAATAAGATTCGCGATTTCTTCATATTCTGTAAGGGAGAAATCCTCGCCCGCCGTTACGTTGACGAGAATATTCTTTGCCCCGGCTATGCTTGTATTTTCGAGCAGAGGATTGGAAATAGCCTTGCCCGCGGCCTCGATGGCGCGGTTGTCGCCCGTGGCCGAACCTATGCCCATAATGGCATCGCCCTGGCCCTGCATTACAGTGCGCACATCGGCGAAGTCTATATTCATCTCTCCGGGAACAGTTATGAGATCGGAGATCGCCTGTACTCCCTGCCTCAGCACATCATCCGCCATATAGTAGGCCTGGCGTATCGGTGTACGGCGGTCCACAATTTTGAGAAGCCGCTGATTGGGAATAACTATAAGGGTATCGACCGACTGCCTGAGTTTTTTAATTCCCTCTTCGGCGAGTTTGGCCTTGGTGGTTCCCTCAAAGGTGAAGGGCTTTGTCACAATTGCGACAGTAAGGGCGCCCAGCTCGCGGGCCACCTGAGCTATTACGGGAGCGGAGCCGGTGCCCGTACCGCCGCCCATGCCCGCGGTGATAAATACCATATCGGAGCCCTGCAGCACCTTCGATATGGCCTCCTTGTCCTCCATCGCGGCCTTTTCGCCCACTTCGGGCTTGCCGCCCGCACCAAGGCCATGAGTGACCTTGGTGCCCAGCGCCAGCCTTGTGGAAGCCTTGGAGAGGTTTAGAGCCTGAACATCAGTATTGGCAACAATAAAGTCGACATTCTTTATTCCGGCCGCAATCATGCGGTTGACCGCGTTGGAACCGCCGCCCCCCGCGCCGATTACGCGGATTACTGTGGGACTTACGCTCTGATTCTGTTCCGATACGGCGCCGGAGACCGGGCCTGCCGCGCCGGCCATGCTGCCGCTGTTCGCCGAATTAACCACTTCGATGTTCATGTTCCCCTCCCCAACAATTCTATCTGCTGTGACCTTTATCTATGCGCCGCGCATCATTAACGCGGCCTTCCGCTCTGCGTTCGGGAAGCCCTTCCCCAAGGGCTTTCCCGTGCGCACGGCTCCATGGCCGGCGGAAGTTTTTATCAATTAAAAGAAACCATGTTTAATCCAGTCCCAAAAGCGGCCAATAGCCGATTCGCCTTTTTCGCCCTTTGCAGCTTCCCTGGGACCGCCTCTGCTCTCCTCGGGCGAAAGGCTCTCAGCGCCGAGCAGCACAAGCCCGACTCCGGTCGCGTAGACCGGACTCCGGTATTCCTCCACGAGGCCTCCAACTGTCAGCGGATATCCAATACGCGCAGGCATTCCAAAGATCTCGCTGGCGAGTTCGGGCACGCCCTGCATGAGAGCCCCGCCGCCAGTGAGCACAACCCCGCCTTTAATGCGGCGCCAATAGCCCATATTCTCTATACGCTCGCGCGACATGCGGAATATCTCCTCCATGCGCGGCTGGACAATCGAGCAGAGTTTGCGGCGCGGAATTTCGGTAGGCGCGCGGCCGCCGACACCGGGAACAATGACGGTTTCTTCCGGGTCGACATTCTCAACCCAGGCCGACGCGGATTCGCGCTTAAGCCGCTCAGCGGCGTCGAGCGGCACCGAGAGCATAATGGAGATATCGCTCGTAACCTGAGCACCGCCTGCGGGGATGACGCTTGTAAAATACGGAGCCCCATCGGAGTAGACAAGGAGATTGGTGGTGCCGGCGCCGAGATCGACAAGGAGGCAGCCCAGTTCCTTTTCGTCCGAATTGAGAGTGGCCCGCGAAGCGGCGAGGCTCTGCAGAATAAGGCGGTTCACCTTGAAGCCAGCTCTGTTTATGCAGCGCACAAGGTTCTCGGCTGTAGTCACAGAACCCGTGATAATATGCACCTCCGCCTCAAGCCGGACGCCTATCATGTCTATCGGGTTGCGCACACCTTTCTGGTCGTCGACAATAAAAGTCTGAGGTATTACATGCAGGACCTCGCGGTCCATTGGTATTACCACAGCTCTGGCCGCTTCGATAACGCGGTCCACATCCTCCTGCGTGATCTCGCGGTTTTTGCCTGTCACAGCCACAACGCCGCGCGAATTTATGCCTTCGATATTGGCGCCGGCCACGCCGACAAAGCAGTCCTTGACCTCACGGCCGGACATAAGTTCAGCTGCTTCGATGGCGGAGGCCACTGACGCAAGAGTCGCTTCTATATTTACAATGACGCCTTTCCTGAGTCCGGTCGATGGCGCAGTGCCGACGCCGGTAATCTCAAGCACGCCGTTTTCGTTGTATTCCCCGATAACCGCTCTGGTCTGGGCAGTTCCTATATCGAGGCCAACGATGAGGTTCTCAGCCAGACTGTCCCTCCTTAACGCGATATACAACAGTGCCCGTCCGGAAATCGATCTCGGCAATGCTGCCCGTGCTGTTCTGCGGGCCGAGCACATCCAGTACAAGTATGATAGAGCGCAGGGTCGTCTCGTTCAAGACAGCCCCTGTCCGCACTGGCAGCCTGTGGTGAAGCGGATAGAGTATCAGCTCCGGCTCCGCTCCGCTGCCACGCACAGCGCGTATCTCCGAAAACGCGCCAAGAAGAGCGGGGGCTGAGGCCTCCACATCCGAAAGCGACTTGAATATCTGGCTGTAGGCAGGCGGAAGATCCATCCCAGGCGTAAAGCCCTCGATCTGAAAACCGCTCACAACTGGAAGATCATTTCTGAGCTTTCCAGAGCCGGATGCCAGTGCAAAGAGTTTTCCGCCCGCGTCGCAGTAGACAGGCTCGAGTCTTCCATTATAGCTGACAAGAAGAACAGCCACTGGCTTTCTTTCGCTTATGGTTATGCGTATAGTGCCGGGGAATATCCGCTGCACATCGGCGGTCTCAACAGAAGGAGAACTGAGCAGGGCCTTTTCCATGGCGCCGGTATTCACCTTCAGGAAATACTCATTCCCATGGATAAGCGCCGCACTCATAACATCGGAGGCGCTGAGACTGCTGTTTCCGCGCACTTCAATCCTGTTTATTTTAAGGGTTGGCAGAACTGCGCAGGTCAGGGCGCAGAGCAGTACCAGAATCGACAGTATGCTGAGAATAAGCCCGGAGCGGCTCCTGCTCTGCGCAGTCCCGCGCGGCCGGGGCACGGCCAGAGGGGCATCTGTCCAGATTCCCGAAGCTCCGAAATCGGGTGAAAGTTTTTCATATCCGCGGCTTCTGCTGCGGCCTTCGGAAGAAGGAGAATGGCGCGCGGCGCTCCTGCCCGCGCCGGGCCGGGACGCTGCACCGGGCCGGGGGCCGCCTTCGGTGAATTCATAGTCCAGCGAGCCGATGACGAACTCAGACATTGTCCGCCCCCCGGCCCATGGCCCCAAACGCCGCATCCATGCCGGCGTCATCATTCTTTGCCGCGGTTTTCCGCTCTCCAGCCTCATTCCCGCGCGAAAGATTTACAAGCAGCCCGCAGATGCAGCCAGATGCGACAATCGATGATCCGCCGGCCGAGAAGAGCGGAAGGGCAATGCCAGTCGCGGGCACCGAACCGCAGACGACAGCGACATTGATGAGCACTTCCAGAAGCAGCAGAGTCATGAGGCCAAAACCAAGCAGAGACCGGAATGTATCGGTCTCCCTATACGCTCTGCGGTATGCGAACCAGGCCAGAAAGCCCCAGAGCGCCAGGAAAAGCAGAACGCCGATAAAGCCAAGCTCCTCTGCCCATGCCGCAAAGATAAAATCGGACTGTACTTCGGGAATAGAGCCGATCTTGAGTGTCCCAAGGCCGATACCCTTTCCAAAGAAGCCTCCAGAGCGGATCGCGCGCATAGAGGCGAGAATCTGATAGCTCTTTCCATGAGGAGCGTAATCAGGCACAAGGAAGGCGAGCACGCGCTCAAGTCTGTATTTTGCCGTGAGCACGGAGAGCACGCCAAGAGGAAGTCCCACCGCCAGAGTACCGATAAAAAATCTGACAGGGGCACCCGCGGCCCAGAAAAGGCTGAGTGCGATCAGCGCACAGATTACCGCAGTTGAAAAATCGGTCTGGAGGAAAATAATAACACAGCCAAGACCGGTAAGGATAAAGGGCAGTATGCAGGCAGAGGCAGGAATTCCGCCGTTCAGGCTTGAGCCGTCAGGGCCGTTTTCTCTGCGGTTGTCGAGAATATGAGCGAGGTAAAATACCGATATCGGCTTCCAGAATTCGGAGGGCTGCAGAGTCTGGCCGGCAATTTTAATCCAGCGGTTTCCGCTGTTCCTCACATCCTCGAGTCCAGGTATAAAGGGCAGCAGCAGGCAGAGAAGGCCAATAATAGTAATTGGCATTATCTGCGCCCGGAGTTTTTCGAGCGGAAAGAAAGCAAGGAAAATAAAGCCCAGAAACGCGACTCCAAGGAAGCGGAGCTGGCGCACGAAAAAGAAGTCGGAAGTCTGATTCATGCTGAGAGCAAAGCCGCAGGACGCCGACCAGAGTATGGCCAGGCCCATCCCCGCGAGGAGGAAGAGAATGGCGAGGAAGGGACCATTTTCGGCACGGTCCTTTGCCATGGGCTCAAGCGCAAATCCTGACACAGCCTTGCTCCACCAAACCTTACTGTATTTTGAGCGTGGTCAGCGCGATTATCGCGAAGAGACCGCCCAGTATCCAGAACCGGGTCACAACCTTTGTCTCGGCCCAGCCTTTCAATTCAAAATGATGATGAAGAGGAGCCATCTTGAAGAGTCTTTTGCCATGGGTCAGCTTGAAGTAGCAGACCTGCAGAATATCGGAGGCCACCTCTATGACAAAGACGCCGCCAACTATAAGGAGCAGAACTTCCTTCTTGACCATAAGGGAGAAAACGCCCAGAACGCCGCCGAGCGCCAGTGAGCCGGCATCGCCCATAAAGACCTCGGCTGGATGGCAGTTGAACCAGAGAAAACCGACGCAGGCGCCGATAAGCGCGAGAATAAATACCGTGAGCTCCCCCGAGCCCTTTATAAAGGGAATCTGCAGGTAGGCGGACCAGTCCGCGCGGCCGGTCACATAGGTGAGAATCGCAAAGGCTATAAGAGCCATAATGACGAGTCCTGTAGCGAGTCCATCGAGGCCATCCGAAAGATTGACCGCGTTGGACCATCCGACTACATAGACAATCGCAAAGGGAATCCACCATACGCCCATATCGCCAATGGCGTTTTTGAAGAAGGGCAGATAAAATTTTGTGGTCTCGGGATTATTGGAAAAATAGAGGACGAGCACGACCACTGTGGCCACAATTGTCTGCCCGAGAAATTTTGCCCAGGCCGGAAGCCCGTCGGAGTTATGATATTTAATTTTAAGCCAGTCATCGAGGAAGCCCACAAGGCCAAAACCCAGCAGGGCACCCATGGCGGTCCACATATAGAGTGAATGCAGATCGCTCCAGAGCAGCACAGCTACCGCGACCGAGATAATTATAAGGAGACCGCCCATTGTGGGCGTGCCGGACTTGGAGAGATGGCTCTGCGGCCCATCGGCCCGCTCAGACTGGCCGAACTTGAGCACCCGGAGACGCGCAATGAGTTTGGGCCCGAAAATAAAGGCCAAAAGCAGAGCGGTTACCGCGGCATAGGCTGACCTGAAGGTGAGGTAGCGGAATACATTGAGCGGCGAAAAATATCTGGTCAGCGGATACAGAAGCTCAAGAAACATTTTCTTTCCCCTTATTCATATTTTTATGCGGTCTACAAGCCGTTCGAGAGCCATGCCTCTCGACGCCTTGATAAGCAGGAGATCGCCCTCCCTCGCAAAGTCCTTTACAGCCTTTGCAAGACGGTCAAAATTGGTTTCGAAGAGCAGAGGCCCCTTGAAACCAGAAGACCTGACGGTCTCGAAGGCCGGCCTTGTCTCTTCCCCAAAGAAGAAAAGCGCATCGGCCTTCGATGCCGCCGCCGAGGCGCCAACCTGGCGGTGCGCCGCCGCGGAATCCGCGCCCAGCTCCAGCATGGAACCGAGCACATAGAGCCTTCTGCCCTTCCAGCCTATGGAATCGCAGAATTCAATGGCGGCCTCCGAAGAATCCGGGTTGGCGTTATAACAATCCCGTATAATTGTTATGGCTCCGCGGAGAATCTCCGAGCGGCCGAAAAGCGGGCGCACTGCCTCGAGCCCCGCGGCGACTTCCCGCGGAGGCGTCCCCACGCACTCCGCGAGAGCCATCGCCGCAATGGCATTCGAAAGATTGTGCCTGCCCACAAGGGGAAAATGGACCTTGAGCCCCTCCCAGTCGACGGAAAAACCGTCCAGCCCCAGATCCTCCGCTCCCCTGAATCCCTTTGTCGAATGCGGGCCAAAATCTCCAACCCTGCCCCGCACGCCCTCCTTGAGGAAGGCATTATAATCGTCAGCCTCGGGCACAAAGCCCCGCTGGCTGCCGGAAAAATGCGAAAATATCTGTTTTTTTTCGAAGGCAATCGCGTCGCGCGAGCCGAGAATGCCGATATGGGCAGTCCCGATATTGTTAATCAGCGCGATATCAGGTTCGTAGATTCCGGCGAGCTCGCCCATCTCGCCCGCGCGGTTCATGCCCATCTCGAAGACCCCAATCTCGGCGCTGGAATCGATGCCGAACATGGACTGAGAAAGCCCTATATCGGAATTGAGATTGCCGGGGTTCATGGCCACCTTGTGGCCCTGCTCCAGGATGGAGGCGCATATTTCCTTCGTGGTGGTTTTGCCGCTCGAGCCGGTAATACCAACTCTGAGCAGTTCTGGACAGGCTCTGCGTCTTTCGCGCGCGAGCGCCTGCATCCCCGTCAGCACCTTCTTCACAATTATAACCGCTGTCCCCGGCTTTAGAGGAGCGTTCTTCCGCGCCCATCCCTCTTCGGACACGAGCAGCACTTCGGCACCCCTCTCGAGAGCCGCGCCGAGAAAGTCATGACCGTCGGCTTTTTCGCCGGGCAGGGCGGCAAACAGCGAGTCCGGTCCGGCTGCCCGTGAGTCTACGGCGATCGAGCTGAAGCCGGCGCCGCTTTCGCCGAGGAGGCGGGCATCGAGACCGGCGGCCCTGAGCATATCGAGGGCCTTTCCCGCGCTGAAGCGCACAAGGCTCATTCGGCGCCTCCTGATCCAGCGCCGTCCGTGCTCTGCGCAGGGGCAGAGGATGGCGCGGCCGGGCCATTCCGCTGCTGAGGCAGCGCGGCCGCGGAGGCCCCGGCCGCCGCGGCGGCAAGAGCGCTGCGGTTGGCCGTGCTGATGGCATCGGCACGGGGGGAATTCTGCGCACTGCCCGCGGGCACAATGTGCACACGGCGCTCGGGGCTGGCCTTTATCATGCCAAGTCCGGGTGCGAGATCATTGATTCTTTCTTTGCTGGAATATACAGAGATGGAGCCGACGAGCTTTTCATTCTCGTCGAACACGCGTTTTTCCTCTGTCTCAATGCTCCTCGCCCTGATAGAGAGGATTGAATAGCGGTTGGACTGCCAGACAACACCCAGCAGAAGGACGGGGACAGAAGCCACCAGAGCGGCAAGGCCGGCGCGTTTCATCTGTGTGCACCTCCCTCGTCAGCAGTTCTGCGCCGTAAAACACGGAGCTTGGCGCTTCTCGAAGCGGGATTCCGCCCAACCTCTTCTGCGCCGGCTTCCAGGGGCTTCTTGAGCACAAGTTCGTAAGCAGCTGACTCTCTATCTATCGGCGCATCGGAGCCCTGAATAGAGTCCCCGCCTGCAGGGCGGGGAACGAGCCCCGAGAGTTCGCGGAAAATGGTCTTTACAATGCGGTCTTCGAGGGAATGGAAGCTGATAACAGCCATGCGCCCGCCCGGGGCCAGCACCTCCGCCGCAAGGCGTATGCCGCGCTCCGCACGGCCAAGTTCATCGTTGACCGCGATGCGGAGGGCCTGGAAGGTTCTCGTCGCCGGATGGATCCGGCCGTGACGGTACTGGGCCGGCACAGCGGCCGAGACAATTTCGGCGAGACGGCCGCTTGTGGCGATCCGGCCGCTCTGACGGGCCTCGACAATGGCGGCCGCGATGCGGCGCGAAAGCCGCTCCTCACCATAGATATAGATAATGCGGGCAAGCTCTTCTTCCCGCTCCGAATTGACAATATCGGCGGCACTGCGGGCGGCTCCAGGCGAGAGCCTCATATCGAGGGGCTCATCCTTTGCGAAGCCGAAACCGCGGCCGGACTCAAGGTAGTGGTGCATCGAGATGCCGAGATCGAAGAGCACGAGATCAGGCTTTGTCGAGGAAAGGAGAGGATCGCCAGCCGCTCCGGCCAGCACCTCATCGAAATAGCCAGTCCGGTACTGGACACGGGGGCCGAACTGCGCAAGGCGGGCCTTCGCTTCTTCCTGTATCGCGGGATCGGCGTCTACGCCGAGATAATGCAGCTCGGGATAGCGCGCAAGGAAGGCAGCGGCATGGCCGCCCTCGCCCAGAGTGGCATCGAGCATAAGCGAATCCGCCCGGGGCGGTACAAGGTAGGTCAGCGTCTCCTCGAGGAGGACAGGCACGTGGGATATTGCCATCTCGCCGCCGCCTACAGAATGACTCCGCCGAGCTCTTCGGCGGCAGCCTGGAATTCGGACTCGCTCTCGGCCGTGTATTTGCGGTAGGCCTCAGCGTCCCAGATTTCGATGTACTTGGTGATCCCGAGGATCACACAATCCTTGGAGAGCCCTGCCCATTCGCGGAGGCTCTGCGGTATCGAGATGCGGCCCATCTTGTCTACCTCGACCTCCTGGGCCGGGGCGAGGATGCGCCGCTGAACAAGCCGGGATTTAGCCTGGAAGATGCTCGTCGAGGCCATAAGCTTCTGCGAGAGACTCTCCCATTCATCGGGGGAAAAGAGCCAGAGGCAGGGATCCACTCCCTGGGTGAGGACGAAATCAGTCCCCGCAAGCTCCTCGCGGAGCCGCGCCGGAAGGGAGAGTCTTCCCTTCTCGTCCAGACTGTTTCGAAACTCACCAGTAAGCAGGTTCATTCCACTTTTTCCTACAGATTCCTACTCTTTCCCACTTTTTCCCACTACTTATCTTATACTATCCCGCTGGCAGGAAGTGTCAACAAAACCGGAAAAGGAAAAAAGCGACAGAAACACTATTTTTCACGTTATACCTAACATCCGTTGGGCTGTTATGGAGAAATCAGAGAGGCTATGTTTAGGCCATTATGATGAGCTATGAATACTACATAGTTTTCCCCGAAGGCGATGAACAGGAGATCGGGGCCCCCCTCAGAATCGACGAACTCGTGGATATGAACGGCCGCCCTCTCGAGCTGCCTCTGCCCACGCCCCGCATGGTTGTCTACCGGGTTGTAAAGATCAGAAAGCGCGAAGATAAGGGCGAAGAAGCCAGCTATCACTATCTGGAACTTGTAGGCGCGGAAGAGCTCCTCTCCTACTGCAGGTAAACAATGACGCAGGCAGATACTGCGCTTTTCTGCTGGCTATAAAAAAGGCGCCAGAGCTGGCGCCTTTTAGGGGCAGTGCCCGGGATCCGGGCCGCCTCGCAGGATTATTTCGGGAAAAGGCAGAGATCCGGAGTGGTATGGACATTCTGGAGCGAAAGGCCTTCCTTTACCTCGCTCTCGGCTTCGAGATTGAGCTCGAAGTGATGGGAGAGGGGCTCGAGGCCGGGCGATTCAATTTTGAGCTCGAAAGAGAAATGCCGCTTCTCGCCCACCGAGGCGGCGGCTACCGCGCGGGGCCTGAGTATAAAGTTGCCTGCTGTCGCCTTCGCAAAAATAAAGGGATTCTGCCAGTTGGCGTCTATCATTCTGCAGGGCGAGCTGTCGAGAAAAAGGGTTGCGCTTCCCTCGGCCACGGGGGCGAAATTGACGCCGTTAAAGGCGCGGCCCATGATGGCGGGCATATTGAAGACAGGTCCCTCGGGCAGATCGCGGACCTTGGTTATGCTGTGGTCGATGTTGGGCCGCTGGTTGTGCTCAACCTGAGCCCAGCCCTCCTTGGCCCTGACGATGATATCGGCCCTGAGCTGCACTTTTTCGAGGAAATCGCGCTCCCGATAGGCAAGGCCCCGGCTCGAGACAATGTACTGGGGTTTTACCCGGTTGAGCACATAGCAGACTACATCCAGCCTGCATTGAGGACAGGTGCAGAAACCAAGGTTGTGGTCAGCTTCCTCGATGGCAAAAAGCTCGTCTACGACGCCGAACACAACTTCTTCCATGAGGTTCTGGATTTCCATGCTGCCCTCCATATTGCATTCTCTTTGAGCATAGCGGGATTGGCCTCCGCCGGGCAAGTCTTTAAATGAAAATAAATGCATTCTCAAGTATAATACCCTTGAGATGATTCAAAACAGCTGTCCAGGGAAATTGTACCATGGCATGCTGGCTGCCGCACTGGCCGCCATGCTTTTAATAATTCCGCAGCTCTCAGCCTGCAGGCGGGAGGCGGGAAGCCGCGCATCGGCGAAGCCGGCAGCGGCCGGGTCAGGCCCGGGCGCTCAGGGCGGTGCCGCGCAGAACGCCGCCGTTCAGCAGGCAGAATCTGCGCCGGCGGCTGGGAATGGCCCCGTCAGCATGGGGCCTGCCCGGCCTTCAGCGCCGCCTCCTCCGAATGAGGCGCCGCCCGAGCCCGGGGAGCCGCCAGCCCCGGCAGGGAGGCCCTTCCAAGGCGGACAGCAGCCGCCACAGGCGGGCGCAGCGGCGGCTACAAAGAGACGCATCGATTACCGCCCTCTTCCCGTCCCCCTCGCCAACTCAAGATCTCTGAGTCCTGCCGCGCCCTCGGCGGGCATTGGGCCCTCCGACTTTATAATCGGGCCCCTCGCTCCGGAGACGGATCCCTCGCTTGAAAATCAGGCTGCCCTCCTAACCGCGAAAAATTTTCTCGCAGCCATCTGTTCCGGCAGTTTTCCCGATAAGCTGGTTCTTCCCTCGACAAGACCTCTGCTCTCCCTCGTCATCAGCCCCCTGCTGAAAGAAGAGAAGCGGCCCTCGCATTTCCGGATCGGCCGCCTCCTCGCAGCCTCTGACCCCGGCTCCGGGGACACTGTGGCCAGCGCCAGAATCCGCCTCGATGAAAAAAGCGGTGAGATAAACCTGAGAAAAGAGAATAAAAGCTGGTATGTTGAGAGCATCAGCCTCGACGAGAGAGACGCCGCCGGGAGCGGGGAGAAGCCGGCGGAGGATCTCTATGAGCCGCGCCTCGGCGCAGAATAGGAGAAGCGGTAAAAATGGCACTAGGGCTTAAGTGGATCGAAAAAGAATTTGTCCTCGGTGCGGCCAGAGACGAAAAAATCCCGGTGCTGCTCGCCGCCGGAGGCGGCGAATGGCCTCTTCAGCTGCTCTCCTTTTCCCAGGATGGACTGCTGTTCAGCCATCAGATTCCAGCCCGTCTCCTAAGCGAAGGAAAACGCTACGACTTCCGCTTCGACTACCGCGAACAGGAGATGACCTTCAGCTCCGTCCTCGTCGATATCACCGATACAAAGCTCAGCTTCCAGATGCCCGAGTCGATCTTCAAGGGGCTCGAGCGCAGATACAGGAGGCGGGCGCCGCCGAGCGACCTCAGCGTTTCATTCTCTCTCGAGGGCGACCGCTACGAACTCGCCTTTCCAAAGACAAGGGAATATGCCCCGGTGAGCGGGCCCGAAGTCTCGGACAGCTTCAAGGGCGAGGATATCAGGGATCTGATACGGCAGTTCAACAGCAGAGCGGGCGAATTTGCCGACAGAAAAGCCATAGTGATGTTCAAGGAGAAAAAACCCGAGACCCTCGAAGAGAAGCTTATAACAGCCACAGGCAGAGTACTCTATATCCCGACCGCTCTGAGCGGTCTCCCCTCTATCGACCCCTATGTGGAGCCCCGGATAATAACGCGGGATATATTCCGCGACTATGTACGCAGGGCGGGGCTGCCGGCACAGGAGGGAGCCAGACCCCCCTCTTCCGGCGCCATGCCGGCCAGCGAGGAGGTCGACGAGGCCCTGACCGCATTTGAGCGCATGGAGCGCAGAAAGGGCCTCGTATCAGCCCTGTATATACCTATTGTCTTCCAGGAATATGTGATCGGCTATGTAATGCTGAGCAACAGCGACCAGAAAAGGCCCCCCTTCGATCTGTCGGTGCTCGATACCTTCTACCAGTTTGCAAAGGTACTCGCCTATTCGCTCAAAACAAATGGATATTTCGCCGCCGCACCGAAGAAAAAATCGGATTTCAGCGCCGACGTTATCGATGTGAGCGCGGGGGGACTTCTCTTTACAAGCGCCTCCCGGGCCCTCGCCGCCGCCCTGCTGCCGGGAAGCGGGGTCGAGCTCAGCATAACAAAGGGGCCGAGGATAATGAGGGCCCAGGGCCTGATCAGGCGGCGCTATCAGGACGCCAATCTGTACTACTATGCCCTTGAATACAGAGAGATAGCCCCGGAGGATTTCCGTTTTCTCTTTGAGGAGCTCTACGGCCGGCCCTATACGGATGCGGACTCAGATAAAGTTGGCGGCAGCCTTATTCGACCGCGACCCCAAGATGGCGCTCAGGGAAGCGCTTGAGCATGGCCACGCAGTTCCGCTTCTGATTGAAGACAAAGCCGCCGTTCCAGTACTCAAGGGCGGCAAAGAGGGCGTTGCCGCCGTCATTGTCGTCGCTCGTCTTGGTTCTGAAGCTCACATAGTCGGCGAGCGCCTCGAAGTTCTGATCGGTCAGACAGGCCAGGCGCTTGCGGTTGAATTCATTCCACTTCTCAAGATCCTTGAAGCCCTCGCCCTCATCCTCGACAATAAGATGGGCATGGGTCGAGCTGAAGGAATACCAGACCCTGACTTTTTTCTCGGGATTGCATTTGTTGCCATGCTTGACCGCGTTCTTGATAATCTCGCTGATCTGCTGCTCGAGGAGGTTTATCTCCTTGATGTCGGGCGGGGCCGACTGCACGATGAGCAGGGTAAAATAGCGGATCTGGCGGTAGTCAGAGGGAAACTCCTTGTGGAGCATATCGGTCTTGTCGAAAAGGGGCGAATTCTCGTCGATCCTGATCTCTTTTGCCACTTCGGGCGTCTTGTTCTTCTCGCTCATTGCACTAGGCCTCCATGCTCGAAATAGCGTCTTCAAGGGTCGGCTGAATCGGGAAGAAACTCATGAGCCTTGTGAGCTCTATGACTTTCTTGACCGAACCGTGGATATTGGCTATGGCCAATTTGAGATTCATCTTCTTTATAGTCGAGCAGATGTAGATGAGGGCTCCAATTCCGCTTGAATCGATGTAGTCCACATTTTCAAGATTGATAATGAAGCGTTCGACATGCTTTTCGAGCATCTTCATTATCAGCTCTTTCAGCTTGTAGGAATTGTAGAGATCCATCTCGCCATTGACGTCGATAATGTAGATCTCACCGCTCTTCCGGATTTTAAGTTCCATGGGCTCTGGCTCCTTACAAATTCCCCGCCTTCATGACGAGGACAGTCTGATCGTCATGCTGAGGCGAAGGTCCAACAAACCGCTCAACATCTTTGCGCACCGCCTCGGCGATGCCCCCGGCCGCAAGAGAGCTGCTTTTGGCTACAGTGGCACCAAGCCTCTGTCTGCCATACTGCTTGCTCTGATCGTCCATGGCTTCGACAAGGCCGTCGCTGTACAGAACGATAACATCTCCGGGGTTCAGCCTGAAATTCTTCTGGCTGTAGGCCGTTGTTCTTTCGACACCTATCGGAATGCTCTTTATATCGACGGTCTCAACCTGGCCTGTGCTCTGTCTGAACACGAGGACAGGCTGTTCGGCGGCGTTGGCGAATTCCACTTCGCCGCTGCCGGCGTTTACTGTGACGAGACCAAGTGTCGCAAAGTGATCCACATCGACCTGGCCGGTGATGCCGCGGTTTACCCAAGAGAGCAGAGTCGCCGTATCCTTCGTTGAGTTTGTTATAAGATGAAGGATAGCACGCATCATAGCCATTACAAGCCCTGCCTGGACACCCTTGCCGGCCACATCGCCCAGCGCGAGGACAACCCGGTCGGCCCGCGTCTGAATACAGTCATAATAGTCCGAGCAGACACCCCAGGCAGGCCGGGTAAAGCCGCCAAAGGAGAGCCCCGCGATATCGGGAAAGGCCTTGGGCTCGACCATCCGCTGGATGCCGACGGCGATGCTCGCCTCACGGTCTATCTCGCTCCGGTCCGAAGCCTGGAGATAGCCGAGCGATTTGGCGACCGAACCCGAAATAAAGGTGGACAGCTGCACAACACGGCTGTAGTCCTCGTCCCCGAACATCGAGCCGTCGTTCTTCTCCACAATGAGGATGCCGAGGCTTCTGCCCGCGACAATAAGGGGCACGATGATGAGGGAGCTGACCCTGAGCCACTGATCCTTGCCGTTCTGGAAGATCTCGGAGTCAGAGGCCGCGTCGCGGATAAAGAGCGGCCTGCCGCTCTTGGTGGCCCCTCCGAGAAGGCCCTCGCCTACTTTGAAGCGGATATGCCTGAGATAGGCGCTGACTCTGTCCTGGCCCTTGGGCAGGCTCTCGGGGAGTTTGAAAGGCGGCGAGAAAACGCCGGCCATAGACCTGATGCTGATCGTGTCTTCGAATTCCTCCATCAGGAATATGGCACCGCCATCTGCCCCGCTTCTTTCGACCGCCACGCCGAGCATCGAGTCCAGACAGGACTGCATGATCTCCGAGGCCTGCTGGCTTTTAAGCGGCGGAGGTTCGAGAAGCTGAACCGCGGCCGACAGGCCGTATTCCGCCTTTTCAGCGCTCTGCCTCAGGCTTTTCTCGATGAGAACATTGAAATGATAGCCGCAGAACAGGAAGACGATATACCAGGCAGGAACAATGTATTCCTGAAATTCCAGCGTCTGGGGGCCCAGAAGAGCCTCAAGCCCCAGGTAGAGCAGACCGCCGATAGTGAGCGGCAGCCGAAGAGCCTTCGAGAAGGGCCTGCTGCCGGGCTCCGGAAGCTCCTCCATCTCATCGGGAGAATTCTTTTTCCCTGCCGGCAGCCAGATGCCCGCGAGGGGGATAAGTGCAGTCAGAAGGAGCCAGTCGCCCGACTCAGGATAGGGCAGAAGGCCGAGCAGGCCTCCAAAGAACATATAGAGAACAGCGAGGCCATCGGCGCCGAGAATGAGCCAGACAGGCCAGGAAGGCCCTCCCGAGGCACAGGCGCAGACATAGAGGAGAGCGCCAAATGCAAGCATGTCTGTAAGGCGGAAAAAGCCATCCAGAGGAAGGAAGGCGAAGACGCAGTCCCTCAGCGCATAAAAAAAGAGCAGCACAGCGAGTCCCAGCACAAGGCCCTCGCTGTCCTTTTTGCGCTCGAGAAGAAAGATTGAGGCCGCGATAAGGGCAAGAATGAGCTTAAGCAGTGTCGCTCCGCTCAAAGTTGAAAGAATGTCGTTAAAGTTCATTGTCCGCCTTTAATCAGGAATCAACTCTAGCATTGAGGAAGTGGGGAGTCAAGAATAATGAAAACCCGTATACTCATTCTATAAAAATAACGGTATAATCAATGAACTTAAGTGCTTGACTGTCAAGCTGATCTTCCGCTTCGGAGCGCCGGCATATGATTGGTCTCCTCATAAAGATACCTTTTCACGCGCAGATACGACGCGCGCTTCCAGAACTGTCCGCCGCTCTTGAATCGGCCGCCTCCGAGGTCCAGAGCCTCTATGGCGCGCGGCGCATTCCAAGCGACGAGTCCTTTTTCCTTGTGTTCGACGAGGACAGGGGCTGCTCCAGACTCAGGGCTGTCGAAGCCGCACGCATTCTGCTCGAGCGGTTAAACCGATTTGCCCCCCGTCTCCATGGCTATTCGCTTATCATGTCCGCGAGCGGACAGGGCAGGGGCGACGCCGAAGAACTCGAAAGAATACTCAAGGCCGCCTGGTACCTTATCGAGGATGACGGCTTCTATCTCGAAAAAAGCGCCTCTGCTCTCTTCTCCGACTATCTTGAATCGGAGTCTGAGGGACAGATCCGCAGAGTGAAGGGCTTTCTCTACGCCGGCCATGCCCTGCCTGATGGCTATCAGCCTCCATCCATCGACGAGACTTCCCTGGGGCGCTTTACCGATGAGCTCGGCGCTGAATGCTCGGCTCCTGCAGACGGCGGCATACTTGTCGCCGTAGGCCCCGGCACTGTGCCCGCCAGAATGATAGACGCCGCTCTCAAGGAGCTGTACAAGGACAGAAGTGCCGATTTTCCACGCTTTTATGCGGCAGTCGGCGAGCCCTCGCCCTACGGGCCTTTTCTGGCAGCCTTCTCCAAGACCGCCGACCCGAAGGATCTCTCCCTGCTCTCGGCGGACGAGGCCGAAAAGCTCGCAGAGCTCTCGCCCATCGCCGATTTTCTGCGCTCCTCCCCCTACAGGCGGGATTATTCGGGCACCATCACCGCAAAGCTCTTTCTGTATGCCTCGGCGCGGCTCAGACTCTACGCAAGGCAGTGCCGCGCAAAGGGTCTCCCGGCAGTCCTTGTCTTCGAGGGTCTCGACCGCTATCCAAAGGCCAGCCTTGAGCTGACGGCCCGCCTGCTCAGCGAAGGCCTCGGCCAGGAGGGCGTCGTCGCCCTCGGAAGCGCCGCGGAGCCTCCCGGCGGTCTCGAGCGTCTGAAAATCCGCACACTCGCGGCGCCGCCGCCCTCCCCCGCGGCTATAGCCGCGGCCGCCAAAGGCGGGGCCGAGGCCGCGGGCAAGCCTGCGCTGGCCCCTCTGCTCGCAAGCTCCGCCGAGGGCGATCCCTTCAGACTGGGCCTTGTCCTGCGCCTTGCCCTCTGTGGAAGGCTGGGCAGCGCACATCTCGATACCGGCGCCCTTGCCGCTGCCGCGCTCTCGACCTTTCCCCCCGAATTCGCCGAGCTGGTCTATGCGCTGAGCCTTGCCGAGGAAGTGCTCGACGACCAGCGGCTTATGGACTTTCTCGACAGCGCCGGTTTCGCGGCCGGTATCAGACCCATGCTCTTCAACGAGCTTATCGAGCTCGGCTACCTCTCGCCCGGTCCACGGCCCCGGCTGCTCAGAGCTGAATCCCTGCTCAGCGGGTCCGATGCTGTCAAAGATCAGGGCAGGACCGTGCGCGCTGCCTTTATCGCGAAGCTGCTCGCACTGCAGAAGAAACACTCCATTCAGCCCTCTACCGAGCTCTATGAGAGCATAGAGCCCCTGGCCCTGAACGAAAACGAGAAGGGACTCTTCTATCTGGACTGCATCGCTGCGGATGAACTCTACGGTTCCGGAAAGACCGAAGGGTCCTCTGCCAAGACAGCCGGAGCCAGAAATGCCGGAGGCAGGAAACGCGGAGAGGGACAGAAGGCTCCCGCGCCGCTCGCGGAGCTCTCGCCCTTTTTCAGGGCCTACGCGGTGGCCGATGCCGAAGGCGCGGCGGTCGCCCTCGACAGGCTCAGAGCCGAAACCGAAAGCGCCGATGCCGATCCTCTCGCAGTCGCCATGACAGCCCTCTGCAGCGCCTCCGACCAGTATGCCCGCGGCGAAATCCAGAGCGCGGCAGCCTGTACAAGGCCCGCCCTTATCGCCCTGCACGGCCTCGGCGCACGCAGGGCTGAGGCCCGTTCCCACCGCCTGCTCGGCCTTCTCTCTCTCGCCCAGTCCCAGGTCCAGGAGGGTGCGGATTACCTCGAAAATGCCTATGAGATAGCCGGAGAAGTCCCCGATCCATTTGAATGCTTCGGTGCGGCCTATTCGGAGGCCGCCGCCCTTCTCGTGCTCGGCGATCTGCGCAGAGCCGAATCCAGGGGGAAAAGCGCATCCGAATGGGCCGCGAAGGCCTTCCGCTCGGACTGGGACGCTGCCTGCTCCTTCCTCGGCGGGCGCATCGATTTTGAATTCGGACGCTATGAGCTGGCCGCGGAGCGCTTCAGGCGCGTCAAGGCCATGGCCCTGTTCTACAGCCTCGATGAGGCCGCTGCGAGAGCGGAGATATGGGCAGGCAGGGCCCTTGCCTATGCCGGCAAGGGAGCGGAGGCCAGGGTGCTGCTCTCAGTCCATGCCGACGATGCCGAGGCCCGCTGGTTTTCGGCCGAGCTCAGCAATTTTGAGGGCGACAACGCCACAGCCGCAAAGCAGGCTGCGGACGCGCTCTCTCTGATCAGAAAACCGGCCTATCTGCCGGCCGACTGCATCTCCTGGAATTCGGGATTCGAGAGCCTTGAATCGCGGGCCCTTGGTTTTGGCCAGAAACGCAGCTATCTCGAGGATCAGATTGGAGCCTTTGCGGACTACAGCGCGGCCCTCTGCGGGGGCGGCGATGCTGCTCTCGCAGATCTCGAGGCCCGAACGCGGGAGGAGAGGCTCGCGGCCATGCATCCCCAGGTCCATCTCTATCATTTCTACTGCTACAAGGCGCTCGAAGTCACAGGCTCGACTCTTCTCGACCAGCCCACAATACTGAGCAAATCCTTTAAGGCGCTGCAGATGCGCATCGCACGTATGGATGAAGCCGCCTTCAAGGATGAGTATCTCGAGCACAACCGATGGAACAAGGCTGTCTGCGACGAAGCGAGAAAGTACAAATTCATATGAAACAGCTTGAAGGGTACTGTTACCATGCAGCCCGCGGCTTCCTGCCCCAGCTCCTTGCGGAACTCAAGGGCTACGACCGCCTTGACGGAGAGCTTGCGACTGTTCTGGGGCCCAAACAGAAGGCCTTCTGGGTCCGCAATGTCTGGAAAAATCCCCTTGTTATTGATTTCAGTTCTATTGGCGACGCTGCCAGAGCTCTGCGCGCGATACAGCGCAACTGGGCGCCCTATCCAGGCCGTTTTGCGCGGCGCAGCGCCCTGATAGCCGAAAAGCTTCCGCCTCTTCCGGACAAGCCCAAGGCCTTTCCCTGCGAGCTTCCCGACACGCCGATGGGCGCATTCATGCTCATCGATGAGGATGAGATGCTGGCCGCGCCGGACTGCTCGAGCCCCTTTCCCAACGGCGAATTTGAGTTTGTCGAGGACCGAGAGGGCCCGCCTTCGCGCGCATACAGAAAGCTCTGGGAAGCGCTGATGCTCGCGGGCCATATGCCCGCGGCCGGCGAAAAATGCGTCGATGCCGGCGCCTCGCCGGGAGGCTGGACCTGGGCTCTGGCCGGTCTGGGAGCCACGGTGACGGCCATTGACCGGGCAAGCCTCGATCCGCGCATCGCCGCCCTCCCGGGCGTCAGGGTCGAAAAGCACGATGCCTTTACCCTTAAGCCCGGCGATTTCGGCCCCACCGACTGGGTCTGCTCAGATGTGATCTGCTATCCGCCTGTTCTCTTTGACTGGATAGAAAAGTGGCTCGAATCGGGGCTTGCGAAGAATTTTATATGTACTATAAAGATGCAGGGCGATACGTTTGACCGCGCCACGACGGAGCGGTTTGCCTCGATACCAGGCTCGCGGGTCGTCCATCTCTGGCATAACCGCCATGAGCTCTGCTGGATAAAGGTCGAGGGCGACAGAGGGCTGGGATCGTACTGATGCGGGGAGCAGCTGCGGCGGCTGCTCCGCTCAGCTGCCGCCGTACTCTATATGCCGCAGCCCGTTTTTGCCGCTCTGCTTGACTTCGTACATCAGGGCATCCGCGCGCGTACGCATATCTGCAATCGATGTGGCGGGACCGGCATTCGTAACCGCGCCAATGCTCGCCGTAACAGTCCAGCTTTTCTGCGCCATCGCCGCTGCGACACGCTCGCGGATGCGCGAAAGCACCGCGTCCGATTCGCTGTAGTCCAGACCCGCGATTAAAAGGACAAACTCGTCGCCGCCATAGCGCGCGAGCAGATCGCCAGGCCTGATGCAGCCCTGTATTGTCTGTGCAAAGAGGATGAGGGCTTCGTCGCCGGCCTCATGGCCGAATCTGTCGTTTATCTGCTTGAAATTGTCGAGGTCCATAAAAGCGAGAGTGAGCGGCTTCTCATCGCGAAGGGCCTTCCTCGCCTCACGCTCAGCGTATTCATCGAAAAAGCGTGTATTGGCGGCCCCGGTGAGGGTATCGTGCAGGGAGAGAGTCTTCATCTTCTCGGCGCTCTCGACAAGGCGCGAGGTAAGATAACAATAGATGCCAAATACGCCGAGGCGCATAATAGTATTCCAGACCGGGATCAGCGGGCTTGAATACTGGACAAAGGTAGATCTGATCGCGAAGAGCCAGGCGGCCACTGTGGCGGCAGCTATAATATAGCCAAGGAGCTCGCCGTTCATCAGAATGGCGAGGGTCACCGGGATCAGATAGAGTGTCGAAATTGAGAAATCGGCGCCCGTCCAGAAATCGATAAAATAGAGCAGAACCACAAGGGCGCTGCAGACAAGCGCCGCGGGGATAAACCCGAGCTTCGGAATACGATCCAGGAAATCCGGTGTCTGCCGGCCCTTCATGCAATCCTCCATATGCCACCAGTTTAGATCATCGGGAATGGATATGCAAATCCGCGGCCTTGATCAGGGCTTCGATAAAGCCCTTGTCCGAGGCCGAAAAATGGATCTCGAGCCCGTCTGTCCCGCTCACCGAGAAAGGCTCCGCAGGAGAGCCGAAAAAGCGCTCCCAGAAGCCCCGCTGCGGCTTTTCGGCCCGGAAATCCGCGTCGAGAGGCAGCGCGAGGTCTATTTCTTTTTTGAGGCTTTTTACGTCATCGCGTTTAAAGATGCCAAAAATGAGGTTGTCGCCGGGTGTGGCCCGGAAGCGGAAAGCCCTATCTGTGAGGATCAGAAGGCCCCAGATTGAGGGCCCGCCTTCGGGGGGAAAATACTCGCCGAGGGCGCGGGCGCTTACTTTTTCGCCAGTCTCTTTCTCGAAGGCAGCCCAGAATTCGGCCGCGCTCTGTTCTGCAGGTTTGCTATTCAGCATTGTCTGTACCCTCCGGCTTCTTTTTCTTCAGAATCCTCTTGCCTTCTTCATCGGCGCTCTCTTCGGGTTTTGGAAACATATCCTTGAGTTTTCCAAAGAAATCCTCGCCCTCCTGCGGACTCGCGTCCCGGTCAGCCCTCTCGATAAGCTCGGGCGGAATCTCCTCGAGAAATGGGCTTGGCGTCTCCTCGCACATCTGGTTCTGTTTCCGCCGGCGCTGCGCGCTTGTAATATAGAGCCGCCGTCTTGCCCGCGTAAGGGCCACATAGAAAAGCCGGCGTTCCTCCTCCATGTTGCCCTCGCCCTCAGCGATGCTTTTGGCGTGGGGGATAATGCCATCCTCGCAGCCCGCGATAAAGACCACCTCGAATTCAAGGCCCTTGGCCGCGTGTATAGTCATGAGGTTTATCTTGCCCTCATCCTCATCGCTCTCATCATCGCGTGTTATAAGGGATATTCTGTTGAGCCACTCGAAGAGGCCCGGATTGAGGTTGTCGGGATCAGTCTCCCAGCGCTCGAGCATCTGCAGGTAGAGTTCGACATTGTGAAACTTCCACTTTGCCACTTTGTCGTTCTGCTTGTTGTCATCAATCAGATAGTTCCAGTAATCGATTTCATCGACCAGTTTGCGGACCTTGTCGGTTATGCGCTTTTTCCCGAGAAGATCCTCTCGGTAGCGGTCCATAAGCTCGATAAAGGTTCCAATATCGCCCACTGTCTTCTCGGAGAGGCCGCCGAAAGCGAGGCCCCCATCGGCTCCGCCTTCCACTTCAAGGGGAGCGCCCGTCCGCACAAGCTCCATCGCGCTGCGCAGTGTGCAGGCTTTTGCCTTGGCTATCGCGCCGAGCCTTTCGAGCGTGGTCTTTCCTATGCCGCGGCGCGGGGTATTGAGTATCCGTATTAAATTTATATCGTCGTCGGGATTGGCTATGACGCGGAGATACGAGGTGATATCCTTTATCTCTTTTCGCCCGAAGAACGAGGTCCCGCCCGATACCCGGTAGGGCAGATTCTGGGCGAGAAGGGATTCCTCTATCCAGCGGGTAAGGCCATTGGTCCGTATAAGTATGCCGAATTCCTCGTAGGGCGTTCTGTCCTTCGCGCGGATTTCCTTGATAGTATTGGCGATAAAATCGGCCTCGGCGACTTCGTCCTCGGGCGAATCGAGTTCGATGGGCGCGCCGCTCTCGCCCGAGGGCGACCAGAGGGCCTTTTCCTTTCTGTTGGCGTTATGCGCGATTACCGCGTTTGCTGCGTCGAGTATGGTTGTGGTGGAGCGGTAATTGCGCTCGAGCTTTATTTCCTTTACATCGGGGTAGTCGCGCTCGAAGCTCCTGATGTTCTCATAGTTGGCTCCTCTCCAGGAATAGATGGACTGATCGTCATCGCCCACCGCGCAGACATTGCGCTCGGCGAGCTGGCGGAGAAGCCTGTACTGCATGGACGATGTGTCCTGGAATTCATCTACCATAACATAGCGGTAACGTTCGCGGTAGAGCTTGAGCAGCTCGGGATGCAGATCGAATATCTCGATAGGCATAACTATAAGATCATCGAAATCGACTGCGTTGTAGATGCGGAGCGAGCTGCGGTAGTCGTCGTAGAGGCCCCGGTAGGCATCGTCTGCCCTGCTCCAGTCCCGTATGCCGGTGCGTATCTCGGAGAAGAGCGCGCCAACCTTGTACGCATCGAAGGCCTCCATCCGGAAGCCGAGCTCGCGGGCACAGTCCTTTATAAGCTGGTTGCGGTCGACTTCATCATAGATGGAAAAATTATCCCTGTAGCCCATTGCGCCTATTTCGCTGCGGAGTATTTTTACGCCAAAGGAATGAAAGGTAGAGACAGTGAGATCGCGCAGTTTGCGCTTTGTAATGGCGCGCACACGCTGGGACATCTCCCGCGCCGCCTTGTTTGTAAAAGTGAGGGCGAGGATGGAGCGCTGCGGCACTCCTCTGTCGAGCATATAGGCCATCCGGTAGGTGATAACCCGGGTCTTGCCCGAGCCCGCTCCTGCGATAATGAGAAGCGGGCCCTCGACAGTTGTCACGGCCTCATACTGCTCGGGGTTGAGTTCAGATTTGTAGTCTATGGGCATTTAATACGAACTCATACCTTCTTTACGAAGATTGAAAGCGCTCCGATTCCGAGGCCCACGACAAGGCTTACAATAACGCCGGCCATGGCAACGCCTGCGATAATCGCGAGGGCGGCCTTTTTCCTGTCCATATTGAGGATCCAGGCGCCGAGGCTCCCGGTCCATGCGCCGGTGACAGGCAGAGGGATGCCTACAAAGATCGCGAGGCCCCAGTAGCCGTATTTGTCTATTTTGGGCTTTACCTTTTTCTGGGTTTTTTCGACAAAGCGGTCGAAAAAATCCGCATAGGCTTTCCATTTATAGAGCAGCTTGTGGACAGTCCCGAGGAAGAGAAAGGCGATGATCGGCACAAGCGCATTCCAGAAAACGCACCAGAGGCCTGCAACCCAGACAGGGATGCCATTGGCGGCGGCAAAGGGAATGCCTCCCCTCAGCTCCGAGATCGGGACGATAGAGAGAAAGGCGGACCAGATTAGGGGTGAATTCTGCATATATGACAGTATAGCCATTTAAGAGCTGTCTGGGCAACGAGGCCGGCTTCTCAATCGCGCATAAATTGAATAAGGCGGGATCTGAGCTCGCCGGCAGCCTTCTCTATGCCATCGGGTCCGGAAATCTCCATCTTTATAAGGTCTGGCAGCGAACCGAAGAAGGTCTCCTGCCTCTTGGCATAGCGCCGGGAATCCTGTTTTATGGCCGCGATCAGGGCGCTGCGGCTGGAGGCTGACGGCGCACAGGGATTTCCAGCGCCATCGGCGCTGGTCTGGCCTTCTGCAGCCTGCAGCGCAAAGAATTCGCGGTAACCGATGGCCTTCATGCCCGGATCCGAAGCGCGGCAGCCGGCCGAACGCAGGCGGGCCACCTCGGATTCGAGGCCACGCTCGAACATGAGGTCGACACGGGCGTCGATGCGCGCATAGAGCTCGGCGCGGGGCCGCGTGAGTTCGACAGTCAGAAAGTCGTAGCAGGAGCGCGCGGCCCCGCCTGCGGCAAAATCGGCGAGGGGCCGCCCCGTAGCGCGCAGTATTTCTACGGCGCGGGTCAGGCGGTAGAGATCGTGTTCGTGTATGCGCGCAGCCGAGACAGGGTCACCCGCGGCGAGCTCGGCACGCAGGGCCCCGGGGCCCTTTTCGGCGAGATCGCGGGCCACTGCGGCGCGCAGCTCCGGAGTGGAGGCGGGGGCAGCAGGCAGCCCGAAGACAAAGTTCTTGACGTAGAAACCTGTGCCGCCCGAGAGGACAGGCAGAGCGCCCCGGGCCGCAATACCGGCTGCAGCAGCGTCGGCGCGGCCTACAAAATCGCCCGCGCTGTACTGTTCCGAGGGCTCGAGCAGATCCAGCAGATGGTGTGGAAGAATGGCGAGTTCGGCGGGGCCGGGCTTCGCGGTGCCGATATCCATGCCGCGGTAGACCTGCATGGAGTCCGCGCTGATGATCTCGGCGCGGGGCAGAGCCGGTTTGGGGCCGGAGCCGGCCATGGAAAGATCAGCGCCGGCAACACCACTGGCGCTCCGCTCCGGAGCGCCAAAAAGCCTGAGAAGAAGTTCGGTCTTGCCCGAGGCCGTCGGGCCCACGAGCACGAAAATTTTCTGTCTAGTTGATGAGCTTGTACTCAACTTCTTTGGCGAAGAGCTGCTTCATGGCGAGGGAGACAACCTTGCCATTGTTCTTCTCCACCTCGGGGCCGCCAATAACCGCCAGCTGATAGGCGCGGTGTGTAACAGCGACCGCCAGTTCATATTGGTTCTTATCGTATTCGATGAGTTCCTCAAGGGGTATAATCATGACCGCAGTATATGCGCAAAGCCAGCGGAGATTCAAGCCCCTTGACGGGAGACAAAAACGGGTGTTCAGTCCCGGATTTCCGGATTCCCGGCAGGCCCGTCCGCGGAGATCTCTTCTCCGGCCTGTTTTTTTCTGTCTGCCGCCTGAGTCTCTTCGGCAGCCGGGGCAAGACTCTGGTCTATCTGCAGAATCAGCCGCTCGGCCAGCCGGCCCAGCTCCTCGGCTCCGGGATCATCGACCTTTTTGCGGGCTCCCGCGAGTTCGTCGAGCAGGGTGATATTGGCGAGGATGGACAGTTTGAGAGGATCGGAGACCTTGGTGCTCTCGCGGAGCTTCTCGATGCGGTGCTCGAGTTCGGCGAGGATAGTCTCCATGTATTCTTTGGATTCGTCGGTCTGAATCGAGAATGAACAGCCCAGAAGGTCTATTTTGACAAGCTCGACGGACATGCTGCCCAGCTTAAAAAATATCGAGTTCGCCCTCGGATCCATCGTCCGCTCCGGCGGGCGGGGTCTTGGGCTCTCCCGCTGCGGGCTGCGCCCCGGATTTGGCGGGCAGGGGGCCGGCGGATGCGGCATTTTCGGGCGCCGCTTCTGCAGCCTGCTTTTCGGGCGCGGGATCCGGCGAAGCGGGGGGTTCCGGCGCCGGTTTTGAAGGCGCGGCAGGGGCTTCGCGGCTTTCGGCGGCAGCTTCTGCCGCGTTCACGGTCTGTGCATCAGAATCAGCGGCCCCGCCCTGCGGTTTTGTCTGCATGACGAGGTCTTCGAACATATCGAGTTTTTCGAGGGCATGGACAATGCCGGTCTCGATCCGGGCCTGGTCGTTCCTGAATGCCAGTGCAGCCGCCTCGAGTTCGGCATTTCTCGCCTTAGCGGCGCCGAGCTCGGCGGCCGTCCTCTCCAGTTCCTTCCGGAGTTCTGCGTTCTCCGTTCTGAGTGAACCGATATAGGAGACCGCCTTTTCGACCCTCTCTTCGAGGGCGTGTACCTGCTCGACGCTCAGCATTGTTCTATTCTTTAGGCCTTAAGGGCGGCCTGAGCCTTCTCGACAATAGCCTTGAATCCGGCCGGATCGCGGACCGCCACATCGGCGAGCATCTTGCGGTCAATCTGGATGTTGGCTTTGTTCAGCCCCTCGATAAGGCGGCTGTAGGTAATGCCCAGCGGGCGGCAGGCGCCGTTGATACGGGCGATCCACAGCCTGCGGAACTGGTCTTTTTTGTCTTTTCTGTCGCGGTAAGCGCCATAGAGTGAATGGGCGGCGGCATCCTTGGCCACCTTGAAGTTCGAGTGGCGTCTGCCGTAATAGCCCTTGGTAATCTTAAGGATCTTTTTGCGGTGATCTTTCCGCTTGGTACCATCAACTGCTCTAGACATATCGATGCTCCTCTTTAGGTTTGGGCGCCCAACAGCGCCCGCGTCCACAACTGGGGACGCCTCATAGGACCGTTCCGGACAGAGCTCCCGGCGACGGACCTTCTCTCTGCCGCCTTATCGGGCGGCGCCGCTCTGCGCGGCCATGTCAGGGAAACGCTCTTCCGCGGAAAATCAACCGTAGGGGAGAAGGGTTTTCTTGATAGCGTAGGTCGAAACATTGGCGAGCGTGCCGCTCTTCCTGAGGTTTCTTTTGCGCTTGGTGCTCTTGTGGGTGAGGATATGGCGAAGGTTCATTCTTTTGTATTTGACCTTGCCGCTCGCCGTGAACGAATAGCGCTTTGCAGCGGCTTTTTTCGTCTTCATCTTAGGCATTTCTCTTCCATCCTTCCTGGAACCAATATCCCGGCTGCTTCCGGCCTATTCGGCCTTGGGCGCCGGGCTTTCCTGGGGAGCCGGAGCGCTGGCAGCTGCCGCAGACGCAGGAGCCTCTCCGCCCTCCTCGGGTGTTTTCCTGATAATACCGGCCTTCGGGCTGATAACCATGGACATAAAGCGGCCTTCCATAGCCGGAGGCTTGTCCACGACAAAGCAGCCTTCAAGTCTGGCGAGCACCGCATTCAGAACATCGCCGCCCCTTTCGGTATGGGCAAGCTCACGGCCTCTGAAACGGATGGTCACCTTTACCTTGTTTCCCTCTTCGAGGAAGTCGCGCACGTGCTTGGCCTTGAAGTCCAAGTCGTGATCGGCGATCTTGGGCTGCATGCGGATCTCTTTAAGCTCGCCGCCCTTAACCTTTTTGCGGGAATCCTTGATCTTTTTTTCCTGCTCGAACTTGTATTTGCCGTAGTTCAGCAGCTTGCACACGGGCGGTACTGACTGAGGCGCCACCTCGACCAGGTCGACCCCGGCCTCGCGCGCCATCTTGATCGCTTCCAGCGTGGGAACAATACCTCGCTGCTCGCCCTTATCATCGATGAGCCGTACCTCTCGGACGCGGATCTGCTCATTGATCCGCAAGTCTTTGTCTGCCAACTGCCCTCCTTCGGCGTTGCCCGCTCGAGCGGATTGAGATTATACAGCCATATTTTAGCACAGGCACGCTTTCCGCGTCCATACCTCGGAGCCCCCGAGGCGGTCCGGGACAGCGGAAAGCCGCGCGGAATCTGGCATATTTGACAGAAGCACCCATCTCCGCTACAATTATTCGCATGATTTCGGCAAGTTTTAAGGAAGCCCTCGCTGCGGCCGTCCAGCGCAATGCAGACCTGATAGAGGTATACAAGCGGACAGCCCGCACCCTTCTCTCGCGCTCGGCGGCCAATCTGGCCAAATCCGCAGCCGATCAGAGGGAAGAGCTCGGCCGGAATCTCGCCGATTTCTCGAGCAGTCTGCCCGCCGATCTGGCCGCTGTCAAGCTGTCGATCGACGAGAGATTTCTCAGAACAGGAAACGGGGACAGCACGGTGGCTGGCGGCGAAGAAAAGAAGCTGCTGATCGACGCCCTTACGCACGCTCAGGCCGCCGAAGACGAGGACCGCCAGCTCTTTTCCTGCCTTGCCAGGGCAGCCGCAGCGGGCCACCCCGATACGGCGGCAGAGCTCGACGCCTTCTCCGATCAGGCCAGAAAACGGGCAGCCTGGGCACAGGATCATCTCGATCTGCTTGCCCTGTCTTGAAGTGTCTTCCCCTGCCGTGCTAACCTGATCCCATGTACTTCTTTCTGCTCTGTGCCGTCCCGCTCGGCTATTATCTGCTGACGCTGCTCCGCTATCCGGCGGAAGAGCACACTGCCGGCAGAAAGGCTTTTCTGCGCGGTCTGACTGCCTGTCTGCCCGCCTGGCTGCTCGCGAAACTCTTCGAAGCCCTGATTCCCGCCTTCTGGGGCACTGTTTTTTCGGTATTCACCGAATGGTGGGGCCGTTTTCTGCCCTACGCCCTTGTTCCGGCTCTCTTCTATCCTCTGTTCTATAAATATGATGAAAAGCTCCCGCAGGGCACTGCTCTGAGGCGGCTTGTCTCCTTCTACGCCGGCGGCATCGCGCCTATAGGCCTCTTTGAGACCGTCCAGTGCTGGGGCCGGCCCAGCGCCTATCTGCTTATGGTCCTGCCCTTTCTGATGGCGGCCCTGATTCTCGGGATGCCGCCCCTCGTGCTGAGCTTTGAGGCGGAATACGGGCGCGGCAAATGGAAGCCCGGGCTGCTCGCCCTCGCGCTGACACTGCTCGCCTCCGCTGTACGGCCGCTCTTCCTCGCCCAGTGCTGGCTGCTCGCCCTGCTTCTGACCGCCGGCCTCTGCTATTTTATCTGGTATAAAACCTGGCCCCTGCTGGGCAGCCGCTGAATTTTTCCCTGACAGTTTTTTCTCCCGGGTCTCTCTGTGCCTGAAATCCGTCCGCGGACAGGCCCTGCGCGCCGGCGCAGGCCGCGCCAAAGACGGCACAGGCAAGGGCGGCGGAGGCGGGGTCCCGCCCGCGTCCCGGATGGGGGCCGCCGCGAAGGGCCCGCGCTTTTGTGCGGGCCTGTCTGATGCGCCCTGAAGGCCGGAAGGCCTTCAGGGCGGGGCCCGAGTTCAATCCACTTCCAGAACAGATATAAAAAAAGGCCGTCCCTGTGACGGGGCGGCCCTCTGCTGACAGACTCGATCAGGAGCCGGCGCTGTTACGCGTGGCCGGCCGAACCGAGGACGTCGGTGTTTTTATGCATATAGAGCTTCTTGAGCTCATCGCGGGCGGGGCCGAGGTACTTGCGGGGATCGAAGACATCGGGGCTCTCGACGAAGACTTTGCGGATCATCGCGGTCATGGCAAGGCGGCCGTCGGAATCGATGTTGATCTTGCAGACGTTGGTCTTGGCGGCCTTGCGGAGCTGCTCCTCGGGGATGCCGACGGAATCGTTGAGCTTGCCGCCGTACTGGTTGATCATCCTGACGTACTCGATGGGCACGGAGGAAGAGCCATGGAGGACGATCGGGAAGCCGGGCAGGCGCTTCTGAACCTCTTCGAGGATGTCGAAGCGGAGGGGTGGCGGAATGAGGATGCCGTCGGCAGTGCGTGTGCACTGCTCGGGGCGGAATTTGGCGCGGCCGTGGCTCGTGCCGATGGAGATGGCGAGGGAGTCGACGCCGGTGCGCTTTACGAATTCCTGGACATCTTCGGGGCGGGTATAGTGGGACTTCTCGGCGGATACATCATCCTCGACGCCGGCGAGCACGCCGAGCTCGCCTTCGACAGTGACATAGTCTTTCTGCGAATGGGCGAAGTCGACGACTTTCTTGGTGAGTTCGATGTTCTTGTCGAAGGGAAGCGCCGAGCCGTCGATCATGACCGAAGAGAAGCCGGTCTCGATGCAGCTTTTGCAGAGTTCGAAGCTGTCGCCATGGTCGAGGTGGAGGACGATCGGGATCGGATAGCCGAGTTCCTTGGAATACTCGACGGCGCCCTGGGCCATATAGCGGAGCATGGTCTGGTTGGCGTATTTGCGTGCGCCAGCGGAGACCTGGAGGATGACAGGGCTCTTCGTCTCGACGCAGGCAGAGATGATGGCCTGGAGCTGTTCCATGTTGTTGAAGTTGTAGGCCGGGATGGCGTAGCCGCCAGCCATGGCTTTTTTGAAAAGGTCGACCGTGTTTACAAGGCCGAGTTCTTTATAGCTGACCATATAAGCTCCTTACATTGAAAACGTTTCTGCTAAAGTGTACGAAGGGGGCGGCGGGGGAGTCAATACCTGGCAGAATTTTGCGGCGCTTCTGCCGCAGGGCGCGCGGGCCGGGGCTTTGCAAGGGCCCGCTGCGGCAGGTACGATAGGCGCGTGTGGCGAATTATCGATGGGCAGGCCCGCGCGCTTCCCGCCCTGTTTGCGGCGCTCGCATGCGCCGCTCTCGCCGGAGGCTGCGCTGACAGAGGCCAGGCTCAGAAGGCCGGAAGGCCCGGCGCGGTGCGGACGGTCGAGGCGGCAGGTGCGGCAGCGGGGGCTCAGGGCGCTGGTGCGGCAGCGGCGCAGGAGACAGGTCCGCGCGCGGGTCTTCTTGTCGGCCTCGACGATGCCTTTGCCGAATCCCGGCCTGCGCTCGCGGCCGCCCTGCAGAAGCGGCCCCGCCTGCTCGCCTCAAAGCCTCTCTACCGCTCTTTTGCCTACAGAGAGGGGCCCGGCCCTCTTCTCGAGCTGCTCGAACAGAAAAGACCGGCTGTTCTGATTACCTCGCCGTTTTTGGCCCGCGCTCTGATCGAAGGCGGAAGGACAGCCCAGCTCGAGGCACAGGGAGCCCGGAAGCAGGGCCCAACGCGGATACTCATCGCCGAATGGCAGGCTGGCCTTCCCGCGGGCTTTTCGGCTGCGGTCACGGACACGGAGAGCGCGATGGCGCGGGCGGGAGCCGCGTCGGGCGCTTTTATCAAGGCGCAGCGCAGCGCATCCCGCGCCGAGACTGAAGGCGCCATGATTTTTATGCAGGGTCCGGGCCGTTCTCAGGCGGCCGAAAATGCCTTTGCGGGCGCCTTCGAAAAGGAGGCGGGCTTCCCGCCCCTTCTGCGCGAAGTTTCCGATGCAGAGTCGGCGGATGCGGCTCTGAATGAACTCCTGGGCCGCGATCTCGGACTGCTTTTTCTGGCTCTGGGGCCGGCTGGTCCTGAAATTGCGGCCAGAGCCGCACGCCCCAGTCTGGCCATAGGGATACTGGCCACGGCTCCTGATGTCTGCGCGGAGGCGGATTTCGGAGTTTTCCCAGACGACAGCGGGCTCGCGGCGGCTCTGTTCCGCCTCGCGGAGGAGCCCGAGGGCAGCGCCGGCTCCCTGGTAAAAGTGCCCGCCCTCCTTAAGTCCCGTCCCGGAGCTCTTGTCCGGAGGGCTGGAGAGGCCACTTTGGACGAGTTTATTCAAAACGCGGTAAAGAAATACGGAGAATAGGCGAGAATATGATTGCATTTGACAAAGGAATTGTACGAAAATATAATCGTATAGAACCGCCGGCTTATGGTCCGCGGTATCGTCTAAAGGAGTTTCAAGGATGAAACAGAACATTGCGCGGGCGCTCTGCCTCTCCCTCGTCTTGCTGTGCATCCCGGGCCTTGGGAGGCTGTTCGCGGACGAGAATACTGTCACACTCGAGTCGGTGGTCATCCAGAATTTCGATGATCCTGACGCGAATCCCTGGTATGTAACTGGCAGCAAATTCTCGACCGAAGGATTCCCCAAACTGGCCTATATTAAAGCCTGGCCGCAGGCCGTCTATGGCTCTAACAGTGACAACAAGGATCTCAAGGCCCTCGGCGTCGCCATGCTTTTCGACCGCAAGGGCTATAACTGGGTGGATCTCGTACCCGGCAAGAAGGATGGCGAGGGGAAAGATACCAAATACTCTCCCGTCGAGCTTCCTCTTCCCGGCCGTGTAAAAATGATCGACATGTGGGTCTGGTCACCCAACTTCGATTATTACATGGAAGCCTATGTGCGCGATTTCAAGGGCATTGTGCACACGATTCCGATGGGCGATCTCTCCTTTGTCGGATGGAAGAACCTGAGGATCAACATTCCTGATAATATTCCGCAGTCGAGAAGGACCCTCCCCAGAAAAGAGAGCCTGAGCCTTGTAAAATTCCGCATCTGGACAAAACCGACGGAGGCGACAATCAATTTTACCGCTGATCCCAAGGCGACCAACGATGACAAGGCTGTACGGATCTATTTTGACAATATCAAAGTGCTCACCGATACCTTTGAAACCCTCTTCGACGGCGACTCGCTCGCTGATCCGAACAATCAGGCTGTGAAAGATGCCTGGGGTACTGGCAACTCCGGCGAGAAGAAATAAGGGGAGGACGTAAAATGAAAAGATCAGCAAGCTTCGCCTTCGCCCTCGCGGCCTTCGTCGCTGTACCTGGGATTCTCTTTGCCCAGTCTACCTCATCTTCATCTTCTTCCACGACGACCCAGACTTCGAGCGGGAGCAGCAGCCAGACTTCGGGCGAAGTGGGCGAGGCCGATGCCAACAGGATTGGCCCGGATACCGCCCAGCAGGAGCTCAAGGAGATCTCGGTGGACAAATTCGAGTCCGCAGGCTTCTGGAGCTGCTATATCTCCGCCGATGAAGGCTGGATCCAGGGCAGGCTCTTCGAGGGCGCTCCCTCCGGCAAGACTCAGATTGAAGATGAGAAAAATGCCGGCATGGATCCCAAGGAAACCGACAAGTATGTCTTTGGCGCGCGCACTGATTTCTATCACCGCGGCTACAACGAGATATACATCCTCGCCCAGCGCCCGATTCCGGTCGAGGGCATCACCAAGACGCTCAGCGTCTGGGTCGCCGGCCGCAATTACAACCATACACTCAAGGTGATCATCGAGGACTTCAATGGAGTCCGCTATGAGCTGCCGATGGGCAACCTCAATTTCCAGGGCTGGAAACAGCTCTCGGTGTCCATCCCGCCGCAGAACGTCGGTTCGGGTGGAATCGTCCAGCGCGATTTCCACTATGCCACACACATGGGTCTCAAGGTTATCGGCTTCAAGATTGAATGCTCGCCGATGGAAGCCTATGGCACCTATTATGTCTATTTCGACGATCTCCGCGCGATGACCGATCTCTTCGCCGAGGATCCCAAGAACAAAGACCCTGACGATATGGCGGATAACTGGTAAGGGCCGCTCTTTTAAGCTAGACTTAAGGCCACCCCCAGCGGGGTGGCCTTTTTTTCGTCTGTGCCGGTACTGGTATTATCCATGGAGAAAAGTATGGAAGAGAGCGGCTATTTTGACATTCTGCGCAGGGTGTATTTTTTCAAGGACCTGAACGATGAGGAAATCGGCCTCGTCGCAGCTTCCTGTGTTGAGGAAGACCATGCCCCCGGCGATATCATCTGCGAGGAAGGAGGCAAGGCCGACCGCTTCTATATTGTGATCGGGGGACAGGTCGAGGTGTGGAAGAATTACCATGAGCCAAAGCCCGATCTTCTCGCGGTGCATGGTCCCGGCCACTTCTTTGGCGAGATGGGCCTGATCGATGAGCTTCCGCGCAGCGCCACGGTGGTCGCCAAGGAAAAGACCCGCGTGCTCTACCTCAACCGCGTGGATTTCAGACGCCTTATCACCGAGCGCTCCTCCATAGCCCTCTCCGTGATGACGGCGATTTCCTTTATGGTCCGCAACTCAAACGATGCCTATGTCGAAGACCTGCGCAAACGCAATGCCGAGCTTGAAAAGGCATACGCCGAACTCGAGAAGGCCCAGGCCGAGATGCTCCGCAGCGAGCGCCTCTCCACTCTCGGGAAATTTTCCTCCCTCATTCTGCACGACATACGCAATCCGCTCTCCGCGCTCAAATGCGAGCTTGAGCTTATGCAGGCCGAAAAGGATGAGCCCGCAAAACTCGATGCGCGCATCGCCCAGGGTCTCTCCGATGTCGAGCGGCTCGAAAGGCTTGCCGGCGAATTTCTTGACTACTCGAGGGGCGAGGTAAGGCTCGACCTGACCGTTATAAAGCCAAGCCTTCTCCTCAATGAGGCGGCGGGCGATCTGAACGACAGGCTATCGAAGGCACAGAAACCAATTGCGGTAAAAATTGAGCCTCTGTATGACGAGGCCGCAATACTGGACGCCGAAAGGGTCAGGCGGGCTGTTCACAATATAGCCGACAATGCCCTAAAGGCCATGTCAGATTCTGGCGGCACGCTCACAATGCGATCAGTTAAAAAGGACAGTTCCCTTGTGTTTGAGGTAAGTGATACGGGCGAGGGCATGAGTCCCGAGGTGCAGGCCCATCTGTTCGAGCCTTTTTACAGCGTCTCCGGCAAGGGAGGCACGGGGCTTGGAATGCTCATAGTGAAGAACATTGTCGAAGCCCATGGCGGAAGCGTAAATGTGCAGTCCGAGCAGGGCAGAGGAAGCACTGTCTCCCTCTGTTTCCCGCTCAGGCAGTAAGGCTGCCGCCCGCGAGGGGCGCTTGCGGACCTTTTTTCCTGCGTTCCCCCTAATAAAAAAGCCGCGCGATATTCAGTGCTATGCGCTTTTCAAAGGCCGACTCATCCTCGCCGATAATTCCGGCCGCGAAAGCATAGGTCCTTTCGATATCGGCGCTCGAGCAGGGCCTGCCCCGCTTCGGCATTGGGTTCAGGTAGGGCGAGTCCGTCTCGATAAGGAGACGCTCTGAGGGCACAAGCTTCAGCGCTGCGGCAAGGGGCTCGGATTTCTTATAGGTAAGATTTCCCGCAAAGGACATGCGGCATCCAAGGCCGAGGAATTTTTCAGCCTCCTCAGGCCCATAGCCGAAACAGTGAATTATGACCTTTTCGAGGGAATGGCCTCCTCCGGCCGCCTCTTTGAGCAGGGCATAGGTATCATCGAAGGCGTCGCGCGAATGCACAATGAGCGGCAGATCCATATCGAGGGCGAGCTCTATCTGGCCCTCGAAGAGGATGCGTTCCGCCCTCTTAAGGCTGCCATCTACCGGTCTGGCGTGATAGTCGAAGCCGCACTCCCCTATCGCCGCAACGCCGCGGGGCGCAAGCACTTCTGAGGCAGCGCGCATGGAAGCGCGCAGAGATGCAAGCGCCGCCCCGGAATCGGCGAGCCACTCATCGCTCGGCCAGACGCCGAGGGCATAGCGCACAAAGGCCTGCCTGCCCACAAGGGCAAATCGGCCCGCGAAATCCCGGGGCTCGGTTCCGATATCGACAATGAGGGGCAGGCCCGCGTCAGCGGGCGCTGCGGCGGCACCTGCAGCTGTCTGGGCGGCGCAGCCGCGGGACGGCACTGCGGCCGAGCCGGCGTCTGTGGCCGCCGGGGCGGCGTACACGGAGGCGGCGCCTGCCCAAGCCGCATTATATGCGGCCAAAAGGGCGGCGAAGTCCGCCGCCTGAATCTCTTCGGCCACATGCGAAAGATGGGCGTGGCTGTCTGAGAGCGGCACAAAGGCCTCGGCCGGCGCGCCGGGCGCTCTCAGGGCAGCCGCTGCGGATACAGGAGCCGCGGCAGGGCTCTGCGGCGCTGCGGTCCCGGTGCCGCTCAGGGGCCGCAGCGCAGCGCGGGATGCCCCGGCGCCGCCCTTTTTTCCGGCGCCGCCGCTCTTATCTGCGGCCGCGCTCATTTGGCGTGCACAGCCTTAAAGCTCAGGCCATTCTTGTCAGTGCCCACCTTTACGGTGTCACCATCCTGCACCTTGCCCGCGAGCATATACTGGGCAAGCGGGTTCTGCACCATATTCTGGATAGCCCGCTTTAGCGGCCGGGCACCGAACTGCGGGTCGTAGCCCGCATCGGCAATAGCCTGCTTTGCCTCGGGCGAAACTTCGAGCTTTATCTTGCGGTCGGCAAGCCTTTCGGCGAGCCGCTCAAGCTGAATATTGACAATTGAGAGTATTCTGTCCTTGCCGAGGCGTTCAAACACAACCACCTCGTCGATACGGTTCAGGAACTCGGGCTTGAACGAAGACTTGAGCAGGGCGTCTACGTCCTTTTTAACCTCGCCCATATCCTTGGCCTCGAGAATAAGGTCGGAGCCCAGGTTCGATGTCATAATAATTATGGCATTCTTGAAGTCGACAAGCCTCCCCTGCCCGTCCGTAAGCCTGCCATCGTCGAGCAGCTGCAGAAGCACATTGTAGACATCGGGGTGCGCCTTCTCGATTTCATCGAAGAGAATAACAGAGTATGGTCTCCGCCGTACCGCCTCGGTGAGCTGGCCGCCCTCCTCGTAGCCCACATACCCGGGCGGCGCTCCAATGAGCCTCGAAACCGAGTACTTTTCCATATACTCGCTCATATCGATGCGGGTGAGGGCCTTCTCGTCGGAGAAAAGGAACTCCGCGAGGGCCTTGGCGAGCTCGGTCTTGCCCACGCCCGTCGGGCCCACAAAGAGGAAGGAACCGAGCGGCCTGTTGGGGTCGGAGAGCCCCGCCCTGTTGCGCCGTATCGCGTCGGAGACAGCCTTTACCGCCTCCTCCTGGCCGACAACACGCTTCGCGAGCTGCTTTTCAAGATCGAGATATTTCTGGCTCTCGGAGGACATCATCTTCGAGACAGGGATGCCCGTCCAAGTCGAAACCACGCGGGCGATATCTTCCTCGGACACCTCCTCGCGGAGCAGCCTGTTCTCTTCGGGCTCCTTGTTTATCGCGGCCGTAACTTCGTCGAGCTTTTTCTGAGCCGCGGGGATCTTGCCATATTTGACCTCGGCAGCCTTGGTAAGGTTGCCCTCGCGCTCCCAGCGCTCCCCCTCAACCTTGAGCTCCTCTATCTGCTGCTTGAGCTCGCGCACTGCGCCGATCTTTTTCTTCTCGTCATTCCACCGCAGCTTCATCGCATCGCATTTGGACTGGACGTCGCCTATCTCCTTGTCGAGGGCCTTGAGCCTTTCGACAGAGGCCGCGTCAGTCTCCTTCGACAGAGCCTGTTTTTCGATGTTGAGCTGGAGGAGTCTGCGCTCCGCCTGGTCGAGTTCGGTCGGCTGGCTTTCGATCTCCATCTTAAGCCGCGAGGCCGCCTCGTCCACAAGGTCTATTGCCTTGTCGGGCAGGAAACGCGAAGTAATGTACCTGTTGGAAAGAGTTGCAGCCGCGATAAGCGCCTCGTCTTTAATGCGCACACCGTGGTGGACCTCATAGCGCTCCTTAAGGCCGCGCAGAATCGCTATTGTGTCCTCGACCGAAGGCTCCTTGCAGAGCACAGTCTGGAAACGCCGCTCGAGAGCCGCGTCTTTTTCGATATGCTTGCGGTACTCGTCGAGAGTTGTCGCGCCGATGCAGCGCAGCTCGCCGCGCGCGAGGGCCGGCTTTAAGAGGTTCGAGGCATCCATGGCGCCTTCGGCAGCGCCCGCGCCTACAAGCGTATGGAGCTCATCGATAAAGAGAATGATCTCGCCGTTGGATTTCTGAATCTCGGTGATAACGCCTTTAAGGCGCTCCTCGAACTCGCCGCGGAATTTTGCACCCGCGACAAGGGCACCGAGATCGAGGGCGAGCAGTTTCTTGCCCTTGAGCGAATCGGGCACATCGCCCGCGACGATACGCCGCGCGAGGCCCTCGACAACAGCCGTCTTGCCGACACCCGGCTCGCCTATGAGCACCGGGTTGTTTTTTGTGCGCCGCGAGAGCACCTGCATAACACGGCGTATCTCCTCGTCGCGCCCGATAACCGGATCGAGCTTTTCGGCTCTGGCCAGAGCCGTAAGATCGCGGCAGTATTTTTCGAGCACTCGGTATTTGCCCTCGGCGTCCTGATCGGTTACACGCTGAGTACCGCGCACCGACTTGAGCGCCTCGAGAATTGAGTTCTTTACAATGCCAAAACGCTTGAGGAGATCGGCTGCCTCGCCCTCCTCTTCTGTCATAGCTATGAGGATATGCTCGGCCGCGATGTATTCGTCTTTAAGCGACTCGGCCTCGACACCCGCCTTGGCGAGAGCGTGCGAAGCCTGCTGCGAAAGATAGACCTGAGCGGCCGCGCCCTCGACCTTGGGCAGCTTGTTGAGGAGAGCCTCCGCCTCCGATTCCAGAGCCTGACGCTCGCCGCTGATGCGGTCCACAAGGGCGGGCACAACGCCCTCTTCCTGAGTAAGCAGAGCCCAGAGCAGATGCTCGAGCCCTATCTGGGGATTATCCCGTTTCTGAGCCTCGTTCGAGGCTGACTGCAAGACCTCCTGGGCCTTGAGGGTGAATTTATCGTAGTCCATTGCAAGAGCAAAAATACTAATATTAAGCCAGTCAAGACAAGTTTTGACCCTAAAATCATCATTTTACCGTCCAAAAACCGATTTTTGGGCCTAATTATTTATTTTCAGACTGAAAGGATATGCCGGGCGGCGCCTGAGCCCCGCCGAGGGACCTCAGTCTGCTCCCGGCCGCGCGGCGCCCCGGCCCCCGTGCCTGAAACCCGCGCGGCGGCGCGCCTTGGCCCATCCTCCGCAGCGGGCCCGCCAGAGTCCTGGCCCATCCTCCGCCGCGGGCCCGCTGCCCGCTCTGCGCGGCGCGCCTTCGCACAGGGCCAGGGGCACGGCCGCCTGCTGATCTAGCACCCTCCCCTCAGTTTTTTTCTGCTATACACAATCGAGGCCATTTCAAAATTCTCTATATCGCTGAGCGGAACCTCGCGGCTGTGAGCTAAAAATTCATTGAAGTCCGCAAAGCCGTATTTCTCGCGCATTCTCTCAAATCCCTCACAATAGATAAGACCTTTGCCTGCAAGATGGCTGTCGAATACCGCGCTCCGCGCGGGGTCTATATGCTCGGCGCAGTGGATAACCCTGCCGAGCAGCGTCTTTCTGAACAGCGCGGCCGAATGAGAAGACAGAATTGTGTCAAATTCGCTCTCCCGCGCCTCGAGCTTTTTCAGGCTCTCGATATAGACCGGCAGCGGAGCGGATTCGCGCAGAAAGAGCCAGACATGGCTCGACAGGCTGTCGCCGGCATAGAGTATCCTCTCCTCTCTGTCGAGAATGCAGACCGAACCCTCTGTATGTCCCGGAGTATGGATCACCTCGAGAACCCGGCCGCCGAGGTCTATGGTGCAGCCGTCGTCTATAAGTGTGAGCTTCTGCCTGTTTGGCATGAAGAATTCGGGCACATGCTGCTTTTCGGCCGGGTTCAGCATTTTTCTGGCCCCCAGGTACACCGCGGTCTTAAGGGGCAGAGAAGAATAAAAGCCGATAATGCCCCGGTCGGCTCTGTGGAGCATCACCCTGTCGAAGAACTTGTTGCCCTGAATGTGGTCTACATGGCCGTGAGTGTTTATGACCTTGAGGGGCAGACTGGTGATTGCGCGGACCTTGCCGCGGATGCCGCCAAAGCCGTAGCCCGTATCGATAAGGAGAGCAGACTCCCTGCCGACTATCAGGGTGCAGAAGACGCCAAGTGATTCATAGATATGATAGACCGAATCGCGTATCTGCACGGTTTCGAAAACACCCACAGCTGCCCTCCATCCATAAATGATGCCTGGTATCTACTATGCATCGCAGAATCGCTCATATCAATGCCCTGTGGTAAAACCTGAAGCCGTATATGGATAAGGTTTAAGGAAATAATGCAGCAGCCTTATGGAGACAAACTGCCTCGTGAGCAGCGGAGCTGTCATTACGGCAAATAATGGAGCGCAGGACGGAAGGCTGTGCGCCCGTATTTCCGCCACTTGCACGGATGGAGCTTCCTCCATAGAATTCCGGCTATGGAAGACACACGCAAGATTATTATTATTCACGGCTTTTCGAACGATGAGGTTGTAGCGCTGATGCGCGCTGCCAAAGCTGCCCTGCCCGCCGCGAAGGATGCGATTTTCTGCACGACGACTCCTACCACTATGCAGTGGAAGCTCAAGGACCTCCTCGACCACATGGTGCTCGAGGATGCGCAGATGAAGGCTATGAACCAGAAAAAAACCTGCTGAGCCGGCCGGCCCTGCCAGACTCCGCCTGCAGCGGCGGCTGCCTCCGGGAGGCGGCGGGCCTTTTATATATTGTCGCGCACGATGCGGCAGGGATTGCCGAAGGCGATTTTGTCCTGAGGGATGCTGTGCGTTACAACGCTTCCGGCGCCGATAACTGCGTTGTCACCTATGCTCACGCCGGGCAGAATAATGGCGCCGCCTCCTATCCAGACATTGTTCCCGATACTGACCGGCGCGGTTCTCGTTTTGCAGAACTCGAATGAGCCATCCGGGCGCGGGGCGCCAAAGCGCTCCCTGGCGTTTGCCGGATGGAAGGCGGTATAGATCTGCACATTAGGCGCGATAAGCGCATTGTCGCCTATCCGTATCTCATTGTCGTCCAGAAAAGTGCAGTTCATATTAACTTCACAGTTGTTTCCAAAGTAGATGTTATTGCCATAGTCGGCATAAAAAGGAGCAGTTATCCAGAGGTTCCGGCCCATGCCGCCCAGCAGCTCCTCAAGGATTTTCCGCTTGGCTTCGCTGTCTGTCGAATCGAGCAGATTGTAATCGCGGACAAGGTTCTTTGCCCTGTGCCACTGTTTTAGAAGCTCAGGGTCGCCGCAATCGTAGAGCCCGCCTGAGAGCATTTTCTCACGCTCAGTCATCAGTTCTCCCCCATAGGCCGCAAGTCCGGCACCTAAGCATAGGGGGCCGTCTTGAGCCCCGTCAAGCCGCGGCCAAAACTGGAAGCGGGGCAAAAGCCATGCGCGGACCAACGGCATGGCGCGGGAGCGGCAGCGGAGGCGCCGGGGCAAGGATGAGCGGGCCCGCCCCGCGGACAATGCCACGGCAAGGCCGTGCGGGAGAGGGGCGGCGGGCACGCGCTGCCTGCGCTGCAGGGCTTTGAGTGGAAGGTCAGAGCAGCGGATGGAGGCGTTTTTGCAGGGAGGCGGCTCTCGCCGTCTCCTTTCAGAATAAAAAGGATGGATCAGTCTGTTTCGAGATCGGGGATTTTCATTTTGAGGGCGGCGATAAAGTCCTCGCCTGTAATGCCGCGCTTGAGGGCGACAAAGACCATGTTGTCCTGGCCGGCTATGGTGCCGAGGACTTCGTCCATGCACATGTTGTCGATGGCCTGGGCGACGGCGCCTGAATGGCCGGAGAAGGTACGGACGACGGCGAGGGACTGGTTCCAGTCGATGGAGACATAGCCGCGGAGGAAGTCCTGGCTCGAATGGCGGTCGGATTCCTGGCGCTCTTCGTCGGAGGGGATGGTGTAGTAATAGCCGGCCTGGCCATCGGAGACCTTGCCGACTTTGAGGTATTTGAGGTCGCGGGACAGGGTGGCCTGTGTGACGGTAATTCCCTGTTCCTGAAGGAGCTGCAGGAGCTGTTCCTGCGAATTGACGCGGTTGGCCTTGATCAGCGCGCGTATGGATTTAAGGCGTTCCTGGCGTTCTTTCATTGTTTCTCCGGATGGAATCAATTTGGCGAGAGAACGTGGGGAATTATTGCATAAAATGCGGGAATTGGCAAGGCGAGCTTTTTATGCAGGCTGGCTCTTTCTGTTGTATATTGAAGATATGGCCGATAATTAAGGGAAGAGGCGGTTCAGACTGATGGAAGAGCTCCGCGGTGACAACAGTACGGCAAACTCACAGGGAAAAGCGCCAGAACAGGCGCCGGGCCCGGCGAAAGCTGCGCAGCAGACGGAGCAGGGCGTGGATGCAGGGATGTCGGATGCTGCCCAGAGCGCGGTGACCGCCGCAGAGCTCGGGGCGGTGAGTTTCAGGACGGGCGAAGACAGGGCATCTGTGGGCTCCGAATCGGTAGGGCTCATCGACATTACGGTGGCTCCCGACGCAATGTCGGCGAGCGCGAGCTTTGCGCCGCCTGCTGATCCCGACAAGGTGCTTATAATTGACAGTGTCTTAAGCCTTATCGACCGCCTCAATATCAGGACGGGCATAGACGACAAGGCGGTATCGGATGCGCTCTTCCAGTGCAATCTGAACAGAAAGGTCCAGCGCGGCGTTGTTGTGGCGCGCGGGCAGACGGCTGTTCCAGGCATCGCCCAGCACTATGAGATTGAAAAAAGATATCTGCCGGCAAAGCACGAGGTATCGCTCGATGTGGCGAGGATTGATCCGCGCAACCAGTCCAACCTTATTGTTGCGAAAAAGGGAGAAAAGCTCGCCGATTTTATTCCCGAGGTGCAGGGGAAACCGGGCTGGGATATCAGGGGCAAGGAGATTCCGCCGGGGAGGCGGAGCACGCTCGAAATCCAGCCTGGCGAAAATATCGAGACAAGGCCGGACGGGCTCTATTCCGGCGTCGACGGGCTCTTAACCTATATTGGCGATTTTGACTCGGGCCATGTGACCCTGCGCATGGACAATGTGCTGATAATCAAGGGCGATGTCGACTACCATACAGGCCACATTGTCTTCCCGGGCGATGTGGTTATCGAAGGCAGAATTTCCGATGGCTTCAAGGTTTGGGCCGGCGGCTCGATCGAATGCAAAGACACGGTGGACGCCTTCGATATCAACGCGAAAAAGAATCTTGTCTGCTCGCAGGGAATTATCGGCAGGGGCAAATCCGAGGTCCGGGTGGGCGGTGAGCTCAGGGCCAAGTTTATTCAGAACTGCAAGCTCGCCGTGCGCGGCAATGTGACGCTGACGACGGCCATGGTCAGCACAAGGCTCTACAGTCTGGGCACTGTGGACGCGGGGGACCAGGGTGTGATAATGGGCGGCGAGGTATACGCGGCCCATGGGGTGCGCTGCGGGCGCCTTGGCAATGAATCTCACCAGCGGACACTGATCCATGTGGGCACTGATTTTTCGGTACAGCAGCGGCTCGAAAAATGCAATGAAAGGATGAGGCTGCTGAGCCTAGACTCACGCAGGCTGGTGCAGAGCATCAAGGCGAATCCGAGCGAGGAGCTCTATGCTCAGAAGCGCAAGGTTGAAGAGGCCATTGTGACTCTGAGCGGCATGATAGGCCAGCTGCTCTTCGCTCTGGACTGCGACGAAAACGCCTCGGTTGAGGTAAAAGGCGACATTCTCCCTGGTACGATAATCGAAATCTGCAGGCTCTCCCTTGTGATAGACAGGCCTCTTCACTGCTGCAGGTTTTTTATAGACAAGACTATAGGCAGGATAAACAGCGAAAGGCTGAGCGGCAGGTCGGGGCCGGCAGCGCCGGCAAAACCCGCGCCGAAAAAAGCCTAGGCAGGGCGCCGCGGGAGTGGCGGCGCAGGCGGCGCCTCTCCCGGGGCGCCGCACTTCAGCTTATTCCCACTCGATAGTCGCAGGCGGCTTCGAGGATATATCGTAGACTACTCTTCCAATTCCAGGCACACGGTTTGTAATTTCGCTCGAAATCGCGAGCAGATCCTCAGCATTGAATGGATAGACATCGGCTGTCATGCCATCGTGGGATTCGACTGCGCGGAGGGCGAGCACTGAGCCATAGCGGCGTTCGTCGCCCGCGACTCCGACCGAATGTATCGGAAGGAGGACGGCGAAGGCCTGCCAGATTTTATCGTAGAGGCCGCGGGCCTTGAGCTGGGCGATATAGATGGAATCGGCTTCGCGGAGCAGATTGCAGCTCTCCTCTGTGACTTCGCCGAGGATGCGCACGGCGAGGCCCGGCCCCGGGAAGGGGTGGCGCCGTATAACTTCCTCGGAGACGCCGATAAGGCGGCCGAGAGCGCGGACCTCATCCTTATAGAGGCGGTCGAGGGGCTCGATGACGAGGCCCGCTGCGCGTTTTTTTTCTATAAGCGGGCTCCGCACATTGTGGTGGCTCTTTATTACCTGTGCCTTGTTGCCGACGCCCTTGCCCGATTCGATGAGATCGGTATAGAGAGTGCCCTGCACGAGAAAGGCGTCCGGGATGCCGAGGCTGTCTATCTCGCGCTCCTCGATTTTGACAAAGAGGTCGCCGATGATTTTGCGTTTTTCCTCGGGCGCCGAAATGCCTTTGAGCGCGCCCAGAAATTCACTGCCGGCGTCGACCATATGCAGATGCTTCGCGCCGAGGGCTTTCAGGCTGCGCATAACCTCGGCGCTCTCATCTTTGCGCATGAGGCCGGTATCTATATAGAGCAGGTGAACCTTGTCGGGGCTGAGGGTTTTGAGGAGGAGGGCGCCGGCCACTGTCGAATCGACGCCGCCCGAGATGAGGAGAAGGGCATCGCCTGAACCGACGCGGGCGCGGATGGTCTCGCCTGTCTCCCTGAGATAGGTCTCCATGCTCCAGCCGGGCTCAGCGCGGCAGATGCCAAAGGCGAAATTTTTAAGTATTGTGCCGCCAAACTCACAGTGGCTCACCTCGGGATGAAACTGGATGCCCCAGAGCTTTTTGCCGGGACAGCAGAAGGCAGCAGGGATGCCGCCCTCCGAGAGGGCGAGGGTCCGGAAATCCGGGGGCACTTCGACGACAGAATCGCCATGGCTCATCCAGCTTGTAAAATCCGCAGCGACGCCCGAAAAGAGGGGGTCGCCGCCGGCCGCTGCTGCCGATCTGTCTGAGGCCGCGGCGCACGCGGCAGCTGGAGCGGCGCCGCAGATCTTCACGGGCTTCCGGCCGTATTCACGTTCGGGGAGCTGCTCCACTCTGCCGCCGAACTGCATGGCCATAAGCTGGGCGCCATAGCAGATGCCGAGTACAGGGAGCCCCGAGCTGAAGACGGCGGGGTCGGGCCGGGGCGAATCCTTTTCATAGACAGAGCGCGGCGAACCGGCGAGTATAATGCCCTTGACGCCGGCGAGGCGCTCCACGCCGAGCGCGGCATCGCCCGGCATAATATCGGTATAGACGCCTTCCTCCCGGATGCGCCTTCCTATGAGCTGTGTATACTGGCTGCCGAAGTCGAGTATCAGGATCTTGTCCACGGGCTTTCCCTCACTATGGTCGCGCCTCTGTCCGAGCCGACAGAGACAATCGAAATGGGCGTCTCGACATATTCCTCGATAAAGGCGATGTAATCGCGGGCCTTCTGCGGCAGCTCATTATAGTCATGGGCATTTTTTATGGAGCTCTTCCAGCCTTTGAGTTTGCGCAGCACAGGCTCGGCGTTTTCGAGATCGCGTATCGAGCTCGGGAAATCTTCGACGATTTTGCCATTGATCCGGTAGGCAACGCAGGCCTCAAACTCATCGAGTTCATCGTAGACATCGAGGTGAGTGAGGGCGAGGCGGTCGATGGAATTGGCGGCTACCGCATAGCGCAGGGCCACAAGGTCGAGATAGCCGCAGCGCCGGGGTCTGCCTGTTGTAACGCCGTATTCGTTGCCGGTCTCGCGGATGTAGGAGCCGAGGGAGTCGGGCGAATTGTCGCGGAACTCTGTCGGGAAGGGACCGTTGCCCACCCTTGTGGTATAGGCCTTGAAAACGCCGAGTACGCGGTCGACACGCCTTGGGCCGATACCGCCCTGGGCGGCCGCTCCGGCCGAGCAGGACATGCCGCTCGAGACAAAGGGATAAGTGCCTGTATCGAGGTCGAGCAGGGCTCCCTGTGCGCCCTCAAAGAGAACATATGAATTGCGGTGATTTCTGAGATAGGGTACAAGGTTTACTGCCATGGGCAGAATTTTATCCCGCCACTTTTCGATAAATTCCCTGTCCTCTTTTTCGAGATTCTGAAGCCGGTCGGGATCGTCGATATCGGCGAGGCGCACGCCGTCGCGGTATGATTTCATTGCATAGGCGACGCCGATGCCGCGGCCCGTGGTGCCAATGGGTTTGCGCCGCTTCGCATCGAGCTCCTTGTCGATGCGGCGGTAGCTGGGGAGCACGAGGTGGGCCCGGTCGGAGATGAGCACCCTGCCCTTCCAGTCTACGCTGCGCTCGCTGAGCGAATCGAGCTCGGCAAAGAGGGCCTCGGGATCTATAACCATGCCGGAGCCAAGGACAACTATTTTATCTGGATAGAGTATGCCCGAGGGTACAAGGTGGAGGGCGTATTTTTCCCCGCCGAGCACTATAGTGTGTCCGGCGTTCGCGCCGCCCGAGAAACGGACAATAATGCCCGAATCGGAGGCAAGATAGTCGACAATTTTTCCCTTGCCCTCGTCGCCCCACTGAGCGCCAATAACCACTACATTCATAGAGGCCCCCTTACATCCGCGAATAGTTAGGCGCTTCCTGCGTTATAGTCACGTCGTGCGCGTGGCTTTCGCGGAGGCCCGCCTGGCTTATCTTTACAAACTTCTTATAGTTGTTAAGTTCTGTAATATTTCTGCAGCCGCAGTAGCCGAGGCCTTTTTTAATGCCCGCCACAAGCTGGAAGAGGAAGTTTTTGAGCTCGCCCTTGTAGGGCACTCTGCCCTCTATTCCCTCGGGCACCGGCTGCTCGTCCTTGCCGATCGCGTAGCGGTCGCCCGCGCCATCCATAAGCGCGCCCATGGAGCCCATGCCGCGGTATTCTTTGTAGATTCTGCCATCGTAGAGCACCTCGCGGCCGGGCGATTCCTTGAGGCCGGCGAAGAGGTTGCCGATCATTACGGCTGTCGCGCCTGCGCCGAGAGCTTTTACAATATCGCCCGAATACTTAATACCGCCGTCGGCCACAATGGGCGTGCCCGACTTCGCCGCTTCTTCGGCGCACCAGAGCACTGCGCTGAGCTGGGGAACACCGATGCCGGCGACAATGCGTGTTGTGCAGATGGAGCCCGGCCCCACACCGACCTTTACCATATCGGAACCGGCCTCGATGAGGTGCCTTGTGCCCTCTGCTGTGGCCACATTGCCTCCCATAAGGGGCAGATCGGGCCAGCGCCTTTTTATGCCGCGCACCGCGTCGATTACATTTTTGGAATCGCCGTGGGCTGTATCGAGCTCGACAAAATCGACCTTGGCATCGAGGAGGAGAGGTATGCGCGTCTCGTAGTCCTGGGGGGAGATAGCAGCGCCGACAATCAAGCGCCCCGCTCTGTCCGTCGCCGCATTTGGATAGCGCTCATGCTTTTCCATATCCTTTACAGTGATAAGGCCCCTGAGCTTGCCCTCCCGGTCGACGACGGGCAGCTTCTCGATGCGGTGCTCGTCGAATTTGGCACGGGCGCTCGCGGGCGTGGCTTCAAGGCCTTCGACAATAAGATCGCGTGTCATTGCATCGCGCACGAGGGAATTCTCGTCGCGGCGGAATCGGAGATCGCGGGCTGTGATAATACCGACGAGTTTGCCCTCGGGGTCCACAACGGGAAGGCCGGTGACACGCTGCTTGTCCATTATTGCGCGGACATCGCGGAGTGTCTTGTCTTCTTCGATTGTAACAGGTGAGTCTATAATCCAGTTGAGGTAGCGCTTTACATCGGCGACCTGCTCGGCCTGCGCCTTGGGCGCGAGATTCCGGTGTATGACGCCTACACCGCCCTGCAGCGCGAGGGCGACGGCGAGCTTCTCTTCGGTGACTGTGTCCATCGCCGCCGAGAGAATCGGCACATTCAGGTTGAGCCCGGGGCCGAGCTTGACGCGCACATCGGTCTCCCGGGGCAGTACCTCGGAATACCCCGGCACAAGGAGCACATCGTCGTAGGAATAGGTCTCTTCAAACATTGGTCAGCACCTCTCTTGGGAAAGGCCTATAGGCGTTTGCCGCGCCCTGGTCCTCCCTACCTGAAGCGTCCAGCCGGCGGCGCCGGCCCGACGCCGGCGCATGAGCCGTGCGGACTCTTTATTCCTTTATAAGCCGGCCCATAAGGGCGCGGTATTTCTCTCCAAGGCTCTTCGCCTTTTCGGCGGCTCTGCCCCGGTAGGCCTCTGGCCGGGAGAAGAACTCCGCGGCAGGCGGAAGGCCCAGTGCCGCGAGCCGTCCCGAAAGCAGGGCCTCCGTTTCGGGCTCCCGCTTGAGCGCCTCGGTAAAGGGAATCTTCTCCGCCTCGGCCGCGAGCGTTAGGCGGCGCACTCTTTCGTGCGCGTCGGCGGCACCTGATTCGGCGAGCAGAATATAGGCGGGTTCGGCGAGTACCCCTCCTCCCGACAGCTTGAGATTGGCCAGCATCTTTTCGCGGTTGACCGTGAGACCGGCTATGACCTGCCGCATTCTCGCGGCGGCGTCCGCGAAGCCGGCGAGGTATTCCACTACAAAGCGGCCGCTCGCCGAATTGGTGAGGTCGCGCTGATGTTCGGAGATCTGATCCATATAGAATGAGATTACCCGCGGGCACATGGCCTTCCAGAGGCTTTTTACATGCTCGGAATTCCAGGGATTGCGCTTCTGGGGCATTGTCGAGGAGCCGACCTGGCCGGCTCCGAAGGATTCGCGTACTTCGTTTATCTCGGTGCGCTGCAGATTGCGCAGATCGTCGGCGAGATTGGCGATTATGCCAAATGCGACGTTTATTTCGAGGAGGAGGCGGAGTGCAGGCTCAGGCTCGGCGAGCTGGGTTGAATGCTCGGAGGGCTGGACTCCGAGCCGGCCGAGAAAGGCAGCTTCCACTTTTTCCGGATCCTTATAGCTCATGGAGAGGGCGTTGTATGCCCCGACCGCGCCGGCGAGTTTGCCGACAAGGCTCCGGGAGAGCTCCTCGATTTTCTGGATCGATATGCCGAGACGGCTGACATATTCGGCCATGGCGAAGCCGAAAGTAAGGGGCACCGCGTGCTGGCCGTGAGTACGCCCCACCTGGGGGGTTTCGGCCTCGCGGACTGCGAGATCGCAGAGCTCCTCTTCGAGTCCAATAAGGACGGGGAGCAGAACGCCGCGCACGGCGTCCCTGAGTTCGATGGCCTTTGCGGTGTCGAGGATATCTGCGCTTGTCGCGCCGAGATGGACAAGACTCTGGACTTCGGCTGGCAGTTTTTTCTGAAACACATTGACGAGGGCACGGATATTATGATGGGTTGTTTTTTCTTCTTCGTAGACTTCTTCGGGGCTGACTGCCCCGGCAGCAGCGTCGATATCAGCCTCGAGGCCGGGGCTTAGCCTGCCGCGCAGCTCAAGATGCGTCTTGAGCAGGGCCGCCTCCACGCGGACACAGGTTCTGACTTGCGCCGATTCCGAAAGCCGCGCCGAGAGAGCGCTGAAGAGTTCGGGATTGGCTTCCCAGTATCGATGGTCAAGGGGTGAGAGATTATCGAAGATGTCTCGGGAAGTCATATCCTATTATGACTCAGCTCCGGCAAAATATTCAACAGGGCGGCGGAGTGCCGCTGTCTGCGCCTTCGGCCATGCTGGCCCGGTCTTTTCGGGCCCCGCTTCCGCACAATGGCAGGCCGGGAAGGGAGTGCGCCCCTGGCTCTGCCGCCGCGGAGCGCCAGAGCCTGATCTCTGCGTTTTTCCGTTGACGGTTCCGCGGGGGCGGGTTAGGCTCAATTCATCATGTATGACTTTATTATTCTCGGCGGTGGTCCCGCCGGTTATGTTGCGGCCGAGAGGGCGGCAGCCCGCGGCCTTTCAACTCTTCTGATCGAAGAGAAAGCCCTCGGCGGCACCTGCCTCAATGTAGGATGCATTCCAACGAAGAGCCTCCTTGCAGGAGCCAAGGTATACAAGCACGCGGCCGAGGGGGCGAAGTTCGGCGTCAAGGCCGAATCGCTGAGCTATGACTTCGCGGCGGCCCAGGCCTGGAAGGACAAGACAGTTGAGACGCTCAGGAACGGCGTTGCCTTCAGCCTTAAAAAGGCAGGCGCTGAAATACGCGAAGGCCGCGCAAAACTCGAAAGCGCCCATAGCATTGTCCTCGCCGACGGGACGAAGCTTGAGGCCAAAGACATTCTGATCGCGACCGGCTCCTCCCCTGCCCTTCCGCCCATTCCGGGCCTTGCGGGCAACCCGAAGGTAGTCGACAGCACGGGCCTTCTCGCCGTAAAGGAGCCGCCCAGGCGTCTGGCTATTGTGGGCGGCGGCGTTATTGGCATCGAGTTCGCCTCCTATTTTTCGGCGATCGGCTGCGAGGTGACAGTCGTCGAAATGCTGCCGGAGATTCTGCCCTTTATGGACTCCGAACTTGTCGCAATTTTCAAGCGCAGTCTCCGCGGTCTTAAAATTGAAACCGGCTCGGCGGTGGAGTCCATTGATGGCGGCACACTTCATTACAGCAAGGGCGGCGAGAAAAAGAGCGTTGAGGCGGATTTGATTCTCGTGGCGACAGGGCGGCGCCCCAATATCGCCGACATCGGTCTTGAGGCCGCGGGCGTTGAATTTACAAAGCGGGGCATTACAGTCGATGACGAGCTCCGTACCAATACTGAAGGAATATGGGCAGCAGGCGATGTGACCGGCCGTGCCCAGCTTGCACACACAGCCTCCGCGATGGGAGAAGCTGTGGTGGACGGCATTCTGGGAAAGCCCCGGGCTATCAGCTGGAACAGCCTGCCCTGGGTTGTCTATGGCGACCCTGAATGCTCGGGCTGCGGTCTGACAGAGGGTGCCGCTGCGAAAGCGGGCATTGCAATTAAAAAGGCTGTGCTCCCCGCACGGGCCAATGGCCGTTTCCTCGCCGAGAACGGCGTAACCGGCCAGGGCGCGGTAAAGCTTATTGCCGCAGAGGCCGACGGCAGGCTCCTCGGCGCAACTATTGTCGCGCCCTACGCGGGCGAGATGATCTGGGGCATGCAGGACCTTATCGCGCGCGGAGCCACCGCAGCTGAGCTTAAAACTGCAATCTTCCCGCATCCGACTGTATCCGAGCTTATCCGCGAGGCGGGACTCGCCCTGTAAGGGCATACGGCAGCTGGCTGGCATGCGGCCATAGCAGGCCGCTGTCAGCCGGCGTTTTATAACAACTACACTATTTATAATTTATACAAGATCGGCAAACACGGCACCGGCGCTGCCGCCGGGCTGTTCCTCTGCCGCGCGGAGCAGATCTGCGGGGGCGAGCAGCATCTGGAGTCCGCGCCTTCCGGCGCTCACCGAAATTTCATCGAAGAGCTGGGCTGTTTCGTCTATATAGACGGGAAATTTCTTCTTTGCGCCGATGGGCGAGCAGCCGCCCCGTATATAGCCCGTCGAAGGCTGCAGCTCCTTGAGCGGCAGCATCGCGACGCTCTTGTTGCCCGAAGCGGCGGCCGCCTTTTTCAGATTGAGCTCTGCTGCGCCGGGAATGCAGCAGAAAAAGAACCCCGTGCGGTCGCCCCGGAGCGCAAGCGTCTTGAACACCCGGTCGGGATCGAGGCCAAGCTCGGCGGCAGCATGGGCAGCGGACAGGTCTTCTTCATCAACTTCATATGATATAGTACGGTATTTAATGCCCAGGCTCTCGAGAATGCGCAGAGCGTTTGTTTTCTCTGGAGCCGCATCGCGGTCGCGGCGGGACATGGCGGGCGCTTACCTTTTCTTCCGGAACATCCGGTAGTTGATATCGGGGAAGAGGTTGTTGCGTTTTTCAAGATGGGTGATCCACTCGGTGTCGACTGTGTTGGAGCAGAGCATCGCATAGATTTTATCGAAGTTGTCTGCCGCGTCCTCTATGCGTCCGCGGGCAAAGCCCGCCGATTTGCCTGTCCTCATCAGAAGCGGCCAGTCGGAGCCCATAACAAGGAGCACCTCTCGCGAGGCCTGATCGAGTATCCGTTCGCGCAGCCCTGATTCCTCGGGGAAGCGCTCGGCGAGCTCTATCATACGCTCGATCATTCTGAAAATGTGGCGGTAGGTCCAGTCGTTTGTGCCATCGAGCCAGACCTCGGCATAGCCGCCTTCGCTCCAGGAGGAGAACTCGGGCATCGATGTCTGATTCTCGGGATAGAGTTTTGTATATTCGCTCAGGGTGAGGAGCTGGGGCAGTGTCCCGGCGGCCGGGTTCTTCTCCGCAGCGGGGGACACTGTCCCGGGAGCCGAGGCAGCAGCTGTCCCATCCGCGGCTGTGGCTCCTGCGCCAGCAGTGGCTGGCGCGCCAGCGCTGGCTGCCGCACCAGCGCTGGCTGCCGCACCAGCAGAGGCAGCTGCGCCAGCGCTGGCTGCCTGTCTGAAAATCGACTCAAGCCAGATCTGCCCCTCAAACCAGCCATGGCCGAAAAGCTCGGCATCGTAGGGACAGACCATGAGGGCGGGCCGCTCCATGTGAGGCGCAGCGGCAGCTGCCTCGGCGCTGCGGTCGGCGAGAAAGGCAGCTGCATGCTCCATAGCCCGCTGGCGCCCGGCTTCGATGTCGTAGGGCTTTTTATCGTCTGTATGGCCGCTTATCGCATAGTACTTGAAGCCGGTAAAGATGCGGTCGGGCCCCTGGGTATAGGGCGCCATATAGGGGCCGATATAGTCGAGAGGCAGGTCGAAGCCGATATCCCTGTAGAATTCCCGGTAGAGAGGATCGGCCGGATAGCCGCTATCGGCCGACCAGAGCGCATCGGAGGCGGCAGCGTCGCGGACAAAGGCGGTGAGGCCATTGCCACACTGAAGAGGCGCAAAGGAGCCGCTGCGAGGCGTCGGCTCGCCCAGCAGGGCTCCCCTTGTCGTCACAATTGTGTACTGAATATTGTAGGCGTGAAGCGCATCCTCGAGCCCCGGATACCAGCCCAGATGGGGCAGCCAGAAACCGGCGGGATGTTTCCCGAATGCTCTCCGGTGCGCGACAAGGGCCGCCTCGATCTGGGCCGATACCACCTCGGGGCAGTTTCTGTAGGCAGGCAGGAAGGCATGCGTTGCCGCCGAGGTAATAATCTCGATCTTGCCGCGCTTGTAGTAGTAATCGAAGGCGGCCAGGATATCGCGGCCATAGAGGCCCTCAAAATCATCGTGATCCTGCTCATAGAGATCGCGGTAGAGCCGCGCAAGCGGGCTGAAGACGGGGTCATTCTGCAGGCGCTTCTCTTCGGCCGCAGCGAGCTGGATCTGTCCGCCCAGATAGTCCATATAGCGCTCGCCGAGGGTTTTGTCGCCGAGCATCGCGCAGAGGGTTGGAGAAAGACTCAGTGTGAGCGGGAAGGGAACGGAATCCGCCTCGAGCTTGCGGAACATTCTGAGGAGGGGCAGATAGGACTCCGAGAGAGCCTCGAAGAACCAGCGTTCCTCGAGAAAATGAGAATAGTCAGGCTCTCTGACAAAGGGCAGGTGAGCGTTCAGGACAAGGGCGAGATAGCCAGACTCCATGCTTTCCTCTCAATCGGCGCCGGATTTGAGAATGCGCTGGGGATTATCCTCTTCTTTGGGCTCGATATCGAGCCGGCCCGAGCCGGAAAGCCTGAGCAGCTCCGCTGTATCGGGATCGAAATCCTTCCTCGCCCGCGGCAGCAGCTCCCGCGGCAGGCTGATTTCGGCGGAACGGGCCAGAAGACGCGGATGCGCCCCTTCCCGTGCACAGAGGTCCACTCTATATCCGGCTTCGGGATTCGGGAAATTGATATACCACTGGAGGTCATCTGGGGAGACAGTGATATCGAAAAACTCCCTGTGTCCATCGGAGGCAGTCTGCAGTTCGGAAACTCTCAGAAAGAGCGAGATGCCATTGTCATCGCTCCTGAGTTTGTCTCTGTCGGCCTCCGAGATATCCCAGAAGGCAAAAGCCCAGGAAGGATCCCGGACTATCACCTTGATCGCTGTCTGGTTGTAGCGCTGCTCGAGCCTGGTCTGAGGCTGAGTCCCGCCCTCCCCCTCATCGAGTTCGGGCCCGGAGAATTTTGCGGCTTCGAATTTGAGAGAGACACCCGCCAGGGAACCGGAGATCTGGGAATCCTGGCTGTCCTCCGCTACCGCGTCCATCAGCTCTTCGATTACAAAAACCCTGTCGAGCCCCTGAGGCAGGTCAAGGCCCATTTTGTCGGCAAGAGCGTAGAGAGCGGCATCCGACATGGATTCGAATTTCTCAGAACTCACGAGGCTATTCTGGAAACGGCAAAGCGCCGTGTCAAGGTGTGGCTTTGCCGCCGCCCGGAGCCTTATGGCCTGATCTCCGGCGGGGTTTCCGTCTTCTGTGCGCTTTGACGGCCTCTCCCGCGGCAGAGCCCGGGCCGCCGGCCTTGCCGGCAGTCTCCTTGCCAGGAGCGGGGCCCGCTGAGGCCGCCTTGGCCTGTCCCTTTGCGGGAGCAGGGCGGCCCGTGTTCTGAGGCTCAGCGGCGCCGCGCGGCGTTCTGCGCCTCCGCGGCTTCGGGGCGGCGGCTATGCCTCTCTCCTTGAAGGCCGCGATAAGCGCTGTCTCGAGCTCTATGCGGGGCAGATTGAGAGGGGAGAGATAGGCCCGGCATGCGTCGAGGGCAGCCGCATAGGCTTCCGGGCCTTCGGCAAAGAGCCCTGGATTGGCCGCAAAAAAGGCCTTGAGATAGCTCGCGAGCATGACAGATATTTTTTTCTCGGCTTCTGGCCTTGAAAAATAGGCGTCGAGCTCCTTCATCGCCGCGGACTGCGCCTGTCTGAGCCGTGCATCGCGCTGAAGTCTCTCCGCCGCCTGCGGCATTATATAGGGGAGAAGGCGGTAGCTCAGCAGAGAGCGGAGTATGGGCTCCGAAACACCCGAGCCGAGGATTTTTACAAATTCCTCGGTGAGGCGCGAAGCGCTCGCGTCTTTGAGCAGGGACGCATCCCGCTTTATCGCGAGTCTGGTCTTGAGAGGAATGCTGAAGCCGCTCGTCGCCGCGTACTTGATGCAGCGGATCATGCGGACAGGATCTTCCTTGAAGATAGTCGCGAGGGGGATGACCGGCTTGATGCGCCGGGCCTTGATATCCTTGAAGCCGCCGACATAATCGATAAGAAGAGCATCGATTGGATCGTAGTAGAGTGCATTGAGGGTAAAGTCGCGCCTCAGGGCATCTTCATCCATCGTGCCATATTCATTGCCAATTGTGCCGTTCGCGATGGATCTGAAGGTCGAAACCTCAAAGAGTTTGGGCCCCGCGTAGACATGGACCAGACGGAAGCGCCTGCCGATTACATGGGCATTGCGGAAAATCCGCTTGATGCGCTGCGGCTGGGCGTCCGTGACTATATCAAAATCCTTTGGTCTGCGGCCCAGAAGCAGGTCGCGGACTGCGCCTCCGACAATATAGGCTTCATGGCCATTTTCGCGGAGTCTCTGAACTATGCGGATGGCATCCGGGTCCACTCTGGACCTGTCAATGCGGTGCTCGGGCTCTGTATAAACAAGGGCCTTCGCGACCGGGCTGCCGTCTTCATTTCTGCGATAGCGGATGAGCAACGCGGAACCTCGCCGTGTGGAGTAGATTTTGTGCCTTAGATAGTACGGCAGACCGGGGCCGGCCTGCAAGGGCCCGCGGTCGCCGCATGCCTCTGAGCCTCAGGCGCGGGGCATTTTCGAATCGAGCCAGCCGATAATATCCTTTGTTACTTCGTCGCGGTTCGTCTCGTTCAGTATTTCGTGATGCGCGCCCTCGTAGAGCTTCTTGTCTACGCAGGCAATTCCCAGGTCCCTGTACATTTTGGCCAGCTGATCGACCGAGCCGGAGGCAGCGCCAACCGGATCCATCGAGCCCGAGACCATGAATACCGGGAGATTTTTCGGGATTGCGGCCATCACCTCGGGTCTGTGAATAAAGGCCAGCCCCCCCATAAAATCGCTGAAGAAGCCATTGGTGCAGACAAAACCGCAGAGCGGATCGGCGACATATTTATCGACTTCTGCCTTGTCCCGGGAAAGCCAGTCGAATTCCGTCCGGGTAGGCTTGAATGCGTTGTTGTAGGAGCCGAAGCTGATCTTGTTGCAGAGCTTGGCCTTGGCATGCCTGCCCTTGAAGAAACAGCCGATACCCGCGATAGCCCGGCCTGCGCTGAGCACAGCCTTGGGCATGGGGCCCGCGGTGCCAGAGAGAACGCAGCCCGACAGCATGCTGCCATAGAGGGCGATAAAGCCCTGCGAGACAAAGGAGCCCATCGAGTGTCCGAAGAGGAAGAGGGGCAGCCCCGGATAGGCCTTTGCGGCCTCGTCGGCAATCTCCTTGTCGTCGTCGATGATTCTGCGGAAACCGCCCTTGCCCTTGTCGGTAAAATAGCCGGTCTCGCTGTCATTGGCGATTGTCTTGCCATGGCCGCGGTCATCGGGGCAGTAGACAACATAACCGTCAGCTGTGAGGCTCGCGGCGAAGCGCTCATAGCGGGCGCCATGTTCGGCCATGCCGTGGGCGATCAGAAGCACTGCCTTCGGAGCCTTTTCGGGCTGCCAGACGCGGACGTAGATTGCCTTTCCATCGGAAGCAGTATGCGTATATGGGCTGAATTTCATTGTTCTTCCCCTTTGCAGAAAATAATGCAGCCTGCCTGATCCGGCGCGGCCATGGGCGGCCCGGGCCAAGCCAGGGCGGCTTGCCGCCCGGCACTGCTGACAGCCTTTTATTTTACTCCCCCTGCTCTTACAAGAGCAAGGATTATTTTTTTCTGCAAATTTTGCGTTTTTTTTGCTTTTTCCCCTCAAGTTTCAGCCTTCAGCTTCCGAAAATGGAGATGTAAAAGTGGCCATAACCCGGGCAGGGATTCCGAAAGGGATCCAATACGGGATAAGCGGAGCAAGGATGCTCCGCGGATATTTCCATGGAGGACTCTATGATCATCAATCACAACCTGAGCGCCATGTTCGCGAACCGCTCACTCGGCGTCACACAGGCCAACATCGCCAAGAACACCGAAAAACTCTCTTCCGGCATGCGGATCAACCGCGCCGGCGATGACGCTTCCGGCCTTGCCGTGTCCGAGAAGATGCGCAGCCAGATCCGCGGACTGAACCAGGCGTCGAAGAACGCCGCCAACGGCATCTCCTTTATCCAGACCACCGAGGGCTATCTCCAGGAGTCACAGGACATTGTCCAGCGCCTCCGCGAGCTCTCCGTGCAGGCTTCGAACGGCATCTACACCTCCGAAGACCGCATGCAGATCCAGGTTGAGGTGAGCCAGCTGGTCGACGAAATCGACCGCATCGCGAGCCATGCCCAGTTTAACGGCATGAACCTCCTCACCGGCCGCTTTGCAAGAGGCACCGGCGAAAACACCGTGACCGGTTCTATGTGGTTCCATATCGGCGCCAACATGGACCAGCGCACCCAGGTCTTTATCGGCACCATGACAGCCGCCGCTCTCGGCGTCCGCTCCGCTGGTGACGGCAAGATTATCTCCCTCTCCAGCCCCGACGGAGCCAACCGCTCTATCGGCACCCTCGATGAGGCCCTCAAGAAAATCAACAAGCAGCGCGCTGACCTCGGCGCCTACCAGAACCGCCTTGAGCACGCCGTAAAGGGCATTGATATCGGCGCCGAGAACCTCCAGGCCGCCGAAAGCCGCATCCGCGACGCCGACATGGCCAGCGAGATGGTCGACTACACGAAGAACCGGATCCTCTCCCAGGCGGGCGGCGCGGTACTCGCGCAGGCCAACCAGACCACGCAGACGGTTCTCCAGCTCCTGCAGTAAGCCTTGCAAACTGAACAGCTGAAGTAGTATATTTTGCCTAGACGGGGTTCCATACAGGGGCCCCGCCGGGCAAATCTGATCTTTGACAGATACCTTCCTTTAAGCGCGCAAGTCGGCTTAAAGAAAGCGTCCTTGTAAAGGGGCGCTTTCCTTGCCGCGCGGGGACGAACGGTCGGGGGCGGCGCGGAACAAGAGCTCCCGGTTCCCGTCTACGTGCGCGCAGGAAATAGGGCGGCATGGAAGTCTGCCCTATCGATTTCCTCAAGGAGGGTTACATGATTATCAATCACAATATGAGCGCTATGTACGCCAATCGCTCACTCGGTGTCGTGCAGGCTGACCTCTCCAAAAACATGGAGAAGCTCTCTTCCGGCATGAGAATCAACCGGGCTGGCGACGATGCCTCCGGGCTTGCGGTTTCCGAAAAACTCCGCGGTCAGATCCGCGGTCTGAACCAGGCCTCGAAGAACATCGAGAACGGCGTTTCCTTCATTCAGACGACCGAAGGCTATCTCCAGGAGACGCAGGACATCCTTCACCGGATGAGAGAGCTCTCCGTTCAGAGCTCGAACGGCATCTATTCTTCCGAGGATAGGATGCAGATCCAGGTTGAGGTTTCCCAGCTCGTCGATGAGATCAACAGGATCGCGTCGCACGCGCAGTTCAACGGGATGAATATGCTTACCGGCCGCTTCGCGAAGGGTGGTTCACAGTCGATGCAGTTCCAGGTGGGCGCCAACATGGACCAGTTCAAGCAGGTCTTCATTGGCACCATGACTGCTCAGTCTCTTGGCCTCAAGGGCGGACAGGGCGGGGATGAGATGATTTCAATCTCCACGCCGGAAAGCGCCAACAAGGCTATCGGCTCCCTGGACAATGCTCTCAAGATCGTTTCGAAGCAGCGCGCCGACCTCGGCGCCTATCAGAACCGCTTTGAGACGGCTGCGAAGGGCATTAACGTCGCCGCCGAGAACCTGACCGCTGCCGAGAGCCGCATCCGCGATGTGGATATGGCTTCCGAGATGGTCGACTACACCAAGAACCGGATCCTGTCGCAGGCCGGCTCCGCAATGCTCGCTCAGGCGAACACTACGTCTCAGAACGTGATGCAGCTTCTTCAGTGAGTAAACCGTTTATTTTTTCCAGCGGGTATGGAGAGACTTCTGGACGTTATCTCTCTAATTCCCTGTAATTCTGACGGAGCGGGTCGCGCCCCCGCCCCGTCTTTTGAACCAATCAGTCGGAGGGTTAAAGGAATGGCTCTCGACATTTCAACAATACAGAATCCCCGGATCTATCAGACAGGGGGGATTCAAAACTCAGCAGGCAGTGCTCAGACTGCCGCGGCCGCGGTGGCTGCCGCACAGAACAGAGCGGAGGAGAGGAACTCTCCTCCGGCCCCTGATATGCAGGGCACGCTCAGAAGCCTCGAACAGGTCGGTGTGCTGCTTAACCGCCGCCTCTCATTCAGCCTGAATCAGAAGCTGGACTCTGTGGTGATTAAGGTGATAGACACCAATACCGATAAGGTAGTGAGGGAGGTTCCGCCCGCAGAGGTACAGCGCGTCTATGAGCGCCTCCGCGAAGTCGTGGGCCAGCTTCTGGACAAGAAAGCGTAAAAAAGCCTCCCTCAAGGGGCTCCATGTCCGATCTCTCAATTCCCGGCGTAAGCAGCAGCAAATATGGCAGCGACAAAATAGTCGAGGCCCTGATGAAGGTCGAGCGGCTGCCGCGCGACCGTGCAGCAAAAGAACTCAAACAGTATCAGGACCAGAGGGATGTCTGGTCCGATATGAGCAGGCGCCTTACCTCGCTGAGAGATGAAGCGCGCAATCTTTATTCATTTAAGAATCCCTTTTCTTCCCGTACAACAAAATCCTCAGACGAAGAGGTCCTGACAGCCACCGCCACACGCGAGGCAGTCGAATCGACCACCAAGATACAGGTAAAGCGCGCGGCCGCAGCCGACCGCTTTATTTCGAAAAACCTCGACAAGGACTACAAGGTGCCCGCCGGCATCTACAGATTCGCTGTCGGGGACAAGAGCATAGAGCTCAATTATGCGGGGGGCGGTCTTCAGGATTTCGCCGATTCCCTCTCCCGCAAGGGCAGAGACCTGCTGAAGGCTTCGGTGGTCTCGGTGACTTCCGGTACAAAGGCCCTCGTTATCGAAGCGCTCAAAACAGGCGGGAAAAACAAACTTGCGTTCTCCGAAGCAGCCGAAAAGCTCGGCCTTGACGCAGGGCTTATCGAAAAAGTGACCACAAGGGAGCAGAAGCTCGATCCGGCGCAGGCAAAGAGCTGGCAGGGCGGCCAGGCCAGCGTCGAAAAGGGAGAACTCCATGTGCTGGCTGGGCAGAGTGCAAAAATCGCCCTCGCGGGTCCGGCAAAAACGCAGGGGCTGGTTCTCGAGCTGAAATACCGCCTTGTACAGCTGCCCGAGCAGGCCCAGGAATCGGCCCCGCCCGGACCGAGCCTCAGCCCGGCCAACTCGGCGAGCTATGGCGATGTCACAGTGCAGGGCGCGCCGACTGACACTGCCCTCTCCGCCTGGACAGCCCCCGAGCCGCCGCCCCGTGTCGAGAACAGAAATATGGCCTATGTGGTACAGGCCAATGGCCAGACCACTGCCCTGCCCGAGCTCCAGGATGGCAGCGATATCCAGACCATGACTGTGGAGCTCTCGGGCTATGGCGGCGATATGGCAGCCCTCGGCCTGCGCAGCGGGGATACGACAAGGCGGCTTGAGCTTGTGAGCGCCCGTGTCTATGATCCGCACGAGAATGCGGGATACAGGCCTGTCCATGCTATTTCGACCGCCCAGGATGCCCTTGTCTCGGTTGAGGGCATTGAAGTGCAGCGCGATTCCAACGAGATCAGCGATGTGATACCCGGCGTGACCCTCAGCGTAAAGGAAGCCTCTGAGAAAACGATAAGCCTCAAGGTGGAGCCCGACCGCAAGGCGGTCAAGGATGCGCTGATCAGCTTTGTGGGCAATTACAACCGCATAATGGCGCAGATCAATATTCTGACCCGCGATGACGAAAGCCTTGTCGACGAGATCAGTTATTTCAGCGACGATGAGAAAAAATCGGCGAAGGAGCACCTCGGGGTGCTCTCGAACGATTCGACCCTTGGCTTCCTGAAAACGTCGCTGCAGCAGTCGATGATGAACTCCTATGGCGACGCAGCGGTGCCTATCCGCCTGCTCGCCCAGCTCGGCATTTCGACAGACAGCGCCAAATCGGGAGCGAGCCAGGGCTACAGCATCTCGAAGATGCGCGGCTACCTTGAAATAGATGAGGAGATGCTCGACAAGGCGCTGAGCGACAACTTTGCGGGGGTCCGAGACCTCTTTGGGCGGGATTCCGACGGCGACCTCGTTGTGGATTCGGGCGCAGCCTACAGAGTGGATGCCATCCTGAAGCCTTTTGTGACGACAGGCGGCATTATCAGCCTGAAGACCGACACTCTGGACAGGCAGATAAAGGCCGACAAGGAGAAAATCACCTCGCTGGACAGCGCCCTTGCCCAGAAGGAAGCCGAGCTCAAGGAGAAGTATGCGTCGATGGAGTCGACGATGGACGCCCTCGAGAGCTCTTCAAGCTCCATCAACAGTTTTTCAAAACAGAACAGCGGTCAGTAATACAAGGAGCCCATGGATATGCAGATAAAAGTAAATGGCATGCCTGTGAATATCGAAGGCGGAACAGCCAGAACGGCGGGAGAATTTCTCGCTCTTGCGGGGACAGAGCTCGAATATAACGGCCTTGCCATCATCGGCCTCAAACTCGATGGAAAAGAAATCGCGGATACTGAATACAGCAGGGCAAAGGATCTTCCGCTCTCGGAGCTGGACCGGCTGGACATTGTGGCCCAGCCCATTTCGGAGATAAAGGGCAAGGCAATAAGCACCCTGCTTGAGCTCTTCGAGGCAGCACACGAGATTGGAGGCCTTGAGTCGAGCCCCGACTGGAAGGGCCTTGCGGCCGGGGCCAGCCGGG
>Ga0183098_10425_pt1 | contig 87807 bp, 79 predicted proteins | sample BioMet9_FD_128884 | JGI IMG/M metagenome (GOLD analysis project Ga0183098, IMG submission 128884) | Microbial communities from bioreactor (seeded with sewage sludge) at Lawrence Berkeley National Lab, California, USA - Biofuel... | ecosystem: Engineered > Bioreactor > Anaerobic > Unclassified ...
CGGGTGCCCGGGGAATGCCCTCCAGAAGGCGGAAAAACTGCTCGAGCTTCTGCTTAAAAGCAAAGAAATCGTCAGATATCGCGACTAGATGGGCGTTTCTCACCAACACCGTGCACGATAGTCATTTAAAAATTTAGAAATTGCCAATTTTAGATCCTTTAAGGAAAAGCGACTCCTAGACCTCTCTTCGACCCCCTATTCTGTTCGAAGAAATGTCGGCGTTTTTCACGGTGTGGTTAAAGCCGCGGTTTTTGTTGGCCCAAATGGTTCAGGCAAAACGAACACCTTAAAAGCAATCAAATTTTTGCTTGATGCTCTTTTTTCTGAAAACCAGGTTCCTTCTATCGAAGGCATCAATTCGTGCCTCTTTTCGCCAGACCAATCCCTTTCTTTAAAGTATGTCTTTCTTATTGACAAGCAAGAGATTAAGTATTCTTTGTCTGCCGGGAAAGAAGGAGAAATTCTAAAAGAAGAACTTTTTTTGGATGATAACGTTATGCTTCGTCGGGATCAAACAACAGCAACAACGAGTTTGACAGACCAAAAAGAATTTTCCAAAAAAGAACTTAGCCCCTCGCTTCTTCTGCTGAGAACTATTTTTTTCAACACGAAATTTGTTAGATTCCCCACTTTGCAAAAGTGGTTTGCTTTTCTCTCGAATTCCATTTATTTCAATGCAGCGAAGGCTTCAATTACTGCCTACAGTGGTGTTGGAATGCCTTTTATGAAAAACTATCTTGAAAATAATGATGGGGTCTCCAAAATTAATGACTTTCTTAAATCGGGAAAATTTGGAAGCCATATCGATTTTGCTTCTAAGGAAAAGGTTTCCAAATATGTCAACCTTGAAGTGCTAGGAAGTGATGGAGACTCACAAAGAAAAACAGTTTTCTTTCATAGAAATGATATTGATATTTCTTTGCCTTTGTCTCTTGAGTCGCAAGGAAACCAAACTTTCGTCAGATTTTTGCCCGCTCTTTTGCAGGTTGCAGAGAAACCTGGAATGCTCCTTTGTGATGAGTTTTCTAGCGGACTTCACCCCGAACTGGAAACGTTTTTGATCGATGGATTTCTTAACCTTGCGAAGGGAAGCCAGCTGTTTATTACAAGCCACTCCACATCGCTTCTTCATTCTTCGCTTCTTCGCCCCGATCAGATTTTTATCACTTCGATTTCAAAGGAAGGAACTGACATTGAGAGAATGTCCTCTTTTCACCCCAGAGACAGCCAAAATTTTGAAAAGATGTACTTATCCGGTTTGTTTGGAGGTGTCCCGTCGTATAAGTCTTTCCTGCAGAAAAAATGAAAGTTAAATTTAACCCTTCCGCTAGAATCGGACAAGTGATTTTTGTAGTTGAAGGCGATCAGACAGAACATGAATTGATTGAACACGTGTTTGCTGATTTGCTTAAATACGAATGTGTTCATCATTATCGAAATAAAGGTGCAAAATACAAAAATCCACGTAATCAGTATGGCTTTGTTTCCGTGATTTCTGCTGAAAAATCGTGTATTTCTAGTGTCAAGAGCGGGCAAGGTTATTTGAATGCAATCTATAAGGAGATGATAGATTCTTACAAACTGAGACCGGATTCTGCGTCTATCTATTATTTGTTCGATAGGGATCGTTCTTCAAACACAAAGCCAAAAGTTATCCGAGACCTAATTACAGAATTTTCCAGCAGCTCCGGGGAAGCTGACGCCACTGAATCTCAAGGACTATTACTAATCAGCTATCCAAGCCTAGAATCAGCTGTTTTATCAGCCATTCCCCGCATTGATATCCCTGCCGGATTTGTTTCGGCTCAGGATCTTAAAACCTTCATTCAAAACAAGCACATCAAGCTTGGCATGATTACCCAAAATGGTTTAAAGTTTGCTGCAAAAGCTTTTTACGATTCGTTTAAACAAATCCTGAAAAGTCCTTTTCAAACGGATTCGCTTGACTCATTCTCCCTAATAAATGAACAAATTTTCGATGCAGAAGAAAATATTTATCACGTCTCCTCGCGCTATATTTTTTTGAGCTTGTTTATATTGTCTTTGGTGGACTTGAAAATTCTTTCTTTTTCGTAAATGATCCCCTTGCCCATCCTTGCCATTTTTATATAATAATTGTGCGCCCCGGTACCTCAACTGGATAGAGCGGTTCCCCATAAGGACCAGGTTGCGAGTTCGATTCTCGCCCGGGGCACTTGCCTTTAATGGATACGATTAACTCAACATCTCTTTTAATTTTCTCCGGCTTCTAACCGCATAAATTTGAAGATAGACGAAAACCTCACGAAACGGCTGATTAGGCCTCGGCGCCTCGGCCTTTTTGGTATGCTCCTTGCTCGTCCTTGCCTTTTTTCTGGATTCCGCCTAAGAAACTCGAACCGGTCGTAACGAAAGGCACTTCTTGCTGTTCGATCCGCTGTGCGGAGCGACGCCTTGCTTTGACCTCGCCAGCAAGAATTGAGTTGGGCTATTGAAAATAACCTGCCTTTTTTCGAATCATCGAGATGCTAATGGCATCGAGAAAGACTGTGCTAAAATCATGAGGCAATACGGCATTTTGTCTTTCGGTCCGCTTTGTTCTAACGCCGTCATCTTATGAACTGATTAAATTGGCTGTGGCGGTTGCAAATGGGGCTTCATCTATTAATATTTGAAAGGGGTAGTAAGTTATGAGCCCAACGAAGCTACTGATAAACCGGCTTAATTCGTTTCTTCAAAAGTATGAACGAGAAAACGTTATTTTCGTTTTAGACACCAGCGCTTGGCTTCGCTTATACTGGGCCGTTCCTACGCGCGTTCCTCGGTTTTTATTTAACTATTGCAATTGTGGTTATCCCATTAGGATTACCGAACAAATTAAAAAAGAATTTTATCGAAACATTGTCTATCTTCCTCAGAAGATTAACCAATTAACAAGTGCTTCCGCTCGTTATCTTGCAAAGGGTGAGAAAGCCGAAATACTTGCTATGGATGACATCCCAATTGAGAAACGGGGCCAAGTCTATCAAAAGATCTTTTCTATTTTCGGAGAAAAGAAAACGAACGATCTTGTTAAAAAGGTTTTCGCTGAAGCCAATCAAAAAGAATCTGTTGGTTTAGATGACAACGAAATACGGGATGCGATTTCTGAAGCAAATTTGCTCTTTCAAGAAAAAAGGCCTTTTCCGGGTCAAGGAGATTGCTCTAAGGACACAAATCCTTTTGGGGATTATTTGATTTTCAAGGAACTTGAGAAACTTGCTAGTAAAGATAAAGCGTCCATTGTTTTTGTTACTTTTGATTTTAAAGAAAAAAACTATTGGTCCCTTTTTCAAGAGAAATTTCTAGCAGACTGCGGCCGTGAACTTCTTTATGTTGATGTTCCGTCCTTTGATTGCTTTACCAGCCGTTTTGGGACAGTAGGAGATTCAATCGGAATTCCAATCAGAAATGGTATTGTTTCAAAACACTTGAAAGAAGTCCAAGAACTTTGTGTCAAAGAGACTGGGCCAGCGGTTGAGGATTATTTCTCTTTAGGTTTTTGCTATCTCAAAAGTCCTGCTTCAGAGAAGCTCATTACTTCAGTTCGTTTAATTGATCATCAGGAGTCTAACTTCGTTGTCGATTTCGGTTGTGATAATCTTGGCAGTGCCTCCTACGATTGCGAATTTGATGTTATTGCCGATGTCGAAGTTTCTTATCAGGCTTTTACTTTGAATAGCCACGAGCCTCCTGCTATAGCCGTAGAAAGCAAACACTTAAATGGGAAAGCACTAGGGGTGATTACTCGGAATTATGGAAATTCCGAAGACATTCTCGATTTTTCGAAAGAACATTGGCTTGATGTTTCGACCATTAGTTTTTCGCAAACTGATTAGTTAACCTCAACTACGAAGATTTCACTTACATGAATTGGGCTGAAACTAGTCAGTCATTCACAATTCGCTTCCTTGTTCTTCACGCTTTTGTTTCCATGGGACGGAAAACGAACAATCAAAGGGACTGGTAGAGTAACGCATCTTCGATCTGCAGAACGGCAATACGTTTCATGTTTAATTAAAAGCCGGTGCAAGAAATTTAAGAATCAGTTGAAAAGATCCACATTCGATAAGAAAATATTAAAAATGACAAACAAGAAAGACGGTTTTTTTCTTACTTGTATGGCGATGATACCCCTTTTTATCACCGCGGTTGTTTTTAATCTTAAAAATTGTTTTGAAACGTCGAACTGGTGGTCTCGGGGCTTTTCAATTGCCTGCGTAGTTTTTGTTGTGATTTCTTCATTCCTATTTATACCGTTTAGGCAAAATCGGAATAAAGATTTTCAATATTGTGTTCGGATCACTGAAATTAGCGAGGAGACGCCGGGAGGAATTGAACTTTTTATTGGCTACATTCTTCCTTTGGTATCAGTGAATGTAACTGATGGGTACTCCCTGGGTTCTTTTTGCTTTTTGTTTCTGATTTTCTTTCTTTCAGTGTGGATTTCTCGTTTATACTTCAAAAACGTACTTCTTATTCTTTTTGGCTTCCGGCTTTATCAAATTCACGGAAAACTCGACGAGGACGATTCTAAAGAATATATTCTTAACGTGTGCTCCCCGACGTCTTTAGTTAACGGGCGGGATCTCTATATTTCCTTATTAACATCTACCGTTCAAATTGGGCAATTAGCCCGTCAAGAAGGAAATGAAACAAATGGACAGCATTCAGTTTAAAAAAGGCGTTAAGGCAATTTGCGAAAGTGCCGATTTGAGAGTGGCAATCTTTGCAATCGGCAAAAGCGAGACGGTCAAGTCTCCTGGAACAAAAAAAGAAAGGGAGGCCGCTCTTCTTTCAATTGGTAAACTCACTTATCGTCAGATTCTAAACTTGCTGGAACCGACTCTTGAATCTTTTTTAGGCACGGACGACTTTGAATTTGTCGATATGTCGTATTGCTTCGAAGGAAGTTCAACTCATCTTTATTGCACTGACCAAACTTCAGAAGCGGTTAATTTACCTTTCCTACTAGCTCAGCAAGCTGGAGATAAGCAGTTTAAGCTGACTAGTGAACATCTTCCTGATGCTATAGTATTTAAAATATTTGGTCCCTCTGGCACCTTTTTTCTTTTTAGATCGCTTCCTAATTATTGCCGTTTAAAAAATAAATTAGTAATCTTCTCGGCGGCAGAAATAGTGCCAAGCGGTCTTGTTGTTGATGGCAAATTTGATTCCATTAAATTTGGAAAAGAAATCGTTATCACTTCGGTTTCGGGTGTTGACACTTTTTGCAGTCTTGATTCCTATGTCACTTCAACGAACGAACAAACATTCAAACAAATCCAAACCTACGATATTCCGGGATTTGATTCATTCAAGAAAAAGGTCGGGGCGACGAAGGCTCTTGCTCGAAAACTCCTCTCAGCCAAAACATCCTTGGTTTTAACCATGAGCAAAGACGCCTTGATCAGAGGGCTCAAACGAGAAAAGGGATATTTGAATTTGCTCAATGACGATCGTAGCGGTTTTGGAAATTTTGGTGCTTCAAAATATGGTTTATTAATTGAGGCTCTAAATGATAATTATGTTCATTCACTACTTTCTTCTGCGGCTTACCAAGCGGCTATGAAAAAACACCGGGCCGACTTAGACAACGAATAGGGACACGTTTGCTAATTCAGTTATGTTGTTTCCTGTATAACAATGCGTTTTGAAAAATGGACTATTTTGATATTTGAGGAAAGCAAAACATGACAAAGGAACCATACTCGGGTCTTTCAATAGACGTTTCCATGGACCGATTTGCTTTTGTTTCGCTTTCTGAGATGGACAAATATAAACTAGACGACTATCACCTTTATTTTATTTTAAGATCGCCTTCGTATTCTGTTGAAGAAGCCCATTTTGATTATTCTAAACAGGGCTTGTACTTTCGATTAACACAAGACCCCCAACATGTGCTTCGTTTTACCAAGCTTCAAGAATCTGTGAAGGCAATTATCACGGATGCAAGTATCACTTTTTCACCGACCAAGGAAATGATTGTGTTTTCATGTTATCTTGATTTTCAGAAGCAGGAACCGATTTCAATTTCAGCAATAAATCTCGCTTTGCATCACCCCGACTTTGCATTGATGTTCAAAGTGCTTTATATTGGCCAAGCTTTTGGCAAATTCGGTAATCGAACGGTTGGGATGAGACTCAGCGGCCACCCTACGTTACAAAAAATCTTGATTGATACCAGCACTCAGCACCCAGGAGAAACTGTTAGTTTGCTATATCTTCGCTTTCAAACACGAGGAGTGGTTTCCGCTTGTTACTCCGTCGATAACGACGAAAAAGTCAGTCTCGCTGAAAAGCTAAATACAGTTACGAAGAGATATGACAGCAAATTCTTTGTTTCGATTGCGGAATCGCTTTTAGTGCACAAGTTTCAACCAATTTGGAATGAACGACTTGTCTATGCCGATCCTGAATATGCCAACACAAAATCTTTAAAGCGGATGAAAAACGATGGCTTTGATGTCATTTCTGTTGGTATCAGTCCAGATCCTCCGTTAAATGTTCGGCTCTATTCCGATTGCTATTCCGCCACACTGACTGAACCACTTTACGTAAGCCACGCTTTCAGAGACTCGCATTCTCAAAAGGCCCTTGAACTCTTTTTTACTCCTAAACCATAGTGTATTTTTGTTTCACAGAATACTAGACAGAATGGATTTTTGAGCATTGCGCTTCTTCTATTTTAGTGGAAACACGTTTGGACATTTTAATTCGTTGTTTAAAACCAACGTTGCACAAGTAAATCATTGTAATAAAGACATTTTGTCAATGCTTGTGATGTTCGACACTTTTTGTAGGAAACGAAGTTTCGCCATTTTTGACTTCAAATTAGAAAGACAAATATCGTTTTTTGTACAGACGCATTCTTTTGTTTTAAGAATTTTCGAGATACGCGGAGGCGATTAAGACAAAATTAACGTATGCGAAAAGACTACTTTGGGATCCTCTATGTGGTCTTGCTGCTATCTTTTCACTCTACTTCTGAACCGTAATTCCGTTTGCTTGGCGCAACCAATGACCCTTGTAGCGAAACATGACTTTTGAAGTTACCTTTCTATTTTTCTTTCCTTTAATCAGCGGAAGTTTAAAATAATGGAAATGCCAGATGCCAATAGACCAACAAACGTTCCCTCATTATTTAATGGGACCAATTTTCAGTTATATTCTGCCATGTTTATTTTCTTAAAGAACATTGGCCAGGCGGTTTCCTGCGGTTGTGAAAAAAAGAATGCTGATGATTTCTTCGTCGATCTTCGTAATGGCAAGCGCATCATTGGACAAGCGAAATCTTCCAATTCTGGGGCTCAATTAACCGATAAACCACATACTGCGGATTTTGAGGATGGAATTCGTAATCTTATTTTAAAGAACACTCCGAACGTCTCTTCGTTAATGATTACTTTTAACTATTATCGCCCCTTGGGACTTATTAATTTCTATGATCTTGCTCATTACTGTCCAAAGGCTTATTCTCAAATACCTAAGGAAGGTAGGGAAAAAATCCAGTCTTTTCTTTCAATTGATGACCGGACTAAATTCGAGTCCATTTCTTCGAAGTTCTCGTTAGTCTATATTCCTTTCGCTTCTTCCGACGAGGATTCCGAAAAATTCCGGCCTTTCTTGGAGTTACTAAAAGAAACATTTTCTTATTGCGCGGGTCGTGATATGGTTTCACGGCGAATGCTCGATGCCTGGTTTCTTTTGTTCGCTTCCGACGCGAGCATGCCAAATCTTGTTATAACGGCCCAAGATTTAGCCGCTGTATCGTTTGTATCAGCGTCTCGTGAACCGGATGGAGAGTTTTTATCGGATTTTTCTTTTTATGCCTCCTTATCATTTTCAAACAAAGATGAACTTGTTTCTTGGCTTCAATCGTTTTTGGCCTCGCGGACTCTCTCTTTTTTCGACGTCAATCAAATAGTGCAGGCTTTCGCATCCTCAAATGTTGCCCAAAAAGCCGGGCTTTCAGATACTACCGTTATTGATCAGTATTTGGCCAGTCTTGTGTCCGTTCCGTCACGCTGGTCTACTGTGTTTTCGCATTATGGAGGCGGAGTTTCTGATTTGGATCTTTATAAGGCTCTAGTGGCTTATTTGATATCTTATCGCGAAAAATTGCTGAAATTTCAAGAGGCCTTTAATTTATGAGATTGGACAAATTGCTTATTCGTCAAGAGTATTCAGAAATTCCCACTGACGAAAAGAGCTCTATCGAGATTGATTTTGGAGACAATAATCGATGTTTGGTTTATAGCCCTGAAAACACCGTTGGAAAGACAACACTAATTCGTTTGCTTCTTTGCTCAATGGGCTTTGCCGTACCTTCCACTTTCAACTTAGATTTTTCAAAATTAGAGACTGAACTCTGGTATTCGACTGGTACCGAAAAATACTGCATAATCAAAGGTCAAGAAGGATTTAGAATCAAGAATTCTGAAGGTGAAGATGTCCATTCTTATAGTTTGGAAGATGGGGCTTCTCTTATTGCTTTCATTTTTAACATTGAATCACCTGCAGTTGTGGCGAACCTCTTAGGCTGTTTCTATTTTGATCAGCACTCCTCGTGGAATTCTTCTCCTTCAAAAGGAAACATTTTAGGAAGCAATCGTTTCAATATCGACGATTTAGCAGCAGCACTTTTGGGTGTTGATTTAACGGATCTTGAGCGTCGCGAACGCCTCTTGCAAGACCAAAAAACCCGAATTTCTATTCTAAAAGAAGCTTCAACGATATTTGACAATTTTTCAGGTCGACAACTTGATTTAGTTAACGAACAAGTTAAATTTCTTCAAGGACAAAAATCTTCGCTCTTATTTTCTTCTTCAGGTTTAAGAGAACAAATCTTGTCTATTGAGCAGGCTCTTTCCGATATGGACCATTTCAAATCTTTTATCGAAAATTCTTCGCTGGAAATCAGGCATGGTTCGTATCAACCCTTCCTTCTAAAAGCCTCCGATATAACTCCGCTAGGACCATATTACGATGCCCTTAAGGCTCAAAAAATGGTCTTGCGACAGCAGCTTGCTGAATGCAAAGAAAGCATTGCGAAAATTGATGATGAATTAGCCGATCTTCCAAGCCTTGACATAACACTACAAGCCGAGCCTCTTTTCGCCGCCATCAAGAACTCTCCTGTTTCTCCTCAAGATATAGTTCGGCTTGAAAAAGATGCCTCCAAAAACGAAATTGAAATTTCAAAAGAGAAGAACAAACTAGTTTTTGAGAGCCCAAAGTCTACGATTTTTCAAAAACTCATTGACAAGATTGCCGACAACTACCGATTTTTGGGTGTTAGAGAGAACAAAGTTTTTGATGATCCCCTTCACGCATCTTCTCGGCTTTCCATAACAGGCGCCGAGCATTCAAAAATTGTCTTTGGCTATCGCGTTGCTGTGAACGTGTTTTTAAGGACCGTTATTGGTATTGATCTTCCTCTGATAATTGACTCTCCGGGAAGTAATGAAAGCGATGAGAAAACTCAAAAATCTTTTGAATTATTAATGAAAAGAGAAGTTCCAAATAGCCAAATTATTGTTTCATCGATATACCCTAAAGCATATTCGGAGTACTCAAGCATCGAAATTACCGGTGGGCTTTTTTGGAAAAGCGTTTATCACTTCGAATAATTGCATCAACATAGACTCGAATTCGTATCCGGCACTCGTCTAAATGAAAAAACTTTTGTTCAACCCGACGTTTCGAGCGGGTTTTTCTCAGATACGATTTACGACGTAAAACGTGACAACCATGTCTAGAGTGTTCTTTGGCTTGATAGTATAATTCCTTTTGAGGAATTAACTATGAAGGGCATTATCCTTGCCGGTGGCTCTGGTACGCGTCTCTATCCTTTGACCATCTCCGTGTCGAAGCAGCTTCTGCCTGTCTACGATAAGCCGATGATCTATTATCCCCTCAGCATGCTCATGCTCGCGGGGATTCAAGACATTCTCATTATTACGACCCCTGAGGATCAATCTCGGTTTGAAGAGATGCTGAAGGATGGCTCCCAGTTCGGGGTTCATCTTCATTATGCCACCCAAGCAAAGCCCGAAGGCCTAGCCCAGGCTTTCGTCATTGGAGAGAAGTTCATCGCCAATGATTCCGTTGCCTTGGTTCTTGGAGACAACATCTTCTATGGTTCTGGCATGCGGAAGCACTTGATTGAAGCGCGAAAACGGGCTGAGGAACAAAAGCAGTCAACCATCTTTGGCTACTTCGTGAAGAACCCCGAGGATTTCGGGGTCATTTGTTTCGATGAGAAGCATAACGTGACTCAGTTAGTTGAGAAGCCGAATCCTGCGCCGAGCCATTACGCGGCGACGGGGATGTATTTTTACGACAATCGCGTAGTGGATTTTGCGAAGTCCGTCAAGAAGTCTAAACGCGGCGAATATGAGATCACCGACGTGAACAATATGTATCTCCAAGCGAAAGCCCTTCATGTGGATTTACTGGGTCGTGGCTTTACTTGGCTCGATACGGGAACCCACGAATCCCTTGCGGACGCGACCGATTTCGTGAAGATGGTGGAGCAGCGGCAGGGGATGCAAATCAGCTGCCTTGAAGAGATTGCCTATATCAATAACTGGATCGATAAGAAGACCCTGCTGGAATCGGCCAAGCGGATGGGAAAGTCCTCCTATGGCCAATACCTCCAGATGGTCGCCGATGGAAAGATCGTGTATTAACTATGCCTTACACCATTACCAAGACGGAATTACAAGATGCCTATATCATTGAACCCAAAGTCTTTGGGGACAATCGCGGCTACTTCTTTGAATCCTTCACCAAGAAGGATCTCCTTCCCGTCTTTGACGGAGAGTTCGTTCAGGATAACCAATCCTTATCCGCGGTCAAAGGCGTGATTCGGGGTCTGCATTGCCAAGCCGGATCTTCTTGCCAAGCTAAACTCGTTCGGGTCATTCAAGGCGAAGTGGACGATGTGATTGTCGATGTTCGTAAGGGCTCGCCTTCCTATCTCAAGTGGATCCGGGTTCGTCTTTCGGGTGAGAATCACAAGATGCTTTTCATCCCGAAAGGATTCCTTCATGGCTTCGTGACCATCACGGACAATGTGATCTTTGCCTACAAGTGCGATGAATACTATGACAAGTCCTCGGAACAAGGTGTCCGTTACAATGATCCCGCGTTTGGGATCGATTGGGGCGTGGATCATCCCGTCTTAAGCGATAAGGATCTGAAGAACCCCTTATTCAAGGATTCCGGGATCTCTTTTACCTATAAGAGGAAACTCCAATGAGAATCGTTGTAACCGGGGCTAAAGGCCAGCTCGGGACCGATTTGGTCGCCGAGATCACGTCCAAGCATCCCGAGGATACTGTTTTAGGAATTGATCGGGCTGAATGCGATATCACGGATAAAGACGCCGTGATGAAAGTGATCAAAGAACTCAAACCGGATGCCGTGATCCATCTCGCTGCGTATACTGCGGTCGATAAAGCTGAAGCGGATCCTCTCACCTGCGATCTCATTAATGTTCAAGGTACGAACTACCTTGTTGAAGCCGCGAAAGCGGTGGGGGGTAAGTTCCTCTACATCTCGACCGACTATGTCTTCGATGGCGAAAAAGAAGGGGCCTACGAGATCGAGGACATCAAGAATCCTCTTTCGATCTATGGCCAAACCAAATCCCAAGCCGAAGACGTGGTCGAAGCCTATTCTAAGCATTTCATTGTTCGGATCAGCTGGGCTTTCGGGATCCATGGATCAAACTTCCCTCATACGATGCTGAAACTTGCTCAAACCCACAAGGCGATTCGGGTGGTGAACGACCAAGTCGGTTCGCCCACCTTCACCGAGGATATTTCCGTGCTGATCGATTCGATCATCCATACCGAGAAATACGGGACCTATCAGGCGACGAATGAAGGCTACACCAATTGGTATCGCTACACCGAAGAGATCTTCCGCCAGGCGGGAGTTAATGATGTCACGATCGTTCCGGTTACCGCCAAGGAATATGGGGCACCGGCCCATCGCCCTCAAAATAGCCGGCTCAGCAAGAAGAGCCTCGATCAGGCCGGATTTCGGCGCTTACCGCCTTGGCAAGACGCCCTCCGCCGCTATTTAGCGGAATTGAAGGTTCAGGAGCCTTCGCTCTTCCCTCAAAAGGGAACGGAAGCTCCAGCGGTTTCAAAGATTGTTACCAAAGCCGATATCGTCACCGGGGCGAACGGCTTCATTGGGCACGCGATGACGAAGAAGCTCCTTTTGGAAGGTCATAAGGTCTATGCCTTCGTGACCGATGAAGAAGCGATGAAGGATCTCGCCTGCGATCGTCTAGTCGTTTTGAAAGGCTTCTTTGCGGATTATGACCGCTTATTCGCCTCCATCCATGAACCGATCGACTGTCTCTTCCACTTCGCGTGGAAAGGCCTCTATGGCGATGCTCTCAAGAACTACCGGGATCAGCTCGATGATGCTGCCTTTGCTGGGGATACCTTACGGAACGCGATCAAGATCCATTGCCGGAAGTTCATTTTGGCCAGCTCCATCAATACCCTCGAAACGAAGAAATACTTCTTTGATCAAAATCCGAAGCCGAGATACACGAACATCTATGGAACAGCCAAACTCGCTGCCGAAATGATTTGCAAGACCTTGGCCTATCAAGAACATATCGAGTTCAACTGCGGTCTCATTGCGATGGCCTATGGTGAAGGCAACTTCTCCAAGATGGTGCCCAATGTCTTCATCACTTCCTTACTGAAGGGGGTTACTCCGAAGCTCATTGAAGGCAATGAACCCTACGATCTTCTCTATGTGGGAGATATCGTGAACGCCTTCTACGCGATGGCGGAGTCGGGAGTCAACATGAAGACCTACTATGTCGGCCATCAGGAACTGAAGACGTTCAAGCAGTGGTTCTCCGAGGTCCGGGATATTGTGAAGCCCGGAGCCGAGATTGCTTTTGGAGCCTATCCGACCGATAACCACATCGACTATGAGCATATCGATATCCAAGAGCTCACGAGAGACACCGGATATCGGGCATCTTCGGACTTTGCCGCCGGGGTGAAAGCCACCGCGGCTTGGTTAGCGAAAAACATGGAGAGGTTTTAACCTATGAAATTCTTAGTGACGGGTGGGGCAGGCTTTATCGGGGGAAACTTTCTCCTCGAGATGGTGAAGAAGTACCCTAACGATGATTACGTGTGCTTAGATGCTTTAACCTATGCCGGGAACCGGATCACCCTTAAAGACATTGAGAACTGCAAGAACTTCAAGTTCGTCCACGGGAATATCTGCGACAAGGAATTAGTGGATAAGCTCTTCAAGGAAGAGCATTTCGATTATGTGATCAACTTCGCCGCGGAGACCCATGTCGACCGGGCGAGTTTATATCCCGACATCTTCGTGAAGACCAATATCGAGGGCACCCAGACCTTATTGGATGCCTGCCGGAAATACGGGATCAAGCGTTACCACCAGGTCTCCACCGATGAGGTCTATGGGGATCTGCCCTTAGAAGCGGTGGATCAATTCTTTAGTGAGACTTCGCCAATCAAGCCGTCCAGTCCCTATAGCGCCTCCAAGGCGGGTGCGGACTTCCTTTGCCTAGCGTATCATCGGACCTTCAAGCTCCCGGTTACGGTTTCCCGCTGCTCCAACAACTATGGGCCGTACCAATACCCGGAGAAGTTGATTCCTCTTATGATTCAAAAAGCGATCCATGATGAACCTTTGCCGGTCTATGGCGAGGGCGTGAACGTCCGGGATTGGCTTTATGTCGCCGATCATTGCGATGCGATTGATCTCATTGTTCGTCATGGCCTCGATGGCGAGGTCTATAACGTCGGGGGCCATAACGAGAAGACCAACATCTACATCGTGAGGACCATCCTCAAGGAGCTCGGGAAGCCCGAGTCCCTGATCCATCACGTCACGGATCGGCCCGGGCACGATTTGCGTTACGCGATCGACCCCTCCAAGGTCGAGAAGCTCGGCTGGAAGCCCAAGTACACCTTCGAGACGGCGATCAAAGAAACAATCGAATGGAACATCAAACATCCCGATTGGATCGAAGCGGTGGGAAAACAGGACGCGAATAAGTTCTTCGAAGAATACTATAGCAAGAGAAAATAAAAATGCTGGCGGATCTTCGCCAGCATTTTTCAATCGACGAACAGTTTTAGCTTATGGTTTCTGGTTTCTGAGTCTAAAATTTTTCTTATCGTTAGTATCAAGGTTAATGGGGTTGATAATGAATGCTTTTTGATGTAGCCATTAACGGTGACTTTTAGATTCGAACAAAGGGATTTGCTTCTTGCTATTTCTCTCAGCTCTTCAATCGACAGGACGGTTCCGTAATCAGGAATGAATATCGAATCTACTGAAATTTCTTTTTCTATAAACTCCCTTCCTTATGTGTGGTTCGGAGCGTTCAAGATCTAACCCCCCGTTGACTCGCTTTTGGTTCTTATGAACCGGTGCCATTATGAACCGCTCTATAACACATGCAAGCATTATCTAATATTCAGAAGAAATTATGATGGCATCAAATAAAGTAATAGCGTTTTTGGATCCATTTGACTCTCAGGAACGTAGGCTTAGAAAGCACTGATGAAGCCGGTTTAGGTCCTTCGCAGACACGTTTTCCGCACTATATCCATAGCCCTTTCTTTTGGGCTTAATGCCTAATGGAAAATAAGAGGCTAATGTCACCTTCGTATTATAGAAACCTACATATTGCTGTGGCCATATATCCTTTTTTCCGGGGACATGAGACATTTCCACATCTGAAAGTTGCTGTAAGACGCCAACAAAGACGAGATACAAATAGTAGGCCTCAAAGTAACGATCCATATCCGTAACCCAACTATGTGCCGAGGCCAAACGCTGGTTAATGTAAAAGAGCCGCTCTTTTTGGCGGTTCGGAACAGTGGTGCCGTTCCTCCCAACGATCAAACCCGTTATTCGCTTGTTTTGGTTCGGTTTCTTATAATGCGTTTTATTTCTTTTTAATGGGATTCCGTTGGCTTTGTAGAGCCTAAAAATGTCGTTGATAAAAGGCTGCGGAATTTCGATGGGGGAACTGATGACCAAATCATCGACATAGACAGTCATTAAATAACCATGGGTTTGGCACAAGTCATAGATATGGTCAAAAAGATCGATATTGGTAACTAAGGCAAGAATTGGACTCGAGGGAAGACCCTGACCTAAAACATATTCAGATGATCCTTCGTCTTCGGGACAGGTTGCCATTCGAGCATAATAATCAGCAGTATCTCCGTCAATATTCAGGTACTTTTTTAGTTGAGATTTTACTTTTTCTCGTTTGACTTTAGTAAAAAAGCCACTGATGTCGGTGAGAAGAACATAATTATTGCCTTCGTGAACTTTGGCGTTATGGATATAAGAAGTGCCTTTCAAACAAGCCTGAATGTACGGACGGCGTTTTTGGTCAATGCTGTTAGAAATATCCTTGTTTAACTTTTGAAGTGCGTTCTTGAGAAATAGATATGAAGGCTTGATGTTTACTGTCGTCCTTGTCTTGTCTTTTAATGGAACATCGCTTTTTTCAGCCTTACTTTTGGCTTGAGGCTCCAGAAATTTAGCACGCCGTTCTTCTTTGGTTTCAGCTCCTTTTATGTGGCTTGGCTTCATTCGGTACGTATACGTAAAAGCATCATCAAAGCAAACTCCTGCCCTTTGTCGGAAAGATTTTGGAATAGAGAACGTCCGCCAAAGTCTTCCTAATGAACTTCGTTGGTAGAGTGGACAGGTTGTTAATAAATCGTTATTTGCCATAAAAAAGAGCCGCCTCCATTTTAGTGGAACGGCTCAATAGTGGGTAGAAGGATCCATTCGACAACGAGCGAATAGCTGCAACAAGGGCTTCGAGAAGTTGACTGACGATTTCGGCAGCGATTGCTTCGAAGATGATTCGAACAATTGTTTGCACGAGCGTTTCGCTCTTCTCTTGAGGCGTTTTACGCTTCTTCATGATGTTCTCCTTTCCATTTATCATGGTTAGGGGATCGAGACCTACGCTACAGGCTTAGGCGGATGGATCCTCTAAACTGGCCCCGTCAGTTCGGGTTGCTATCGCTCAGTTACCGGATTGGGGCCACCTTACGACATAACTGCGACGGATTCAGTTGAGAGGTCTGGCGAGATTTCTCTCGCACGGGAGCAGGCTTCTGCCGGCCTCCGTACAGACTTGCGGCCTTACGGCCAATCGAATCTCCTGGTCTTCCAGGGACAAGGTTCATTTTCCTTGTTGCGGGGGTAGTATAGTGCGCCTAAGAAAATCTCCAAAATGAAAGCGCTACCATTTCCCATTTCGAGAGTTCTACTTCTTTGGAAAGCACGGAGACCAGTGACTATTAATAACCAAATTAGTTAGTCACCCTTTTCGAAAAAAGTGATATCGGAATCAGCATAGCCCATAAAGGCTAGAAATCTCCTTCGAAAGATTCTCAAAGGACAGGGTTCTCTTTTCCTTCGCTCGAGAACCCGAACCTGAGAATCTTTTTTCTTGCCCTTGCACATTTTGAAGATAATCTAAAAATGGTTGCATTGTAAAAATCGGAAATAATTAGGTACAATAATCTAAAAGAACATGCAAAAGAAAATCCTTTTATGTTTGGAGGAGAATCTATATGTTATTTGATTCTGCAGCAATCGCTTCTGCTCGCTTGAATACTTCTGAATTTGGCTGGTTTTTAGATACCTTGGATGCCTCGTTTTGTTTGCCAGACAATACCGACCTTGCTGTTTTTGGGTTTAATGGAATAGGAAAAACCACGCTGGTCAGGCTGCTCAAAAAACTTCCGAATTCCTCATATTTTTTCTTTGACTACGAAGACGATAGCGTACGCTCCGACCTTCTTTCTAACAAATTTAAAAAGAATGAAGTGCAAATCAAAATTGATGTTTCCCAAATTTCGGATTTGGAAACGCTGCTGAATAATGAAAAGGCAAATTTAGAAGCTGCTGTCAAAAATGGGCTTGGCGCCAAAATGGGCATTACCAATGCAACGACAGCGAAAAAGTACTCGCAAGTTATCAAAGACGCCCAAGCTAAAAAACCATTCAGACTCCTGACCTCGCCCTCTCAAGACATATCGAAAATAAATAGTTTAATGGGAAGTATTCCATTGAAAGCGCTGGTCGAATGTCAAAGTCAAATCAGCACGGTTGGCTCCGTCACTAGCCAAATGAAATCTTTACAAGAAGAGCGATTGTTTTCTGCTTTAAGCGAAATTGACCAGAATCTTTCTCCTACCGATTCCACGTGTCCTGTTTGCGGTAGTACCGTTCCACATATTAAGCAAGTAGTCCAGAACCTGATAAAGAATCTCGGTGCTGCAAGAAACGCTCTATCAATTGAAATCGTAAAAAAATACGGAATCCAAGTCACCCAAAATCAAATCACTTCATTAATTAGCGCCGATGCCATGATGTCAAATAGCCCGGTTCTAAAAGACGACTATTTTATTTGCGGTGGCGATACGACAGTTTATTCTTCTATTAATTCCGCTTTGGGGCAAATTTCCAGCTACCAAACCCAAATTAAAAATCTCAGTAATAAAGCTCAAGCTGCTTATAATTCTGTAGCCTCTCAAAAACAGCGGTTTGAAGATGACATGTCCAATTATTTCGGCGCGGCCAATTTTGGGTGGGATCCCAATAATTACTCCGTTTCTTTTCAATTGCCCAGACCCTTCTCCACTTATAGTACTGGGGAAATGAATCTTCTCGTTTTCTTATATCATATTTATGAATTTTTGGGCAGTGATAAAAGCACGCTGATTCTTGATGATCCTGTTTCGAGCTTGGATTTAGTTAACCATTACAAAATTGCTTATGAAATTGTTCGAGCTTCAGCTTTGGGGAAACACGTTGTAGTTTTCTCGCATTCTCCCACTTTGCTCAATACTTTGAACGGTCAATATTCCAAACATTTTGCTTTCTATTATATGGAAGAATATGGGGGAAAACGATTCCTTCAGCAAATCCCTTTGTCCCATCTTCAGGGTAGAGATACGTGTCTTATTTCTTTGAAGGGAATTTCCTCATCTTTGGATACCGATGGTCTGATTGCGGATCTTCGAGTTAGAGATCACCCTGGGAACTCTTTAGATCAAAACTTATTTCATTTTGATACCGTAGACCATTTCGGGAGTAGCCATCTTTACTCTAATAACTCCCTTATTGCTGAAATTGATAATTTTAGAGCCTTACCATATTCTCCTGATTTTTTCGCCAATACCTACTATAAAATTAGAGAATCGATTGCTTTAAGACTTTGGGTTGAAAAAGAACTGTATTTTTTAATCAATCCCGGTAGCGCAAAGCTGACAGCCTTTCTTGGTGACTGGACGCTGGCAGAGAAGGTCGACGAGATCTTTGACCGAAACGGAACCTGTAAAGCAGGTGTGACTATTCCTTCGACTCTCACTCGTGACAGTTTAATGTCGAAAAAAGTCATGCTGAACGAGTGTATCCATTATGATAGCCAGGTAATGCCTTTTGCCTACGCTTCAAATCTCTCTATTGACAACATAAACAACGAGATTGTGGAAATCAAAAAACTTTTTGGGAAATAGAGGCCGTCTTTGCAGGTCTGGTGAAACGAGGGATTAAGCTTTCAATGCCCCTCTTCCACGCTGACTTCGCAAACTTGGATTTCCAGAGAGCATAAAAGAAAGTGAGAACGATAATGGATGACTAAACAACTTATGAACACATTTTTTGGGATGCCGGTTGATCGCTATCCCAATGGCATGATCAAACTTACCTTGTCTAACTCCATAGAGATAGAAAAGCAAATTAACGGTGACCAAAAATATGGAAACGACAAAGCAAAGGCAGAATATGAAAAGTATTCCCAAAACAAGGCGACGATTGGCCAGCATCTATTTTCTATTATATGGGCCATCAAAATATCAAACAGCATTCGCAAAGTTACAAAAAAACATGCCCAATGTTTGAAAAACTATATTGTTGGCACAATAGGCTTTAACTCCTTTCTTAACCGCTTAGGTGATAAAGCAAAGTCTATAAAATTGGTAAATGAAATGGTAACTGCTTTGGCCAAACGCTTCCCCAAAGTCGGTCGTCAACTAAGTTGGTGCAGTAAAATTTGCAAATATCTAGATTGCTGGTATTGGGGGAACTCTGACCCAAACTATCGAAATCATTTTGCCGTATACGATCACGTTGTCGCAACCGTTCTTCCCTATTATTTAAAGGAATATGGGCTTAGCAATCATGGAAAATTGTGGTATCCGAACGATTTAATGGCATCGGAGATCTATGACAACTATGATATTTTCAACCGTCTCGTTGGAAAACTGTTACGGACAATTTATACGAAAGATGGTCAAACGCTGACCAAGTATCGTCTTGACCACTTGCTTTGGTATCATTATAAGAATTACGATGGGGCTCGTCTAAAGAAGGTAATTGAGTCGTACTTATAAGGAATCAGTATTTTAATGATTTCTCTATATAAATTCCTTTGCTTAGTCTATAGATTTAGATTCAATTCAAAATCGGCTTGGGTTCGGTCCTCATAAACTTGGATGTCGTCGAAATCTCGAGCTTGCCGAAATACACCGCGTTTTTTTGCTGTAATGTCCATGGGTGTTCCCCCTCCACCCGAACAATCTAATTTTGAGAGTTAATTTTCGTTTGCCACCTACAAGCCTGAAACACAATACTGAAACTAATGACGCAATTAAATACTGGCGCTTCGTGCTAACATAATGGCATGTGCTGTAGCGATACATATGATGACTTCTTTGTTGAACTTGGACCAAAGGTGCTTTTTCTTTTAGGAAATGGTTTTGATCGGTTCCATGGCATGTCAACTTCTTATTCGGACTTTGAGGACTATCTCGATTCAAAGAATGACGGATTCCCCAATGCTTTAGTTTCTCACCTTGATCCGTGTTTAAAACCTGATTGGTCAAATTTTGAGGATGCCATTGGTGATCTCGATGTTGCAACTCTTCAGGAGGCTTCCTTCAGAGCGGTTGAGAAATCAGATACCGATGATGACTACGATTCCGGGACATCCGATGGCATGGATGATTGGCTAGAAGGCGAGCTTGGCTATATTCGCATTTTGCCCGAAAAACTTCGCGGGTGGGCCGAAAACATTCCACCTGCAAAGAAAAAGATGTTTCATAACTTGAACCTCCCGTACGCTAGGTTTTTTACTTTTAACTACACCGATACTCTGGAACAAATTTATGGTATTTCTGATTCCCAAATTTGGCATGTCCATGGTCGGGCTAGTAATACAGATGAGCCTCTTGTAATTGGATCCTTTAATTCCGGTCGAATAGTAGAAGCAGAGAACCAACTTAATCTTGTTCCTGAATTAGATAGTAAGATGCAAACTTTTTGGGACAGCGTTTTGCAGTATTACGATGAAACAGAAAAAGATGTCAACGCCAGCCTTACAAATAATGCATTTCAGTTTAAAGATTTGGGTTCTGTCTCATTGCTTGTGATTATTGGCTTTTCTTTTGGACGAGTTGACCTGCCCTATTTAAGAAAGATTGCTGAAACAGCCCCAAAAATCCAGAAAGTTGTTATCACCTACCACGCAAATGAAAAAAGCAAAGATCCGGGAAACGAAGCCATGCTGTGGAAGCAAAAAATAGATAGAATACTTCAAGATAATGACATACATTTTTCCTCAATTGATTTTCTCAAAACCGAGGAACTTTCTTCTAAGTTAAAAAGTTATTTAAAAGATTATGCCTCGTTTTGAAAGGTCAACAGCTTTCTTTGATTGACCGGTGGTGTGATTACTTTACAAGATTTCAGAGTTCTGTTTTGAAAACATTCAAACTTTTTAAGGGTAAACGACGAAGCCTCAAGGATTTTATTATCCCCCGGTGAAAATCATGGATATGGTGTTTTGGAAGATGTCCTATCGAAAGAGCGTGGCCCAAAAGATTCTTTCAATGCCATCCTCTCAGAATTAAGGCAAAGCCAAAGTCTGGAGAAGCGTAGAGGAAGATGAAGCCGTGTCGGATTGGCTACGAGCCAACCGCCTTGCCTATTCTAGGTATTTTAAGAATGGGGTTCTTAAACCGATCAGAAAGAAGAAGGGCATTCAAAGAAACGGGCTAAACGCCATCCTAAAAAGAATTACCAAAAACTCTTCGAAAGTTTTGCGGATAGTCTCTACAAACCTCAAAAAAAGATTCTTCTTAATACCATGCCAGACGAAGAGTAACTTTTTCTAAGCTAATGGCGTACAGAAGTAAAGGGCTTGCACGCCATCGGAACGATTCCCCATTAAGCTTCTACGAGGCCGGAACAAGGCTAAGAGTCAAAGCGTCATTTGAGGAAACAAGCTATTGTTTCTTGATAGCGTCTAATGCTTCCCGGAGCTTGGTGCTGCTCGTGCCCTTGGTGTAGGGGAAGTAGACGATCTTCGTCTTCTTGTCTTTAAGAATCTCTTCGTAACGGTTAAAACGTTCTGATCCCTTGTAGTCGCCGCCGACAAAGAGGAAATCGGGCTGATGTTTCAAGACATAGTCAATATCGTCGTCTGGGGCATCGATGACTTCGTCGACGTAGGAGATCGCCTCGACGATGGCTTTTCTTTCATTTAAGGGGATAAAAGTTTCTTTTCCTTTAAACTTGCCGCTAGTGTGAACCCCAACTACTAAGTAGTCGCAATGAGACTTTGCGTTCTTCAGGATGTTGAGATGCCCGATGTGAAAAAGGTCAAACGTGCCGCTCATGTAACCCACGGTCAATTTGGGATTGGGGTTCATCCGGCCGCTTGCTTGCTTATATTGATAACTGTCTAGATCAAAGCGGTGGGGATCGTCTTGATAACGTTTTATTACGTTAATGTACGTTGGATCATTGAGGGCTAAACGCCATGATTCTTGCTTTTGGAGGGCGTCAAGGAAGTCATCCGCGTATTTCTCTAATTCCGCAGGTTGATTCGCTAAACCGTAAAAATGAGACCCCTTAATGAAGCCGGGGCAGTAGTCAAGGATCCGGTTGGGATGACCTGCGCCTTCTAATTCAGTGTCAACCGCTTCAATGTACTTGGCCAAGGCTGCTTTGCTGGCGGAATAAATCGCAAAAAAGGGAGAGCCCACTTGGGCCGCGATACTTGTAACGAAGCCAAGATAGAACGGGCGATCAGAAAGAAGCCGTTTGGAGAAATGCTCGATCAGTTCGATCGGGGTTTGAGTGTTTACCGACCAATATCGTCGAGTTTCGGCTGGAGCAAAATCCTCAAAATGGTCTAGCCTTCCAATTCCGGCAGTGTATATGACGATATCAGCATCTTCGAAGCAATAACCCGCGATACCGTAACCTTTCGCAAAGTCGGCTTGCACATAGGAGACAACAGGTTTGCTATACGAAGGCGGGACACAATCAACATCCGTAATTTCAATGCCCGGATATAAAAGCGCAAGGCGTTCAATAATCGCGGCCCCAAGGCCGTTGGACCCGCCAAAAATTAAAGCTTTTTTCATAAAATTAATTATCTCACGACTAATCATGAAAGGAAACGTTGCTTTTGGGTAAAAAACGTATTATTTCATTATTCTTTTTAGATATAGAAAAGAACAGCACGCTCTCCGGAGTGACATTTGAAGCAACTTCCCGCCGATTTTTGTCCGAACAAAAAATCAGCGAATGGATTAGGCTCATTTCCAACTATTCCATTTGTTGCTAATGGCTAATGCTAAGTTTAAAATCTCAAACAGGAGAAAATATGCGATATAAACCGAAGATGTTCTACGACAGTATGGGACCGGAGAAGCGTAAATCGGATTCGCTTTTGGTCAAACTTGTCATAAGGCCGACTTCCTATTTGGTTGCTTCTATTCTCGCTTCTTTGGGCGCGTCAGCTAATGGCGTTTCGTTCTTTTCGATTCTTTTAGGGATTGGAATTAACGTTCTTTTATTCCTTGATAATCAAATTTGTCGAATCGTTGGCGCTTCCTTGATTTTCGTTTGGCTTGTTCTGGACGGAGTCGATGGCAACATTGCCCGAACGGTTCGAAAACAAAGTTACGGAGAGTTTATGGACGGCGCCGGTGGCTATTTTCTCATCTCATTTTTACTTTTCTCCGTTGGCAAAATTTGTTTTGATACGGGGGGCCTTTGGTTTCAAAAGGGCGATTTCTGGTCATTAGTCTTGGGCGGCCTCTTCGCCATATGCATGACACTTTCTCGTCTTCTTTATCAAAAATTTAAAACAGATCCATCTGCGGAGCCTTCATCTAATGATTCAAACAAAAAGGCCTCCGGTTTATTTCAAAAGCTAAAGAAAGCTGAAGATCGTGTTTCAAAAGAGTTTGGTTTAGCTGGCTTAATGCCAATTGCCCTTTTGGTTACGGTTATCTTTTCATGGACGGATGTCTTTCTGCTTGTTTACGGTTGCTTTTTCTCCTTGCTTTTTCTTGCCTCGTCTCTTTATTTCTTTCTTATGGTTCTCAAGAAAAATCATCAGGAAAAATGAGGCAATTCTCCTGACCTGAGTTATTGACTTTCTCCTTGCCCCCACCTAATATTTGCTTGTGAGAACCGCGGTTCGGTTTTTTGTATCGGATATTCGCTTTCTTTTTCGAAAAGCCTTTCCTGATTTTAACCATGCTCTCCAGCGTGGTTTTTTATTGATATTTTCGATTTTGCTGCTTGCCGAATCTGGATATTCCTATATTTCTGATACCTCGAACTCCCGTTTGCTAATGATTGTGCTTCTTGCTTTTGCTTTTTGTGTTTTTGTTTTGTGGGCTTTTAATCTTCGTCTTTCGCGGCTTCAACAGATCGTCAAAACCAAAAAAGTTCCCAAACCTTCTTTTATTTTTTGCCTTTTTATTTTTTTATTGCTGATGATCTTGCTTTCTTTTCTTTTTTGTAAAGACAAGTCTCTTAACTATAAGGCCTACATTGGTTTGGCTTCCGTTGTTGCTTGTTCGTTCTTTTTTGTTTCATCCGTCCCCTTCAAAACCTTTTGTCGCTATTTTGTCAGAGCCTTAGGCGTTATTTGTGTTGTGACACTTATTTTCTTTTTTACGACCTCGATTACCAAAATACCCTTTTCGACTTCATCGTATTTCCATCTTACCTATCTCAAGGAGAATTATCTTTTTCTTTATTTTGATTTTGGGAAAGTGGTGGATTCCGCTCTTAAAACTTCTTCTAGCGACCGTTTGATGGGCCCCTTTTGGGAACCGGGCGTTTTTGCCACGATGCTCCTTGTTGGCCTCATTGTTGAGTTTGTTCCTTTAAAAAAGAATAAGAATTGGTTTCTTATTGTCTTGTTCTCCCTTTGTTTATTTCTAACGTTCTCCACCGCGGGATGGTTGATTTTTCCTTTTGTTGTTCTTCTATGGTTCACTGAACTTCCAAAGGGCAAACTCAGAACCGGTGTTTTGATAGGATCAGGCGTTTTGATTGTTGTTTCTATTTTGATCTCTTTCTTTGTTTTCCGGACCAAGTTCTCCCTTCAAAACAGTTCCTTTTATACCCGAATCTATTCCTTTTATTACTTTTGGCTGGTTTTTATCCGAAATCCTTTTTTGGGCCAAGGCCCAGTTACCGCGTTCTCTATCTACTATTCTTTGGGTCCCAGTCTATTGACCGCAGGAACTTCAACAGTTGGATATTTGCTGGCCTCCATTGGCTTTGCCGGTTTCTTTTTCTTGGTGGTTCCTTTTATCGGTATTGCAAAAGACAAGTCGATGTCTCTGCTCACTCGTATCGTTTTGATCCTTTCCATCTTCTTGCTAACGAATAAAGAAAATCATTTTGGGATTTACGCCCTGATGTTTTTCATTTTCTATTTGTGCAGCAATATTCATTTCAAGTGGGAAGAAAAACGAATCGCAGATCCCGAAGATACTCTTTTCCAGACCTATTTTGTTCGTAGAAGTCGTGGCTTAGCAAGCAATGTTGGCTGGTCATTTTTTGTTAAAGTCATCGGTATGCTGGTTGGTCTCATTACAATCCCTATTTACAGCCTCTATTTCCAAAACAACACCAGTTATGGCGTTTGGCTGACCATTATTTCTATTTTGACTTGGATTCTCCTCTTTGATTTTGGGATTTCAAATGGGCTTCGTACCGCTCTCCCTAAAGCCCTTTCCTCACAAGATGATGCAACAGCAAAAAGAAGCGTTTTTTTGACTTACAGGATATCGATTATTGTCGGTTTAATTGTTTCCTTGGTGGGGATTGTTCTCGCTTTCACTTTGGATTGGAATTCTATTTTCAATGTTGGACGAGATGTTATTACTCCAAGAAGCCTTTCAATCACCCTATGCTTTGTTTTTGCCACCGTTGGATTTCAGTTTGCTTTGAGACCCATCGTTGCCATATTGGATTCACTAGGAATGTCTGGTGTCGGTGGCGGTCTCCAACTTTTGTCGAACGTCATGCTTTTAATCTTCGCGTTAGTGGGATCGAACTTTGCCATTTCAGATCGTTTTGTGGGCCTTGTGATTTTTTACTTCTTTGCGATCATGACCCCTCTAATTATTGCTACGATTTACGTTTTCACTGGTCCATTTGCCGATTATCGGCCTTCTAAACATTCGGCAAAGGGTGGGGCCGATAGACAATTGTTCAAACAAATGATGGGGATTAACTCTCTCTTCTTCATTATTCAGCTCACCGATTTATTCTTGAATGGTTTTAATGACCTTATCATCACTCAAATGTTCGGACCCGATTCCGTTACATCCTATACCGAGTACTACAAATTATTTTCCTTTATCGCTACGGCATTTACCTCGGTTTTCCAAGCCCCTTTCTGGGTTGCGATTTCCAAGGCGGAAAAAAAGAACGACATCAATACGATCAACCGGTTGAGCAAAATCCTTCATGCGTCTAGCATAGCGTTTGGATTAGCCTGCGCCTTGCTTGGCGGGTGTCTGAATTTCGTTTTCTTTATTTGGCTAGGAGATAACAGCCCCACTTTCTCATGGCTCATCGACCTTGTCTTCACGGCGAACTCGCTTATTACGATTGGAATTTGCTGCTTCACGATGATCGGAAATGGTATGGGGGCAATCAAGTCCCAAGTGGTTGTATACTCCATCGCCGCAATTTTGAAGATCCCTCTCGTTTTCTTGCTTAATTATTTCTTCAAAGACACCCTCTCGTTTTCTGCCGTCATTTTAGCTAACGCTATTCTTCTCGCTCCGGCCTTGATCGCGCTTCCTCTAGAAATCCGGGCCAAAAAGAAGAAAATTAGAGAGAAGCATATTGACCTGGTCGACAGGGCTCATTGGACTGTATGAAAGAATTTGGAAAAAATCGGAATAAGAAGACGGGCATTTTATGCTTTTTGGTCAATATCGTTCTCTCTTTTTTGCTGGGGCTATCTAGTCTTTTTTCGGGAACTCTTCTTTTTAAAAATCAATCGGATAACGTTATTGGAAACATCGAATCTTCTTTGTCCCCGGCCGACTCGTACTCACGCGTTGTTGCTGAGCTAAAGAGTCCGACCGTAGATTTTTCTTCGTGGGAAGCCGCTACGAACAAGCTTAATCAGTCTATCTATCGAAAAGGTTTACTTTTTCGCATCATGCAAAATGATGCCACCTACGAAGACGGCCCGGCGTCGACTCCTTGCTTCTTGAGCGAATTCTTACAAGAACGCGCTTACCCTCAATATGTCGTGGAGGATTTGGCCTTTCTCAATGACGGTGGAGCATCTGCGCTCACCGACTCTTCTATTATCATTTCGTCTCGCCTTGGGCAGACAATCATGAAAGCCCAAGGTAAGTCGTATCTTGGTTCAACAACCCAATATACGAATTTAGTTGCGGATAAGGTTTCCATTTCTTTTGGAACCCAGTCTTTTATCATCGGCGCGGTTTTTAATGAGACTCAAACTTATCAAACCAACTCTTCTTTTTTCGATACCAACTTTGGAGAAACGCTTTTCCTTTCTCCGGCTAGTTTTGAGACCGTCCGAGGGGAGAAAACTCCTTCCTACTTTTTCACGATTGGGTCTTCTTCTTCCATCAACTCCGCTATGAGCTTGGTGGTTAAACAGTTTTCCTCCTCCTATGAGTTTCCAGATTTGCCGATCAACAAGGTTTTTTCCAAACAAAAAATCACCGTTTCTCAATTCGTTGAATCACTTCGATCAAAACTTTTTAGTTTTTGGGTTATTCTTTTAGGTTTTCTCTTTTTTGGCTGTTATCTGTGCCTTCTTTTTGTGTGGTTAAAGTGGGACCACAAATTTTTAGAATTTCTGTTTTCCGAGAATATGATTTCTCCGAAGATCCAATTTTTGCTGTCTCTTTTATTTGCCTTAATTACCCTTGGAATTCTCTTCTTAATCCTCTTTTTGGCCAATTCGGTGTTTACACGTCTTCCTTTGGGAGGCTTCTTTATCTTAACCGCTAATTCAAGCACTACCTGGCTTTTTGTCTTCACTTTCTTTGCCGTTCTTGTGATGTCTTTTGTTGCCTTTTTTAAAGTTAAAGAATATCGAGAAGTTTTCGCTGCAAAAGGGGCAAACGATTTGCTCTTTGAAAGAACTATAGGGAGGTCTTTGAAATGAAGAAAATGCTTTTATTGGCCCGAGACAGTTGGTCGATGGGCGCGGGGTCTAGCCGGATGAAAAGTCTTGTTCGTCTTTTTTCTTCGAATGGCTTTTACTGTAAAATTTATACCACCTCTGTTAGTCCGGCTGGGGAAGTGAATGATGAAAGCCCAAATTATCAAGTTTGCTCTTTGGGCGATCCGTCCAAACTCCATGGTTTTGCGAAGGTAAATCTTCTTCTTTTTGGGAAAGACGTCGCCGAGAAGATTCTTTCCGAAGAAAAGCCCGATTTCGTTGTTGTTTATTCTACCCTTCGTTATTCAACCGCTAAATTCATTAAATCCTACTGCCTTTCTCACCATATTCCCTTAGTTTTCGACGTGGTTGAATTTCGCCAGTTATTTGCAAGTTTCTCCCCGAAAGCTTTTTTCCTCTTCAATTACCATAACAATCGCTTATCAAAAAAGCTGATCGATTCAAAAGTGGGCGTCATTTGTCCTACTCATTTCCTCATGGACTACTTTGCCCAGAAAAGGCATGTTGCCAATCTATTTCTTTTTCCAATCACTTTTCACCTTGCTGACTTGCCAAAATATAAAAAGGATCCATCTATAAAGAAGATTACTTATCTTTACGCCGGGACTCCAAACCAGAAGCGTGACTTGCTAGCGAATATGATAAAAGGCTTCAATATGCTTGAGCCTGAACTCCAGGAAAAAATAGCTGTGTATTTTTGTGGTAACTTCGATAAAGAGAAGCTCGTTGAAGAAGAGGGCGTTTCCATTGATGACATCAAAAAATCGTTGTCTTACGCAGTTTACCCAGGCCAATTGAGCCATGCAGAACTTTATAAGCTGTATTCCAACATTGACTACTCGATTCTTCTCAAGAACGAGACGAAGCAATTTTCCAAAGCCGGTTTCCCTACCAAAATGAGCGAATCTTTCGGTATCGGAGTGCCGATGGTTACGAATTTTTCTGGTGATATTAAATATTATGCCATCGATGGAATCAACTGTTTCATCGCAAAAGGACACGGCCCGGAAGGATTTAAGCTTGCCGTAGAGAGATCAATTCTAGAGTATGAGGACAAGCACGCCGCAATGTCGGCTTCGGCATTGAATACGGCCAAAGACCACTTTGAAATCGACTTGTATATTTCTGGCTTCTCTACTTTTATTCAAAAGTGCAACGAAACCTTGGTGTTCTAATTTCTTACTTTAGCAAGACGGTTGACCATTGCTCATAAACGGAGTCTTCGGAATAGCGTGCGGTTGCCATTTCGTAAGCTGCTTTGCTCATAGAGTCGTAGTTGCTTTTTGAGGCAAACATTTCTTCCATTTTTTGGGCCATGGCTTGCACATCATCTAGAGGAACGATAAAGCCATTTTTTCCGTTTTCGATAATTTCGGAAGATCCAGCCCAGTTCGTCGAAATGGCAGGGATGCCCAAAAGAAGGGCTTCCACTAAAGCGTTTGGCATGCCCTCCCTCGGTGAGGCTAGTAAAAAGAGAGAAGCGTTGGTCGTATCCTTTCCTATATCGTGGCTTTCACCTCTAAGGTGAATCGACTCCTCAAGGCCCAGCTGTTTGATCAAGCTTTGAAGTTCGGCAATGGTTTTTCCTTTGTCGTTAAGTTGAGGAGCGCCGAAAATATCAAAAGAATAATCGGGGTGTTTTTCATGAAAAATTGAGAACGCCTTGATCATTATGTCTTGCCGCTTTACAGGCAGATTCAGTCGGCCAACGGTGATGACACGATGGTTTTCAAAGCCTTCCGTGTTCAGGTTTGTCGCATGAATTTGAAAGGGGTTCGGTATTGTTAACGTTTTCTTTCGAAGAAAGGATGGCACGGAAATAGTTGATTGAATGGTGGTTTGGGCGGCAATATGGGTAATCTTTTTTCGAAAGGTCCACAAACAAACTTTGTCAAAAAAGCTTGTCGGTTTTGTCGAAATTTCTTTGATGATTAATGCAGGCGCGGGTTTGCACTTGCCAACCACCGATGCACAAAGGATGCCAAAACGAGTGCCAAAGGCAACCACATGAGTTATTTGCTCTTTTTTGAAGAGATGAGTTAACTGAGACTTCCAAAAAAAGACATTCTTGCTCTTTTTTTTGCTTCGGCCCAGCATTTCAACGAACTGAGCTTCTTCAGGAAGTGGATAAAAACAACGATTGTCGAAAAGAACGATAACAAAAACTTTGTCTCCCATTCCACAAAAGTATTTGGCATATAAAGAAACTTCTCGTTGAGATCCGCCGGATCCCATCCCGTTAATTACAAAAGCAATTCTTCTCATGAGGGTATCATAATCTATTTGTTCGGAAGATTCTTCAATTTTAGTCTCGTTTTCTAGCAGACTAAGGTCTCTTGAGTTAAAATTAATATATGTATTACCTTCGATTGGACGATGCTTCTCCCTTTGCTAACCAAGCCAATTGGTCAAAGATGGAAAACTTGCTGGACAAATATGGGGTCAAGCCGATTGTAGGAATTATTCCTGATAACCAGGATCCGTCAATGCTCAAAAACTACCAACAAAATCTTTCATTTTGGGATGATGTGCTTCGCTGGCAGTCTAAAGGCTGGCTGATTGCCTTGCACGGATACCATCATTTGTACACGACGACCGAAGGCGGCATCAACCCGGTGCATCAGCGAAGCGAATTCGCTGGCTTGCCCATGCAGTTGCAAAAGGACATGCTCCAAAAAGGATGCGCCATTTTAAGGAGTCATCACATCGAACCGAAAGCGTTTTTTGCCCCCTCTCATACTTTCGATGAGCAGACGGTTACCGCTCTGCTTGAAGGGACAAGTATTCGAATGATTTCTGATACCATCGCTTGGAATGTCTACTGGAAAAATGGAATGTTTTACCTTCCGCAACAAGCGGGACGAGTTCGTCGGCTTCCCTTTCGATTTACAACTTTTTGTTATCATCCCAACACCATGAATGATTCGGCTTTCGAAATTCTGGAGTCATTTTTAAAAAAGAACCAATCCAAATTTGGAGATCCCTCGTCCTTCGCGTTAAAAAAACGGCATCTATCTCTTTTTGACCGGGCTCTCCGGGCACTCTACCTGCACCGCAAAAAGCGTGATTGATCCAAAAACCAGAACTATTGTTTTGACGTTTGAAGCGATTTTATTAATGACAAATAATCCTGAATCACGGTCTGTCTTGAAAAGTTTTCCCCGACATATTGCCGAGCAAACTTTCCCATCTCTTCTCTCGAGGTTTGAGATAAATTAGCGGCTTTTTGGATTGTTTGGGTTAAATTCTCTGGATTGCGTGGCTCAACGGAAAACCCATTCTTGCCATCAACAAGGACTGCTCCGCAACCTGGAGTCGACATGCATGTGATGATGGGGCGGCCAGAAGCACACGCCTCCAGCAAAACGTTGGAAATTCCTTCGTTATAGTAACTCGGTAGAACAATAAAATCGGATTCTTTATAAACGAGTTGGGGATTTTCGACAAAAGTAGAGTACGTTACGAAGCCTGCCTTTTCTAGTTTTTGGATTCTTTCGGAGAACTGCGTATCCACAATTGAGCCATAGATGCGAAAAGCGAATTTTCCGGTAGGAGCTAGTGCCTCAACGGAAGAAAGAAAGTCACCGATTCCTTTTTCTTTGATGATTCGAGAAATATAGGTAAAAACGAAGGGAGAATGATCGTTTATCGGTGAAAAAGGAAACAAGGACAAGTCAACTCCCGATCCGGGAACCACAAGCATATGCCTCATGGGAATCTTGCATTTCTCAAATACATCACGATCGTGTGTATTTTGAAAAACGATTGCATCGCTTTTCTTATAGTTGTGTTTTGACAAGCCAACGACTATTTGTTTTAAGGGCCAGCGGGCGGAAAAAGCAGAACCAAGACCGGTGATGGTGGATATTTTGAGCGTTTCTTTCGAACGTGGATTGCAGTATAGATTTGGCTTGATAGTAAATGTTAGTATCAAATCTGGCTTCGTTTCTTTTACGATTTTTCGATATTCGGAAATCAGAGAAAGATTAGAGAAAATGGTTTTGTTCCGAAGCTGGCAATTTGCAAAGACAATTTTGTATTTTTTTCTAAGTTCAGAAAAACGAGGGCTGTCTTCCGATACAAGAATCATTTCGTTTCCTTCGAGAGCCAATCGCTGGAAAAGTTGGTATCTAAAACTGAAAAAGGTATTTGCGTACGGATCAACAAAAAGTATTTTCATTGTTTTTCTTTTAAATTTCAGCGGTATTATAACATTAATCTCAGACAGAAGATTTTGTCTTTTCGTAACAGTTCTATTTGCTATTTTGATGGGGTATGATTATCTACAAGGAAATTATGGGAACTTTTTTAATTACAGGCGGGGCTGGTTTCATTGGGAGCACTTTGTGCGGGCGGCTTTTGCAAGCTGGCCATTCGGTTTTTGTCATCGATAATTTTAACGATTATTACGACCCAAAAATTAAGGAATCCAACATTAGGGATTACCAAGCGTTGCCGTCATTTCACCTTGTTCGTGGCGACATCACGGATTTTGCATTAATGAAACGTCTTTTTGCCGACAATCATTTTGACTACGTTATTCATTTGGCCGCTCGAGCGGGTGTGCGACCTTCTTTGGCCGATCCTTTGGCCTATCAAAAAACCAACTGTGAAGGAACCAATGTCGTTCTTGAATGCGCCCGTCTTTATGGCGTCAAAAAATTGATTATGGCTTCGTCTTCAAGTGTGTATGGCAATAACAAAAAAGTCCCGTTCGAGGAGACGGATTGCGTTGATTTTGCCATTTCTCCTTATGCTGCCACCAAGAAAGCTAATGAGGTCTTGGCTCATGTCTATCACGCCATTTATCATCAAGACATTATTCTTCTTCGCTTTTTCACTGTTTTTGGTCCGCGTCAAAGGCCAGATTTGGCCATCAACAAGTTTGTTCGGGCCATTCGAAGCGGAAAAGCGTTAGATCTTTATGGCGATGGAAGCACATATCGGGATTACACCTTCATTGGCGATATTTGCAAAGGCATCGAGGAAGCAATTGCCTACCTTGCCGTTCACGAAGATGTCTACGAAATTGTTAATTTGGGATCTAACCATCCGATTACTCTGACTGAAATGGTTCAAACCATCGAGAAAGTAGTTGGGAAAAAAGCCACAATCCATTACTTGCCCATGCAGGATGGCGATGTGGATGGAACTTATGCCAGCATTCAAAAGGCCCAACGGCTTTTCGGGTATTCTCCCGAAACCTCTTTTGAAGAAGGCATTCGCGCCTTTTATAAGTGGCTATTGTCTCAAACAAATTACGTGAAATAAAAGAAGAGGATATTTATGAAAATTGCAGTTGCAGGTACGGGCTATGTTGGTTTGTCTCTTGCTGTTTTGCTGGCTCAGCACAACCAAGTGGTGGCCGTGGATGTTGTCCCTGAAAAGGTCGATAAAATTAACCATCGTACTTCTACAATAGTTGACAAAGAAGTAGAAGACTTCTTGGCCCATAAAGAGCTTAACTTATCGGCAACTACCGATGCCGATGCGGCCTACCGAGATGCCGATTTCGTACTTTTGGCCGTTCCAACCAATTACGACCCCGTTCTCAATTATTTTGACACATCATGCGTGGAGGCTGCCCTTACTTCAGTTTTAAAGGTTAACCGGAAAGCTTTCATTGTGATTAAATCAACGGTCCCCGTTGGATACACTTCGATTCTTCGCCAGAAATTTTCTTACGACAACATTTTGTTTTCTCCGGAATTTTTGCGCGAGTCTAAGGCTCTTTATGACAATTTATACCCTTCGCGGATCATTGTCGGTGCCGACGAAAAACGACCAGATTCAATTCGTGGCGCCAAAGAGTTTTCTCGGCTTTTGCAGGAAGGTGCCATTAAGGCCGACATTCCAACCTTGATTATGAATTCAACCGAGGCAGAGGCTGTTAAACTCTTCTCTAATACGTATTTGGCGCTTCGGGTCGCCTATTTTAACGAATTAGATACTTACGCCATGATAAAAGGCCTTGATACTAAGGCCATCATCAATGGGGTTTGTCTCGACCCTCGGATTCAGTCTTTCTACAATAACCCTTCGTTTGGTTATGGCGGTTATTGCCTTCCTAAAGATACGAAACAACTACTTGCCAACTATAAAGACGTTCCTCAAAATTTAATTTCTGCTATTGTCGAAAGCAACAGGACTCGCAAAGATTTCATCTCCGATGAGGTTTTGGCTAAACTTGGTTTTTCGCAGGGAGCTTGCTCTTCTAAAACCGTTGGAATTTTCCGGCTCACGATGAAATCTAACAGTGATAACTTCCGGCAATCATCAATTCAAGGAATTATGAAACGTCTCAAAGCTAAGGGCGTTCGTGTCATCGTATATGAGCCCACTTTTAAAGAGGAAGCTTTTTTCGGGAGCCCAGTAATCAAAGATTTCTCTAGCTTCGTTGCTCAGTCTGATGTTGTTGTAGCTAATCGGTACGATAATTGCTTAGATGTTTGCAAAGACAAGGTGTTCACGAGAGACTTATTTTTGAGAGATTAAAGCCATGAATATTCTGGTAATATCGCAACAATATTGGCCGGAAACTTGGCGTATTACCGATACGTGTGAAGAACTCGTCGCAAGGGGCCATACTGTCACTTTGATTTGCGGTCTTCCCAATGATTCTCGCGGGCATGTTTTGCCTGAGTACCATAAGAAAGAAAACTTAGAGCAAGTACACAATGGCGTTCATATCTTTCGTATAAAAGATTGTGGCAGATACCATGGTGACCTTTGCCTATATTTAAAATATGTTAGTTTTGTTCGCGGCTGCCGGCGCCTTCTTAGAAAATTGCCGGGGAAGTTCGATGTCGTTTTTGTAAATCAGCTTTCTCCAGTCTTACAAGCTATCCCCGCGATTGAATATTCGAAGAAACATAACCTTTCCGTTTTGATGTATTGCCAAGATTTGTGGCCCGAAAGTTTATCTGCTAGAGGAATAACAAATCATGGTTTCACCAAGCCCATCTACGATCACTATCTCAAAGTTTCGCGGACGATTTACCAATCCATGTTTCGGATTTTGGTTACTTCTCCTCTCTATGTCGATTATTTGGTTAAAACATGTTTAGTTCGCCCTGACAAGATTGGCCTGCTTATGCAATTTGCTGAGCCTCTTTTCTTTAAAAAAAGTTCCGTTGACCTTCATGGCTCTCGGGTACACAATTTCGTTTTTGCCGGGAATGTTGGAAAGGCCCAGGACGTGGAGACGCTGATCAAGGCCTCTGCTTTGTTGGTCAAAGATAAACGTATCGCTATCCATATTGTTGGAGATGGGTCGGATCTTACCGAGGTGAAACGACTTGTCAAAAAACTTTGTCTCGATAACGTGGTTTTCCATGGCCGAGTTCCACTTTCAGAAATGCCAACCGTTTACGCTGGCGCCGACGCCTTGGTTATTACCTTATCCCCCGTATTTTTTACTTCGCTTGTAGTGCCTGCAAAATTGACCGCTTATATGGCAGCGGGAAAGCCGATTATTGGCGCGTGCAATGGCTCGACTTCAGAATTGATTAAACGATCTAGATGCGGCGAATGCGTTGCTTCTGGAGATTATCGTGGTTTAGCAGCGCTTATTCAGTCTTTTTCGAATATGTCGAAAGAAGAACTCTTAACTTATAGCAACCATGGCCGAGAGTATGCCAAGGGGAATTTCGATCGTCGGAATTATTTCGACGCCCTAGAAAAAGAATTAATTTTGGTGGCTAAGAAGATCAACCAATAGTAATAACAGTTACTGGCACGGTCTTTTGCTGTGATGAGACTGGCTGAGCGGGGATGAATGGTTTTCTTTGCAGGACCAAGACTGGGCAGTTACAAGAACGAAGAACGGGCTGAATTAGCTGATAACTTTGGGAGTTTGCCTCAACATTTAAGTCTATAAGACAATAAAAAGGCTCGAACTTTTCTAAAATCTCAAAGAGTAGTCGAACTTTACTCATTTTTTCTGAATCCGAACCTGAAGGAATGGATTTAAGAGACGAAATGGCGTCTAAGAGAGATTTTTTCACTAATTCGGTTTTCTCTTTTGAACTGAAGTCGAAGTAAAAAACAAATTGTGCCGAAAATATGTTTTTCATTTCTAAAGACAAGGAAAAAAGAGGCAAAGAATCTTTTCCGGCCAAGTTGATAGAAACTGAATCAAAAGATAATTTCCCACTCGAAAAATGATCATCTCGAGAAAAGGAAAGAATTTCAAAAAGAGAAGCGTGCCTAAAGGGAATCTCTGTAATTCCGCTTTCACATCGAAAAAGCGGGAAAGCACTTGATTCTTCTTCACCTAAGATTTGGACTTCCGAGAATTCTAAAAGCATAGATAAGTTTGATTATAAACTTCGGAGAATCACGTTTATAGTTTTTCAGGAGCAACAGTGTTTGCACGCAAACGGTTTGTTCTTTCAGCAGATTCGTTCTTAATTGTTTTCTCGTTTACGTTGATCAACGAGCCGTTAATCATCACTTGTTTCACATCCGAATCTTGGGTTTTTAAAAGCAGTGAATCAAAGTCGTACTGATCAACCACGATCAAATCGGCTTTTTTGCCCTTGGCTAAAACGTCGCAATGATCAAGACCCATTGCGTGAGCCCCGTTCACGGTCCCCATCTTTAAGATTTCATACAAAGGGATATCAGGATTCTGCTCATGAGCCAATCTCATTTCACGCCACATCGATAGAGATTCATTCGATGAGGCTCCGTCAGTACCTAGTGCAACGACGATTCCTTTTTTCCAGTACTTCGACAATGGCGCTGTTCCATCTTTAAGTTTCATATTGGATCCGGGGCACGAAACAGCATAGAGCCCTCTCTCTTGGAAGAGCTGCTGGTCGGCTTCGGTTAAGTAGATGCAATGGTAACCGCCTCCGCCATACTTGAAGAATCCACGATTGGCCATGAATTCGACGGGGGACATTCCATTACGGCGTTTCATGCAGCCATCGACTTCTTCTTGGGTTTCTGAAATATGAGTAAAGACAGGAAGACGATACTTTTCGGCAATGGAAGCGACGTCTTGAAGTGTTCCTTCATCTGCAGTGTATTCGGCGTGATATCCGATCATCGGGCGAACTAAGCAATCCTGATGGAGATACTTTTCAAACTGGTCTTCAATGAGCTTTCGACGTTCTTCGGTGCCGTTAGGCATATAAAGGTTCACACACCGAATTCCAAAATCCACTGCGGATTTCGCGATCATGTCGGGGAAGAAATACATATCGAAGAAAGCGGTGGTGCCCCCTTTGACGTATTCGAGATAAGCGGCCTGGCTAAGCCAATAGATGTCTTCGCCGGTGAGCTTGGCTTCCATCGGATAAACCTGAGACAACCATTCTTGAAGGGGCAGTCCTTCCGCAAAATGGCGAAGGAATACCATTGCTGAATGCGTATGACCATTCTTTAGTCCCGGCATCAGGATCATATTATGACAATCGATGACTTTATCCGCTCTAAAGAAAGGCTTGTTCTCGCCAATATAGAAGATGGTGGAACCATCAACGGCAAGATAGCCCTTAATAAAGACGGGGCCATTGGTCATGGTAAGGATTCGGGCATTGATGAATAGGGTTTTCATAATTCGATTTAAATTATACCTTAGTTAAAGGCGAAATCGCTTCTACTTCTTCACCATGGTAAAATACCATTCGGAACAAGTGAGGCATATCCTATGAAAGCTTACGTTACTGGTGCTGGCGGAATGGTGGGTTCCCACCTTGTTGAAGCCTTAAAGAAACACGGCTATGAAGTGGTGGGCTCGTATTATGCCCCAACCACCGATATCAAAGAAATCGACCCTTCGATTCGTCTTTTCGAATTGGATGTTCGGAAACACGAAGCGATGAAAGCGTGGATCAACGATTACCTTCCGGACAAGATTTTCCACTTGGCCGCTCAAAGCTTCCCGGTTGTATCGTGGAAGGATCCTTACTACACGGTCGACGTGAACGTGAATGGTACGATCGGGTTATTTGAAGCCATTCGTGATGCTAAAGCCAAGCACCCGGGTTACGATCCAATGGTGGTGGTTATTTCTTCCTCTGCCATTTATGGTGAGGCTTTACTTTCTTATAGCCCCGACCATCTTCCTAAAGAAGATTGCCCAATGCTTCCGCTTCATCCGTATGGTGTTTCGAAAGCGGCGGAAGATCTTCTCTGCTTCCAATACTTCAGAAATTATGGAATTAAGACGGCACGGGTCCGCTTATTTAATTGCACTGGCCCGAAAAAGGTGGGGGATATCACCGCTGATTTTACTAAGCGCGCGGTCCTTCTTGAAAAAGAGCATTCGAACAAACTCGTAGTCGGGAATCTAACTGCGTTGCGGGCCATCCTTGATGTCCGTGACCTCTGCGAAGGATTAATTATCCTTGCTGAAAAAGGGACTCCGGGAGAACCTTATAACATCTGCTCCAGCCATATCTTCAAGATGACCCATGTTGTAGGATGCATTGAAAAGGTCATGGGAACCAAATATGAACTCATTCGGGATCCCAAACTTCTTCGTCCGGCCGATGAGCGCCTCTACGCCGGAAACTGCGACAAGATTAAAGCGCTGGGTTGGGTCGAGAAATACGAATATCTCGATACAGTTCGCGATATGATTGCCTATTGGAAGAAGAAATTAGACTAATCTGATTACTTCGAAAAACGGGAGGATTTATAAATCCCGTTTTTTTCGTAGATATGACGTTGTTTTGTCACCATGAGAAGGGGCTCAATATAGGCTCTGAACTTTGGTGACATTTGCTTAGTGTCTTTTAAGAATTCCTTAGGAAGCGGCTTCGTCTTGTCTGCGATTTGATCAACCGGGGCCAGAAAAGCGATGGATTGGTAAGCCTTGCCAGGCTTTCTTTTGAGGCAAACCATGAACCCCGTGTTGCCTTTAAGAACCGATTTCACCGCGAAAACGCCACAATGGATAGCTTCTTTTTGGTCAATTTCGGTTGTAAATAAAGGATCGGCACGTTCAGGAATGGACAGCTCAATGGAGCGAGAGCCAATTCCAAGTTTGTTCTTCACTAGCTCGGCCAAAGTCACACAGCATCCATCCATGGATTTATGGCCAAAAGCATCCGCCTCGATTGCGTTCTCGTGCTGAACCGGCATTCCTTCGGAAACCGCGCACACGGCATAACCCTTTTTGTCATAAACGGCCTTAACGTCTTTTAGAAATTGGCCTTCATCCCATTTAGCTTCCGGAACATAAATCAAATCAGGCCGGCAGTCTTCGGGGAGTAAATCTACGGAAGCGGTGAGCCAGCCCGTATCGCGTCCCATGATTTCAATAAGAACGATTTTGCCTTTTTTGTAAGCTTTGGCGTCCTCAACGATCATCTTCGTCGTGTTGATGATATGAAGAGCGGCTGAAGGATAGCCCAAGGAGTGATCCGTTACTTCAAGATCGTTATCGATAGTCTTAGGGATTCCAATGACTTTAACGTCCATCTTCTTTTCTTCAAAGAAACGGGAAAGACGAAGGCAGGTATCCATTGAATCGTTCCCACCATTAACAAGGACGTAACCGATATTATGCTTTTGAATTGTTTCAACAATCTTGCTGAATAAAGGATCGCCATCGGCGGGAAGCTTTTTACGAGTGGACCCCAAAATAGCTCCGGGAGTTTGCTTCAAAAGTTCAATTTGCTTGGGATCCTGCTTACGAAGGTCAACCAAATTGTCATCGATTAAACCTTCAACACCATAACGGGCTCCGTAGATGTTCTCAATTTCCAGATGCTTTTCGGTTTCTTTGATAACACCATACAAAGAGCAATTAATAACAGCAGTGGGGTCGCCACTTTGGAAATATACTAAAGATTTCTTGGAGTTCATCTTTTGCCTATTATAGCCAGTCTTTGAGAAAAATCCCTACTTATCGGGCCTCCCTCTCGATAATCGGAAGCCCATTCGCTATAATCGTTTCGGTAATAACCGAAAGGAATATTGAATCACATGGTGAAATTAGTGTTGATCCGTCATGGTGAGTCGGCTTGGAACCTCGAGAACAAGTTCACAGGTTGGACCGATGTACCGTTATCGGAGAATGGCGTGAAGGAAGCGCATGAGGCTGGCAAGCTTTTAAAGAAAGATGGTTACACCTTCGATGTGGCCTATAGCTCCGTTCTTCAAAGAGCCAATAAGACTGAGGACTATGTCCTGGAAGAGCTTGGTGAGACCAAGATTCCGCATTTCTATTCTTGGAGACTTAATGAGCGGCATTATGGCGCGCTTCAGAGCTTGAACAAAGCCGATTCCGCCAAGAAGTGGGGCGATGAGCAGGTTCACATTTGGCGGAGATCCGCCGATGTCCAACCGCCGGCATTAACCTATGACGATCCGCGTTGGCCCGGCAATCAAGAGAAGTACCAAAAGCTTGGCTTAACCAAAGAAGAGATGCCCTTAACCGAGTGCCTCGTCGATACCGCAAATCGGGTGAAGCCCTATTTCGATAGCGACATTGCTCCGGCGATTCGTTCGGGCAAGAAAGTCTTGATCGTTGCTCACGGCAATAGCTTAAGAGCCTTGGTGATGGAGCTTGAGCACTTAACCGCTCAGCAGATCATCTCGGTTGAGATTCCGACTGGAAGTCCGCTCGTCTATGAACTCGACGAAAAGACCCTCAAGGTTCTCGACAAATACTACCTCAAAGATCAGAAATAAGTTTAGTCACATATACTGGGGCGCATGATACGCCCCTTTTATTTTGCCATAATTAATGAAAAGACCGTTGCAAAACCAGGCTCCGCCAATGATATCGACATAACGTTGGGCTTGTTCAGCCAAATTCTTTTTGTTTTGGTCCAAAGAGATAATTCTTTCGGGACGACTAATGATATTTCAATTAAGATTTCATCAAACTGGTTTAATTTTAGTTGAGCCAAAAAGGCTGGGCTTCCAGTTTGAAATTCTGCGTTTTTCAAATAAGAATTCTTTAAAGGTTTAAAAAGATAAATCAAAGAGGCCTCAGTAACACTAATCAGTTCTTTCAACGACAAAACTCCTAAGGCCTGCATAAGCCGGTTCTCAACAGAGATTGCTGCCTTAAAACTATGAGGTTTCGGTGTAGAAGTCCAGGCCTTATCGAAATCAAAATTCATCAGTAAGATTTTAATGTCAGAAGGGAAAGGGGAATCGGTGTTTTCCTTAAGTATTTCCAAGAATTTTTGGTGGTCTTTCAAACGATTTCTCGCATCCCGTTCCCCATTCTTGCCAAAGGACTGCCCAATATAAAGAATTTCAAAATTGGAAGGTATATTGGGCGCCTGTAGATAGCAATCAGAAGCTCTAATGTGAACTTTTTGTCTCTTCCCGTTCAAAGTTGTAACTGTCAACTCCATCTCTTGACAAGGAAAGTCACATTTCAAAGAGACTTTACTAATTTGTGATTCCTTAATTGCGGATGGCAGCCACTTTATAGAAAGAGTTTGATTGGTCAAATGATACGCAGCTATTTGGCACGATAGGGAACCTTTATTTAGAAGAATTGTTTCGGGAATAAAGTGGTAACGCGGAAAAGACAAAATTGCATATAGGTGGTAAGCGGGATCAGTCTTTGGCAGTTTTTCTAGTTCCGTGGGATAGACGAAACGGTATTTTTTGACCCAAGCATGCAAGGCCATTCCTGAATCAAATTGCGTTTTTGGCATTGATATACTCATTCGGTAAATGGCCGGTCAAAGTGAATCACGAACTTATATTGGGTGTCTCTATTTTCAAACCGTCTTTGTAAGTGAGTTCTCACCATCGGCTCGGTGATGTTCTGATCAAAAGGAAGGACCACATCAAAGATGATGTTCGTATGGGTCGGTCCCTTGACAATCCGGAAGTCATGGAACTTGAGTTCGGCCGAAATGGACTTTAATTCATCTCCGACTTCAGCTTTCAGGGCATCCACAATCGGATCGCCAACCGCAATCGGGTCCATGTGGATGGTGATGTCGCATCCATATTTCTTTTTGATTTCTTCTTCGACGTTATCGATGACGTCGTGAATCTCATTGAGTTTTTGATTCTGATCGACTTCGGCGTGGAGACTCACAAAGTACTTGGTGGGCCCATAGGAATGGCAAAGGACATCATGGACCCCTTTGATTTCAGGGTGGGACATGACATCGTGGACAATCTTGTTCACGAAGTCTTTATCTTGAGCTTCGCCAATAAGAGGCCCCATCGTTTCTTTCATCATTCGAATACCAGAATACGCGACAAAGAGAGAAACCGCGATACCCATATAGCCATCGAGGAAGTTCCAACCCATCGTTAAGGATAAGATCGCGGATACCATGATGAGGGTGGTGGCAATCGCATCGGTGAAGCTATCGAGCGCGGTCGCTTTTAAAGGAAGAGAATCGATCGCCTTTCCGATTCCCCGATTCACATAGGATTGGAAGAGCTTCAAGAGGACGGACACCCCGAGGATGATAATGGCAAGCGTGTCATAAGATGTGGTGGTGTTTCCAATGACTTTGGTCAGGGAGTCACGGAAAAGCTCGATTGCGAGGACGACAACGATTAAGGCGACAATGAGGCCAGCGATATATTCAATCCGTTCGTGGCCGAAAGGATGCTCCTTGTCCGCGGGCTTACTGGCCATCTTAAAGCCCACCAAGGTCACGATCGAAGAACCCATATCGGAGAAGTTATTGACCGCGTCAGCGATTAAGGCCATCGGGAAGACCCAGTTATCTTGAGCCGCCAAAATAATGGCGACGGTGAGTTTCATTCCGGCGATAAGAAAGTTCGTGATGATCCCGAACCAGGCTGCGAGCTTACCATGGGCCGCTCTCACCCGTTCCTGATCAACCTTCTCATAGTCTTTTACAAAAAGTTTTCTTAGCCAAGTAACCATAGCGATTCCTGCCTTTAGGTAGCAAGTATAAGGCTTATTTTGGAGTAAGCAAAATTAACATTTTTGAAACCTCATCTAGTTTTAAATACTAAATCCCTTGACTATTGGTTCTTCTTTGGTAGACTTTGGCCGTATGAAAGTCAAAGATATTGAACTCCCTAAGTACACGTTAGCCCAGGAACTCTGGAATAGCATTTCCCACGGCCTTGGCACGGTTTTCACCTTGATCGCTGGGCCTTTTATGATCATCAAGGTCGCGAAAACCGGGAACGTCTTATCGATCGTCGCGGTTTCTCTCTTTATCCTGAGTTTACTCATGCTCTACACGATTAGCTGTCTTTACCACGCCTTAGGTCGTAACCGTGGCAAGAAGGTCTTACGGGTCCTTGATCACGACATGGTCTTCGTCCTCATTATGGGAACCTATGTCCCCTATACCTGGATTGGCTTATATGACAAACAGCCGTGGGGCTGGATCGTCTTCGGGGTCGTTTGGGCCGGTTGCATCCTTGGGATTGTCATGAATTCCATCAACATCAAGAAATATGACAAGCTCTCGATGATCATCTATGTGGTGATCGGCTCCGTGATTATCGCCGCCTTCTACCCTCTTTGGGGTGCGATCGGCTGGCAAGGTTGCACCTTACTTCTTCTTGGTGGCGTGATGTATTGGATTGGCGCGGTCCTCTATCGGATTGGCGGCAAGAAATCGCCATGGTGGCATACCGTGTTTCACTTCTTCGTCCTCGCTGGCACCCTCTTTATGTTTTTCTCTATCTACTATTTTGTGATTAAATAAAAGCGTAAATCTGGTTTAACGGGGTCATCTTTTGATCCTTATGGGCGATTTTCATTGTTTAATCTATTCTTTGGCGTTTCATATGCTATAATTCCGCGAAGTGCAAAAATGTTAAGAACCAGTCAAAAATTCTACCTCTTCTGGAAAAGGTGCATCGACATCTTTGGTTCTTTTCTTGGGATTGTTTTGCTTTCGCCCGTCCTTCTTATTTGCGCAATTGTAACTAAGTGTACTTCCAAGGGTCCAGTCTTCTTTAAACAAGAGCGGCTCGGCTATCACGAGAAGCCATTTACCATCCTTAAATTCCGTTCCATGAGGATGGATGCTCCTCAGGTCGGCGCTGAAAGCATGACCCCGGCCGAACAAGCTGCTCTTCTAACTAAGTGGGGCGCCTTCATGCGAAAGACTTCCCTTGATGAATTTCCCCAACTTTTCAATATCTTTGTTGGCCAAATGTCCTTTATTGGACCTCGGCCCTGTATGTCTCAAAACAGCGATGCTTTAACCAAAGCTCGTGAGAACGTTCGTCCTTCGGCCTACGAAGTGAAGCCCGGATTAAGCGGCTATGCCCAAATTCATTTGCACCGCGAACATGATCCTATGAAGAAAGCTTTGGCTGATGCTTATTACGTTGCTCATTTTAGTTTTTGGATGGACATCAAGCTTTTCTTTGCCAGCATCTTTGGCGTCTTTGGCGAAGACAAAGGCCGTTAAACCGCGAGTTGATTTCATGCCCCATTCTCGGGGCGTTTTTATTTCCTCCTCGATTTTTGGCCCCATTAACCCATAATTAAATCGTATGGATTCGAAAGCCCGTCGTCACCAAAAAGAAAAAGAACAAGCCGCCGAAGCGAAGAAGAATCCGCCGGCGAAAATGAGCAATAAACTCGTTCTCGTTTTTATTCTGGTTCCCGTGGGGGTTCTTCTCTTAGCTTTCATCATCACTTGGGTCGCCTTAAAAGCCGCTAGAGTTTTCTAAAAGAAAAAAACAAACAAATTGCCGTCTTTGTTCCTTTATAGAGTGAAAGGATTTGTTTTTCGGATTTTTGGACTTACACTACTAACGCTTATGAAAAAGAACTGGAAACTCATCCCCATCTTGTTACTCAGCCCAATCGCCCTCAGCGGTTGCTCGATTTTTGATCTTTTTAGCACGAACAAACAAGCCAGCAATGGCGCTTCAATCAATTCTGGGAATGGCTTCTACTCGATTGACACGGTCACTCCGTTTACTTATCGCGATATCCAAAAGAGCGCAACCTGCGATGCTGTCCCCTCGGTCGGAACCTATAACCTTTTGGTCCTTCCGATTGAACTTACCGGGTATTCCTTTTCAAGTCAAACCTTAAAAGACCTCGATGTCTGCCTAAATGGCAGTGGGAGCAGCGACACCGGTTATTGGGAGTCGTTATCTTCCTTCTACAAGAAGAGTTCCTATGGGAAACTCAATTTGAACTACACTGTGGCCCCGAAATACGCGGTTGGTCTCACTCCGAGTCAGCTCTATCAGAAGAATACTTCCTCGGCGGTGGCGTCCACTTATTGCCTTACCCAGGCGGTCGCGAACTACAAGGAAGTCTCCGGGACCGATTGCACTCAATTCGATAACGATGGCGATGGGGCGATCGATGGGGTCATCATGGTTTATTCTTGCCCCGATGTGAGCCGAAGTTCAGCGATTGCCCGAATCGATCCCAATAACGACTTGTTCTGGGCTTATACCTATTGGGACTATCAGCATAGTTCTTCCTACTGGACCAAATCCAATCCGATGCCGAACGTCTATTTCTGGATGTCCTACGATTTCATCTACGAACAGGTTACTTCGCCCAAAGTCGATCCGCATACCTTGATTCACGAATCGGGCCATATGCTCGGTCTCGATGACTATTATTCGGGTGGCAGTAGTTCCGATTCCAACTACAATCCGATGGGTGGCTGGGCGATGATGGACGAAAATATCCTCGACCACGATATCTTCTCGAAGATGGCGCTAGGCTGGACTACCCCTTATGTTGTGACGGGCGCTTGCACCCTTGAGATCAATCCTTCGGAGACCAGCGGCGATTGCATTTTGATCGCCCCTTCTTCCTGGAATCAGACCGCGTTTGATGAATATCTCCTTCTCGAGCTCTACACCCCGACCGATTTGAACTATTTGGATTCCCATACCCAATATAGTTCCCGCGAAAAGCATTACACCACCTATGGGGTCAAACTCTACCACGTGGATGCGAGAGTGGTGGGCACCTCCGATTTCAAGAGTTGGACCGCCTTAAGCGGAACCACCTTAACGGGAGCGGGCGTCACCAAAGCCTACGAAGTCGCGGCCAGCAACTGCTACAAGAATACCGCTAAATGCAGTTCGGATTATTCGTTAATCCGGATGATCTCCGCTGATAACGTCAATACGTTCACCAATGGCCAACTCTCCGATGAATCTTCCTTATTTGAAACTGGCGATAGTTTCAGCATGTCCACCTATTCCAAATACTTCCCTAACAAGACTAAGCTCGATAGCGGCAAGAGCCTTGGCTATTCCATTTCCTTCGATGAAGTGACTGACTCGAAAGCGCGCATCACCTTCAAAGTTGCCTAAAATCATCACCCTAAGGAGTTCCCATGAAAAAGCCCATTCCCTTTCTCGTTCTCTTCCTGAACATCACCCTTTGCTCGTGCAGTATCTCTTTCGTCTCCTCTAGCGGGGCAATCTCAAATTCACTAACTACCTCGAGTTCGACCCCTGCGACGACTTCGAATGACACCGTCTCGACGACCTCAGAAGAGACTTCCTCTTCCGCGGGAAATACCTCAAGTGCCACCTCCAGTTCCACCGAAGCTTCGACCAGTTATGCCCCCGGAACTTATGACCATTATTACAAAGTGACCGGAGACACCACGACTGCCACGTTCAACCATAAGGCGATGAATAATACCCAATACGTGGATGCGTTAACCTCAAGTGGCTCCCCGAAAGTCCTAGTCCTTCCGATCGAGATTAGTGGTTACACCTTCTCAGCTCAAACCCTCACAGATATCAACGCCGCCCTGAACGGAAACGGAAAGAGTGACACCGGATATTGGGAGTCCTTATCTTCCTTCTACAAAAAGAGTTCTTTCGGGGCCTTTGCCCCGTCCTATACCGTCGCTCCAAAATACGTGAGCGGTCTGACTCCAAGTGGGCTCATGGCTCTTGAGACTTCAACTCTATCCGCCAGCAGCGCCATCGTGCGGAAAGCTTTTGATAATTACAAGAGCGTGACTGGCGATTCCGGTTCCCAGTTCGATCAGGATTCCGACGGGATGATCGATTCGATCATCATGCTTTATAGCTGCCCCGACGCTTCCAAAAGCGCCACGATTGCTAAGCTCGATTCCAACTATGACGTTTTCTGGGCTTACTGCTATTGGGATTACGATAAATATGGGACCGGGACGGCGAGTCAGCCGATTCCGATGAGCTATTTTTGGGCCTCCTATGATTTCCTTTATGAAGGAGCTCAATCGCCGGCGGTCGATGCTCACACTTTGATTCATGAATCAGGTCACTTGATGGGCCTCGATGACTATTACTCCTATGACACCGTAACGTATCAAGGCCAGAAAGTTACCCCCGCTCCGATGGGCGGAGTCGCGATGATGGATATGAACGTGACCGACCATGATGCCTTTAGCAAACTCTCCCTCAACTGGGTCAAGCCTTATGTGGTGACTGGCGATAGCAAGATCACGATCAATCCGGCCGAAAGCAGTGGAGATTGCATCCTCATTCCAGCCAAAGGCAGCACCTGGAATGGCACCGCCTTCGATGAATATATGCTTTTGGAGCTCTACACTCCGACGGGACTGAATCAGCTCGATTCGGTCACCAAATATTCCTATGACCCCTTGGGCTATACCGCGGCCGGCGTGAGATTAACCCACGTCGATTCCCGGATCGCCAAGTACACGCTTGATAATAACGGCAACGTGACCGGTTCCACCTATGTGGCCGATCCTAACGCCGCCTATTCTTCCGAAGATTACTATGGCGTTCCGGAGAGCAATTCGGTTTCGCGCCGTCTGGGCGCTGCCGCGACCGGTGGCTTCAATCTCGTCACCCTCATCCAGGCCGATTATCCGACGAATACCCTTCAATATGGGTTGAACCAAGGCGATAATGGCAATCTCTTTACCACTGGCGATTCCTTCACTTTCTCGGCCTACTCCAAGTTCTTTGCTAAATCATCGACTTTGGATAACGGAAAAGCTTTCGGCTACAAAATCTCCTTTGATTCCGTGAGCGCCACGTCGGCTACGATCACCATCACCGCCCAATAAAACTCGCCCCTTCCTTGGGGCGAAAAGGATTTCGAAGCCCTCGCTCTTTTTCTTGAAAGAGTGGTTTCTAATACTTTTCCTAGAGGCTATAATTTCTTTGCCTTAAGGCAAACCGATTTATGACCCGCAAGAAAGATAACTCGTTACTTCTCGAAAATCGAAGAGCCCACTTCGAGTATTTTCTTTCGGACTTTTTGACCGCGGGTTTGGTCCTCACGGGAACCGAAATCAAATCGTTACGGGCCCATAATGCTTCCTTAGCCGATGCCTATGTCTTAGTCCGCAATAACGAAGTCTATCTTTGCAACATGCATATCGCCCCCTATAAAGAAGGGACGATCTATAACGTCGATCATTTACGGGACCGGAAGCTTTTGCTCACCCGTAACGAAATCCGGCGCCTCTCCTCCCGCCTCGTTGGCAAATCGATGACCTGCGTCCCCACCAAAGTCTTTTTGAGCCATGGCTACGCCAAAGTCGAGATTGCGTTAGCCCAAGGCAAACAAGCCCACGATAAGCGGGCCGCCTTAAAAGAAGCCGACCTCAAGAAAAAGATTGGACAAGCGAAGCGCGATGGCATCAAAGCCTCAGGAGAATAACCTTATGAACAAAGCGGAACTTGAACAATATTTTCTCAGCCATAACTATCCGCGGTATGAGCGGGAGCATTGGGATGCCTTCGTTGCCGCGATTGGTTTTCATCTTTCGGTTCCGACCATTCATGTGACCGGGACCAATGGCAAAGGCACGACCAGCCTCTATATCGCCTCGATCTATCAGGCGGCGGGTTATCACGTTGCAACCTTCAATTCCCCCTTCTTTTATCACCCCAATGAAATGATGAAGATCGATGGGGCCGAGATTAGCGATGCCGATCTGATCCGTTTATTCCTGGCTCACCAAAAGGATTTTGAGAAATACGATCTTTCGTCCTTTGAGATCCAAGTCTATTTGGCCTATGCCTATTTCAATGAAAAGAAGCCCGATTTAGCGGTGATTGAGGTCGGAATGGGCGGGGTTCTCGATGCGACGAACCTCGATGATCTTCCGACGATTTTATCGGTGATCACCTCGGTCTCCTTGGAACATACGGCCCAGCTCGGTCGGACCGTCTCCGAAATCGCGGAGAGCAAGGGCGGCATCATCAAAGAAAACACTCCGGTCCTCGTCGGCAAACTCGAAGAGACCGCGGATACCACTTTACGGGAACTGGCCCGTCGCCATAAATCGCTCTATGACGTGGTCGACGATTACCATGGGGAGCACTTGGTCGGAAGTCAATTCCATTTCGATTATCGGCCCTACCGCGACCTCAGGATCAATAGCTATGCGAACTATCAACTCAAGAACGCCGCGATCGCGCTTGAAGCGGTGAAACTCCTCCAAGAGAGTTACCCCGTGAAAGAAGAAGCGGTCCGAAAAGGCCTTTTAGTGGCTGCGCCCATTTTGCGGTTAGAGAAACACCACAATGTCTGGATCGATGGGGCCCATAACCCCGAGGCGGTGGAGGCGTTAATGCGCTGCTTCTCCACGATCAGCGAGAACGGAAAACCCGTCCACGTGGTCTTCGCTTCCTTCAAAGACAAGAACATCGCGCTCGAGCTTCCGATGCTTGGAAAAGACGCGGCCAGCATCACCTTGACCACCTTCGATCATCCGCGGGCTCGCGGTGAGATGGACTATTTCCTTTATGAAGCCGACTATCCCTTTAACCCCGACTATAAGAAAGCGATCTCCGAGGCGTTAGCGGCCTATCCGGACGACATCGTTTTGATTTGCGGGGGCTTAGCTTTCGCCGCGATCGCTCGTAGCTACGTGGTGGATGAATTGAAGTTATGAAGGCTCGGCTCAGCCCCGTTCAGAAGATGACCTTGGCTGCGATGCTGATCGTGGTCGATATTTTAGGAACGCGGTTACCGGGTTATCTCCAACCGACCGCCTTATTCGGATTCAACCGCATCAGTTTTGGTCCGACCGTCGTGATTTTTGCTTCCTTGGCGTTAGGACCTTTATGGGGCGCGGTGGTGGGGGCGGGCGCCGATGTCCTTGGCTGGGTGATATTAGGAACCCAAACCGGGCCGCTCAACTTTTTCATCACGATTGTGTATGCGTTATTAGGGGTAGTGCCGTGGCTACTTTCTTTGCTCACCCGGAAATTTCGTCACTTTGCCAAACGCCCTTGGATCCTCTATCTTCTCCTCGCGATTCTTTGGGGCATCTTCGTTGGTTTCTTGTTTGGGACCAATGTCTTTGAGCCGACCTTCACCAAATGGAACATGGATGTTCTCATCGCGAAATGGGTCTTCTTTGGCGTGTCCTTATTGCTTTGCGTCGGAACTGGAATTGGACTATATGCCTCCAATCGTTACTTCCAAAAACGGATCCTCGACTATTCCTCGATCCCTTCGCCCTTAGAAGTCGCCCTCATCGTCATCATCGTTGAGGTCTTCTTGATGATTCTATTAAAGCCCCTAGCCTTCTATTGCAACGCCTGGCTTTATCTTGGAAAGTCGCTTGAAGAGGCTTTTGGCGTCTCCTATTCCGTCCTCGTTCTCCTTTCGATCATGTTCAGCTTCGTCGATATCCCGTTGGCGAGTTTCTCGGTCTCGTGGTTATTAATCTTTTCAAAGCATTTCATTCATAGCTATGCTTATCCTGTCGTCCAAGAAGAAGGAGATCCCGAACCCATGAAAGAAGAAAAACCGCGGAAGAAGTCCGAACTCAAGATCGATGAATCGCAGCTGAGCGAAGAGGATCGGCAGGAACTTCACCCGAAGTTTCCGTGGGGCTGGGTCATCTTCTTGGGGGTCCTCGTTACCCTGATCATCGTCTGCATGATTGTGATCTTTTCCCTCCAATGACGAGGATCAGATGTTGATACGAGAAATCGATTTCATTGATTTTTCTTTAAAAACGTATAATTTGACATAAAAGGCTTGATTCTCACACAATTTATTGAATAATGAAGAAGCAGTAATAGGGGCCTGCCGTTTAATGGAGGTTTTCCCTATATGGAAATCAAACGTGGCAATGGTTCGACCGTGACGGTCATCCCGGAAGAGCGCGAAATCATTTCGGGACGGCGCAAAGCTTTCTTCACCCATAGCGAGTGGGAGATTTTAGACTATCTCTATCAACGGAAGGGTACGACCGTTCCTCGCGATGAACTCATCAAAGTCCTTTGGGGCGATGAAAAAGGCACACCGACTCGGACCGTCGATGTCCATATCAGCAACATCCGGAAGAAACTCTTCCCGATCAAAGGAATCCGGATCGATTCCCGTTATGGCATGGGCTATCGCTTAGTCGAACTCAGCCGGTTTTAACGCTTAAGGTTTTTTAAAAGATATTTCGCTTTCGCTTTCCACTTTCTTTGACAGTGTCCTAGCCCTGACTCTTGCAAGAGTTTGGGAAATCCTTATTGTTTATGTAGCCCCCGGGCCACATAAGATAAGGAGGGACGTTATGAACGATGATGTTTTCGCTGGGAAGGCCGCTAAAGTCGACCCCGACGAGATGGACGCCTATATGTCCTTAGCGTTATCGTCGACCGACGTTCCGATCAAGGAAGCCCTTAAGAGCGAAGCCGAAAAAGGAAATAAAGCCGAAGTTCGGTAATTAAAATAGTTGGATTGTTCTGATAGTTTAGGCTCTGCTGAAAAGTCAGAGCCTTTTTTAATGCTAAATGTGAGCCATTGGGGCCCAGGCTTAAAAGTCTTATTTAGAATCAGCTTTATAGGTGGATAAAAAGGTATCTATGTTGGCAAACTTTTCCCGTTCTTCTTTCACTTTCTCAACGGGCCAGTTCCACCATTGCAATTTCAATAATTGCTGGATTTGTTCGGCCGAAAAACGATAGCGGATGTTTTTGGCAGGATTCCCTCCGACAATTTCATAAGGGAGAACGTCTTTTACAACCACTGAACCCATCGCGATAACGGCTCCATCGCCGACGGTGATGCCTTCTCTTAACAATACATTGGCTCCAATCCAAACGTCGTTTCCTATTTTCACCGAATATTTACCGTCGAGCCGATTGAACTCTTCAAAATGATTCTGCGATTTCCCCAAAGGCATTTTGTTATAAGTGTCATAGAAAATGGGGTTGGAGGAGACAAAGTCTTTGGTCGGGTGTCTCCCTGTTATGATTTGAATGTTATTTCCAATTGAGCAATAACGGCCGATGAGCGAGTTGGGGATTTGCGAATTTGATCCAACGTATGAACCGATCCCTAACGCGGTGTTCTTGATATTTGAACGTTTCCCAATGAGACTGTACCCCTCAACTTGAGCGTGCAAAACGATAGCCGAAGAGGCGACTACACAATGTTTCTTTTTTAAGTGAAGTCGCGCAAACAAGTTTTGAAATTTTCCAAGAGATTTTGATAAAAATGACATATTTGTTAGGTGCCTTTTCTTTTGATGAAAGATCAATCTTTTTCTAGATTTTAGTATAATTCTTTAGCCTACTTTATAAAACGCTTTTATGCTTGATTCGAATTTTGTTTTATAGTTTATTTAATGGCAACAAACAAGTTTTGGCAGAATCATGCCGTCTATCAGATCTATCCGCGTTCCTTTTGCGACTCCAATGGCGACGGGATTGGCGATATCCCCGGGATCATCAGCAAACTCGATTACCTGAAATCCTTGGGGGTCGGAATCTTATGGCTCTCCCCGATCTATTGCTCTCCTAATGATGATATGGGCTATGACGTTTCCGACTATAAGGCGATCAATCCTGAATATGGGACGATGGCGGATTTCGATCGGCTCATCCTCGAAGCGAAGAAACGGGATCTCCGGATCGTGATGGACCTCGTCGTCAATCACACCTCCGACGAACATGCTTGGTTCAAAGAAAGCAAGAAACCGGACTCCCCGTACCGCGATTATTACTATTGGAGAGAAGGGAAAAAGAACAACACCCTCCCCCCGAATAACTGGACTTCGATGTTCCCCGGAAGCGCCTGGGAATTCGTCCCGGAAGTGGGGCTATGGTACCTTCATCTTTATGGGAAGAAGCAACCGGACCTCAACTGGCATAACCCCAAGGTCAAAGACGAAGTCGAATCGATCTTGCGGTTCTGGCTTGATAAGGGCGTCTATGGATTCCGCTGCGACGTGATCGATCAGATCTACAAAGAGAGCCTCGAAGATGGCAAGGGCTTTGCCCCGAGCGGCCGTGGGATTGAACATTACCTCATGACCGAGGGAAACCACAAGATCCTTCAGGAACTTCAGGCCGATGTTTTTTCTCATTATGATTGCGTGGTGATCGGTGAGACTTTCAAGGTCGACATTCCGAATGGCCAACGCTTTTTGAACGGCGAAATGGCGATGTTTTTCCAATTTGACGCCATGGAAACCGATAAGTGGTGGAACCCGTTTTGGGCGAAACGGTTCAAAGCGAAAAAGTTCATGGCGATCCTCTACCGCTGGCAAAAAGGCGTGGATTGGAACGCGAACTATCTCGAGAACCATGACCAAAGACGGAGCATCTCCCGCTTTGGTGACCCCCGGCATTACTGGAAAGAATCGGGGAAGATGCTAGGACTGCTTAATTTCACCTTACGGGGCACCCCGTTCATCTACGAAGGCGAAGAGCTAGGGATGCTCAATTATCCCTACAAAGAAAAGCCGGGGGAGTACAAAGACGTCTGCTGCGATTTCTTAGCGGCGACCTTCAAGAAGTTCCACTTCCCGAAGCATTTAGCCATCAAGTTCATCGATGTCTATAACCGCGATCACGCCCGGAGCCCGATGCAGTGGGATTCGACTCCGAATGCCGGCTTTTCGAAGACCTCAGGGCCTTGCTGGCTTCCGCTTAACCCGAATTATCCTAACCTCAACGCCCGCCTTGAAAGCCTAGATTCTCATTCGATCTTGGCCTTCTACCAAAAGCTGACCCAGCTCCGGCTCGAGCATTCCGCCCTTAACCTCGGAAGCATCGTTCCTCTTAAGGGAACCTCCTACGTTTTTGCCTATCGACGTCAGGATGAAAAGGAGTCGTTATTGGTCCTGCTCAATTTCAGTAAGAAAAATCGGAGAATCCCGAAGCGGTTACGCCCCGATGGCGGAACCCTCCTCTTAAGCGATTACGATGACACCTCCCTCACCAATTTGAAGAAGCTCCGTCCCTTCGAAGCCCTTGTTCTCGTAGAAAAGTAGGCCCATTTCACCTTTTAAGGTGAAAGAATACGCCGTAGCGCGTATATTATTAACGTGCAATCCAAGGAGGCTTTTTATGCATCGGACCGATAACTTAAAATGGGATGAATATTTCATGGGGATCGCCTCGCTTTCGGCGCTTCGGAGCAAAGATCCTTCGACTCAAGTCGGGGCCTGCATCGTCGATCAAGCCCACAAGGTGGTTTCGATTGGCTACAACGGGATGCCCCGTGGGGTCGACGATGAGAAGATCTCCTGGGATAAAGGCGATGGCCTCGATTCCAAATATCTCTACGTTTGCCATGCTGAATTCAATGCGATTCTCAATACCCGCGATGGTTCGGCCTTAAATGGCTGCATCCTCTATGTCACGCTCTTCCCCTGCAATGAATGCGCCAAAGCGATCATTCAAGTCGGGATCAAAGAGATCGTCTTCCTCGATGATAAGTACCACGATCATCTCGAATCCCAAGCTTCGCGTCGAATTCTCGATATGGCGGGCGTCAGCTATCGGAAATACGTGGGACGGAAGGTCGATATCCGTGTTGAAGAATAAGCCGTTTCTCTATCGCTTTCTCATCCTGTTCCTGATTTTTGCCTTGGTGGGGGCTTCTGTCTTAGGACCTCTCGCCTCGGCCGGCACTTTAAAAGCCCCATGGATCTATCTGGTCCTCGGGATCTATCTCGGGAGTTTCGTCCTCTTAATCACCATCAATGAGATTGTGATTCATCACCAAAAGAAATAAACGTCATGAAAGTTATCTCCACTCAAAACCTCAGCTATTCCTACGATGGGGAACATCCCGCCCTCACCGATGTGACTTTTGATGTGGAAGAAGGCTCCTATGTCGCGGTGATTGGCCATAACGGATCGGGCAAATCGACCCTAGCCAAAGTTTTGATGGGCTTACTTTCCGGCTATAAAGGCACGGTCAGTATCTTCGGGATTCCTCTTTCGGGGAAAACCCTTTATCAAATCCGATCGCGTTTGGGCATCGTTTTCCAAAACCCCGATAACCAATTCGTCGGTTCGACCGTCGCGGATGATATCGCCTTTGGCCTGGAAAACCGCCAGGTGAAACATGAAGAAATGGACGCGATTGTGCAACGCTACGCCACCCAAGCTGGCATGGCGGATTTCCTTGAACGGGAACCTCAATCCCTCTCGGGCGGGCAGAAGCAGCGGGTCGCAATCGCCGGCGTTTTAGCGATGAACCCCGATGTGGTGCTTTTCGATGAAGCGACCGCGATGCTTGACCCGAAAGGCAAGCACGAGATCTCCGACCTCATCGTTTCGATGAAAGAAAAGAACCCGAAACTCACGATTTTGTCGATCACCCATGACGTCGAAGAAGCGGCCCATAGCGATCAAGTTATTGTCTTAAATGAAGGGAAACTCTTCCTTTCGGGCACCCCCGAAGAAGTCTTCTCCCACGATGAAGAACTCGCTAAGATTCAACTCGATATCCCCTTTGTCTTCGCCCTCAAAAAAGAGTTGGCGAAACGAGGGGTTAACGTCCCGAATGATGTCCACGATCTCTCCGCTTTGGAGGCCTTCTTATGGCGATAACCTTCAAAGAGGTGTTCTATATCTATAACCGGAAGACTCCGCTAGAAACGGAAGCCCTGAATGGCATCAGTTTTTCGATTGAAAAAGGCTCCTTCACCGCCTTGGTGGGGCGGACTGGCTGTGGCAAGTCGACCTTAGTTCAGCATATTAACGCCTTGCTTAATCCTAGCGCTGGCGAAGTCGATATCGATGGCTGGATCAACTCCGCGGAAAAGAAGAAACGCTCCAAGCACGTGAAAGACTTGCGGAAGCATGTCGGCCTCGTCTTCCAATTCCCCGAATATCAGCTCTTTGAAGAGACTGTCGAAAAAGACGTCGCTTTCGCCCCCAAAAACTTTGGGATGAACGAGGAAGACGCCTTGAAGGCCGCCCATGCGGCTTTGCGCTCCGTCGGACTCAACGAATCCTTCGATAAGCGTTCGCCCTTCGAACTCTCCGGTGGCGAAAAACGGAAAGTCGCGATCGCTGGTATTTTGGCGTTCCATCCCGATATCTTGGTGGTGGATGAGCCAACCGCGGGCCTCGATCCTTTGGGCGCGAAAGCCATGATGGCTCTCTTCGCCCAAATTCATCAAAGCGGCACGACCGTGGTCTTAGTGACCCACGACATGAATATTGTCCTCGCCTATTGCGACAAAGTGGTGGTCCTCGATGATGGCAAGATCGCAGCGATTACCGACCCCGTGAGTCTCTTTAGCCAGGATATTGAGAAATATTCGCTTGAGACCCCCCTCCTCTACAAGATGGTGAAAGATTTGGAAGGTCAAGGGGCCCACTTCGATCTTCAGGCGATCAAAGATATTCCTTCTTTAGCCGATCAGCTCGTGGCCTTAAAAGGAGCGAAACGATGAACTCCTTTTCGATCGGACGTTACGTCCCTTATAACTCGTTCGTCCACCGGCTCGATCCCCGCGATAAGATTCTCGGCTCGATCCTTTTGATGGTCTGCGTGTTCCTCCCGATCTCGGGCTGGGCCATGACCTTCACCATGAGCGGAATCCTATTCATCCTGACGATGATTCTTCTTTGGTGCACCCATAGTTCGATCCGCGACATTTTGAGTTCGCTCCGGAGCATGTGGATGATGATTCTCTTTTTGCTCCTCATCTATATCTTGATGCCTCATAGCAATCCGACCCTAGGCCAAGCTTGGAACTGGAATGGCTGGATCGTCTATTGGGATTCCTTCGCCGAAGCCGGCAAGATCGTGCTGCGCCTCCTCATGATGGTCGAACTCACGATGATCTTGACCGCCTCCACGAAACCGCTCGACCTCACCTACGCTTTCGAATGGTACCTCACTCCGCTAAAATGGCTCCATTTCCCCGCTCACGAAGTCGCGATGACTATCTCGATTGCCTTGCGTTTTATTCCGACCTTACTGGATGACACCAACCGGGTGATGAAAGCCCAAGAAAGCCGGGGCGTTGATTTTGCGCATGGCCGCCTTTGGAAACGGTTGACTGCCCTCACCTCGCTCATCATTCCTTTATTTGTCTCGGCCTTCATGCGAAGCGAGGAACTCGCTAACGCCATGGAATGCCGGGGCTATGATCCCAAGGCGAAGCGGACTCGCTATCGGCTTCTTCATTGGCGGTGGTTCGACTGGATTTCGCTCGTGGTGGTCTTAGCCATCTTTGCCTTATTCCTCTATGTGACCATCGCCCACTTTGATGCCTATCTCTTCTTCTGGGGGCTCCAGGTCGTATGAATTACTTAGCGACGGTCTCCTATAACGGGGCCCGGTTTCATGGCTTTGAACGGCAGCCGCATCTACGGACGATCCAAGGGTCGCTTGAAAAGGCGTTGTCTCAACTTTGCGGGAAACCGACCCTCATCAAAGGGGCGGGTCGGACCGATGCCGGCGTTCATGCCTTGGCCCAACGTTTTTCTTTCCAAACCGACGAAATCAAAGACACGGGGGCCTTCCTTTTTGCTCTCAACCGTTTGCTCCCTTCCGATATCGTGGTGAAAGCGGTGGAAGCGGTTCCGGATTCCTTCGACGCCCGCCATTCCTCTTGTGGCAAAGTCTATTGTTACAAATTCTCCTATGGGGAACGCGACCCCCTCCAAAAAGAAACCCGGGCCCAACTTGAGCGGCGGAACTTTGATCCGGCCGCCTTCAAGAAAGCTCTTCGTTATTTTGTCGGCACCCACAATTTCCAAAACTTCACGACCAAACCCGACGATGTCGATGGCTTCCTCCGTCATATTGAAGCGATCGATGTTCAATTGGACGAAGCCACGAAGACCGGCGAAGTCACGTTCAAAGGGAATGGCTTTATGACCTATATGGTTCGGCTCATCATGGGCTGTGCGTTCAAGGCGGCGTTAGGGAAGATTCAGCCCGAAGAGATTCCGGCTTTGATCGCGGCTTCGCCCCGCCATATCGTCGCTTTTAAAGCCCCGGCTGAGGGTCTCTATCTCGTGGAGGTACTCTATGCCAAAAGGTCCTAATTACGATTTGGACTACAACTATCATTCCCATACTTGGCGGTGCGGCCACGCGACTGGAACCGACGAAGCTTATGTGAAATCCGCGATCGCCAATGGTTTCAAGATTTATGGTTTCTCCGACCACGTGATTTTGCCTAACGCCTCCCAACCCGGGATGCGCGGGGACTATATCTTGCTTGATGGCTACATCAACTCGGTGCGGGAACTCGCCCTCAAATATCAAGATCAGATCGCGATCCACTTAGGTTTTGAAGCCGAATGGTATGGCGATCTTTACCGCAAGTACTATCACGATCTTTTAGCCGAGCATCGGATCGACTATTTGATCTTGGGCCAGCACGATTTCATCGAAGGTCATCGTTTCCATTGGTATGCCTCGGTCGATGATAAAGATGATGCCTTAGACCGTTACGTCAAAGATTTGACCGAAGGGATGAGGTCGGGCCTATTTACCTACGTCGCTCATCCCGACCATTTCATGTCCTACTATCCGCGCTGGGATGATCACGCGATCAAAGCGGCCGAGACGATCTGCCAAGTCGCTTTAGAGATGGACCTTCCCCTCGAAGTGAATATGGGACCCTCCCGCTGGGGCAGAAAGAACGCGCCGGGCGAAGAAATCCGGGTTGCTTACCCCTTCCCGCAATTTTGGGATGTGGTGGCCCGCTACGGCTGCAAAGTGATTCTTGGGGTCGATGACCATGATCCTTCCGAGCTAACAAACTCCCCCTATGATTGGGTCTTCGCCTTCATCAAGAATCATCATTTGAATTACATCAGTCGGGTCTGTTTCCCCGTTATTTCGTAAAATTCGTTGTTTCTCCTCTAGAGGTCAAGTGGTATGATTGACACGCGTTTAGGAGATTAAATGTATGGGAAGACATTTTGAAGTCAGAGCTGCGGCCATGGCGGCCACGGCCAAAGCCAAATCTGCGATCTACATGCGGGCCAGTAAGGAAATTTACGCGGCCGCGAAATCCGGGATCCCTGATCCCGATAGCAACCTTGCCCTCCGGGCGGCGATCGATAAGTATCGGAAGACCACCCCGAAAGACGTGATTGAACGCGCCATCGAAAAGGCCAAAGGCGGCGATGCGGTTTCCTATATTCAAGGCCGCTACGAATTCTTCGGTCCCGGCGGATCTTTCATCATTGTCGATACCTTGACCGATAACGTGAACCGGGCCTTAGTCTCGGTCCGCACCATCGTCACCCGCAAAGGCGGCAAGATGGGTTCCGTTGCCTATAACTTCAATTATCTTGGCGTTATCGACTTCAAAGGCGATAACCGTCAGGATGTCGAAGATAACCTCATCCTCGGCGATGTCGACGTGAAGAGCGTCACCCTCGAAGATGGCGAAATCGAAGTCTATGTCGCCCCCGATAACCTCGAAAAGGCCAAAGATGTCCTCAAAGGTATGGGTGTCACCGAATTCGATTCGGCCGAAACCACCTTGGTTCCGAATGACTATGTCACTCTCGGAGACGATGATCTCCAAAAGTTCAAAGACATGATGGCGGAACTCGATGAATCCGAAGACGTTCAAGCCGTTTACCATAACGTCGAAAACGCCTAATCCGAACTTCCTACGAACCTATGGGACCCCTAGTCGGGTCCCTTTTGTTCCCTAAAGGGAACTAAAAACCTTTGACAAGCGGCCTAGCGATAAGCATAATTACCGCTGGCACTACTTAAGAATGAGCAAACCCCGGTAAAGTTCGTTAATTCAAAAGAATGTCGCAAAAGCCGACATAAGGAGAATCATTATGCAACGTCAGACTACATTGGCGAAACCTGCAGAGATCAAGAGAACTTGGTATCTCGTTGACGCCACCGATATCCCGCTTGGCCGCTTATCGAGCAAAATCGCGGTCATCCTCATGGGCAAGAACAAGCCGACCTATACCCCCAACGTCGATTGTGGGGACTATGTCGTCGTGATCAACGCCTCCAAAGTCAAACTCACTGGACCGGATCCTGAGCACAAGAAAAACTACTACAACGTTTCCGAGTACAACGGTGGCCTCCGCACCCGTTCCGCCGGCGTCATGAAGGAACAATTCCCGACTGAGCTGATCGAACGCTGCGTTTGGGGCATGCTTCCGAAAGGACCGTTAGGGGCCCAGATCGCGAGCAAACTTCACGTCTACAAAGACGAAAAGCACGAGCAGGCCGCTCAAAACCCGGTCGTCCTCGATCTTAAGAAATAAGGAGAACAACCATGGCTGAACAAGTTTCGAAATACTATGGCACCGGTCGTCGTAAATCCTCGATCGCCCGCGTCTACCTCCAAGCTGGTAAAGGCGTCATCACCGTCAATGGTGTTGAAGTCAGCAAGTATATGCCGTATGCCACTTTGGTGACCGACCTCAAACAACCGCTCGTCCTCATCGGGGGCGAAGCCAAGTATGATGTCACCGCTGAAGTTAAAGGCGGCGGCTTCACTGGCCAAGCCGAAGCGATTCGTCTTGGTATCGCCCGGGCGCTTCTCGAGGCGCATGAAGACCGTAAGGCCCTCAAAGTTGCCGGGATGCTCACTCGGAATTCCCGCAGCAAGGAACGCAAGAAGTACGGCTTAAAGGCCGCGCGTCGTGCTCCGCAATTCAGCAAGCGTTAATTTGCCGAAAAGAATCAAAGCCCAGACCGTTTGGTTTGGGCTTTTCTTTTTCCTTTTATCCTTTAGACTTATTTTTGTGATGGTTGGAGGTTCCTTATGCAAGACCCAGAAATTTTAGATTTATTCCAAAAAGAAGCGGTTCGCCAGAATCAGGGGATCGAGCTCATTTGCTCCGAGAACTACCCGTCCAAGGAAGTCCGCGAGGCGATGGCGAGCATCCTAACCGCCAAATACGCGGAAGGTTACCCCGGTCACCGTTACTATGGCGGGTGCGAATATATTGACCAAGTCGAGACGCTCGCTCAGAAGCGGTGTGAGGAACTCTTCCACGTGAAGTTCGCGAACGTCCAACCGCATTCGGGCTCGCAAGCCAACTTCGCGGCCTACCACGCCTTACTTAAGCCCGGCGACAAAGTCCTTTCCCTAATCCTCAATGATGGGGGCCATTTGACCCACGGTTCTCCCGTCTCCTTTTCGGCTCAGATGTACCAGTTCAGCCATTATCCCTTAGGGCCGGATGGTCACCTCGATTATGAGGCGATCAAAGTCGCCCTTAAGGAAAATAACCCCAATCTCTTCTTGGCGGGCTATTCCGCCTATCCGTATGCGATCGATTTCAAACGGATGAAAGAGCTGATCGACGCCCATAACGCCGAAAGCCCGGTCCATTGTTACTTCATGGTCGACATGGCCCATATCGCGGGGATCGTCGCGTCGGGTCGTTGCCAAAATCCCTGCGAGTACGCCGATATCGTCACCTCGACCACCCATAAGACCTTACGGGGACCGCGCGGGGGCTTAATCCTCACCAATAACGAAGAGCTTGCTAAGGCGATCGATAAGGCCGTCTTCCCCTATACCCAAGGCGGACCTTTGGAGCACGTGATCGCCGCGAAAGCGGTGAATTTCCTCGAGGACTTAAAGCCTTCTTTTGGGAACTATATCGACCAAGTGCTGATCAATACCAAGGCTTGCAATGATGAACTAGCCCGGCTTGGCGATGAAGTCTCCGGGAGTGAGAACCATCTCTTCCTCCTCAATGTCCTCGCTTCCTTTGGGATCAATGGTCTCGATGCCCAAAAACGCTTAGAAGCCTGCGGGATCACGACCAATAAGAACATGATCCATGGCGATACCCTTAAGCCGGCGTTTACTTCGGGCTTACGAATTGGCTTTGCCGCGGCGACCTCAAGAGGCTGCACCAAAGCAGATGCGGTGGCGATCGCCGATCTGATCCACGCGATTCTAAAAAGCCAAGAAAGTGACCTTTCCGCGTATCAAAAAGCGGTGAAGGGCATCACTTCGCATTGGGCCGATGTCCTCACTCTTTCTTACTGACTTGGTGTATCCTTTATCTAACGAAGAAAGGCTTATATGACCAAAACCGCATCGCTCTACTTGAAGGGTATCGCGATTCTTATGATGCTTGCGACCCACCTTCTCTTTTTCGTTCAGTCCCCAAACATTCTTTCGATTCCACTCCCTAATGGGTCCAATGTCAGCGCCTATATTGGCTATGCCTGTGCCTTATGCGTACCGGTCTTTGCCTTTATCAATGGCTATGGCCTTTCCAAGGTCTATGAAGGCAAGAGCCTTGGACAAATCTATCTTTATTCGATCAAAAAGATGGGGCTATTCCTTTTGGAATATTGGATCATCCTCTTTTCCTTGTTCGTTCCGTTTTACGCTTGCTCCGTCGCTGGGGCAGTGGATTGGCTCCTCATTTTACGGAGTCTATTCGGTTGGGGGGGGGTTCTCAATCCCTTCGCCTGGTACGTCTACTTCTATCTCGGGATACTGCTTCTTTTACCGCTACTGCGTTACCTCTTCCCAAAGCAAGCCCTCTTGGGGCTTGCGATCGGGTATTTGCCTTTGCTGATTGCCGCCTTTGTTTGGGGCTTTCTCGATAAGGCTGATACCTATACTTCCTACCGCGAACTTTTGGTCTATGTTGTTTGTGTCCTCGGTGGGTTTGTCTTTGCGAAATATGGTCTTGTCGAGACGGCCAGAAAGGGCTTGGCCAAAATCAAATGCGACCACTGGTGGTTCTATTTGATCTTTACCGTTTTAGGATTCGCTTTAACCTCGGTTGTTCGAAACGTCCTGCTCTTCCCCTTTACCTCACTACCATTAATCTTTTTAGGAGTCGTTCTTTTTGAAAAACCATTGCCACGGGTGCCTTCTTTCATCTTCAAATGGCTCGGCGTTTTGAGCATGCCACTATGGTTCATCCACTATATTTTCTTTGCCCCCTATGTGAACCGATATCTTAATCTGTATAGCATGGTGACTTCCCCCCGGATTGCCTTAGCGATTGTCTTGCTCGGCTTGCTGCTTTGTTTGCCTCTTGCTTTGATTTATCACTTTCTCTTTGCTTTGCCTTCGCTTCTCAAGAAAAAACGGGCAATTTCTTCGGAAACGAAGTAAAGAATCCCTCAAAAAAAGAAGGTTTCGGGATTCCAGGGTTTTTCCTTGATAAGGAGTGGGGGTCGAAGTTCTTCTTTCTTATTCTTGCCACTTGCCCGCTTGCGTTGTATATTATTAGGGCGCTTTCGGGCGCCTATGGGCCTTTAGCTCAGCTGGTTTAGAGCGTGCGCTTGATAAGCGCAAGGTCGATGGTTCAAGCCCATTAAGGCCCACCATAGGAAACGAAAGCCCCGCATAATCTACGGGGCTTTATTTCTTCTCTTAGGGGTCCAGTCGCGCTACAATTTCTAAGTCCTGGGTGTTTAGCTCAGCGGGAGAGCGCTTCCTTCACACGGAAGAGGTCACTGGTCCGATCCCAGTAACACCCACCAATCTTCCTTAGCCATGGTAGCTCAATTGGCAGAGCAACTGATTTGTAATCAGTAGGTTCCTGGTTCAATTCCGGGCCACGGCACCAGCGAGATCGATCCGGTCCAAAAGGATCGGATTTTTTAATGCCCAGCCAAAGAGATTGGTATCGGCTGATTTTATTGTCTTATAATGGACCTCAGGCTCTAGCAATGTTAAAACTCGTTCGGATCGATAAAACGTTCCCAGAAATGGCAAAACTTTCCGCCCTCGACCGCGAAGCCTTCCCCCCAGAAGAATACATTTCACCGGAAGAATTGATCAAGATGGCCGAAGGCGATAACTTTGATTTTTGGGGTCTTTTCGACGAGGAACGCTTCGTGGGCTTCATGGCCGTCATGCTTTATCAGGATCTTTGCTATCTCTTTTTCCTCGCCATTGCCAAGGAACTGCGCGGCCAAGGTTACGGCGCCCAAGCCCTTGCTCTTCTCTTAACGCGTTATCCCCATAAACACCAGGTCGTCGATATGGAACAACTTGAACCCGGGGCCTCTAACGAAAGCCAGCGGGAAATTCGGCGGGCTTTCTATCTCCGTAACGGCTACCGCCCGACCGGGTATGGCCTCACTTACCTTGGGGTCGATTACGAGATTTTATGCGTGGGCCCTTCGTTTGATTTTGAAGCCTTTCAGGGCTTGATGAAGCAAATCAGAATCTCAGGGTTCAAACCCCGTTATTACGAAGAAAGACGATGAGCAAGGCGAGTCGGGGTCGTGAACCCCAATCAAACGACCGAAAAGAGCCCAATATCTGATCGACTAGAATGGAAAGAAAGCGAATCCGCACAGGATCCTTTTCAGTTTTTTCTTTAATCCATAGGCGAAAAAACTCAAGTTGCGGTTGCTTTTGGCTTCTTTTCTACAATCGTTAGTTGTATTTCGGTTTTTGCCTTTTTTTCTCGATTTCGTCTCTTCATAATGAGCCGCGTTTGCAAAGGAGTTCTTTTTATGATTCAGCTTGTTGATGTCTCCAAAACGTACCGGGTGAAAAAAGGCCCGGAAGTGAAAGCCCTCGACCATGTGAACATCACCTTCGGGGAACGGGGCTTAGTCTTCATCCTCGGGAAATCCGGGGCGGGCAAGTCCACGATGCTCAATATCATCGGGGGACTCGATCGGATCGACTCGGGGGATATCGTGATCATGGGGAAATCGAGCAAGGATTTCACCCAGGCGGAATTCGACTCCTATCGCAATACGTATTTGGGTTTCATCTTCCAAGAATACAACATCCTCAAGGAATTCTCGGTCGGGCAGAATATTGCTCTAGCGATGCAGCTCCAAGGGCTCAAAGGCGAACGGAGCGAAGTCGAAGCCATTCTTAAAGAAGTCGATCTTGATGGTCTTTATGATCGGAAGCCCAACGAACTCTCCGGTGGCCAGAAGCAGCGGGTCGCGATTGCGCGGGCCCTCATCAAGAAGCCCGAAATCATCATGGCGGATGAGCCGACTGGAGCCCTCGATAGCAAAACGGGCCAAGATATTTTCAACACCCTAAAGAAACTGGCGGAGACTCATTTAGTCATCGTCGTTTCCCACGACCGTGAATTCGCCGAGAATTTCGGGGACCGGGTCATCGAGATGAAGGATGGAAAAGTCATCAGCGATATCACGAAGACTTATCAGGCAAAAGCGAAAAATAACGGAGGGGTGAGTGTGCTATCGAAGTCCCTGCTCCAATTCGAGCCAGGCCACGTTCTTAGCGCGGAGGATATTCATCTTCTCAACTCCTATTTCGCCCGGGCGGAAAAGCCGGCGATGGTCTCGATCGATTCCTCCTTAAATGCCGAATTAAAATCCGCGGCCAAGATCGATGAATCGGGCCGTCAAGGGACCTTTAAGGACACGACCGCCGAATCGGTCGGAGCTAAAACCTATAACGCCTCGGAGTTCCAACTCAAAAAGAGTCGGCTCCCGTTTGCCCGTTCCTTCAAGATGGCGGTGAACTCCTTACGTTCCAAGCCCTTCCGCCTCGTCTTAACTTGCCTGCTTTCTTTGATCTCCTTTGGAGCCTTTGGAATCGCCGCCTCCATCGCTGGCTATGATTCCGAGGCCGCTTTCAATCAATGCTTCTCCACGATCAATGTGACCTCGTTAACGCTCGGCAAAAACTATAGCTATAAGGGACAGAGCGCGGCCGAATACTTTAAGGTCAGCCATTTTTCCGACCAAGAGATGAGCGACTTGAATCAAAAGTATTCGCTGAATTTCAAGCCGGGTCAGGTCTCGGTCGGCACGTTCACCGCCTTTGGGAACAACGGGAAAACCCTCGGGAATTCCAACACCAGTTATACCAATAGTGGATCGACGAACTACATCGACAATTATCTCTACAACATCAATGATTTGGTCTATGCCCAAAATCCGATTTTGGCTTCCGATGGCGACCTTTCTTCGGTGGGGTGCACTTTGCTAGAAGGCCATTATCCTAGCGCGAAGAACGAAGTTGCTCTTTCCAGTTATTACGTGGAAATCGCGAAGCGTTACGGTTGGGGCTGGATGGTTCCGACCGAAGTGGACGATGGCAAAGGCGGGACGATCACCGTCCTCCAAAATGGGGGGATCAAAGCGGGAACAGTTACTTCGGCTTCCTCCTTTTTAGCCGCGAAGCCGGTCTACCAACTTTTTGTGAGCTATATGAACGAGAAGAAAGAATATGTGAGCGAGCACGTTGATTTTAGCGTGGTTGGCCTCGTGGATTCCGGGATCGACTTGACTCCGTTTGCTAAGCTCGACGGGGCGTATGATGACGTTCAAACTGCGGACAATAGTTCTTTAATGAGCCAACTCCGAAACCTCAAGCAATCCTCCTATTTCACCGCGACGTTTGGCCCGACCGATTTCTACAAAACGCTCTGCAGTTTGGTGGATGTGACCTTCACCCAAGACATGCCGATCTATAGTTCTTTGCGTTTGGCCGTGAACTCCAAAGACCCGGTTCAAGTGAGTCATATTCACCAACTCGTCGAGGACAATAAACCGGCGACGAAAACGGACTACACCCCTTACCAAATGAGCGAAGTCAATGACCGTCAGGGCGACCCTCAATATAAGAACAACTATTTTGCCCAGACGGCCTTAGGGGGATATAACTTTGTCCAAAGTTTTGCTAAAGAGATGGGGGTAGTTTTCTTCTGGGTTGGCTTTGTGACCGCCTGCTTCGCGGCGTTATTGCTTGGAACCTTCATTGCGTCTTCGATCGCCTATCAGAAGCGTGAGATTGGAATCTTGCGAGCGCTCGGGGCCCGCGGAGCCGATATCTATGGGATCTTCTGGAACGAAGCGACCCTTATTTCCCTGGGGTCGGCCCTTCTTGGTGTCGTCTTAACCGGCATCCTCGATGTTGTCCTTTCAAACAAGATCATCGAAAGCATTGGGATTCCGGTCTCGGTCTTCCGCTTCGCCTTCTGGGTCCCCTTGCTCGTTCTAGCGATCGCCCTAGCGACCGGGACTATTGCCTCCTTCATCCCTTGCTTGGTCATTTCGAAAAAGAAACCGATCGATTCGATTAACGATAAATAAAGAAAAGGCGAGAACCCTTAACTGGGGCTCTCGCCTTTATTTGCTCTTCGACCTAGTCGATCTCTTTGATGTTATCTTTCTCGTAGACGTTGACGTCTTCCGGATGGCAGCCTTCGGTGATCTTACTGAGCGGCAACTTGAAGTAGAGGGCGCTGCCCTTCGCGAGGAGGTGGCCTTGCATATCATAGATCTCGCCAGTGCCTTCGAAGGTGAGGTGGGTGACATTTGTCAGCCGACCGATTCCTTTTAAAGGAACCCCATAAGGGACCGGCTTATGGAACTCGACATCGATTTTCATCGTGACGCCCCAAGTATCGGGTTCGTTGATCCAAATCGCCCGACCGATTAATTCATCGATCAAGGCGGTGATCATGCCGCCATGGGTCCGTTCCGGATAGGATTGGTTCATTTCATTGAACTGGAAGAGCGAATAAAGGCTTCCGTCTTCCATCTCATAAAACCGAGCTTTGACCCCAAAAGGATTCTCGAGCCCACAGACGATGCAATTCTTCGAATTACTTTGTTTTCTTTTGACTTTCATAACAAATAAACATTATATTCGTTTCGCCCCATTTTGTTAGAGACAAAAATGGTAGAATGTCACCATGCAAGAACCGTTAGCCTTTCGGGTTCGTCCCGCTACGCTCGATGATGTGATCGGGCAGCAAGAATTAGTCGGCCCGACGGGGTTTCTAAGGAAGTCCGTCGCGAAGAAAGCTCTTTTCTCGATGATTCTTTTTGGGCCGCCCGGAACGGGCAAGACCACGATCGCCGAAGCTTACGCCAAAACGATGAAGGTCCACTTCGCGAGTTTAAACGCGGTCACGACCAGCAAGCAAGAAATGCAACAAGCGGTGGAAGAGGCCAAACTTTTCCATCCCTCGATCATCATCATGGACGAGGTCCATCGTCTCGATAAACAAAAGCAGGACTTTCTATTGCCCTACGTCGAAAACGGTACCTTCTTTTTGATTGGGGCCACGACCACCAATCCTTATATCTCGCTGAACCGAGCGATCCGATCCCGTTGCCGTCTTCTTGAAGTGAAGTCTTTGAAGGATGACGAAGTGGTTTTGGGGTTGCAGCGGGCGATCGCCTCCGAAAAAGGATTACAGGGGTCGCCTGATTTTGAAAAAGAAGCCCTCGCCTATATCGCTAAGCTCGCCGGCGGGGACATGCGCTTCGCCCTCAACATGGTCGAAGAAGCCGCGGTTCAATTTGACGATAAGACCATAACCCTTGAACAAGTCAAATCGATTGAACGGGTTCCGAATTACGCGATGGATAAAGACGAAGAGGAACATTATGACTCGGTCTCCGCTCTCCAAAAGAGCATCCGAGGAGCCGATGTCGATGCCGCCCTCTACTATTTAGCGCGCTTATGCATCGCCGAAGATCTCGATTCGATCAAAAGACGGCTCTTAGTGACCGCTTATGAAGATATTGGCTTAGCGAATCCGAATGCGGTCTTACGGACCCAAATGGCGATCGCGGCCGCCGAGCAGGTTGGCTTCCCCGAAGCGATTATTCCTTTGGGCGATGCGGTGGTGGATCTGTGCTTATCGCCCCATAGCAAAGCCGGCTGCGTCTCGATTGAAGGAGCGATGGCGTTTGCCTCGACCCGGCCCTTCATGGTTCAGGATTATCTGAAACTCACCCCCGTCAATGTTCAGGATGAAGATAAGTATCCTTATGATCGGCCTGACCTTTGGGAGAAGATCCAATATCTCCCCGACTTCATCAAAGACATGAAGTTCTATCAACCGAGCGATAAATCCGCCTACGAAAAGGCACTGAACGAGAACTATCGCCGGATGGTGGCAAATGGCCGGAGCAATAATCTTCGGGCCCTAAAAGCCAAAAAGAAATAACCGGAAACCGGGAAGAACGTAGCCACGCCCCTCCCGGTTTTCTTTTGGCAATAAAAAACCTTGGCTCCCCTAGACGATACTAAGGGAACCAAGGAAGGAGGAAGCTATTACCAGCCGTGACCGCCGCCACCGCCTGGGGTGCCGCCGCCGCTCGAGCCGGTGCCGATACTGAGATTGACCGCACTGGTCGACCAAGTCGAGGAACCGATTGAAGTAGTGCTACTGGCGCTAAAGCCGGTGTAGACCCCTTTGAAGACTTCGCTTCCGCCCGAGATCGAAGAGGCCGAGGCCACACTGACCGATCCGGCGGTGAAGCCGTTCGACGAGATATAGAGCGAATAGGCGCTCGCATACTGAGGCTTCAAAGCGTAACTTTGGCCCGCATTACTCACGACAATGTATTGCGAAGTCGAAACCGCGCTGGTCCAGCCGGCGAGGAGACTATATTGAGTCCCCGAGGAGCCGACCGCCATATCATTCGAGCCATAGGCGGCTAAGAAACCGCCCGACTGCTTAAAGGAGTAATTACCATCGCCATAATCCATCGGGCCATTGCCGTTTCCGGTCTGACTCACGACGGTGAAACCGCCCGAGACCACGATATTGCCGTTGGCGTCGATCCCATCGCCGGCGGCTGCCACGTAAACGTAACCGCCACTGATGGTGATATTTCCGGCCGAAGTTCCTTCGCCAGAGCTATCATTGCCGCCCCCAGCATTCAGGCCATCATCGCTCGAGGTGAGGTAGGTCGTGCCGGCGCCGATTTCGATATTGACGCCTTCGATTCCTTCATAGGATTGGGTGACCGTGGTGGTGCCACCAAGAATCCGGACGGTCGAACCCGAGTGGATCCCTTGCGGAGCCGCGCTCGATTTGCTCTTGCCAGCACTTAAGGTATAGGTTCCGCCATTCACGGTGACCTTGCCCGTCGCATCGACGGCGTCGTTATTGGCGCTAGTGATGCTATAGGTTCCGCCATCGAGATTGATCGCTAAGTCGGCCGTGATTCCTTTCGAGCCATCAGCTTGGGCGGTATCGGTCGCTTGGATCGTGCCTTCCCCGCCTTCAATGTAGATATTGGAAGCAGAACTGAGACCATCATCGTAGGCCGAGATCGCGAAGGAACCATTGATCAGCTTAATGCCGGCGAATTCGTCGGTGTCCATGCTGGCGGTATAGTCTTCATCGACGTGGACCCCATCGCCCGCGGTCGTCGCAATAATCAAGGTTCCACCATCCGTTTCATCGCCTAAAGCGATGTAATCGTGGGCCTTGATGCCGTGATTCTTCGCGGTGATCTTAAGGGTTCCGTTCTTCGTTTCGATTTTGGTATCGGAAGCGATTCCGTTCTTTAAGGAGGCGGTTACCGTGAGGGTGCCGGCTCCCGTCATTTTGAGTTTCTTATTGGCAAAGATCGCCGCGGCATCATTAGCGGTGCTATTGCAGGAGCTTCTTGAATCGGTGATGACGTTCACGGTGCCGTTCAGTTTCTTCACTTCGAGGTGATCGCCATTGATCGAGGAGATCGGGGCATAGACCCCCGAACCCGACCGGGTGATCGAAACGCCGTTGAGGTCGAGCTCGACGTCGCCATCATCGTTTGCGGTGATGAGAATGCTGCCGTTAGTGAGGGTGCCGGTGACCAAATAGGTCCCGGCGGCCGAAATCGTCACGACGTTATCAGCGATCGCAATGTTGCTGCCGGTAAAGGTCGAGCCATCTTGAGCGAGAGCGATCGTCCCGGTATATTCGCCGGTTGAAACCGAAGTTGCGGTCACAACCGAAGCGACCGAGGTATCGACTGAAACGGCGGTGCCGGCGCTCGCGGCACTGGCGGTCGAATCCCAAGAAGCGACCGTATCGCTGTTCCCTTTCGAACTTAAGGTGATGGAACAGCTCGCTAAAACCAGCGGGGCTAAAATCCAAAGAATCGGTTTGATGTTGTGCTTCATACGCTCGGCTCCTTTTCCCTAAATCGGGGAGCTACACCCTATAAAGGTTGAGCCCTTCCTTTTTGTTGGTTTTGGCCATGGAACCGCTTTCTTGATGTTTCACCCTTGCTCACCTCAAAATTGAGACTACTATAACGGGCTCCCGGAGATCGGGAGAACAATACGAGAAGGAGGAAATAGCGTATGAACAAGAACTACAATGCTAACAATGCGTACGATAATCGCACTGACAACCATAATGATTCTGCATCGGATGCTGACTTCGTCGAAAACTTCGGCGAGGCCTTAATGGATGGTTATCTCGATAACCTCAGCACCAATTGCGATTACTAAGGTTTAGCGGCAGCGGGAACGGAGCGATCCGTTCCTTTTCTTTTGCCGATTTCATTTCCTAAAGCAATGGGGACGGGAATGCGATAAGATAGAGCCGTCTATATGGGAAGAGCGCTTCCCTTTGTAGGATATAGACCTCACGAATGAGATTTTTTAATCTCGAGAGGTTAATGATGGAACTTCATCGCATCACGGCTCGTTTTTCTTCGATTTCTCCCGATCAGAAGGTTCAAGAAGTCTATCCCGATTGCGCCCTAGCGGATGCGGCCCTTTTTGAAATGAAGAGCCAAATTTACTTAGGATTCACCGGGTTAAAAAAGGCCGCCCCGATCCTTGCCTTATTGGATCAAGACCCCGCTTTTGAAGCCTATATCCAAGAGCACGCTTCCGAACAAGCCGTATTCTTATTTTCGAAAGAAGAGGCCTATAAAAATGGCGAGCCTTTAGCTTTGACTCCCGAGGTCAAGAAAGCGATTCGGCACGCCCTCCGATCGGTTAAGGCTTATGGTGGCGTTCTCAATCCCGATGGCAGCCATACGATCGATTTACTGGCCCCGAGTGTCGGCCCCCACTATGGTGTGAACCTTCTTTTGGGTTGGCGTGAAGGCTTTGCCGATCCTTTGCTTACCACCCCCAAAAGCGTGGTCGATGGCTTAGGGCGTGGCAGTTTCCGCGCGAAAGCGGCTTACCAAGTCTTAGCGACCCGCTGGGACATCCGTCCCGAAGAAAACGGCAACCCCTTTAACCGTCAGTTTTATCTTCTTGAAAACGGAAAGCAGATCTTTTATTCGGCTGATCTCACCCATAACGTCAAGACCGCCACCTGCACCCATTTCCCCAATAAGAGCGAGATTGTGTATCGGTTAAAGGATGGCCTTCAAGTCAAACGGACGATTGCTTTACTTGAACAAAAGCCCGGACTCCCCGACGCGGTCGAGGTTCAAAACGTCACCTTGATTTCTCCAGTCGCCCGGAACCTTCAGATCGTCTTCACCGGCACCTTCGGCTTCTCGAACCCCGGTTGCCAAGAAGTGGACGTGATCTATCAGACTGTGATTCACCAAAGCGAAATTCTCCTCAATGATCAAGGTGAATTAATGGCCTTATCGCCGAACTACTATCCTTGCTATTTCAGTCCCCGGCCCCGTTTTGTTTCTCTCCATTCCTCGAAAGGATACGCGGACAGCTTCTCCAATGACGCCACCTCCTTTATCGGTGGGGGTAGCATCGAACATCCGGAAGGGGTGGGACATCTTAATAACGCTATGCAGATGAAAGGAGCTTCTTTCTTTGCCTTAGGCCAAAGCTTTGCCTTAGCTCCCAATGTCCCTTTTGATCTCACCACCTTCACCGGGATGATGGATGGCAGTCTCCTTCCTTTGGAGCAAGTGGAGCCAGAACTCGCGAAAGAAGTGGCGGATTTGCTCACGAAGTTCCCCGATGGTGCAAGCGTCGAGAAGCAGCTACAAAAGCAAGATCAGGATTTCGCGGACTACGCCTCCTACTTCTCGCTTCAAAGCGGGAACCCGCTCACCGATGCGATGATGAACACGAACATCCCTTTCCAAACCCGTTATCAAAGTTTTGTGAGCCGGGCCTTCGCCCAAACCCAAAAGGGATATCGCGAGATCGGCTTCCGGGAAATTCAAGATCTCTACGCTTCGATTCCTTATCTCGTCGCGGCCAAAAAGAAGGATTTGGCCGAGAGTTTACTCTCCTCGTGGATCAGCAATGTCTATGCGTTTGGCTACGCTAACCATAACTTCTTTGAAGTCGGCAAAGAGCCGGGGATGTGCAGCGACGATTCCTTATGGCTCCTTCCGGCGGTTCGTAGCTACGTCGAAGCGACCGGAGACCTCGATTTTTTGAATCAGAGCTTTCCGATGGCCGGGGGTGGAAATCGCGTTCTTAAAGACACCCTCAAGGCCATTTTGGTCTATTCGGGTCGGATTTCGGTGGGGAAACATGGACTGCCTCTCCTCGATAAAGCCGACTGGAACGATTGCCTCAAGATCGATACCGATTGCCTCGATGGGCCGAGCAAAGAGAAACGCTATTACGAGCAACTCGAGCGGAACCACCAATCCTTTGGCGTTCCTTTCGAAAGCGAACTCAGCGAATCGGTGATGAATGCCTTCTTATTGGTTTATGCCTTGAATGAGGCGATCGCTTTAATGAAAGAAAGTCACGATTCCGAAAGCGTTAGCTTCTATGAGCAACTGAAGGCAGACGAGATCAAGGCGATCACTTCCTCGAGTTATATCCATGGCTATTACGCCCGAGTTCTGATTAACCGAGCCGCCCCTAAAAATGGAATCACCTATGTCGGAGCCCCCGGCGATGGCTTATCGAGCAACCCGAATCTTCAAAATGGATCTCTCTATCTCAACTCCTTCTCGTGGAGTTTGCTTTCTGGAGTGGCGGACGAGGCTCAAATCGCTTCGATGCTCGATTTAGCGGACCGCTTCCTTCGGACTCCCTCCGGATATCAACTTTGTAGCGCCGAGGACCTGACCCTCACTGGGGCTAAAGAAGCGGCGACCTCCCATTATTTTCCGGGCGACCGCGAGAATGGCGGCGTCTTTAAGCACGCGACCATGATGTTCACCCGGGCCCTTCTTCTCGCCGCGAAAAGACCTTACAGCCCTTCCTTAAAAAAGAAGATGGTGGACGATGCCTACTTCATGCTGCATCTCGTTTATCCTTATCATTGCTGGAGCAACCCGTACCGCTACAAAGGGAACCCGAGATTCTGCACCCAATATAACAATCCTCTCACCGAAGAAAATATCGGGCCGATTCTTTCCGGGACCGCCACTTGGCTCACCCTCTCCTTCTTTGAAGCGATGGGATTAAGCCAAGATCAGGGAGAACTCACCCTTCAGCCGATTCTCGAAAAAGGGCAGGGAGACCTCTCCTATCATTACCATTTCTCCGAGAGCGATTACCAGGTGATTCTTCATAAGAAAAAGAACCACTATAGCTTCAAGGTCATGAACTTAACGCTCGATGAGGTGAGCCGTGATCCCAACGATCCGTTACCTTTGCTGCACGATCAAAAGACTCACGTCATCGAAGCGACCTTAGACTAAAACCCTTTAGCCTGAATCGTTAATGGTCTAGCTTTGGAAGACGGACCGACCCTTTCTCGGCTTGTATTTCGGCGTCCGGCACGCCTATAATTTCCCCGCTGGGCCCATGGCGGAATTGGCAGACGCGTTAGACTTAGGATCTAATGAGGCAACTCCTGCAGGTTCGATTCCTGTTGGGCCCACCAAAAAACTAAGGTTCGGGTCATTCCGAACTTTTTCTTTTTGCCCTCCTAAATCCTATTGGGTTTGTTAAGGCAAAAAGCAGCGAGTTCAACGAATAGAACTTGTTTAATGTCGCGTGATAAGCAAGCCCCGTTCTCAGTCTTGGGCTTTTGGCAAGAACGCAATCCATTAGGCTTTGCCCATGGAAAACGAGAGTTGACAAAAAGACCCGGGTCGGAAGGCCTGGGCCGTTTGCTTTTCTCTTTTCCTGCTGGATCGCTCAGGGAACCAAAGCGACCTCCGACAAATCCCCGTAGACGATCTCGCCCGGGGTCATCGTGATGTCGAAACCATCATCCCATTTGACATCGTAGGTTGAATATCGGACCTCGAGCTTACTTTTTTCCGAGAGGGCGAATTGGAGGTCGTCATTCCAAAATGGCTTGTTCTTCTCCTCGACGGACTTGACAGTGCAGGACGAAAAATCGAAGGCGCTCACCAGCGACCTATGGATCCCGCTGCCAAAAGAATAGATGAAATAGAGCAAAAGCTTGCCTTGGCTCTCCCCATACGCGTAATGGGTGACACCGTAGCCGCCGAAGCTGGCCCCGATCGGGTAGGCTTTCTCCCGGTATAAAATAAGGCTTCCGCCCTCGAGGCCGCCCAAGGACTCGCAGCCCTCGGAGAAACGGTAGAGTCGGCAAACGCCCTTCAGAAACGAAGGCGTAACGTCGTAGAGCTGGGAGAGGACGTCGGGATAGTTTGCCTTGATAGTCTGATAGAGCGGAATGGCATCGCTAAGCGAGGCATCGATGGATTCCGAACTGCCGACGGCCGCGTTTTGCTCCGGGGTGAAGACGCGAAAGCTTGCGTTGCCCCCGGCGCAGGAGGGCAGCGTGAGCAAAACGGGGGCGAGGAGCAAAAACGTTTTCTTTCTCATGATTCCATTTTATCAAGTCTCCCCACAATTTCAAGTAATCGCTGGATTCGGATGATGGGATTTCGGAAAAGATCCGGGTCTTAATTAAATCGATAGCTTCCAAAGGCTTCCCTTTGCTGTTGATTGATTCGAAAATTTCGAACGCAGTGGAACCTTCTATGCCGACATCTGCGGCATAGAAAACGCAATAAACATGTTCAACGACATTCTCGATAAGTGGCTTCATGCTGCCAATATTGTCTTTATATTTGGATTCGTAGTATTGGTAGATGAATTTAAAGTTATTTACTAATCTAAGTTTTATTGGGTCGGTTAGTTTTCCAAAATCTGCTTTTTCCAAGTCACACGATGGGTGGTCAAAGCAAAAATTTAAAATGGCATGGAAAACTTCAGATTCGATTGGTCCAAGTTCAATTACTCTTTCAGAGGGTTGATATTTTTCGCCCTTTTTCCTCCACAAACTGTCCTTTAGATCTTTTACACAGCTTACAGCAGAAGCGAATCCATCTTCATCGCCTTTAAAGCATTCGGTGAAGTGATATTTCTGAGTAAGGCAATAAAGCGACGCGACAATCAAGCTAAGCGTGGTAAGACGCTGTTGTCCATCAACGATGTCATAGATAAGTTCGTGGGTCTGATCCTCGACTTTTGAGACAATAAAATTGCCGACGTATAAATCATTAGCGTCTTCGTTGTTTAGATGCTTCTGATTCATATCGTCCAAGTCTGATAGGAGAGCTTTTACTTGTTTTTGTTCCCAAGAATAAGGTCGCTGATATACAGGAATCTTATATTGTCTTCCTTTAAGCAATTCGCCAATTGAATAAGGCTTTGGGTCTAATCTCGCAAAGTTCATACACCATCCTCCTTCTTTGTAGGAATTGACGTCCACCTGAATGAAAGCAATTAACAAAAAAGAACGTTTAGTTACCTTTTTATTTTACCATACGTCACGGAGAAATAATGACCTTGTTGCCGATTATTTATTTTCTTATTGTGCCAGAAGCCGATGGAATACAAGTCGAAGGACGTTTTTAGTATTATTCATTAATGGAAATTCACGCTGCCCGGGACAAATAAAAGTCTACAAATCATATGAGTTGGAGCATTTTTAGTCTCGTTTTTCCCGAAGACATCAAATAAAAAAGAACTGGTGCGGACGAAGAAGGGTGCGGACAAGGCGAAAAAGAGTAGAATCTATCGAATGAAAAACATTATTTACTAGTTGCTTTTATCTACAGCGGTTCCTAGAATGGAATCGGGAGCGAAAGCCGTTCCCGAAACAGGCAAAACCGACAAGGCATCCTAGCCAAAGCCATGTCCGACTCCTGTCCGCAGTTCGTCCGCATTTGGTCCGCATTTGGCCCCCGTGAAGGAATACAAAAGATTCATATTGCTTACATTTCCTTCATGCGGACAAACAAGAAATACGGCCATAGACGGGTGAAATATTCACAAATAGGACAGAAGAAAGCAAATCTCGCAGTTTGCCCCGCAAGCCTTAGGATCTAATGAGGCAACTCATGCAGGTTCGATTCCTGTTGGGCCCACCAAGACAAACAAAACTCCGGCTTTGACTTGCCGGAGCTTTTTCATGAGACTTGGTTTTTATAGATTCCGAACCGGCTTCGCCGTGAGGAGCGTCACGGTTTTGGCCGCAATCTGTAACAACTCTTTTTGCTCTTTAGAAAGTTTTCCTTCCGACAGCGGTGCTTCATATTCTCGGAAAATATATTCCGTAATTTCGCTGATGTTGTCATCGTTCAATTCGTCGATTTTCATTTCAGGGAAAATTTTGCTTTCCAAAAAGCGGTCGACGTCACTTGGCAGCGGATAATTAATGCTCAACTTATTTTTGATCATGCTGTTTTCCCTCTTTAAAAATCCCCTTTGGCCGTATTAATGACCTTGTTGATTGAAGCCGCCATTTCAAGATATTGCGATTCTTTTTTACTAAGTTTCTTGGCATCGAATTTGTCGGCGTATTTAAGTTCGACGTTCGTGCAGAAGTCGATGACCTCAAGATAATTGTCTCGGGTGATCTGGACAATGTTCAGTTTCGGCATGACCTCAGTGATCAAAAAGCTAATTTGGTCCGCTGAAAAGGCTAAATATTGTGAGAGTTCTTCGGAAATAATGGGCTTCATGATCATTTTCCTTCTTTTTTTAATTGTATCTCTTTGATGAGTTCTCTCAAACGATAACGTCTAAGAGTCTTTACCTTATGGCTTTTTGGGTGAATAAACGTAACTACATCATTGTCGCTGTATCTTCCAAAAGATGGTGATTTTTTCCCGTTGCTTTGTATCCTGTCTCTAATCAGGGTTATAAGAAGCGGTTTTTTAGTCAAATTGTATCCCGTCTCGCCTTTATCGGGGATCTCATTGATTCCGGGGCCATTTGCGAAAAAGAAGAGTTTGATGGCAAGGAGGATTTAAAGAATGTTTTGGAATAAAAGTAGAAAGAAAGAAAGGCCTCTTTCAAAAGAGAATAAGCGGAAACAGGAATGGGCGATCAGAAATTACTATAAAAAGAAAAACAAATAGATCGCAGTTCGTTACTTGTCACATTCACTGGTGTGAAATTTCTCTATTTTCTGATAAAGAAGATCAAGCAAATACTGGTTTGTTCGTTTTACGAAAATGTGCCTTTCAATAATGGAGAAAACCCAAGGCCTTCATTCATAAAACGTTACCACACACTTTGCCACACACTTTCCTAACGAAGTTAGAACGAAAGTCGAAAATGTTCACTTTATGATTTTGGAAAAGCTGCTTACTACGTAAGGTTTTGAAAAGTGGTGAAAACAGGACGATTCCTGTTGGGCCCACCAAGCAAAATGAAATCCCCTCCAAAATAGGCCGTGATCTTGGGATTAGATTGACTAAAGCACATCGGCAAGCGGCCTTGATAAATGCGTCCATTTCGTTAAGATACAAGTGGGCTTACGGAAGTAGGTCCACCAACGGCGGGAGTAAGTCTCGCCTTTCTTTTTGAAAAAAAGAACTGAAAACGTGCCTTTTTACGGCTGACCAAGCGTTGAGAGGCATCTCTAATAAGTTATTTTCAAAAACAACACACAAGAAAATAACGTGTGTATATTCACAAAATTATTTTTCCATGCTAGCATAGGTTCACAAACCCATTACGTGTTTTCCCAATAACAAAAATGATTACTTACCAAGAAGCCGTGAAAAAATATGGGACCCAATACAAATTGGGCCTTGCCCTTAAAAAAGGCGAAATCAAAAAGATCGAGGCCGGAGTCTATTCTTTCGGTGAAGAAGGGGAAGCCGGCATCATCGCCGCCCGATACCCGAAGGCCGTCTTCACGATGGACACGGCTTTCTATTTTCATGACCTTTCCGACGTTGTTCCAGAAAAATGGCATCTCGCGACCAAACGGACTGCCGGAAGAATTTCCGATCCGAGCATCAAGCAATATTTCGAATCGGATCGGTTCTTCGGGATTGGTGCGGAGGAAAAGGAAATCTCTGGATGCCGCATTCGTGTGTACGACCGTGAAAGGATGCTTATTGAGCTTGTGCGGCGAAAGAACTCTTTGCCGTTCGATTACTACAAGGAGCTCATCGCGAGTTACCGTCGAATCTCCGAGGAACTCGATATGGACAAACTCGAGGACTACATCAACCGACTCGAAGGGAAACGCAATTTATATCGCATCATTCAGGAGGAGGTTTTCTGATGAAACTTGTCGATATCGTCAAACACTATAAAAACGAAGGTTATAGCGCTCTGATGGCCGAATCCAAAGCCTGTCAGGACGTGATGCTCCGGAACATTGCCAAAAGCGGATACAAGGATAAGGTCGCGGTCAAAGGCGGCGTGGCTGGATGTCGAGCCTGCCCTCGCCATGGATGTGTTCTGGCATATCTACGGTCTCTTTAAACCTTGTGAGGTGAAAATGGCGATGCTCGATTTGATAGATTTTCCAAAAGAGGATGTTTCATGAAAATCATCTTGAGCCGGAAAGGATTCGACAGCCAAAACGGGAAGACGCCAAGTCCCATCATGCCGAATGGCGACCTGATTTCGATGCCCATCCCGAGTGGGGACAAGGACCGCTATCAGGACCTCGTTTATCAAAGTCATGACTATTTGAGCATCCTTTCCGATTTGAAGCCGAGCGTGAAATACGGGCGTTGCCACGTCGATCCTGATCTTTCTCCGGCCACGAGGAAGAACCGCCCTGACCATTGGGCTCCCGCTTTTGGGCAGATCAACCAGTCGCAGATTTACCTCAGCGAGACCGTCCGCGTCGAGCCCGGCGACCTTTTCCTTTTCTTCGGGTCCTTTCACCGGGTGAAGGAAGAAAACGGCCATTATCGTTACGTGAGAAACTCGGGCGATTTCTACCAGGACCATGACATCCATGCGATCTTCGGCTACCTGCAGATCGGAAAAATCATCACTGACCCCGCGGAGGCCAAGAAACTGTCTTGGCACCCTCACGCGTGCGAAGATCGAATTCATAACCCGACGAACGCAATCTATCTTCCGACGGAGCATCTTTCGTTTCACCCTGACCTCCCAGGATGCGGATTATTCCAATACGACGAGAGAAGGGTTTTGACCTTTGAAGGGCATCCCAAAGCGACTTGGAAGCCAAACGGCGTCTATACGCCGGATTCGATCATCGGGAAACGGAAGAACAGTTCGAAAGGCCCCGGCGTGTTCTACTGTGGGATCTGGCAGGAGTTGGCCCTTAAGGAGACCCCGGAAGCCGCACAATGGGCGATCTCCCTATTCTAATGGGGACATCGACCCGGCAAACATCAAAGAGGAATCATGAGAATCCAGCAAAATTCCGTTTCGATAGCGTGGAAGAAAAGCAAATTCGCTCGGTGGTAACTTGCCTTTTAAGCTAGCGATTTGCTATAATCGGCTTGAGGATAGCCCCCGTGAGCACGCCCTTAAAGAAACGCGCTGATCGCTGGCTACTTTTTAGTGGGTTCGGGCTAACGCTTTCCGGGGTGTGCTTAGCTCTAGTGGTCGCCCCCTTATCGTCGCCTTTAGCTTTAGGGAGTTCTTATTCCTTCACTTGGAAAGAAGGGATCAACCTTCCCTTAACTCGGGCGAAGGCCCCCTTTAGCGATTATCAAAAAATCACGGGGATACCGGGCGCGAATCCCGGAGCCTATATCGACGCTTCCTTTTTCTATAGCCAAAAGGACAATACCCTCAATTTCGGGGCGGATGGGAGCGGCTATTACTTCCGGCAATACGTCGGAGAAAGCGCCCTCGATTATGGGGTGTTCGCCCTCGATATCCATCATCCGCTCAGTCTGCGCTTCCTCTATTCGATCACCGAAAGCCCGACCCGGACCTGGTCCTTGGATTTTTATAGCGGCAAAGGCGGTAGCGGCCAAAGCTATGCCTATGAGTTTTCGGCAGTCGCTGGGGGTGTGAAGACTCTCAATCTCGAGATCGCCTCGCTGAGTTTATCTTTCGTTCCGGAATCCCTATCGCTCACCTATCATCTTGATAGCATCTACTCGCTTTTCTTTTACTTCAATCTCCTTGAAGTGACTTATCGCTGCGATTAGTGGAATAGCCGGGTGATGCCCGCTCCGCCAGAACTGCCGCCTTTTCCGCGGATGATCATCGCGCCATCCCCTAAGAGCAGCCCCCCTAAAAAGAGCAGAGGAAAGCCGAGGGCAAACCAAAGGTTCCCTTGGCTAGAAAAAGCGAACTCGAGGGCGTTAAGGGGGACGCCTCGGCTATAGGTTGGGCCCGCATAATTTTCTTGGTAGCTTTGATAGGCGGCTTCATCAAAGGGGGTGACCGCGATGGCGTAAGCATCGGGGAGGACGTGCTCAAGGATATGGGCGTAGGCTTTGGCTTGGGCAAGTTGGAGCGAATAGAGGTCGCTACGATCTTTCACTTGGCCGATCGACTCATCGAAGATGCTACCGATCGCCCCCGCGCTAAGATAGCCCGATAAACGATAACCGATTTCGGCTTCGCTCTTGCTCAGTTGTAACTGGCCCGACCCGTCGATCTCGTAAGAATAAAGCAAGAGCAGTCCCATATCGTTTTCCCCGATTTTCCATTTGCGGAAGAGCTCGGTCTTATTCGGGGCGATGCTGCTCCCTTTTTCTCCGCGATAAGTCGCGTTAACGATTTGAAGGCCTCCTAAACTCTTGCCATGGCTTTTCTCATAGACTTCCGTCGACTTCTCTAGGAAATAATGGGAGGAAGCGCTATTGAAGGCGTCCGCGTAATCGGCCAGATAAAACTCGCGGGTGGGATTGCTGTAGTCGACGGGCCATAGGAAAAGGACGAGGTAATAGATCCCGATGCCCACTAGGCCAATCAGGTTAAGAAGACCTAAGCCATGTCGCGCCATCCTCCGCCTCCAACGGCTTAAGAGTGGTTACTCGAGTAAGAAGGAATCGAGAAGATCGGGGCGGCGGTGTCGGAACCATCGACCGACCAGTAGGTTTTAGCGGTATTGAAATGGAACATCGAGGCCACGAGGTTGCTCGGGAATACGACGATCGAGGTGTTATAGCTCCGGACCGAGTCGTTATAGTCCTTGCGGCCGACGCCCAGTTTGTTCTCAGCTTCGGAGATCTCATCCATGACCGTGCGGAAGCCCGCAGAGGAGAGATAGTTCGGCTGGTTATCTTCGACGACGGCTACCACGTGGTTGAAGGCGGTGATTTCTGCGCTATCGGAAACGGGGTTCTCCCCGGTATAGGAAGCTCGGGCGCTGGTGATGGCGGTGATGATGGCTTGCTCTTGGGCCAGTTCGGCTTGCAAGGTCGCGTACAGGCTGGTCAATTTGTCGTGGCGTTCCTTCAAGAGGTTTTGGACTTGGGCGTAGCGGGAGGAGATGGTTTCGTTTTGAGCGACGAAGCCGTTGTAGTTGGTCCAAGTAACGATGCCAAAGGTGAGACCCAAGATCAGAGTGATCCCGCCAAAAAAACCGCCAAAGATCAGCCATGCGCGTCCACGTGCATTCATAAATAATTCCCCTATTTGAAAGTCAGTATATCGGTAAGAGATTGAGGAAACAATCAAGCGAAAAGCCTGAAAATAGAAGATTAATTCCTTCCTAACGGCCGAAGCGTTATTTCGCGAAAGAGTGTAAAAAAGAAAGCCTTTAAAACCTCGCGCGAGCGCCTACGAGGAACGGGATGGTGGAAAAGCCAGAATCGTTGTAGGCCTTTAAAGCCAAACCGGCGAAATACGGGATGCTGTTCCGCATCAAGATCACCAGCAAGAAAAGGAAAACGATGAGGAGGGTGACGGGGATATTGGCCTGAAGACGCGGACGGCTAGGCCCGGGAGCAGTGGTTGATGATCGCCGCACCAACACGGTCTATTTCGTTCCCGGTCTGGCCTTTGTTATAATCTTGGAGCAGGGGGTTCGGTTAATGGCTCGAAGGGCCGAAAGGTTGGACTTTAAGGGAGATCAAGGATCATGAGACTCGATGGATTTGGGCTTTTTGTGAACGATATGGGAAAGATGATTCAATTTTACCGGGACGTCCTTGGCTTTGCCATTAAAGAGCGCGAAGATGCCTCCAATGTCTATTTGGTGAAGGATGGCACGTTGTTTTTGCTCTATGGTCGCAAGGACTTTGAGAAGATGACCGCCACTCAATTTGATTATGTGAAAGGGTTAAACGGCCATTCGGAAATGGCTCTTTATGTCGACACGTATCCCGAAGTTGATGTCGCGTTCAAAAATGCGGTTGAAAAAGGAGCAACGCCTGTCCTCAAACCTACAACCGAACCTTGGGGGCAGCGAACTTGCTATATCGCTGATCCTGAAGGCAATATCATCGAGATTGGATCTTGGAATAAGCCTTTTGAAAGCAAGGATGCCTAACTCGCGGTTGCTTCTAGAGTGAACTGTTCTTTCCTAGAAAAAGAGAAAACGATGACCAAGGAAGACTTTATCGGAATCGGCCAACGGGCGGGAACGTTTGACCAATCGGGCCTGACTTTTCTGACCTTTGAGGATCTCCAAGATTATGAAATCCTTCAAGACTCCCCTAAGGGGATCCTGTTAAAAGGATTCAATTCTTTCCAAAAGAAAAACGAGCTCGTTTTCGCTTGCAATGATGAAACCGAATTTTTGAAAATGACGAGTTCTTATTCGGGCTATATGGTTCAGTTTGTCTCCCCGGCCTGGAAAGAAGATCTCCGTAGACGAGGCTTTAAGGTCTTAGGAGACATGCGGGATTATTGGATTCAGGATCTCTCCGGATATTCGGGCAACCGAACGCTGGATTTTGGCGAGGAGAAAGAAGCCGAACAAATCAGCGGGGTCACCCGGGATTGCGCGGAAGAATCGCGCGAATTCGCGGGAGAAAGCCCCAAGTTTATTCTTGCTTGGCTCCAAGGAAGCGAACCGAATCTTTTGGAGGCTCAGGCTCGGTCCAGCCAGGTGCTGGTGAAACGAGTGGATGGAAAGATCGTTGGAGTCGCTTTGGTTGCCGTCTATGGCGTCAAGGCCCCCAAAGGCGCGATTTGCTGGCTCCGGGAATTAGCGGTCTTGAGGCGTTATCAGCATCAAGGTTTCGGAAGAAGTCTGGTTCTGGATGCTCTCGCTTATGGGAAATCGCTTCAGGCTAAGCGAGCCTTTTTATCCGCGGATGAAGAAAATCTTTCGGCCCGTCATCTTTATTTATCCTGTGGTTTTCTCCCCAAAGAAGACGAAGAACAACTGGATTTGATCACCCCGATCTTTTAGGGGATTTCAAGGGCCATCTTCTTTGTTGGAAAAGACTGCGATCCCGTATTTGGGATTCTTGGCGGAACCTATCCGCATGGAAAAAGAACATCCTTTTGGCAATCTTTGGGAACTAAGAATAATTCGAATTCGCTGAAGACTTTCTTTTCTTCAAGTAGGAGTGGAAGTGGGAACCTTTTATTCTTTTCCGGTGGGTTTTAGGTTCGCTGCTAAAGGCTCCGCGATCGTTTGATAAAGCGTAGACGGGTCAATCGCTTTGGCAATGTGGCCATTCATTCCAGAGGATAAGGCATGGGTGACGTCCTCCGAATAGGCGTTCGCGGTCATGGCGTAGATGGGGACACTTAAGGCATCTTTCCGTTTGGAAGCCCGGATGGCCTTGGCCGCCTCATAGCCATTCATCAAGGGCATTTGAATATCCATCAGGATCAATTGATATTCCCCCTCTTTGGAGCCCAAGAAAGCATCGACAGCCTCCTTGCCATTATTCGCGCACGAGCAAACGATATGAACCATCTTCAAGAGTTCACAGGCAATCTCACGATTGATCGCGTTATCTTCGGCCAATAAGACCTTGGCCCCATGGAAGTCATAATCGGCCGCCCCGTGTTTCTTTTTGTCCTTAGAAAGCTGGCTGGCATTTTCTTCGCTCAGTAAGAAAGGCACGTCGACGGTGAAAGCCGTCCCTTTGTTTTGAGCGGAGACCACCGAAATATTGCCTTCCATCATCTCGACGAGACTCTTCACGATCGAAAGGCCTAACCCGGAGCCACCATACTTCTGGGCGGTCTCGGGGTTCTCTTGCTCGAAAGGCTTGAAGAGCCGCTGTTGCATTTCTTCGGATATCCCGACCCCGGTGTCTTTTACCACGAACCGGTAATAAGCCTTTTTATCGTGGACGGAGGTGCGAGAAGCCTCAAAGGTGATTGTTCCATTTTCACCGGTGAACTTATAGGCATTGCTTAAAAGATTCAGAAGGATCTGGGAGATCCGAAGTTCATCGCCGACCACTAAGCCATCGGGGACATCAAAATGGGTGCTCAAGGTTATTTTCTTTTTGCGGCATTGTGAGATATAGATGTCGCGAAGATTCTCGAGGGTCGAGGATAAATCGAAGGGAACCGAGGCTAATTTCATCTTGTGATTCTCAATCGCGGACATATCGAGAATGTCGTTGATGAGGCTCAGGAGAACTTGGGACGACGAATCAATTTTGTCGAGGCAATCATCAATTTTCTTTGGGTCGTCATCATAGTGGCGGGCGATGGTCGCAAGTCCGATGATGGCGTTAAGCGGAGTCCGGATTTCGTGGGACATCCTCGCCAAGAATTCGCTCTTGGATTTATTGGCGGTCTCGGCCTGGCTGACCGCGTTCTGCAAAAGGTCCTTAGCGTGAGCGTCTTTTTCCTTTTGCTCTTCGATCGAGTGAATAAAGACCATGAGGTTGGCGGGTTGAGAACGGCTTGAAGGAATCCCTTGAATAATGATGAAACTCCAAAGGTAGTGGTCCTTCTCATCTTTAACCCGAGCTTCAAAGGATTTCTTACCGCCTGTCGCGATCAGGCTATGCAAAGTCTCATCATTCACTTCTTGGATGACCGCCGGCCTTTCGTCGGGGTGGATTCGATCTAGGAAGTCCCGTTCGAGTGAAAAAGGCTGCTGGAGCGTTTTGACTTTTTTGCCTTCCAGCAGATAGTGATTCATCAGTTGGGTTTGCAGATTGACTTCAAAGACCGCTTCGTTATTCTGACAAACGTAGGTAATAAAACGTTCGAACTCCCGGTTGGCGAGAACGACCCCCTTGCGGCGGCTCGCAATAAAGAGCATCACGGCCACCCCAACGAACACCAAGATCAGGCTGCAAAGCCCGACCGTATACGGCATCGGGTTGAGGTAAATTTGATCAAGGAAGGTTGGGGTAGGTTTGACGAAATGGGAATAACGGGAGACGATGACGCTGAAGATATCTTCCCCGGTCGAAGCAATCGCGGCATTGAGCTTTCCTAAAAGGACGCCATCCTCAGCGTGCTTGACCGCGATTTTGAGTTTGAGCGAATAGTCGGAGAGTTTGGTGAACGAATAGACGCTTCGAATATCTTCGTTCTGAAGTTTTTGGGCATAGACCGAGTTGATGATGGCGGCGTAGCAGTCTTCGCTTTTAACCGCCCCGAGGGCTTCATCCATCGTCTCATAAACCTTGATTTGGTTGGCGTAATAGAAATAACGAGCGTAGACACCCGCCATCGAGTTATCGCCTAAACAGGCGATTGTCGTCGGTGATTTCGTGTTATTGCGCAGGGTGGCTTTGGAATAGGAGACACTGAGATAAGAATTGGTCAAATCATATCCGGAAAGTAGAGAAGGGGAGAACGAATCGGAAGCCCCGAGAAGCAAATCATAATCTTTGGCTTTGAGGTGGGCTTCGTACTCGTCATAAGTCGTAACCGGTAGCATCTCAATCGTCTGCTGGCTTTCCTTGCCTAACAAAGCGGCGATATCGGAGATGATCCCCATTTGTTCTCCGTCGACCGAACAGAAGTAGGGGGCTTCGCTGGGATCGGCTAAGGCTTTAAGAACGGTCGTAGAGGTGGAAGCGGCGGGCCGAATAGCCGGAGAAGCCGTCAAAGGAGACCCCGAAACAAAAACCGAGGAGCCAAGGGCGAATAAGCTGAGGAAGAAAACCCAAGGCTTTCGCATCGTTCACCCGGCGCGGATGAGACTCGTTTCCGTCTCAACCTCGTTCTCCCATGCGGTTTTGATTTTCTTCGAAAGATCCAAAGTAAATTTGGCGCCCATCGTGGTCTGACTCGAAGTGTACTGGTCACGCGAGATTCGTTTATCTTCGAGATCGCTTGGCAGTTTAACCGAGCGAATCGGGGTGGCATAAAGCGAAGCGATGTCGAGCTGGCCGGCGTCGGAGAGAATGTATTCGCGAGCGAGCATCGCCGCGTAAGGATGCTGGGCGGTTTTGGCGATGATGGTCGCGTAACCCGAAGTCACCGAGCCATCGGAAGGGATGCAAGCCCCATAGCTTTTCGCTACCGTCCGCGCCGCGGCTTCATCCCGATAGGCTAAGGCCGAGAAATCCCAACTGATCAGGACCCGGATTTGGTCTTCGTAGCCGCTACCAGGGAGATTATCGGTTTTCAAATTTTCGACGAGCCGTCCTTGCTGCGCCAATTTTTTAAAGAAGGCGACTCCCGGTTCGATGTTATCGACGTTGCCCCCGAAAGCAAGAGCGGTGGCATAAACGGAGAATTGGCCAGTCGATCCGGTGGTGACATTTGCGATGCCTACTTTGTAATCGCCTTTAGCGAGGTCGGCAAAGCTCTTGGGAGCGTTTTGTCCGAAAGCGGAATCATAGAGGAAGGCCAAAGTGCCGGTAAAACTAACGGTGTACTGTCCCGAATCGTCTTTGGCCCACGAAGGGATCTCGTCCCAATAGGAGGTCTTATAGCCCGCGAGGAGACCTTCGCTTTGGGCTTGGCGGGCATATTCGAGGCCAATATCGCCAAGATCGGGCGAAGACACTAAGGCGTCGGAATCTCCGCGGAAGCATTTGAGAATCTTCTCCGAACCCATATCGGTGTCGTGGTCTTGGAGGCCATAGTAGAGACTTAAGTCATCCCAAATCTTTTGACCAGTCGGCCAGCCATCATGCATCCCGACCGAAATGACCGTGCCTTCTTTTTTGGCCCGGCTAATTAAGGTGGTAAAGTCGAGGGTGGGGTAATTGACTCCAACCTCTCCACAGGCGGCTAAGGCAAAAAGCAAAGAAAAACACCCAAGATATTTCCGCAATGCTTTTGCTTGTGCTGCCATGTTTGTTCAGCAAGGTCGTTGGGCCGAATCCCCAACGAACTTAGCTCTTAATAATTATTTAATTATAATGACTATCGTGCATGGTGTTGGTGATTTTCGAGCCTGTTTTGGCTTCGGCGTATAATGGCCTTGCCAGATCGGATTCGCATCCAAGATAGATTTCACGTGGCCGGCGCCTCTTGGGTCCGGTC